>Ga0209401_1000344_pt1 | contig 32011 bp, 49 predicted proteins | sample M_140807_MF_Meta_FD_187318 | JGI IMG/M metagenome (GOLD analysis project Ga0209401, IMG submission 187318) | Freshwater microbial communities from Lake Montjoie, Canada to study carbon cycling - M_140807_MF_MetaG (SPAdes) (version 2) | ecosystem: Environmental > Aquatic > Freshwater > Lake... | reverse complement strand
AGGATTGCGGTGTTTGGTCGGCGTCCCATAACGTCATTCAATGTTTTTGCACAAAACTCGAATAATTACCGAATGTCTTTGCCATCGCGACAGATTGCAAAAGTTTAAAAGATTCCTTAGGCACTTACGCAAGCTGGCCTACCTAGGCCGCCCCCCTTAGGTCATTGTACGCCTTCACGATCGGCTCGGCTTCGGCAAGGAACTGTTCTCTCAGCGTCTTATCTTGGGCGATGAACTTTGCACCACGCGACGCAAGCCACTGCCTTGCTTTCATTATAGGAAATAGGAAGTGCTTGGGTTCGGTTGGCTCGCTCATTGTGATAGGGTCGGGCAATATGCCGATGCGTAGATAAGTCTGACGCATAAGGCTGGGATCTGCATCGCCACTGGTCAATCGCTTCTGAGTGGCTGCGACTTTCTCATATCGTTTGCCAACCTCTTCAGTAATCCCTGCTTCCTCACATATAGCCTGCACGTCTTTGCCTTCAGTGCGTGCAACGGCAATGATCTCGCCAGCATCTGATGCCAGTGAGATTGTCCTGCCTACCAGCTCAATCGCCTTGTCCCGCGTTTCGTTTAGTTTGTTTATTACGGATAGTAGCTTCATTTCTTAATACCTTTCTTTAGTGCGGCCATGTTGAATTTAGGTGCTTCACGCCGCCGCTTTGCGTGAACACGGTATGCCCGTTTGCGGTAGGATTCGCGTGCCTTCTCGCTCTTCTGCGATCGTGCTCGTATACCCAACCGATCATAGACTTCTGTGACTTTCTTGCTGATCGCCTGCTTAGTGATGCCGTACCGTTTAGCCACGGCCGTCATAGATTCAGGGGATCGATTCAGCGATATGTTCAGCACCGCATGCCCCAGCGTATCCGTCCGATTAGCCATAGCCGGGTGATCGGCAGACTTATCCATTAAATGTTCTATCACTTTTGTGATAGTCGCAACCGATGACGTGGTTACGGTGATCTTGAGCGCATCGCATGACTCAAAGACCAGATCCTGCAAACTATCCATCATCAACGCTGGGTGCGGTATGTTGGCCGGAATACGTTCGATTGCTTCCTGATCTATCATACGCAACCCTCAAGATCCAAATCGCCCTCAACCCTCACCCTCAAGATCCCCCTTAAGAGGGGGGATCTTGAAGGTGGTGGTATTAAGTTAATTTGAGTGGCACTCAAGTTAATTTGAGGGTTAGAAAGGCTGATCATTTGAACCCCCTTTGATTTGATACTTTCCGTCAACTTCACATATAAAGTCATCAGCCTTACCGTCAGATACATAGCGCTCGGCAGTTTGGGTTGATTTTCCAGTATGATCCTTAACCCACCTAACTAGATCAGCCCATGAACACGGCATAATTCCGCACCTCCGCCAATCAACAGTAGGAGCCTTTGGCCCCGGCTTCTTCTTTTCGGGTGCTTCTGACTCAAGCCACGCCAGGCCCTTGTCGGCGTGCTTAAGGTGGACTAGCGGCTGCGTCTTGCTTGCAATTAAATCGCTCGCAGTAAGGCCAGAACGTAGCCCAGACCGCTTTCCGCGCTTGGTCACCTCTAGTTTGTAGGTGTACGTGCCTTGCTCATTCTGGCCACAAGGCGACAGCATTAAAACGGCTCTCGCCCAATTAGTCAGCTCCGATGAGCCAAACCCGCTGTACGCCTTGTCGTGCCCTTGATAACCACTGCCGTCACGTGTTGGCTTCGGCGTGTGGTGCATAAGCATCCATGCAAACCCAGCCGACAACGCCAGCGGGTTCAGCATGTTGCGTAGAAAGCCACCGGCCGTCTCCTGGCTGGATAAGTCGCCACCGATAAACGCCAGCAACGGATCTACCCACGCAAGATGCGGCTTATGCTTTTCTACAAGGCGACGCATCCGATCGACAAACCGCTCCCCTGTCGACGTACAGTCACGAACGATCACAATGTTTTCCTTAACTTGTTGCAGCTCGTCTTGAGTGAGGTTCAACGCCTTCAGGATGCCCTGCAACGCCTCTGCCACGTCGCCTTCATCGTTCTCGGCCTGCACGATCAGCGACTTCAACGGCTTGCCGTGTGGCGATATGCCAAAGAGATCACGGCCACAAGCCCAGGTGATAGCTGCCTGTAAGCACAGCACGCTCTTACCAAGCCCGCTACTTCCAACCCACAAGGCGGATCCGCCACGGCAAATCCAGCGCTTGCCTAGCAGTTGCGTCGGATCTGCGTCCTCTTTGAAATTTACCAAATCCTCCCACTTGTACGGCTCTGGGATATCACCGTAGATCGTGCGCTCTTGCCATTCGATGTAGGTCAGCGTCGGAGCGCCACACTCGACCAACTCTTGCTGCTGGCCAGTGGCCGTACGCATAGCACCCGGCAACCTAGACAACCGCCCGGCGTCTTTGTTGGCAGGATCCAGCTTTGTGTGCTCTAGGTGCTTGTAAATAAACGCCACACGTTCGGCAAACTCCTTTGCGTTGGCCGCCCGCACATCGACAAAAGCATGCAGGCTTCGTGAACCGCTTTTAATGATAGCTGATGTAGGCAGGCCGCTGCGTTTGATGATCGCCCACTGTTCCTGCAGCGTGCTTTCGTCAAACTCGATTAAACAGTGCCGATATTTTGTGACGTGCTCTGCAGCTCGTCCGTTCCCATTATTAGCGTTAATCGACACATACACTCCGACGGCGGATCCTTGCCATTCTTTCAAACCATCGCCCTTGAAAATTTCCAGCCACTCCTCCCGGCTTCTCGTTTCACCGCTACCATCCGGCCGCTCACGGTCGCCGTCCTTAACCGATCGGCAAATGTTGATCTGATCGCCTACGTCAAAACAGGTAGTCAGAAACTTATCTACTGGCCCACTCTCCACGCTGATGGGCATCGGTGGCACTGGCAGATCCTCTCTAACGATCGCCCCGTTATGATAGCCATACTTGGCTTTTGGCCTCCACGCTTCCCTGGCTGGCTTCGTGTAGGCTGATTTGACGGCCGCCACTGCCTCCTTCTGCGTTAGGCCAAACTTTGCTCCCCAAATCTCGGCCTCAGTCTCAGCGTCAAACTGCGACAAGCCTTGGTCACGGAATTGCAGCGCCATTTTAAATAGCTCCGTGTTCCTATGCCCTTCCGGCGCCCCGTTGTGGTAAATCGCTTCCGTAGCTGGCGGGAGTGCGATCATTTTTTTGAAAACCTTTCCAACGCCTTTGCAATTACGTACTGAATCACTGCCTCTTCATCTTTCTTTAGCTGCTTCAGCCCAAATGCGTGCAACGCCTTCGCTGTTTTGGCGTCATAGCTTACGTCGACTAAAACTTGCTTCGGCGCAAGTCGTAATTTTCCAAAAGTAATTTTGCCTAAATCCTTCATTTGCCTTTAGCCTCCATCGCCTTCGCCTTATGCTCCTCGGCTCGCTTGAGCATTTCCTTGCAGATCGTGATCGCCAGATCCAGCCGTGTACGCACGGCCTGATACTGCTCTTTGAGCAGATTCTTTTTCGCACGCTCAAGTATTTCGAGGTGCCAGGTTAGACGTTTAACGCTCACCACTGCCCCATTCCCCACCGCATCCGATTGTTACGGGCGATGATCACTTGTTCTGCGTACTGCTCCGGCGTGTAGGTGCCGATGATCCTGGCAGAGAACATGGCCAGAAGATCGGCTAGGCTCACAGCACCGCCTTCGGTAGCGGCCCCGCCAGTTTGTATTGATACTTGCTGGCGTCGTATTCCAGCGGATAGCCAAAAAAGTCGCGCAGCAGATCAATGTCCCGCTGGATAGTTTTGTAACTACATTCGAGCTCAACGCCCAACCGTGCACAGCTAGGCAGCGTCAGATCCCGGCGCAACTTGCCAGCGATCACGCCCAGGCGGCGGAATGTCGGCCGTGTATCGCCCAAGCCCATCGCACGCTGGCTTTTTGATGCGAACGTGGCGGCCTTTGTGCTCACTTGCTAATCTCCACCATCGCCACTTTCGGCAGGCGCATCGCGTTGAACTGTTTTTCGCTGGCAGCAAACACGTCGATCACCGGCAACTTTCCACCGCTCGCCTTCTTGCTCTTAACGGCCGTGCCGGTATCCACAGCCACCCATTCACGCTTGGCACCGATGACGCGAATCCGTGACCACAGCGGAATGATGTCTGGATCCACGGCGCAGTGACGGCCTGCACGCAACTTGGTGCCAGTGCTCGACTGATATCGGCTCGACCACTCATCCTCACCCGGCCAATAGCCAGTGATACGCACCTTAATTTTCTTAACGTCGATCTTTTTGGCGTCCGGCCTCATATCAATCATCACGTTGGACGCCTGGGTGGCTGGGAACCCAAAGAACGCAAGAAACGTCAGCACTACGTTGCAAAGCGCTCTCATAGTCCCGCCCTTATGCGATCAATCAGATCGTTCTCGCGCCCTTCCGCAGCAACCAGCGCAGCCTTCGCCTCCGCCAGCTCACGGGCCAACGAGCGCACGCGGTTCAGTAACTGCTCGTGCGTGGATTGTTCAGGCAGTACCTCAATCACAGCGCACCTCCCGCGGGTCGTACTTCTTCAGCCAGCGCCAAACCTTGCAGATGGATGTGAACGCCTCAAACGCCTGGGCAACTTGCTCGGCAGTGTACTTGATGTCCTGTAGTTGGCCGGTGACTGGATCGATCAGAATGTTTCGGCACGTCATACCTTCGTCCGTAAATGCGTACGCGTAGGCGGACAGTTGGAGCAGATCGGTTTCATACCCGGTGGCTTTTGAGACGCCTTTTGCATCCGTCTTAAATTTGCGTGTCTTAAAATCCACCACCTCGATCTCGCCGTGAATGTCGCAAATCAAATCCACTCGCCCTGCGTAGCCTTCGGCCTCATTCACCAAAACGGCCTCATTAACGTGTACTTTTGAGACACAACATTCCCGCCACTCTTTCAGCCCCGCATAGTGTTCCTCATAGCCTTTGACCAAGTCGCCCGGATCCTCGCGATTGATGATGATTTCAGCCAGGGAATGAATGTGCGTCCCTCGGGCAGCAGCGGCCTCCACCTCCTTGCGGCTGTCCAACACCACACGCTTGGCAAAGTCATTGTCGGCCTCGCCTTCGTTCCGTGGTAGCGACAAGGCAGACAAGATCGCCTGCTCCTCTTTCCAATTTATCAGCCCTTGTTTGCTGGGCCCAGCAGCTCCGAGAATTGTGGTCACAGATGGGAACGCACCGACCTTGCGGGCGGATCGCAGATCACCGTGGCACGAATCCCCGCTTCGCAGATAATAGTGCGACGATTCCGCCTTTGCGGTTGCGATGATCGGGGCCATCAGTTCCACCTTCCGATCGCCGGCATGAGTTGAATCGCCAAAGCCACAGCGCACAGCGGAAACATGATTTGAACGACAACAGACAGGATTTCCATGGGGTGTCTTTCTGGCCGGAGTGGGAATTGCCCACCCCGGCCAAGTGATTAGAACGGGACGGGGTTTCCGTCGTGATCCAGTTCAGTTGCGGTTGTAGTTGTGGCTCCGTTGCGGTTGATTTTCCGAACGAACGCCTTGTCGACCGTCACCTTTTTCGCACCGGCAGGCAGTACCGCCTGCACGTTGGCGTAAGTCGAACCATCACGCTCGACGTGAGTGACGAGGATCTGGCACGGCTTACCGATCAGCGTTTCCAGATCCAGATTCTGCGGTGGCGCTTTCTTGGCATAGGATTTCAAATCCTTAAACAGAGCTGCCTTTTCATGCAGGCTCAGTCCGTAACGCCGGCCGATAGTGAACGGCCGTCCGTCCTCCATCTTGTCGGCCAACTGCCACACCAGGCGAATCTGGTGCTTCTTTCCGTACATGGTTTCGACGACGCCAAGATCCTCCACGTCGCAGAAAACTGCGTCATGGGAACCTTCGGGAGCTGGCGTGTAGGTGCCCCCTCTGCTTGCTACTATTGGCATTTGCTATTCCTTTCTTGGTTTTGGTTTCTTGGTTTTGCTTGGACTATTCGTCGTCGCAAAAATCGTTATTGGTGTGCGTTGGTTTAAGGTCTTGGAACTCGCGGTCGGCCATGTGCCAGGCGATCTCATGCTTTCTGGCCAGTTGTTTTGCCTGATCAATCTCCCCGCGGTTCAGCGCCTTCACAACCCGCTCGGCGGAATTGCGACAAGCCATCACTTCGATGTTTTCAATCAGACGAAACTTGGTCAGGTCGGTCATGGTCAGCCCCGGCGGTTGTTGCCGTAGTAATCGGCGAAACGGTGAAAGTCGTAATCCGAGTCACGTTCCTCGCGCTCGTAAGCCTCGGTTTCGTAGTCCGGTTTGTCGTTGTTAATTGGCGTTTCGTTGGTTGGTTCGCTCATTTGGTTTTCTCCTTCATCGAAAGGCGGAATGACTTGGCGGTCATCGCAACTGCTTCGACCGTCAGGCACTTGGTTGTGAAACGCCAGATGCGCCAGCCTAGGTCGGCTGCTGCTCGGTACTTCTCGCAATCCTTGACCATCCCCATCCCACGTCCGTGACGGCCACCGAACGGCAGGAACGCACCGCCATCCAGCTCGATTGCACAGCGGGCGGATTTGCAGGCAAAGTCGAAACGCCATTTGCGTGTGGGGTGGAACGTGTGCTCGGCGACCAGCTCCGGGCCATTGGCAACTTTCCATAGAACGAGGAACTTGCTGGCCAGTGCGCTCATTTTGCCTGCCCCTGCTTGGCCATAAGTGCGGCCACAACTTCGTTCAATCGCGCCACGTCACTCTCAAGGCGTTTCATGCGACACTGCAAATCGATCATCGCTGTCGCTGTCGACCACTCAGCCATGCCGACAGACTTGGACGGATTGAGATGCTGGATCACGCCTTCAGCCTCTAAATCACGCACGCTCACAGAAACTCCTTGCGAATGAAGTCCCACACCCACAGGAAAACGCACATGGCCAGCGCTAGGCCGTTAATTGCAAAACCAATGTAAAAAACCCAGCCAAGTATAAGCAGAGAGAGCTGTCCCAAATCTCTCATCACTTCCCAAGAAATCATCGCTGGGCGCTCCACATCCGTGCGACGGACGGGTTAGGGTGATAAGCGGGCTCAGGTTCGTACCCGCCGCGAATTAAAAGCGAATGTTGTTGGTAGTGCTTCTTTTGAGGTTGATTAGTTACCGCCGTGTTACTATTTCGGCGTAAGTCAGTATAGTGATAAGTGTTGGCAGTGGAGGGATTTGAACCCCCGATTCTATTTCCCTCTACGTTTTGATTGATTATGGTTGGAAGTGTCATTGTGATATCTTGCGTTAAACAGAGGAAATGTTACCCTTAATACCTTGGCTTATTCTTACATTAAAAGGGGAAGTCCTTGGTTTTTTATTCGTTCTAAAGATCCAATGGGTAAGTGGCGCAGTAAAGCCACCCGCTACCGAATCGACAACACGCTTCACCGCGCCAAGGCAACGGCCGAGGCGGCTCGAATCGGTGTGAACGAAAAGCGCAGAGATTGCGGCCACGAGTGGGTCGATGATTTGATCGAAAATCATCCCGTTTCCGCTCTGACAAAAATTTATTACAGGAATTGCTGGCGTCATCTGGCGAGATTTATTAGTGAGAAAAAAATAACCCTGCAAGCGTTTTCTCCATCCGATTGTGAAATTTATTTGAAATGGCGCCAAAGCCTTACCCGCACGTCGGGCCGTAAGGCTGGACGCAACCAAGCGTGTGCGGATTTGAAGCTGCTCAAGTGGATTCACCGCCAAGGCCGACTGCTTGGGAAAATGGACTCCGTCGCCCTTCTGGATTACCGAATTAAAAGAAGCCCGATCGCACGCATCAAACCTGTTTTTTCGGATAATGAGATTAAAATCACCCGGAAGGCTTTGGCCGTGGAAGGCATGCCCGAATGGATGCGAGTCAGCTTTGAGATCGCCCTGGCCACTGGCTGCCGACTCCGCGAGACCCAGATCCCGCTCGACTGCGTGGATCTCAAGAACCGAATCCTTACTTTCCCCACACCCAAAGGCGGATCCGGCAAATCGTTTAGCATCCCCATCCCGGCCGCCATCGAACCCATGCTGGCCAGAATGAAGGCCGAGGGCCGCAAGATCACTTGCGAAGTCCCCCGCACGCGAGCCTCGCTTTGCTGGCGTCGCTTGCTGGATATATGCGGTCTTAAACGTCACTGCTTCCACTCCCTTCGGGTAACTCGTGTGACTCGATTGCGGCTTTCAGGCTGTTCTCAATCTGTCGCCATGCGACTCGTGAACCACTCTTCGACGTTAGTGCATGAACTTTACCAGCGGCACTGCGTAGACGATCTCCGCGATGCAGTGAACTTAGGCCAGTCTGCATCAGCCTCCACCGATCAAAATCAGACGGAATTACCTTTCCCGCGATCAGTGGGAATCCAGGCAACGCCTGCATTTGCTTGATACGGACATAACCGAACCCGTAAGCAGCGCCTAGCTGGCGAAGTGAAAGAGCTTGGTTCTTCTGACGAAGTTTCATGGCAGTATCGTTGAGGCGCCCCAAGCTCATGGCGTATCTAGCTTGGCTCTCCCGATGCTCTTGCGAGCAGTTGGGTGACGAGCTGGGAAAGTGAAATCCGACGGGCAGCGGCCAGTTTCTGTGCTGCCTTTTTCAAGGCAACAGGCAGGACTAGATTTGTCTTTTCTGCTTTGTTACCATTGAGACATCGGCGAGGCATACGCCTTGACTACGCATAGTCTGCGTATTGTCCACAACTTTCTTTTAGGTTGTTAAAGTTTCTTTCAATCTTGCGGGGCGTATAAATTACGCATACAATGTTCCCCTATGAAAAAGGTGAAAACAAACCTTACGATCGACCCAAAGGTAAAACGCAACGGCGAGCGGCTGGCCAAGAAAGGCGGATTAAGTCTTTCCGCCTTTATCACGACTTTGCTCGTCAAAGAGCTGGCCAACGAAAAGAAACGCTAGGATTTGATCAGTTTGTAGTACGGCACTTTGCGGCAGTATTGGCCACGCGGGCCGCGGGCGCCGACAGTCTTGGATACTTTAGCCACTGCAAACGTGCGTCGTTCAGCCTTTTTCAACTTTACTAATTCAGTCAGCACGCGATTGGCATGGCTTTTGGAAAAGTTCCACATTTTTGCCACTTGCAACGCCGACATCCACCCTGGCGGCACTTCCTCAACACGACGTGTTTTCATGTGCTCATTGAGCACCTCCGCCCAGTCTTTTTCTAAACTGGCAGCCGCCATACTCCTCCAACTGGGCTGACCACGTTGACCGTGCATCCGTCACCGCCATCCAGATATTCGCCATAAGCAATCCCGTGCGACCAGCGAGTCACAGACCGCATCCGTCTGGCATATCCCATAGAGGCTATGTCGGCCAAGCAGCCGATCGACCATCCCACAGGCGCACCGATGCAACGGCCGGGCGATCGATCAACCCGATGCAGATGCCCCATCACCATAGGCCGGCGGAGCATTTCTACGTGATCACGCACTGCTGATTCTGAAAACATAAAACCATGCCCAAACGCCGTCCCGCCTAGGTCATGCCAGCCTGTCTCGATGTCGTATGGGATAAACTTTGCCCGCAGATCTTTCGCTAGGTTGTGGATCTCCGACAGCGCAGACGTGCAACAGTGCGCCACAATGGCCGATGGCGAGCGTTGTAGGGCGGTAAGGCGGTGCTCATGGTTTCCCTCAAAGATGAACTGTGGAGCCAATTCTCGAACGAAATTAAGGCCAGCATCAAAGTCCTCTCTGATGCTGTTCCCACGTTCCGGGCTGTCAGGATCCCGGCGGGCGTTGCCCATAAGGCACGACAGATCCACGAAGTCGCCAAGGTGCAGAGTCGTATCCCCTGGGCGGATCCACCTCCGCTTCATTTCCAGCGCAGCTTTGCAGGCTTCAGCGTTTGCCAGGTGCCCGTGGCTGCATGATACGGCCAGCCACCTTTTCCATTTGCGGATTACTTTCACTGCTTGTCCTCTGCAGACGGAAATCCTTCCAAAACGGCGAGGATCTGACGGCAGCTCTCCCGCGATTGAGCGGCCGCAACCGTCTCGTCAGACGCACCACGCAAAGCAAGGTCGCCGATGACGGATAGCTGCATCTTCAAAGTGTGGACGTAGGTGCACAGATCCAAAATCTCGTCCCACGCATCTTTCCACACTGGCCGCCGCCACAGCGCACCGCCGTGTTCATCTTGACCTTTGCGATATTTGGCCGACACATCCCGCACCAAGTCGGCAAGGATCCCTTGCAAATGCTTCTCATGCTCTGGACTCATCATCTGGAACTCCACGGCCTGCCGCTGACTAGGTTTTTCTTCTTCACCGCAAATCCTTTGACGACTAGAGGTTCGGTTTTTTGTTCCACACCATCGCGGGGAATGTCACGCCAGCTCTTGTATTCGCTAGCCTGAAGATGGCCAGTCTCCCAAGAGATTGGATCTAGGCCAAAGGTTAGCCCCACGTGCTCGCCAAGGCGGAAAGCGGTTTCGTCGTCCCAATCGGATGCGTATAGATCCGCATTTTTTGGAGCTGGTTTAATCGGCACCCAATCAAACGCCAGCCCGTAATTGTGATACGATTGCCCCGATTTGGCCTTGGTCACGATCCGGCCGCCACTCGTCCTGCCTTTAGCAAACAGCGCAGCCTGCTCCTCCATGGTTCGCCTTCCACAGTAGATCAGCGGGGTGATCCTGCTGGCCACCATTTCATTTAGCCATCCTCTCACCCGCTTTTGAAAGCTGGCGTCTAGCGTATCGATGGCCCGCAAGGTGCGAGCGCTTGCCTCACTGAGGCTGGTCACTGATTCCTCGCTCGCTCTCTTTCAGTTTCCGCCAGGCTGTCAGATAACGCCTTGAGCGCCTGTGCATAGAGATCTCTGTAAGCCTGCGGGCATGGTTTGTTTGCTCGTTCCGCTTTGTCCCAAGCATAGATGAAATAGCTGATGCTGTCCTGCGACGGCGGCGGGCCGTCCTGCGTTTGCGTCGTGGCACAGCTGCACAGCGCCAGAGCGCTAATCAGTAGGAGGGCGATGCGTCCACCAGGCATTGATGTCCCTTTGTCTTTTGCGGCGTTCTAGTTCGATTGCCTCAAAGTTGCGTTGGAGTGGCGATTTGCGTTTCAGGATCCAGAGGACAATTCCAAACAACCCGCCTAGCGCCGTCAGGATGCCGGCGATCATGGGCGTTTATTTGCGAGAAAACTTTGACAAGAAATCGACGATCTTTTGGAGCGTCCGTTCAGGTTCTTCACCTGGGATGAACGCAGCCACGGCTGCAACGGCTGCCAGTAGTGCGGTAAGTGCGCCAAGGGCGCCAAGCCAGTCAATTTTAAGTAGTTGGGGGATGAGTTGTTCCATGCCCCTAGCGGGGTGTCAAAGGCTGAATCGACGCTTAATCAATTCCCAGGCAGTGCTGACTACTGCCCCGGATACCAGTGCCAGCAGCCACAGTTTCGTTTTAATCGTGTGCGCTTCGCGCTCCATGTTAGTGAGGCGGCCGTGATACTCGCCCAGGCTGGCCTGCGACCTTTCTAATAAATCCAGAATTACCGACTGGCGAGTTTCGATCCGGGCCACAGAGATTCTTACCTCTGACAAACGCTCTGAAAGTTCAGCAACTTGGTCGGTGCTCATAAAACTGCGTTCTCGCTTCCTGGGGCAATCCGAACCATCTCCTCGCCCTTTTCGTTGTAGAACATTTCGATGTATCCCTCGGCCTCAAGCCAGCGCAGGCTGGCAGTAAATTCACGCCAGCCGGGCGTGTTGCGATCGTCGGGCGCAGTCATTCATTTCACCTGGCCTGCGTCGGTGGCAGCTCCCATGTCCGAATAACGAGGAAGCTGCGTATCGATTTCCGTGTGCCTTGGAGAGCAAGAGGAGAACAATAAGGCGATGAGGAGGAGGGGCATTTTAGTAGATTGCGTATTTAGCATTTAGATACGCCTCTACTTGCTGACGTTCTTGGGTTGTAATCGCTCTATTGTATATCACCAATTCAGCAAGATTAAATTTAGCTGGAAGATATACAGATCCATCGCCAAGTTGCCCGCCAATTCCCCATACTCCATCAGACGCATTAGTTGTAGAATAAGATGATGGGTCTAGCGAACCAACTAAAGTTCCGTTCTTATGGAAATTTACCATTGTTCCAGTGTTTGAAACAGCTACAACTGCTGTTTCTGTTCCGATAATTTCACTGCTTTGTGATTCTGTTTCACCAGTGAAATTGCTTCCAACCATAGCCGAATAGTTTGGAGATGTATTTCCATAAGATCCAAATGTAAAACCAATTTCAAATGATCCAGATGCACCGCTTGGGAGAAGCCACCGCTGGGCTGAACCATCTACTACAACTTCTGAGTCAACTGCTTTGGCTACTGCAATAATTGAAATTGGAGTGTTATAACTTACTGCCAAGAAACTTGGTGTAACTAATAGGCTGGTGTCTGAATCTAAAAATCTTATTGTAGGCAATCCATTTACAGAGCTGGAAACAAATAAAGGCTCGTATCCAACATCAAAAGGAGTTGCATTATTTCCATTCCCACTCTGATCTGCCCAAGCTATTACATTTGATGCGGAAAGAGTAACACCAGCATCGGCCTTGAGCCAGAGAGATAGGCCTGACAATGGGATTGAAGAGCCGCCTCCGCCTGCACCTGTTATCGATAGGGAACGAAGCCTCAGGCCAAGGCCAAGGTTCATTGTTTAGTATCCCCGCGTGTAAGCGATTGCCCTACCAGTGGCGAGCTGAAAGGCGGTGACGGCCGCAAATAGAACAAAGCCAGCCGGGAATGTGATTCCAGTCAACGCAGAGCCAGCAAGAGCGGTTTGACTAACGGACGTAAAGGATGAGTCAGAAATAAACTGGATGGCCTGAAAGTTGCCTGTGACGGCTGCAGTAGTGGTTGCAACTCTGCCGCCATATTCGCCAACGGTAAGGGATGTGTCTTGATTAATTTGAAGATCGTATGCCATATAACTCTCAAACCCGTGTCAAAGGCTAGTAGCCGATGACGGTAATTCGGAAAGTCGCGGCAGATTGAGTTTTGCTTGAACCAGTTGCGTTGACTGCATCCACGTGAACTTGATCGGCGGCGACTACATGGCCGAAAAATGTTAATCCCTCCGAAATTGCGTTCGGAAGTCCAAGCAATACCAAATCATTTAGATTCACCCCAGTCATAGCAACCGTGATAGATGTGCTGGAATTAGCTCCAACCGAGCCAAAGTTTAATGACGTTGTTACGTTAATGGTTTCTGTGGATTGCGGGAGTACGCCGTAGGTAGTGCCAGATGCGAGTAAGCCTAGATTGATTAACCCAGAGACGACGTTGATATTGGCTGGCTGGGCGGTGACCGTTGCCCCATAAAATCCCATCATCCCAGAAAGAGCAAGACCAGCACCGTAGCTAATTACGGTTGAGCCAGCACTATTAATTAAGTTGCGAGTGCCATAATTAAAGGCTGTGATAGAAGTGGAATCGACCAAAGCGCGGCCTGCTGCATTTACATTACTAACCGAATCCTCAACAAACAAAGCGTCAGCCTCGGCTTTTGTATAGAATGTGGCTTGATCGCCAGGCACTACCGCCCCTGCCGTAATAAGGTCTTTGCGGATTGTTACATTCCCTTGATAAATAGTTTTTGGCGTTCCGTTTTGCGTGATTTCAATTTCAATCGTGGGCGTGATTGTGTCCTCGCCAGATACGGCAAACGCATCCTCAACGCCAGAAGTGTTGATTGTAAGGGTGGTTTGTTTTAGTGGCAAAAAGTTAATGCCAGAAGCGTCTAGCTGAAGTGCCGTTGTAATGTTGGTTTGCGCCAAGCGACCTGTGAATTGAATTGTGTAACCGCCCTTGCCGTTATCTTGAACAGATATGTTACTGGTAATCGTATTGATGCCTGACGATATGGCGGCCTGTACCGTAACAGCCGACGCAAACGGAGCGATGCCAGTAGTGGAAGTTCCACCCCAATTCAATGAATACAAGCCTCCTACAATCTCTTGCCCAAACGAAAGATCGTAAGTTTCGTTTTGACCCGTGCCCCCGTCTGATATTTTCGATAAAACAATCTGCCCAGCCGTAGATGTGTTAATGAATGTATCAGCATAGACAATCGGATCACGAACTAGCTTCACAACTTGCTGTGCGTTTATGCCGGTAGCGGGGTTACGGCGAGTATTGACGATTACTGAACTAGCTGGGAATAGCGTAAAAGAATCCGACCCGAAAGACATCGCCGTGTTTGGCTGAGTGGCAGTGAGAAGGTATGAGCCGTAAGTAGAAGAGCCATACAAAGAGACGGTGGAGACATTGTTTGAGATAGCGTTATAAACTGAAATTGCCGTGGCGTTGTACGCGATAGAGCCGGATGTAGTGCCGTTGCAAGTCAGCTTAAACGCACCGTCAGTAGGCAACTCTTCAATGTTCCCAATGCCAACCTTTAGACTCGCCCCGCTAGTATCAATATCCGTCAATGCCCCAGACGCACTTTTCTCTAGTAGGCGTAGCCGCAAGGTATAGGAATCGTTACGAGTAAGCGTAGGCAAAGCCCCGCCAGCCACGCTTCCGCCATCGAGCAAAGCCCCTGTGGATGTGTCGATGTATAGGTCTAGCGTAGAGGCCATTTAGGATGAGTAAGTGTCAATTACTAGCCGATGCCGTAGGCTACTGTGGATGAACTGCCGGGCACAAATATATCGGTAAAGGTTGAGCCGTTGTAAAGGAAGCCACGGTTGGTTGCGCCGGTACTTACACCTCCAACAATGTTTGAACCATTAATTCCATAAGCAATTGTACCAATACTGCTAGGAACAAATATATCCGTAAAGGTTGAGCCGTTGTAAAGGAAGCCACGGTTGGTGGCCACCCCTCCAACAATGTTTGAACCATTAATTCCATAAGCAGTTGTACCAATACTGCTAGGATTAAATATATCCGTAAATGTTGAGCCATTGTAAAGGAAACCCCGAGCCACCCCGCCAATTCTTGCCGCACCAACAATGTTTGAACCATTAATTCCATAAGCAATTGTGCTGGTGCTACTGGGCACAGAAAATATAGTATATGTTGAACCGTCGTAAAGAAAGCCACACCGAACTCCGTCGATACTTGTAGCTCCAACAATGTTTGAACCATCTATGCCGTAAGCCTGAGTAGAAGTACTGCCGGGCACGGATAATGTAGTATATGTTGAACCGTTGTAAAAAAAGCCTTTAGACCCGCCTATGTTTGCTGCTCCAACAATGTTTGGGCCATCTATGCCGTTCGGATCGGTCGTAGTGCTACCGGGGACGAATATATCTGCATACGTTAAGCCGTCATAAACAAATCCCCGGCGTGTTGTGGGAAGCTCTGCGGAGCCAACAATTCTGTACGATTGAGTAATTGGCTGTGGCGTGCCAGCTCCACCCGTTCCCGTCCCGGCTCCACCCGTTCCAGTTCCAGCTCCACCGCTACCCGTGCCCGCACTTCCAGATTCAACTGGATTGCCAGCCCCGCCAGCAAGTGCTGTTAGATATGATACGCCTAGCCCGTTGCCCGCTTGCTCGACAAACATATTAGAGCCAGCGACCATCTTATATCTAGAAAGTAAATCTGCCCCATACTCGGTGCGTTGGATTATGTGATTGATTAGGTTTGTGTCGAGGATCTTGCCGTCACGAATAGGACGGATGGGCGGGACGATTCGCATTACTGCACGGCGTTAATCACAGCCCCCGTATTAAGATAAGAAATTTTTACATTGTTCCCCGCTACTGGCTTCTGTGCGTTGGCCGTTTCGACCAGATCCTCAATTCGATTAATAATCTCGTTCATATATTCGACGCTGATTCCAATCCCGTCGGCGGTGGCCTGAATAGGGCGAAGCGGTTTAGTTTTCATTAGAAAACGAAGTTCTGATCTGAATAAGCCTCTATCTTTTTAACATTGGGAATGCCGTCGCCGGTATAGAAGGCATCTGTCCCACGGAAGTATTCTGTGAACTGCTCCTCGATCTGATTGAATAATCCACGTCGAGTAAATGAAATTGAGCTTTGGACATACCCAGCATAAATCCATTCAATCGTCACAGGATAAGGCACAATCGATCCGACGGTTATATTGCCATATCTGCCAGCCCTTGCGTTCGCTTCCGATATAGCGGCCCCTTGTGCTGTCGCAATCTCGCCCCGTGTTTTATTCCTTCGGTATTCTCGTTGTCTTGGGTTAGGAGGCATTATCGTCCCATTGATTGAAGCGGGCATTAGGCGTTTTGTGGGTATGATGATTTGGCTGTTGGTAAAGTCTAACGCCAACACCCCACCTTTAAGTAATTCAAAGTAGCTATCGGTTGTTATATACTTGGCCACAATCGAGGCATCTGCCCCAAACACCCCAGCCCCCGCTTGCCCAACGGCAGTCACATAAGCGGCCGGCAATCCGCTTGCGGTAGTCATCCCTACATAGTTCACTACTAAAGAAGATAGGTCGCCGTCTAAAGGCTCTACCCTTGTCGTCTCCACCGCCATCCGTGTGTATTTTGGCGTGTAGGAAGAGTCGACAAAGACGCTGTGGAGCGTGTTGCGGTCTGGCTCAAGCGTCGCCACGTCAGCAGTGCGAATGGTGTAGGTTTCTGAAAGAAGCGTAAGGCCGTCGATCTCGGTGGTCATATTGGTTTTTCGCAAAACCTTCTGACCGCTAGCTGGCTTGCCAACTAAGACTGCGCTCACGATGCCGACCTCAAGATCGGAACGCCCAGGCGTTTGTCTAATAGATCCTGCATCTGAAATAATCCGCCCTTAATTGCCCGGACTTCGTTGTAAATGTTGTTAAATACTTCAATCGACATAGAGGAAGGCATGCTGATCGTTTTAGATGCGGTCTTATCAGACAGGCTGGCAGCAATATCTTCTTCAGCTTCTGAGGCATTCGCTAGGTTTAGCGCTTTCTTTGTTTGTGCGGTTTGGGCTTCTTTTGGGAGTAAGGATTCTGCGTGAACTTTTCTTATGTCTTGAGCTATCTGATAGGCTCCCTTCATATCGCCGGTCAGCAATGTCTTTGTGGCATAACCAACCATTGCAAGTTCTTGAGCAAATTGATTAAATGCTTCAATAATTGGATTTATAAACGCGGCCAGAGTTCCGAATGCGATCATGAATGTATTTTGAAATGTTTTAAGGGAATCGGATGCAGCCGATAGCTGAGCAATCGTTTCGTCAGACCAGATTCCGATCGCATTGCCCTGCTCCAAGATAGCGTTTGATCCTTGGTTCATTACTTTAATCAGATCGGTTTGAGCTTTACCAAGAAGTTCATTAACAATAATAAACTGACGACCTTCGTTTGCTCCGCTGGCAAAGCTATCGGATATCCTTAAAAAGATATCTTCTGCCCCCATTGTCTTTAAATCATCAATCGTGATTCCGACCTCTTTAAATGTATTAATTAGGCCGTCATCCCCGGCGATTGCCTTCTGCTGTGCGAGGGAAAGTTTGTTCAGTCCGGCCGACACTGCCTCAACTCCGCTGCCAAAGACTGACGCAGCGTTTCCAAGTAGTTGCAATTTGCTGGCTGATACGCCGAACTTTTCAGCGATGTCCTGAAGCTGATCGCCTTTCTCAATGGCCATGGAAAACCCAGATATAATCTTATCAAAGGCAAAAGCACCGGCGACCATCGACCCAGCCGTTTTTGCGAATTGAGCGACAGAGGCTTCCGCCCTTTGCAATCCGCGATCAAACGAGGATGCGTCTAAGGCGAGTTTGGCTGTGGCGACTGCGTCCATTATAAGCCCGCTTTCTTTCGCTCGTAATTAGCGATGATGGACAAGCGTTTGATCATTTTTATGACCTGTATGTCAATGGATCTCTGAACGGTGGATTTACTAATTACATTCGATATCCAAGGGATTGTGTTTGTCATTGAAATGTAGGGCTTTGAAAATACGCCTGCTTTTGTGTGCGACCTGTCCTGCACGCGGCCGCCGCCAGTATGACGATAGACCCATTTTGGTATTCCTTTAAACCCGCCAAGAATCCCTGCACATACGGCCCAGCCTGACTTTGCGATACCCACGTTTCCGCGCTTCTCCTTAAAGTATTTAGCAAGATCACTTTCCTTAGTTACCACTTGGCGAACGTACTGATTTTTTGGGACTCGCTTGCTTTTGCCATACCGTGCGCTGGCATGTTTTGCCCCACGATCAAAGTCTCCGATTTCTGTATAAATATATGGCTTGTGATTAATTCTGCCAAGTAGCTCTCTGGCTTTGCCGTGGGTTTGCGCTGCCTTCTTGCCCTTACCGAATGTTTTGCCAAGCATTAAAGCAGCCAAAGCAGCGGCTGCTTGTTTTGCGTTTTGCGTTTTTGTTTTACCTCTTGGCAATGGAAGGCTCGCAATTTCACGCACTGCTGTGGGGCCAGACTTATAAACGCGATCAATATCCGTAGTTACTGCTTTTTCTCCCAACGCTTTTGCCCTGGCATTAAGCCCAAAAGGTTGCGTGGAATTTGCTAGGCTTACGCAAAGCATCCGAGCCTGAATCCGCATCTCCTTGGCAGCCTCAAGTTTTGTGCTTCCGACAAAGGCGTTCAGTGCCTTTTGAAGTTTAGCAGGATTAACGGTAAGGCTGGCGCTCATAGTCCTAACGCTTTCTCCATGTCACGAAGTTCAGATCCAGAAAGATCCGCTGGGCGCCTCAGCTTTGTGCCGTTCATATACATAAAAACGTGAGCTGCTTGGTTTACAAGAATCAAAGGCACTTCCCACAATATTGTTTCCAGTGCCCAACCTGTTTCTTTTGCCAGGATAAACACGCTCGAAGCGGTCGCCCCTGGCGTTACTCGTTTCCCGGCGGTTGTGGTACTCCGCTAGGGATTACGTTCACTCTGGCCTTATTGGCCTCGTTTAGAATCGATGTGACCAGCAAGCTGGCCTCGTCGCGATCCTGATCTGTGATCTTTTCAGACCATTCCATCACACGCTCACGGAATGCGTCTTTATCCCAAGCCAGCTTAATGGCTGACTTCCTGTTTTTCGCCAGCATAATGTGCATGAGAATAAATCCGTAGACGAAAAAGATTGGACTATCCGCCGCATCTCTAATCTGCAAAACCAGCAAGCGGCTGCCCTCCGTATAAGGCGCCAGCTTTTCTTTTTTGAAATAGCGATCTGGCGCAACAAATGCGTCGTCTAATTCCTGCAACAGATTCTCTTCGCTCATAGTTTTTTTAATAACGCTCGCTTCAATTCTGGGCTGGCCCGCTGACTGACTAGTAAGGTTTGCCCGCCGCGTTGAATAGAGATTATCGGTTCTGCTCGCTTCATTAGACCCAGAAGCGTCTCGCGATTTTCCAGTGCTGCCCGCACGTAACGAATGGGTGATTCCTCATCAGATTTCATATCCGCCCAGGTTCGTTCCATTTCAGCCTTTGCCTCTTCCCCGCCCGATATGGTAAACCAGAACGTAAACTGCCTTTGGCCTGTGTCCTCTTTAATGATGCAAGTGACAGGATCCATTTGCCGTAGCTTTGCGCCAAAGGCGGAAGCGGCCGCTGCTACTTTTATATTTGTCGTTCCCCAAAAGCTATCAACCATTTAGGATCTCATAAACCCGCCGGAGCGGGTTAGCTCATGTTAGGGAATCGAGTCGCCGATACGTCCACTGTTACAAATCCGTCAGACGCTTTGTTGACGGTAACGCTGTCCACGATGATTTTGCCGCCTGTGCTGGTAGCGTTAGCAAGCGTGGTTAAAACAGCGCCTGCGGTTGTCGCGTAGGAGCCAGTGATAGTCGTGGAAAATGCGAATGTATCGGTGGGATTATACATAGCTGCACCGACTACTTCGCCGCTTTGATTGCGAACTTCTGCACGCTCTACATTGCGTGTCTCTGTGAAGGATTGAACTAGGCCGCCAGTTTCAGCGGTGATACCAAAAACAAGTCCAAAAGTTCCGACGGTTGTGGCTGCCATATTGCCTTAAATTTTGTGTCAACTCGCGACTGAGTTGGGGTAGGCAATCACTGCCAGCTTGTAGGTGCGACGCATTGTTCGCTCTTCATCGTCGGCCTCTGGCTCAACTGATTCTAGTTTTGCGTTGTAACAGCGGGCAGTCCCAATGGCCGTTGTAGCGTTTAATCGTGTAGCCAGCGGGCTGGAATCATAAAAAGCCTGTAGCACTTTAGAGCATTTTTGAGTGTGGGCATCCACGGTTGTATCGTCATAAGAATCATCCACCACAATTTCAACCGGCACGCTGAACACGCCAGATCCCTGCACCGGCTCTTCCGTTCCTAGCGTGGCTTTAATGACGATCGAGGGCGGCATGTTTTCCGTCTTATCATGAGACAAGTGGTAGGTCGGCCCGGTGACGGTTACTGATAGAAGCTCTTTAAAAGCAGCTTCAATCAAACGATCAAGCATGGTGACGGCGGGCATATTCTAAACTCCTCTTGTCACCAGATCGGGCGAATGGACGGATCAAACGTGACCATGGTTTTACATCCAGCGCCACCATGCGGAAATGTTGGGGTGTAGTGGTATCGCTTGACGCAATCAGGCCAAGTCATCGTGGCCTTTCCTCTGGCTGCCTTCGGCGTATCCACGGATCGATCGTTATCCTCAATAATAAAGGTGCAGGGTAAATTTGCCCCAGCCACGTAGTTCACGGCCTCATAAAAATGGCCCTCATCCTCAGCTCCATCGCCCAAGAAGCACCACACTTTTGCCGAGCTTCCCTGCTCTTTTAATGTGTGCGCCACTCCGGCCGCTATCCCGCAAGTGCCAGCCAACACGCTTGACGTATAGAAATTGAGTTTACGGTCAAAGACAAACATGGAGCGACCCTCTCTAATTATCTGCTCGAGCACGTCAGGATCTCCGCCGGCGAGCAGATAGTGATAGTGGGATCTATGGCTTGAGAAGATCCAATCGCCTGGCTTAATGTCTTTAAATATCTCGATGAGCTGATCTTCATTCCCTCCACATAGGTGGATCAGATATGGCAGCTTGCCCTGTTCAAATAGCGCCTTAATGCGCAATTCAAAATCAATCAGATCCTGCTTGTTCATACAAAGGCGTCGTGACTATCGGTGGCCAGCTTTTCAAACAGCGCCACCTTGGCGTGATTGGCACATTCATGCAGGCAACTAACGCCGGGGTTAAAGTTCTTGTGCCATGCTTTCGCCTCTTCTCCGAACCATGCTTGGCTAAATGATTGATCCTTTATGGAAGCGATCCGGCCGTGATTGCTGTATGCGGTATTGTGGCATGCGTAGACATTAAGATCCGCACCTACCACGCAAACGGCCTGAGCATAGAGACAGCGATGGAATGGCCGAACGGGCGACTTGCTTGGACTATCCAGATCGTAGGTCGTGTTAATGGTAAAATCTGAGTCGCAAAAGGATTGGCATTCTCCCAGTTGCTTGCGCACCGTGGTTGCAATCGTGTTGTGATATTCTTTAAAGTTCTGAACGTACACGGGAGAAAAGCGGACATTGCTTACGCCTGAATCTTTTAGCTGTTTAGCGAAAGGAACCAGCCCCTCGTAATTGTAGCGGGTAATTATAAAGTTAATCCCAAGATCGCAGCTCTCCGTTTTCGTGTTAGAAAAGTTTTTAATATTCTGCATCACGGAATCAAACGATCTGTCGGGCACGTTACGGCTAGACGCCATCTGCTCTGCGCTTGTGTAGTCCATCGAAATCCTGACCCACTTTGCCTTGCCCAATACTTCCGCCCTTTCCCCCGCAAGCAGTTGGCCGTTGGTAATAATGGATAGATCTAATCCAGACGAGACTGTCTTAGTCATAATCTCGACAATGTCTTTATGCAGCAAAGGCTCTCCGCCACCGCTAAAAGTGACGGCCTTTGTTCCCATACTTGAAAGATCTTCTATGAGTTCAAGTGCCTTATCTCGCGGCATGACGTCCCTCTCGTTCATGCTGGTGTGCATGCCAGCCTGTAGGTGCAAGTCAGGCCGATCCTTAGGACGAGTTGTGCCGTCAGAATAGACGCAGAAACGGCAGGCGTGGTTACAGATATTCGTCGGCTTAATTCGTACGTAGATGGGTGCGGTGATAATATCATCGCGAAAGCTGGCGATCTTATCCGGGAACGAAAAGATTTTGAGGTCGCTGTACTTGTTCTGCTTCACCACTTATCCTTTCGCTCGACCAGCGTAGTGGATGTCCCAGCGCTCAGTCTGTGCAGTGCGTTTTGATATTCGCTCACTACGCTCTCCTTCTTTAGTTCGACGATTGGGAAATCGATCATCTTCCTAAGAGCTTCGGTGAAGTCCTGCGTATGGGTTGGCCCCGTGTAGAGGGGTTTGCTTTTATTGCCTATGACTACCCGCAAGATGGCGGCAGGCTTGAATTGATTGCAGCTAATATGCTGGGCTGCGCCTAGGTGATTCACGATAGCATCCAGTGCATTGAGAATAAAATCCATCCGCTCAATAAAGACGACGGGTTTTAGCCCGGCCAAACTCAGGCCCGTGGCTAGTCCTACCATCAGATTTTCAGCGACCGGCGTTTCGATCAGTTGTGAATCCGCAACATTATTAAGCGTGCCTGCTGCCCGGCCGCCTATCTTTACCCCGTAGCCTATGAACCTAACGGCTGGATCGGCCGCCAATAAATCCATCGCCTGCGTCAGCTCCCTCTTCACAGCAACCCCTCCTCTTCAAGAATATGCAGGGCGTGAAATGCGCTTCTGGCCATCTGACCGCGTTCGGTAAAAATCACTGTCTCGGTATCTGCACACAGCAAGTGGAAGGCATTTTTGTTATGAACGTTTAGGCACGGCCAGCTCGGCCCGGTGGATGTTCCGATGACGGCTTTGGCCTTTGCAGCCGTCGCCCCGATCCAAGTCACATTCTTGTTATCAAATGCCGGGCATAATCCAGTAGCGACTGTGCTAATTACGCGATGACCCTTGCTAACTAGCTTAGATATTAGGTTTCGAAAATCGTCGGAGTTAAAGTTTGTAAATTGTCCAGAAAGCCCTGGCGAATTTATCACGACAATGTCGCAGTCTGGCGCCATCGGAATAAAAGAATCTAGGGCTGGATAGTCAAACAGAAGATCGTCGACTTTCCGAATTGGATTCTTTACGCACATCCTGCTGGCCAGTTCCTCAAACCAGCATAGATGAAATTTGGCGAAGTTTAATTTGTCGGGGTGACGCTCCCAATATCCGCCTGCATTCCGCCATGAATCAATACTATCGGCAGGTGCTTGATCGATTGGCCTAATGTGTAGGCGTAAAGACATATCGCTTCGCAAGGCATCAATTTCCTCAAACCTGCACAGCTCTGGGTTGTGGTAGTGAGTTATCTCAAGATCTGGATTTTGCAGGCATAGCCGACGCAGAAAATTTAACTGCACTAGGTTGTCTCCTAGACGCAGTGCATTGTGCGTGTGAATCACGGGTTGCGTTCCTTAAATATCTTTTCGCCCAGCTCGTAGTTCTCCTTGGCGTTGTGGCGCTTAAATTCCGCGTCCTGTGCTGCACCCGTGAAGAGAGGATTGTTGTGCGTAAAAACAACGTCCTTTGCGTCGATGATTACGCCGTCCCTTGCACCGCGTAAGCTGTACTCGTTATCGCTGAAAATGCCAGAGCATGCGTCGTACTCAGGCGCAAACAGAGTGCCCTGCTGTTTCAGCCTGGCCTTTGTTAAAATTGCTAGGCAAAGCAGATCGTCTTTGCGATGGCCGTCGGATACGGCAAGGATTGACGGCTTACTTAAATCGCCAAGCCGTTGCGTGATGATTGTATCCCAATGCAACGGAGGATCCCAATCATCAGAGCCTTGAATGATAATTTCACCACGAGCTACTTCGGCCGCTCTGTTCCATGCAGCAACGCATCCACCCTTGCCTTTAACGATTCCCCAATTTTTCAGCATGTCGGCTTTAGGGTCGTCATCGTCGACTGAGTAGATCCACTCGACTGACGCTGGATCTGCCGCCTTTTTCATCCACAAGATGCGGGCGTTGATGGCCTCTTGGGGGCGGCCTCGCGTGGCGTGGCAGATGGTAATCTTTACGGGCTTCTGCGCCCGCCACATGTTCTCAATCTTTTCTGCCTCGGCCGTATCGCCCACGGCTTTGCAGGCCGCTAGGTATAGATCGATGCATTCAAAGTCGTAGACGGTGCGCTGGGCGTTCCAGATCTTCACGCCCGGATCGGGCTGAACCATAGCCGATTTTAGCAAGTGATAAGCCTGCAACCAGGCACCCACGCTCGCCTCTTCTCTGGCTAGAAAGTAAATCGCCTCTCTGCGCCCGGGGTTCATCTGATGTGCCTTTTGGTATAGGCCGATCCTAACGGTGCGATCCTGCGTAGCCGTGGCCTGATTGCAGGCGGCTTCGTAAGCCAGCGTTGCCTCTTGTCCCGGCCAGACGGCCGCTACGTGTGACCAAGGCTCTGATTCCGTCCTGCGATTGCCTAAGAAAAGTTCCTGCTGATAGTAGTACGCATACTTGCCTGCTTCGCTTAACTGGCCCTGAAGGATGCGGAGATTCCGATCGGCGCTGTTTGGTTTATATCCGCCTGGGTGATGCTCTACCCATACCGCCTGCTCGCCCACAGATTCTAGCCCAGCATTGGGCAACAGCGCCTCATGCACGGCATAATGCCACCTACCAGACCATGCGCCGTCTATACGCCTCACCATGCGCTCACGTACTGGCTTTAATTTGGCGTTTATAACGTCATAGACCCCTGCATAGATGCCGAGCTTGGGATTCTGCTCAAACGCTTCCACGCCCCTTTTAAGAGCGTTTTTGAGGTCTTTATGTGGCAAGTCATCGCAATCCACCCAAACCGCATAGTCTCCGGTGCATGCATCCAGTGCGGTGTTGCGGGCGGCGGCAAAGTTATCGACGTGGGGCCAGCTCGCCCCTGCGGGTGCATTTTTATATTCAACTATCTTTGCCCCTGACTTTTCAGCGATCGCCCGCGTGCCGTCATCGGGTCGGCCGCCTTGGGCAATGCAGACGACCAGCTCGTCGCAGTATGGCTTAAAGGCGGTAAGGCAACGGTCGATAAATTGGGCCTCGTGCCCGGCGATTGCGTAGATTGATATTTTAGGATTTCGAGTGGCCATTCTAAACCTCTCGCAACCCGAGCACGTAACTGCCGATAGAAGTATCAATCGAGGCCACCCGATAGCTGACTGAGTTGGCCAGCAAGATAGATCCGATGGTGGGCGCCGATGAGATGGCGCTCACGTCGATGGTAAAGGTGGAGTTTAGATCCAGATCAAAGCCGCCCAGCTCCACGCTTTCTTTGCGGGTGATCGTCGAAAGGATACCAGTGACGCCAGTAGAACCAATGGTGGCCGCTGTGCCAGTTTGAGTATAAAGAGCGGCTAGACTTTCTTTTAACGCTTCTGTGAATTCAGACATGAGAGGATTTCTTAAAGTGGAAAGGGCGGTGAGCCGATTGGCCCACCGCCCTCCCCGAGTGAATTAGCTACCGTTGATACGTACGAGGCTGTTCGGCTCTCCCGCTTTTACGCCGTAAATCAAGGCGTAGGTGCGTTGGAGCTGGCCCTTAACAACGTCGTAGTTCTCACGAACCATGACGGACAGGCCGGTACGGGGTTCCGTTACCACGCTGATGTCTCCGGGGATCGGAACGCCAGTGGGGACTTCAGGAACGCGAGCCGCAATCAACAAGGCTTCCTGCTGGGCGAAGAATCCGCCGAGCGTGATGCTGTTGGTGGGCACTGCGCTGTACTGGTTAATGTTGAATCCAGCCACGTTGCCGATCCCAGCCGTGCGAACGAGGTCGCCTGAGATCTGAGGATTGGCCACGACGGTCGTATCATTCAAGAGCGCGCCGTAGAAGCTGGGGTTAAGAACTGCGTACCGGCCGTTGACCGGGGCGTTGTTGTTGTTGAGGGTGATTCCGGCCGACACTACCGAGCGGTAGGAGAAGGCGCTGGAAGCAACCGTCAACGCGCTGGTGAAGGTGGAGGAAGTTACGAGAGCCAACAGATCCCCAACCATTTGCAACCCGAGGGCGTGCGCGGCTGCGCCGGCGAAACGCTCAATCAGGTTGATGTTGGAGCTGGTGCGCTCTTGATCGTCCACAGAGTACGAAACGTGCTTGAACTTGTTGAGGGTGATCTGCACATCCGTCTGGGTTGTTGCAGTCGCTACGTAGCCGTTCGCCTGCGAGTAGTCCTGGGCGGTCGTCGCAGAGATACGGTGGGTGTAGATCGATGCGTTGTATTTTGCCGCTTCGCTGCTGAAATCCGTGACGGAGTTTCTGAGGAAGCTGTAATCTGCCACGAGGATCTCAAGAGCCCTCTGAGCGATTACATTGGCATTCGTTGTTCCGATTGTGTTGGCCATTGTAGTGTTCTCCTAGTGGACTGGATTACAGTCCGAGTTTGCGGAGCAGTTCCGACCGACGGGCCGGATTTTTTTCCGCGTTGAATTGATTGAGGATTTCTGCCCGGCCGAGCGGTTGGCTCGATTCAGCGGGAACCGCCACTGCGCCAGCAGCGTCGGCCTTGGCTTTTTCCAAAGTGGTCACGGCCTTCTCATCGGCCTTTTCTTCAACCTTTGCGCTCATCTCTTTTTTCGCCATATCTTCAGCGGGCATTTCAGGAGCTTCGGTCACGTCCTGAGTTGCGTCCGCTTTCATTAGAGCGAGCAGTTCCGCAAGCATCCCAGCGATATCGGTCAAAGTAGGTTCGGCCATTTTTTCCGCAGGCTTGTCGGCAGGCATTTCAGCCAGTTCGGCTTTCGGTGCTTCGACAACTGCGGGAGTTTCAACGGCAGGAGTTTCTGGTGCGGTAGCTGTCACAATGGCAGGCTCGCTCAGCTCTTTTTTGACTTCGACAGGTGCTTCGTTCATTTGAAGTTTTTTCATGTCAACTGCTGTGAATGCTGAAAACATCCCTGCTGGGTTGGCGGCCGGTGTGCTAACTACGCTGATATCGTAGATTTCAGTTACCCTGGCGAAACGATCGCCCGCTACTTGTTCGGGCACTCCGCTAAAAGTAAGAGATAGGCCAAATCCTTCAGGCAATACGTTTGCTAAGTGCTGTACAAATTGCGCCTCGTTCGTGTTAAACAGAGTGAGGTCGCCCATAAGTCGATCGCCTTCAATCTTAAATCCGTCAATATACCCTAAGATTCCAGAGACTTCCGCCCCGTGACCCATGGTCACTTTAATGCGCTTCATGGACAGAGCCACAGCCAGCGCTTGTTCGAGTGAAGTTTGATCGATCAGTAGGTTGTGGCCTTTGGCCTCGCCTACCGTTAAAATGGATACGTTAGAAAGTTTGTTGGCCATGCTGGCCAACGGGTGTCAAATCAGTTTCGCGTAAATACTGGACTTGGAAAAATGGGGGCGTGTTGGACGGGTTGCCCAGGCTCAGGAGGCGTGTGCATATCGCGGATTGCCATGTTAATCGCTACGGCCAAGCCTTCAGCATCTTCTATTTTTTTCATGTATAGCATCTGATTATTTAGGCCACCGAACTTCAGCTCAACGTATGGGCGTTCATATTTTGGCAATGTTTTCCATAAGATTGCAGCAGAAGCCAAAAAGATAGTACCGCCAAGAATCGGGCTATTTGTGGAGATGCAAGATATCCCAAACAATAACCCGAACACCGAAAGAATAATCCACATCAAACACGCAAGCCGCCCGGCCTTATCCTTACCATGTGCAGTTCCTACAATGCCGGCCAAGTTGTATGTTTGATTATATGGCGCACCAACCGAAATCACTCTTCCACTTAAGCTGATAATTCCGTCATCATAATAAACCATTGAAGAATCTGACGAATTATTTGCCACGCCATAAGCGTATGGCTGACCCTACCGCACACAACTATTTTTTCTTAATAGTCTTTGGCTTTTTGTCTTTTAATCCGACAGCCTTTGCCACCATATCCAGCTCCTTTGAGGAAAGATTGAAGTCTGGATCGTCCCTCATTGTAAAGGATTGCGACAATACTTCCTTAACGATTTCTTTAGGTTTAGCTGACAGCTCCGCATCTGGCCCAGCGTTCGGATCTTTTTCTGGATTAACTGGCGTGGGTTCGTCGATTGCGGGTGCTTCTTTAACTACTTCTACCGGGGCCGCCACGTCGGTCTGTGGTGCAACTGTTCCAATCGATGCTACAAACTCACGCTCTTTAGCAATCTGCCTGACCTGCTCTTCCCAGTCTTGGCCTAACTCACCAAAGTAATCCTGCAAGCTGGATAGGCCCGCCTTATAGTCCTCGCGTGCCTGCATTGCTTCGCGCCCTGCGTCCACGGTCAGCGACTTCGGAGTCTGCCACGTAACCTTTGCGTAGTCCTCCACGGCCGGTAGGTCGCCGTTGGCGATTGCACCGCCGATGAAGTAGCGCCATGCCCGATTGCAGAATCTATCGATGAGCAGGCGTTGCCTCTGCTCAAATCTGCGCTGAGCTTTTGCTACAATAAAACGCATCCCTGCCCCGCCGACGCTGGCTGGGTCGTAAACAAATTCAACGGGCAAGCCGAGTCCCATCGCCACGTCACGAATTAGGAACTTGGCAAACGGCTCAAAGCCTGCGTGGGGCCGATTAGGCCCAATCATCTCAATTTTTTCGCCAGGTGAAAGGCGCGGGATGGTGGCAGAGCTTGTGATCTCCTCGCGGGCGATGGTGCTTTCGCCGCTGTCTTGTGCCTGCACGGTTCCAAAAAATCCACCCTGCCCAGCCAGCTCGTCGCCTTCGGCCGTTGTGATAACCGCTGCGATCGATCCCTGCAATTTCAATGCGTCCTTTTCAAACTCGCCGAGCATTTTTAAATCACGGACGTGGTTTAATGCGCGAGCTAGTGAAGAGCCGCCACGGATTTGATCTGGCCGTTCCAGCTCCATCAAATGAATAACGGTATCTGCGCCCAGCTTGCGATATAACTCGCCCGTCTGAACTAAGTATCCAGTAGGCTCGCCGAGCTTGCCGAGAAACACGCCGTCAGAAGTTCCGTAGTCGTCGCCCTCACAAACGCGGTGACCTTCGACAATTTGTAGCTTTCCCTTTTCCGTCATAATGACAAATACGTCGCCGTCCACGTCGATCGATCGCGATAGCGCCAGCAGCATATCCGTCCACGTCATGCGCCCGGTGACTTCGGGCGATGGCACAACCACGTCACGCCAGTATTCCTCGCACAGTCTGCCGAAATCTTGATCTGCCCCGCGATACTGCGGCCGGAGTCCTGGGCCGATTGAATAGGTAGCAATGGAATCCACCGCGCCTTTGATCAGCCCGACGTTGCGGTACATGTGCCGGGCAAGTTTGAGCAGTTCAACCCGTGTCGCTTCGTTAAGATCCAGCCGTGAATCGCGGGCATGCGCCCCATAGATGACAGGACGCTTACGAGAAAAGCCTGCGCCTTCGTAGGGTTGGAACGTACTGATGCCTGCACCGAATCCAGCTCCGAACGCCTTGATGCCTGCGCCCATCCGAGCCACGAGTGAAAGTTTTTGTGCCATAATCAGCTATCCAGAATGTAAGAAAATGAGGCGCTGGTGCGTGTGACTTGTACGCCGTTTAGGTAATCGATTGCGGCCTGAAATAGTTCAACCCGTTCGGTAGGTTTAAGATCAATCTGGAAGCTGGCCGACTGCCCTCCCGCTGAAGATCCAACCAGTGCACGGCCTGATGCTGCGCCCGTCATTGCCGCGTTGCGGTCAGTGGCAAGGTTGGTCAGGGCGCTTGCGGTAACCCCAGAGGCTTGTGCCAGGTAGTTCGTCGCAACTGCCCGCGTGAGTCTGCGGGAAATAGCCATCACGACGCCACGGGTGTCAACGATTCCTCGTCCAGTGAAGCGGTTGGCCTAATGACTTTTCCGTACACGGCAAAGCCAGCCAAGTATGTTTCACAATCGTACAAGTGATCCTGCCTGCTTTTAATCCGTATCCATTCGTAATGATCGCGCCCTGTCTTGCGGTTAATCCGATGCACCTTTTTGTGGCTGCTCATGTGCTCGCGGTAGTCAGGGCTTACGTCATGGGCAATTTCCCAACGCGGCCCCTGCCCTCGTCGTAACCATGCCAGCAGATCCTGACAGGCTGGCGAACTGAGTAGCAGAAGCATGCAGCCCGCGTCAGTGGGTTGTTCAGCGGAATGCACCGATTTCACCCGACCTCGCGGCGTTTCAATCCAGTAGGCAGGACGCTCTTCGCCCTTTAATGCAGTCCACTTATAGCGGGCGCAGATTCGGTAGGAGTCCTGAGTCTCGTATCCGCTATCCATTGCCGTGTGCTTTGGTGGCACACCCAATGCGTGCAAGTGTTGCGCCACGTCCTCGATCGTTCTTGCTCGGCCTTCATCGATTAGCCTGCTCGTTCCATCCCTGGCAAACGCCCTTACTACAAACCAATACTCGTCGATCTGTCTGTCTATGGCCGCCAGTTTAATATGTTCCGTTTCCCAATCCTGCTTTTTCGCAAATGCGCCGGCGGGAATGTCGATTGTTTTATCGTCATCAAACTGATCCTCCCACGGCATCGCGCTCCATCCGTTCACGAATCCCTGCAAGCCGTGCAGATAATGCTTTTGAGTCAGGAACTGTTTGGCGCAGTCGGCGAAAGTGACGGTGGGCGAGTACCAGCTAGGCAGTCGCATGCTGCGCCTACCCCGTTCTGCGTTTGGATTTGCTGCCACCCACTTGCCCTGCTCAACGGCTGATCGCCTGTGACCCTCAGTCCACGGCTCGTTGCACTTTGTGCAATGGTATGCGGCCGTCTCACCCACTTTCTGTAAGTCCCATTTGCCGTCAGGATTGCGTGCGCTATCTGCCCATCGCACTTGCCCGAACTCCATCGCCTGCATTTCGCCGCAAGCGTGGCAAGGCACGTGAAAAGTCTCCTGCGTTCCTGCCTGATAGTTCTGCCAAATATCGCCCGTGCTTAACGTCGGCGTGCTAGTCAGTACGTGCTTGCGGTTGGGGAAAGCCTTGGTGCGTTCTAGCGCCAGATTGTAGGCGGCCGCTTCGCGTTCGGTCGGTGGCGCAAACTTGTCCAGCTCGTCCAGTACCGCAATGCAGATCGGCCGTGAGCTGATGTTGGCCGGGCTATTCGATCCAACCAGGCTGAGAGTCATGCTGGTAAACTGCATCTCTAAGATCTTGAAGTCGTCGCTATCGAATGGAAAAAGCGCTCGCACTGGCTTGCACTTCTCAAAGATCGGAGTCAGTCGCGTTTCGCTGTAGCTCCTAGCCAGATCCGCGTTCGGCATTACGAGCAGTGCTGGCGCTGGATCGTTGGCAATTCTGTACGCCAGCCAGATCGCAAGAGTCAGCGTCTTGCCTGTCTGCGATCCCCAGCAAAGGCTCACGGTATGAACACCCGGATCGGCCAACGCTTCCAGTACGCCTGCCACGTAAGGCGTGTACTTGGTTGAGTAAAGACCTGGGCGGGCGGTTATCCTGCTATCTAGCTGGATGTTTTTTTCGGCCCACTCGATGACGGACGGCGGTGGCTCGAAGTTCCAGCGATCGCGTTCGCGTTTTAGTAGCTGTTCAGCCGCCTTCACAGCGCTGCCTGCACTTGTCGCATTACTTGCCCCACCTCGTTCTCGACCTCTTTCTGGATCTCGGCGGCTGGCCGATGGGCGCAGATCGGGGCTAGGCGTTTAGGCATGCCAAGCAATAGCGGGATTAGTGCGTTAGTCCGGCGTGCCAGTATCTTGTCTGCCTCGTCGATCGGCACCATTTTGCCCTCTGCCTCGTTAATATCAGGCCGATCGCCCTTCATTTTTCGCAGTGCCTCCACGACGCGGGTGTAGTCGCCTATCAGTGACGACCGCTCCGGCCCGCTCGCCTCCTTGGCTGCCTCGCCCAGCGTAGCGGCCAGTGATTCAAGTCGATCGATCTCGCCGTCTAATCCTATCCCGGCGATCGGCTTTATCGGCTTTGCGGTCGCAGCCGCCTGCCCCTTCTCAAGCTGGCGACGGGCTTGGCGCAAACCGACGCCAGTAGCGGCGGCTTGAGCTAGGATTGCGGTGTTTGGTCGGCGTCCCATAACGTCATTCAATGTTTTTGCACAAAACTCGAATAATTACCGAATGTCTTTGCCAT
>Ga0209401_1000340_pt1 | contig 32157 bp, 27 predicted proteins | sample M_140807_MF_Meta_FD_187318 | JGI IMG/M metagenome (GOLD analysis project Ga0209401, IMG submission 187318) | Freshwater microbial communities from Lake Montjoie, Canada to study carbon cycling - M_140807_MF_MetaG (SPAdes) (version 2) | ecosystem: Environmental > Aquatic > Freshwater > Lake... | reverse complement strand
GGTCACCATTCAGGGCGAGGACTACATGAACTACGCGGAAGCCAAGGGTCTTCCCGATAGCCGGATCTTCTTTGGATACGCGGTACGCAATGCAATGCTTCCGCAGACAACTGGATTGGCACTGTCACTCGGACAGTTGATCGCGGGCGCCGGACTTGTCGAGGTGGTCTTCGGATATCCCGGTATCGGGTCGCTTCTTGGTCAGTCGATCACCCAATTCGACTACACCACCATCTACGGGATTGTCTTCTTCCTCATTGTGACCCTTGGCATCGTTCTCCTCGTCCTTGACCTTCTCTATCCCCTGATTGACCCGAGGATCAACTATGAGCAGGCATAACACGCCGAAGCGAGTGACGACGTGAAAGGCTTCCTGAACTACGTCCGGCGGAACCCGAACCTTGGGATCGGGTTCCTGATGTTCGCCATCCTGTTCGTGTTCTGCACAATCGGGTACTTCCGTTATGACCTCGCGAAGGCGGCGTATCCACTCGCGGCGCCCGCGAACAAGCCCCCATCGTGGCAATACCCGCTGGGCACCGACAGCCAAGGGCGTGAGCTGTACGCCGTCATCGTCGCCGGCACATTCCTGACATTGCGCATTGGCGTGACCGCCGGCCTCATCGGTCTTGCGACAGGAACCGTGCTTGGTTTCATCGCAGCCTATTTCCGTGGATGGGTTGACGTGGTCATCAAGTCCCTCGTCGATATCCTTCTCACGATCCCCGGCCTGATGGTCCTCATCATCATCGCCTCGGCAACCAAGCAAGCCATGAGCATCACACTTCTGGCGCTGATCATTGCCAGCCTTGCGTGGATGGGCCCCACGAGAAGCATCCGCGCGCAGGTTCTGTCCCTTCGTGAACGGCCGTTCCTGCAAGCTGCACGTCTCTCCGGCATGAACAGCATCGAGATCATCTTCCTTGAGCTCATGCCAAACTTGCTGCCGTACCTCGCAGCCAGCCTCGTTGGTTCAGTAACAGGCGGGATCTTCGCATCGATCGGTCTTGAAGCGTTCGGTCTCGGTGCAATGCGCGAACCGACACTAGGAATGACCATCTACTGGGTCATTTACTACAGCGCCCTCCTGAAGGGCATGTGGTGGTGGGCCATGGCACCCGTCAGCGTCATCATCATCATCTTCGTGGGGCTATTCAGCCTCGGCGCCGGACTGGATGAACTGGCGAACCCGCGCACCAGGAGGGTCCTATGAGCGCTGACTCCACTGGCCGTTCGGGTGTCGCATCGGGAACCAAGCCAGTACTTAGCGTCAAAGACCTCTGTGTTGATTACTACACTGATGCCGGACGCCTGCGTGCATGCGACAACGTGTCTTTCAACCTCTATCCGGGTCAACGACTTGGCCTGGTAGGTGAGTCGGGGTCGGGCAAGTCAACCATCGCTCTTGCCTTGATGCGCATGATCAAGCCACCGGGACGGATCTCCGGTGGGCGCGTGATGGTCGGGGATGACGACCTGACTGCAATGTCAGACAACGAGATGCGCAGCGCGCGAATGCGACTGATCGGCATGGTGCCACAGGCGGCCATGAGCGCACTGAACCCAGTCATCCGGATCAGGGCGCAGATCCAGGACGTACTGCAAGTGCACGAACCGAACCTGACCTATTCTCAAGTCCAGGCGCGGATCATCGAGGTGCTCGAAGCAGTCGAACTGCGTCCTGAGGTCGCGAACCTCTATCCCCACGAACTCTCGGGTGGCATGAAGCAGCGCGTCTGCATTGCCATCGCCGTGGCACTTCGTCCAAAGGTGATCATCGCCGACGAACCCACCAGTGCCCTCGACGTCATTGTTCAGCGACAGGTTATGGAGACCATTGGGCGTCTGCAGCGTGAGATGAACATCGCCGTTGTCCTCATCGGTCACGACATGGGTCTCATGGCCCAATTCGTCGATCATCTCGCGGTCATGTACGCCGGGAAGCTGGCGGAAATTGGGCCGACACCCACGCTTTTCGCCAAACCGAATCATCCTTACACCCACATGCTCATCAGCAGCCTTCCGACCCTCGGACAGAAGGGGGTATTCCGGGGAATTCCCGGAATCACTCCGTCTCTCTTGGCGTTGCCGACTGGCTGTTACTTCCGGACGCGCTGTCCATACGTCATGGACGTCTGTTCATCCGAGGCGCCGACCCAAGTTGCCTTTGATGGTGGGCATGTGGCGTCGTGCCACCTCTCCTCAGTACCCGGTGGCCTGACCGGCAGGGTCGAGGCTGAGCGCGACGCCGAGGCCAGGCTGAATCCCGCAAACGCGGAGAAGGGCACCGGCGAGGCCGGCCCCAACAAAACCGGAGGCTTCTCATGACCGCCCTCCTTGAGCTCCGCAATTGCAGCAAGGTCTACAAGAGCGGCTTTTTCTCGCCGAAGGTGACGGTTGCGCTTGACGACTTCAGTCTTACCATCGACGAAGCGAACCCGACAATCACCGCGGTAGTCGGCGAATCCGGTTCGGGCAAGTCAACCCTCGGATCCCTGCTAATGGGGTTCATCGGTCCATCCTCGGGTCAGGTCTTCTACCGAGGCAAGGACATGACAACCCTCAGCGGGGCTGAGCGATGGCAGTTTCGGCAGGATGTCCAGGCGATCTTTCAGGACCCGTTCGCTGCGTACAACCCGTTCTATACGGTTGATCACGTGCTCACGGTGCCCATCCGCAAGTTCGGCCTTGCACGGAACAAGGAAGAGGCGAGGGAGAAGATGGGCGAAGCCCTCCGCAAGGTGGGTCTCCGCCCCGAAGAAATCCTCGGTCGCTATCCCCATCAGTTGTCGGGAGGTCAGCGTCAACGCATCATCGTTGCCCGCGCAATGCTCTTGAAGCCGAAGATCATCGTTGCGGATGAACCAGTTTCAATGGTTGACGCATCGCTCCGCGCAACAATCCTTGAGTCCATCTATACCTTGCATAAGGAACTCGGGGTTTCAGTCCTTTACATCACGCATGACCTCACGACCGCCTATCACGTCTCCAACCAGATCGTCGTCCTTTACAAGGGATCCGTGATGGAGGGGGGCGAAGTCTCGAACGTGGTGAAGCAGCCGCAGCACCCGTACACGCGCCTCCTCATCGACTCGATCCCGTGGCCAGATGTCAGCCTGCAGTGGGGCAAGGAACCGGTAATCAAGGATGACGGGTCAAGCCCCACCACAACGACAGGATGCAAGTTCGCATCCCGTTGCCCTCACGTCATGCCCAAGTGCCGCGAGGTTGCGCCAACGTTCTTCGAGGTCAATCCCCAACAGGCGTCTGCCTGCTATCTCAGCGAAAGTTCGCCAGCCCTCGCCAAGTCAGACCTTCAACGTGTCTTGAACAAGGCATAGCTCATAGCACCATCCCCTGAACTCAAGTAAGACGGCCCAGGCGGTGTAGCCTGGGCCGTCTTTCGTTATCCCTGACCCATTCCCGTCCCATCACTCCGGACGTGGATAAAGGGAAGCGGCGAGCACCTGTGCCTGGGAGACCAGACCCTCTAACTCAACAAGCCCCTTCTGCCAGAAGGAAGCATCAGTGATGTCGATCCCGAGTGGTCGGAGGAGCGCCTCGGGAGTGTCGCTTCCGCCGCGGGCGAGGAGCTCGGTGAAACGCGGAACAAACGATTGTCCCTCTTCCTTATACATTCGATACAACGCCAAGACGAGCAGTTGCCCAAACACATAGGCGTAACAGTAGAAAGGGGTATGAATGAAGTGGGGAATGTATGACCAGCCCCACCGATACCCGTCGGTCAGGGTCACGGAATCGCCGTAATACGCACGGTTTGCCGCGATCCAGAGGTCACCGAGTTGCCTCGACGTCAGTCGACCGCCTTCCCTTGCCGAAAACACGGATTGTTCGAACCGGGTCAGGACATTCTGACGGTAAACCGTCGCAAAACTGTCCTCGATCTTTCCGGCAAGCATGTTCAGACGGATGCGTGGGTCGGTTTCTCGCTGAACCAAGCGGTCAAACACGACCATCTCACCAAATACGCTCGCTGTCTCAGCGAGTGGCAGGGTCGAGTGATAGTTAAATAGGGTCTGCTTCCTTGACAGCATCGCGTGCAGCCCGTGACCCAATTCGTGAGCCACCGTCATGACATCGCGAGGCGTACCGGTGTAGCTGCACAAAATCCAAGCGTGTAGCTTCGGAGTTGGATACGAGCAATACGCGCCTCCCCGTTTGCCATCTCGGGGCTCAGCATCGATCCACTTGCGGTCAAAGAACTCGGTGGCGAGCGCGCCGAACTGCGTGTCGATTGCCCGGTAACTCTCCAGGACAAGGTCCCGTGCATCTCCCCACGGCATTGCCTGCGAATGCAATTCCAATGGCGCGTATTGGTCGTACACCATCATCTCAGGGAGTCCCAACATTGATCCCTTGAGTTTGAAGTACGACTGGGCGAGCGGGTAGCTGCCCTCGACTGCCTGCATCATGGCCTCAACCGCTGCAGACGGAATCTCATTGCCGAGATGTCGAAGGGCCATCGGGTCGGGATATTTCCGTAACCGGTCCATCGTGCGCTTGTCATGCACGAGTGTGTCGTACAAGTACGTCAGCGTTGGGCCCTGCTCCTCCAGTTTTGAGAACAGCGCGTCATGGCCCCGGCGGCGGGTATCCCGGTCAGGATCGTGAAGAAGTGCGAGGGTCTGCGCCATGTTGAGCTGTCTGACTTCGCCGTCACGCTCGACAGAGAAGGTCAGGGACGACGTCAACTCGGTGTGAAGCCGGGCCCACGCGCTGCTTCCCGTGACATCCTTCTCGTTGACGAGTTTCTCTTCGTCTTCTGAGAGACGGTGTGGCCTGAATAGCCGCTGGCTCTCAAGATGGTGTCGGTAAATCGCAAGGATCGGGTCTTCCACGATCCTACCTGCGTCGCCGTCTGACACTTCAAGCCACTCAAGACCAAAGAAGAGAAGCAAATTCCCGATGTGTGTCAGTCGATCCTCGACCTTCTGGCTGAGCGATCGTGAAGCTTCGTCCCGAGTGTCCTCGTCGTAACGCAAGTGCGCGTACCCGCTTACTCGCCATTGACGCTCATAGAGATCCTCGAGGGCGACAATGCCTTCTCGCAGATGATGCGGACTGGGCCCGCCGGGGACGGAAATCGTGCCCCGGTACCGAACCGCAAATGCTTCAGCGTCTTCATCCAAAGCAGTCAGCGAAGCCTGGATCTTGGGGTCATCGTGTCCCGCGAAAAGATCGGAAAGATCCCACCTCACACCGTTTGCCGACGCGGTGCTGGCCGCCGAACTCCCTGCGTCGGTCGCCGCCAACCCACCTGAATGCTGAGCCGCCTTCTTCCACGCGATGGGATTTTCTCGGGTGCTGAACATGACTTCGGTCACTTTCCAGATGAAGACACGCAGGGTCCGACCGGCAACCCGCACGGACCCGTCACGATCAAATCTAAGGAATGTCGATGGTGCATACGGCCCGGGTGTTGGCGTCGCAGTACCACAATGAACCATCCAGATACGTCATGCCGTGTGGCTCCGGCCCCTCCGAGGGACCATCACCCATCCTCAGGACACGTTCGGCGGTTCCGTCCAGGCGGTACCCCGTGAACGTCCGGTGTGACGTCTCAACAACCCATAGCAAATGTCCGTCCCACGCAATTCCATGCGGCCGGTTTCCCGGAGCAGGGAACTGTCGAAGGATCGCGCCAGTCTCAGGATCTAGCTGGTAGGTCGTGGCAGACGGAGGGACAGTTACCCACAGCTTGCCATCGATCCACTCGAGACCGTGTGCACCACTCTTCTCAGACGCACCTGGTGTCGGCAAACGTCGCAGTTCCTGTCCGTCCGCCGAGTACCGGAAGAGTTCAATTGGCGGAAACGTTGAGGCAATCCAGAGAGCTTCCCCATCCCATGTGATGCCACTCGAGTGGCTCGTGACGGTAGGAAACTGCTTGATGGCGTGTCCGGTCGCAGGATCAAGCAGATAGCACTCCAGATCGTGTTGGTCAATGACCCAGATGCCAGCTGATGTGGCCTGCATGCCATTCGGCTGGGGCCCCGGTGTATACCAGCGGAATTGAGCGTGTATTGTCTCGTCACGAACGGTCATGGCTTTTTTCCTTCCATTGTTTCTCGATACATGGAGCTACGGTTCTGGTCCCGACAGGTCAGACTCAAGACGCGTTACCATGCTGGCCGGTGCTGGCAGAGGTCGCCGACCTTATTCAACCACTCACCCGCAGTCGGAGTTCCCGACGCTTCCATGCTACCCGGCACCAACGCACGGTGAACACAAACGATCTCCCAGGAAAGTTGACTACGAGATGAGCGCCAACATACACCAGTGGTCTGGAGAATCGGTGTACGTCCTTTCCGATGACACCGGCGCAACCGCCCACGTGATCCCGGATGTCGGGGCAAACTGCATCGCGTTCTCAACACCTGTGGGTGCCACGCGCGCTCATCTGCTCTCCACGCCGGCATCCAGCGAAGTGCTTAGAGGGCGACCGACCTTCTGTGGCTACCCAATCTTGTCGCCCTATCCCGGGAGGCACGCCACGCCCTTCTCTTGGGATGGGGCGACCTACAACGTAGAGACTGTTGAGCGCCCGGGTGTCATGCTCCATGGCTTTGCCGCTCGCGCAAAGTGGGAAGTGGTGGATGCAAGTTCCGACACGCTGGTGTGCGTCCTCAACTCTGAAACCGTGCCGGATCGCGGCCTCTCGTGGCCATTCCCCTTCACCCTGGTCGCAACACATCGCGTGGCCTCAGGTGCGCATTCCCTCGTGCTGGAGCTCACCAATCGTAGTGACTGCGAAATCCCGCACCTTCTTGGGCTCCACCCATATTTCCCACTGCGGTTCACCGCACATGACGCGCTTGAACGCGACCTTCCCACGGCATCAGACCTGGTTGGACCCGATGGAATAGGCACGCGTGAAACCTGTCAGCCCTGGGTTCATGCCGACGACTGGTGGGAAATGATCGCCGGACTTGGAACCGGCCGGGTGGAGGATTTCACATCGGAAGCGGGCGCGCAGACCGACTTGCGCCACCCAAGGTCCGTTGCCGAACTCGAACGCACTCTCGCATGGTCTGGTGCTCCGGGCGTCATCCCGCCCGGCACGGCCCCGAGGCTGCCAGTCCTCCTTTACGGTGACCGCAGCGCCTTGTCAGGTGCGCGCGAAGGTCGTGCCCCTTGGGCGGCAGGTGGCATCACGAGCGGGGTCGATGACCTTGCCTCAGGGGTCCGCGCAACGCTTGCCACAAGCGCCGGCTTCCCCGCGAACGCGCTCTTTTGCCCGCCCGGTTTCCCCTTCATTTCGCTGGAGCCCAGATCAGCCATGTCCAATGCGCTCGGGCTACATAGCAGCCACCCAAGCCTTGATACCGGGATATTCCGGCTCGCACCGGGCGAAACCTGGCGGGCGTGGGCACACCTCTCTGCCTCCGCCCTATGATGGCGCGGTCGATTACCCCTCGAACGGACAACCGATCCGTCAAATTACCCTGCAAAGGAGCATGAACAATGACCACCCGCGACTCAGACGAGCAGATTGCGAGCAACTTGAAGCATGGTTCGGTCGCAACCCTGACCCACTGGCTCAACACGCGTGGATACCGGAATGCCTTCATCGGCGGGCTGCTTTCAGTCAATCCAGGCATTCGCATGGCCGGACCAGCGCGCACGATCCGGTTCGTCCCCGCGCGCCCCGACCTCGCCGAGATGTGGCCCGATCGCGAAACCAACCCGCACCGCAAGTGTGTTGAACACATCGGCGCCGGGGAAGTCCTCGTGGTTGATGCGGGGGGCAACGCAGAAGGTGGCGTCTTTGGCGACATCATGACCGCGCGCCTTCGTGGACGCAACGCCGCCGGTCTTGTGGTCGATGGAAGCTTGCGCGACATTTGGCAAATTCGCCAGATCGACTTGCCGGTATATGCCAAGCACACGAATGCTGCCGCAATTCAGCGAGCCGTGGTGGCAGTTGAAATGGACGGGATCATCAACTGCGGTGGTGTTGCTGTTCGCCCAGGTGACTGGATCGCAGGCGACCCCGACGGCGTCGTCGTGATCCCGGCGGTACACGTCGCCGAGGCCGCAGCGTACGCGGCCGAACACGAAGACCTTGAGATCTTCCTGAGGGAACAGGTCCTTGCAGGCGCATCGCTTGCCGACGCATATCCCCCGAACGACGCCATCAAGGCGCTCTACACCGCACAGACTGGCCGTCCGGCGCACTGATCCCTCAGGAAGTGGCGTGGCCTCTGACTGCGGAGAGGCCACGCCTGGAGGTGCCCTTGACCGACGACGACGTCGAACTCTACGCACGAACCTACACGACGCTGTTGCGGAGCCGGGGTGCGGTGCGTGTCCAGGCGTTTGTGCCAGCGCACACCCGCATGGGTTCAAGCCTCCATGCCTTGGCAGATTCCCCACTTCCGGATGCCGGCGCGTTCATCTACGCGATGCAACGGCTTCCGGAATGCATCGCGCGAGTCGAGCGCGTTGTCCTCGGCCAAGAAGGCGACCAATTCCGGGCGGTCCTTGGCGACGAAGTTGACGAGTGGTTGCGCGTCGAGGCGCCCGCACGACGCCGCGCGTGGCGATGGGACGGAAAGGAAACCCTGACCGTCCACGTTTCCTCTCCATCAGACCTGGACGATGTCCTTCCGTGCCTCGTGGCCTACCAGTCCGAGTGGAACAAGCTGCACACCGCCCTGCACGTCCACCAGCGAAACCATCACGTGGCTAGGATCCTCTCCAGCACCGACCACGACAACGGCGTCGGTATCGCCTCGTCGTTGCAAGACCTTGGCAGAGTAATGCAAGTCGAGGCCGACGACTGGGGTAGGCTTGCGTCCATCTTGGGAGACGGGTTCGTTGCCTGGCTCAACCTTGTGGCGAAGGCCGAGAAAGACATCACCGTCCGCCTGTTGGGTGGCTTCGACGTTGCGTACACACGGCTGGTACGCCGATGGTGGAACCCCGTTGGGGACGTGCTCTCGCAGCGTGGCATCGAAGGGCGTCCCCTCTACTTCGTGTCCTCGAACCTTCACGCAATTGTCAACCTGCTCTCAGGTTATGTGAAGCGTCGCCAACACACGCTTTGGGACTTCGTCGATCAGACAAGCTCGGCCGTTGACGGCCAATCCGAGCTTGCCGAACTCCGAAGCCTCAGGGAGCATTCCAACGCTGAGAACATCCTTTACTACGCGTCTCGACTTTGGCACCGTGCAGACCGTAGCCCGGAAATTCGCGAAGTGCGACGTCTTGAGGAGGCATCCAGGGGAATCACGCAAGTCGACGCAACCGGGGGCTTCGATGTTGGCGCACAGGTGATCGAACTGAACCGAATCAGGTCTGATGATCTGGACCCGCGCCTCGCGAGGTTTGCGTCAGTTCTCGAACGCTCCGACGCCATTGTCCTGAATGTCGACTATCCCCTCGGGCTCGCGTCGTATCACATCGTTCGGGAGGTTGCGACCGTCACTCCGGACCTCCGCGCAATCTACGCCGTTGGGAAGGCCGCGACGCTCAACGCAGCTGTAGGTGACGTGATGTTGTCCGAAATGGTGTTCGATGAACACTCCCGGAATACCTACGCATTTCCCAACGCGTTTACAGCGGCCAACCTAGCAACGTTCCTTGAACGTGGGTCCGCCCTAGATAACCAGACGGCCGTCACTGTTCGAGGTACTTTCCTCCAGAACTTCGCGTCGCTTGAGCGCTACTACCGTGACCGCCACACCGTCGTGGAAATGGAAGCCGGACCAATACTTTCGGCAGTCTTTGAGGCAACGCGCCCACATCGGCATCCAACCGGTGAGCGCGTCTACTTCAGGGAACTGCCGTTCGACTTCGGCATCATCCACTATGCCTCTGATACGCCGTACACTCAGGCTCGGACACTTGGGAGCCGCGGGCTATCTGTTGAAGGCGTCGATGCAACCTATGCGTCCGCACTGGCGGTGGTCACCAGGATCCTTAGCGTCGAAGCACAGCGCCTCGGGTTGACCATTGACCCTGCACGCCAACTCTTGCGCTGAGGGAACCGGGGTCTGGGTGGACGACTGGATACGGATGTATGCGTCTGTCAATCCCGGAAAACCAGATTAGGCGTCCCGTAACCGACGGCCATCACGACACATGACCCGACAGGGAACTGGAGACTTGCGTGACGAGTTCTGACGGCGCTACCAAATCCGCGGGACAAGAATTGCACGGTGTCACTGACAGAGCCCCGGGTGGACCAACGCCAACTCCGGTCCGCACAACGCCGCCCGTTGAAGCCCACGACGCCTCACGTGTGGAGGCGCCCGGAAGTCGTGCTGACCGGTTCCTCAATGCCCAAGTGAGCGTCCTTCACTTCCATGAGCGGGTACTCGAGGAAGCGAGAGACGACTCCCACCCCCTGCTCGAACGCGTGAAGTTTCTTGCGATTTCCCACGCAAACCTTGATGAGTTCTTTGAGGTTCATGTGTCCGGGCTACGGAACCAGCGTGAGGGAACCCTCATCGGCACCGCCGGCCTCTTGCCCGATGGTCGGACACCGTCCGAGGCATTGACGATGGTCGAGCGCGTGGTTCGCCCGATACTCGAAGCACAGGATGAATGCTGGGTCCACCTCCGCAGGCTCCTCAGCGATAACGGGATTCATGTCTTGGAGACCGAGGCGCTGACGCCTGAGCAGCGGACTTACACCCGTGACTACTTCGAACGCGAGGTTTTTCCGGTCCTGACCCCCCTGGCCGTGGACCCGGGCCATCCGTTCCCGCACATATCCCATTTAAGCCTGAACTTGGCGGTTGTCCTGGATCACCCCGAGGCTGGAGAACGGTTCGCACGGCTGAAGATCCCGCAAAACCTGCCCAGACTTGTGCAACTTCCTCCGGTCAATCAGGACCCGGAAAGCCCGGAACCGACCGTTCATCCACCGGTCTCATTCGTGTGGCTGGAGACGCTCATTGCTGAGCACCTCGATCTCCTGTTTCCGGGAGTTCCGGTTCGCGCAAGTTACGCCTTTCGTGTGACGCGCGACGCCGACCAGGCGATCCAGGAACACGACTCCATTGACCTTCTCGCCAGTGTGCAGGAAAGCCTTCGCGAGCGCGCCTGGGGCGTCGTCGTCCGGGTTGAAGCCGAACATGAAATGCCCGTCAGTCTCCGCACCCGATTGCTGGAGGAACTCGAAGCGAGCGACGCAATCACCGATGCCCGAAGCGCACCGTTGGGGCGCCGAGACCTGATGGCACTCGCTTCGGTGGATCGTCCCGACCTCAAGTACCCCCCGTTTGTCCCACGCATCCCTCCGTCTCTTGCGCCTGGGGAGGACATCTTCGCGGCAATCAAGCGCCGCGACATCCTTCTCCACCACCCGTTCGATTCTTTCGCTCCGGTCGTCCAATTCATCGAAGCCGCCGCTGCGGACCCAGATGTTCTGGCAATCAAGCAGACGCTGTACCGGGTTGGAAAGAATTCCCCCATCGTCCAGGCACTCGTCCGGGCGCGCCAGAACGACAAGCAGGTCGCCGTACTGGTCGAACTAAAAGCCCGCGGCGACGAAGAAAACAACATCGAGTGGGCCCAGACACTCGAAAGTGAAGGCGTGCACGTCGCCTACGGCCTTATGGGACTGAAGACCCACTGCAAGACGACCCTCGTCGTTCGTCGCGAACCCGACGGGTTACGACGTTACGTCCATCTGGCGACAGGCAACTACAACGCCACCACCGCACGCATGTACACCGATATCGGCTACTTCACCTGCCGGCCCGAAATCGGTGCGGACATGACCGACCTGTTCAACACACTCACCGGATACTCCCGCAAGGATCAGTACCGCGCTCTGCTCGTATCACCGCGATCCTGGCGTCGGCGGCTTGTAGAACTGATCGACCGTGAAATGTCTTGGCAAGCCCGTGGCGAACCCGGGCGAATCGTGATCAAGGTGAACGGTCTCACCGATCCGCGCATCATTGACCTTCTCTACCGGGCTTCAAATGCGGGGGTGTCGATCGACCTCCTTGTTCGAGGCATGTGCTGCCTGCGACCCGGCGTCAAGGGGCTGTCTGAAAACATCCGCGTCACGAGTGTCCTGGGCCGCTTTCTCGAGCACAGCCGCATCTTCTATTTCCGGAATGGTGGAAACGAGGAGACGTTTCTCGGCAGTGCAGATCTGATGCCACGCAACCTTGACCGGCGGATTGAAGTGGTGTTCCCCGTTCTCGATGAAGGTTGGCGCTCGTACCTGAGAGACCATGTGTTGCGGCTTTACCTCCGCGACACTGCGAGAGCGAGAGCGCTCAAGCCCGACGGTACGTATGCTCGCCTTTCACCGAAGCGGAAGGGCGAACTATCCGTCGACGCCCAACAGGCGCTGCTCGCCGCTGCCCGTTCGGGGGCATGAAACGTCCCGGGATTCGATAGTTGCCCGGGGTCGGCAAGCCCTGGCCCGGGCAACGAAGTCCGCTCTACGACCGTGGCCTCAGTGCGTCCTGCGTAGCAAGCCAGGCCATTGGATCACCCGTGTCGTGACGGGCCCCGGACACGATCGTGGCGAGATAGGACTCCTCACCGCACAGGCGTGCCTGCGCTGAAGTAAGTTGAATCTCGCCCCTCTCCTTCCGCCCAAGCCGGTAATCGTCTTCAAGAATTCCAAACAACCGCGGGGTCATGGCGTGGATCCCGAACCATGACAGGTACGTTCCCGAAGCCAATCCCGGGACGCGAAGGCGCGACCTAGCGGTCTCGACGTCTGGCTTCTCCACAATAGCCGAGACGGCATACGTGCCTTGGTGGTCCACAAGTTCAGTTGCTGCGACTGTGCCAAACCCACCAATCTCACCCTCTGGAGTGAGTGCCACTCCAGACGTCGCCATGCCATGCCGGGCGAATGTATCCAGCACCTGACCCGCACAGTTCACTGGTGCATCGGTCGAATACACATGGTCACCAAGCACGACCAGCACCGGTTCTTCCAGGGCGAAATCGCGCCCGCACCAGACCGCATGGCCAAAACCGAGTGGTTCCGGCTGTGTCGCAAAGTCAACGCGAAGATCGCGAAGATCGTCGTCCATGCCACTTCGGCCAAGTGCCTCGAAGTACCGGAGGTAGGCCGCATCATCGCCCGGTCCAGTCACCAGGCATACCTCGGTTATCCCCGCCTTTTGTAACTCTGCGAGGATCAAGGAAATGACCGGGCGCGCAACTCCGTGCTGATCAATGAGCGGAAAAAGCGCCTTTGGGACTGCAAGGCTCGCGGGCCACAGGCGGGAGGCCCGCCCTGCCAAGGGTACGATTGCCCTTCGAGGGCGATATCCAATCCACCGTCGCGGTGGTGCCTCGTGGCTCACGCTCATCAGACTGTTCCAATACCTGGGAGTTCGGGATCGAGCTTGACAGGAACCTCCCGCCTACGAACCCGACACGGAAACCAACGTAGGCAAAGTCGATCAGGATCGTTCCACCGCGTACCCGGCGTCCGTCCAAGCGTCAAGACCACCGGCCATGGCACAAACGTCACGCACGCCCGCCTGGGCCATAAGGAACGCCCCACGGGCGCTCGTGTGTTCGGATGGTCAAGTGCAATAGAAGACGGCAAGCTTTCCACTCAACATCCGTCGACGCGCGTCAATGGGATCCCGCTCAATATCCGCCACCGGAAGGCTTATTGCACCCTGAGCATGGCCAGCAGCAAAGTATTCCGCGCCACGCGTGTCGTACAAGATGGCTTTTCCGGCCTGGACGCGCTTGAAGGCATCCAACGCGGTCACCCGGGTTACCTCATCATCGCCCTTGGGGGCAGCATTGATCGCGCGAGACACGTTCGACCCTTCACCCGTGTCACGGACTGAAATGCCGCACCCCAGTATCCACGGGCCAACGAAGCCCGCGAGTACCACCGCACGTCGCGTGCGCTCCATCATGCCTTACGATTCCACATGCGGTTCGTCAGTCACACGTTCAGGAATGATGTAGCCGGCCCCGGGGACCGTTCGTACATGCATAGGCGACTGTGGATCATCCTCAATCTTCTGGCGCAGCCGGTGAACATGCACCTTGACAAGGTCCTCGTTTCCGGATCCGACATATCCCCAGACGTGTTCGACAATCGCTGCACTCCCCAGGACCCTGCCTTGGTTGCGAAGCAGGAAAACCATGATCTTGTATTCCAACGGCGTCAAGTGGATGACCTCGCCACGGCGGGTCATGGTTCGGGTCCGCAGATCAAGGTGCAGGACACCCGACCGAAGTTCCTCCGGCTCCGAAGGTGGAACACTCACGGGAACCGCCGCCGCACGGCGCATGACGGCCTTCACGCGGGCGACCAATTGCCTGGGCGAAAAAGGCTTTGTCACATAATCGTCTGCTCCAAGCCCAAGAGCCCGAATGATGTCGACCTCGTCAGCACGGGCGGTCAGCATGACCACCGGGACGGTCGATGCCTCGCGAATACGTCGGCACACCTCAAGACCGTCAATCCCCGGCATGTTGATATCAAGGATGACGAGGCTCGGCTGCTCGCTTTGGAACTGTCGCCAAGCACCTTCGCCATCGAACGCCGCAACAATCGAAAATCCCTCGCGTTGCAGGACGTAGGTCAGGACCTCAACTAGGTCGCGGTCATCGTCGACAAGAAGCAGTCGCATACATCTAAGGTACGCGCACTACGTCTTGTTTTGCCACAGAAACAGGCAAACCGGGCCTGAATTGCGGTCACGCCTCACCCAATGTGACCCAAACAGTCGTCCCACGCCCATGTTCACTTTCGATCCCGACCTGACCGCCATGGGCCTCGATAATTGCACGGGTAATCGCAAGACCGAGACCAGTCCCCGGAGCCGCAAGCACGGCCGATGACGCCCGAAAGTGCCGCTCAAACACGTCGGCCTGTTCAGGCAGCGGGATTCCCGGGCCGTTATCCGACACCGACACTCGCACCGTCGAAGAACGCCCGGCGTTCTCAGCATATTCGCGAGCAACGCGGATCGTGACGGTATCACCGGCAGGGCCATACTTGGAAGCGTTGCTCAGCAAGTTGGCAAACACTTGGCCCAGGCGCCGCTCATCTCCCCAAACGAGGGGAACACGACCGGGCTCGACGGTCGTATTGCGAAGCATTCCACCCGGCGTCTCTACAAACACCACTTGCGAAACCTGACCCTTTTCCTCGAAGAGTGGAGCAACCGTCGCAAGTGCCTGGTCGATAACTTCGTCCAGGTTGACCTTGCCCATCCGCACAGAGAACCGACCTGCCCGGAGACTTCCGGCGTCAAGGACATTCTCGACAAGGGTGTTGAGTCGCACGACTGCACGCGCGATCCGACCTACATTTGCCCGCACCTCCCCCTCTGGCATGTGGCCAAGGTTGTCGGTCATAACTTCGACGATCGCAACCAAGGATGACATCGGCGTGCGGATTTCGTGAGCTACCGAGAATAAATATTCATCTTTGAGTTTATTCAATTGTTGCAGCTGCGAATACGTCGAGGCGATGCTTGCACGCATCTGTTCCATCTGCTGAGCGAGACGGCCAACTTCATCACGAGACGATGCACCTTGGATTGGCGTCTCGAAATCGCCACCGCCCATCCGTTCGGCGCTTATCGCAAGCCGCCTCAACGGCACTGAAAGGGCGACCGACCCGAGGGAAGCCAGCACCAGCGCGGCAATCGCGACTGCCCCGATTACGGGTATGTAGACACCGAGGATCTGGGCTCGCGCATCAAGGACTGACTGCACCGGGTTCCCAACCCCATACATCCCAATCGCCCGGCCCTCGAAATCGACGAGTGGCACCCAACGCGCCCGGTATTCGCGTCCTCCAGGGAGAGTAATGGTCGCCTCGTATTCCGAAGCCCTGCCGATCACCGCGCTTGTCACGTCTGCCGGTGCGCGGGCACCCGGCGCGCCCGTGCCACCGGGCAACGTTGTGGCAAGCAATCTGTCTGCACAATAGATGCTTGAATCGAGCCCGGTGTCTGTTTTGACCTGACGCACGAACTCTTCGTCTAGTGGGAACCGCAGTTGGATCACGCCCAACGGGAGCCGGTCGTAGCCAAACACTGGCGCACTCACAGACACCATCAGCTGACAATCCGGAGCAACCGAAAGCGCGCTTACCGTGGTTCCCGCTTCAAGAGCCTCCGCCGCGCCTGCAATGCCGAAAATGCGAGTTTCAACGAGAGCCCGCGGCCGAGGCTTGGGAGCGCGGGCCAGAACCACACCCGAAGCATCGGCGATCATGAGACTGTAATAGGGCCTCAATGTTGGCACTGGGTCAATGATCGACATCAGTGACGCGACATTTCGACTCTCAATCGCATCAGCTGACTGCGGACGTTCGCTCAATTGACGGACAACGAGCTCGGCTTCGGCGACCCGCTGCTGATACATCGACGCGAACGTGAACGTCGCGATGTTCAAGCGGTCGTTCGAAGACTGTTCCAGGAGGCGATCAAGGATTTGCCAACCCGCCGCCGCCGACCCTCCAGCACCGATCACAACCAGTGCAACTGAGAAAACTGCCAATTTGGTGCGCAGGCCAATGGCCCCAAGGGAGCGCCAAATTCGCGTCCAAGCCCGTGTGACCCAGTTGGCGTTGACACTGGAGAACCCATCGTCACGAGTTGGACCTTGCTGGGTGCTGGCTCCGCCGACCGGTAGGTCAGTACCACGTACCGGACCTGTGGGAGACACAACCCCAGTACCCATGGTTTCCCGCACCCTCTCAGGCTATCGGTTGCGCGTACAAGCCCAACCGGAGCGCCACGAAACCACAATTCCCGGTCTCGGTCGCACTCCTCGACCTGTTCACATATCCATCGACAGGGGCTTCATCATGCGGACGTGGGGAATACCATCCTCAAGGAAAATGTCTCCCGCCCCGTCAACGACGTAACCAAGGCGATCATAGAACGCCTTTGCCTGAACTTGCGCGTGGATCATGACCCGTGTTGAGCCCCGGGCCAGGGCCACCTCCTCAAGCAGCCGCATCAGTCGGCCTCCCAGACCGGTGCCTCGCCATGCCGGAAGAACTGCAACGCGTCCGATCTGTGCAACCCCCTCGAGGCGCCTCACAAGCCTCGCACCGCCGATCGCGTGGGCGGTGCGCCCATCATCCTTATGGCCCCCGCGGGCACCTGCCAAACTCATCGGCAAGTACCGCCCAGCCTGGGCACTAGCTCGAAGTGCCGCGCCCTGTCGCGTCACCGCTACCCCCGCGGGTACCTCATCGCTCCCGACGATCATCGCAACCGCGTGAACCGCACTGCGATCGTGCTCGTCAAGTTCCCCGGTCACCGGAACTCCCTGTTCATCGCAAAAAACCGACAGGCGAACCGCAACGAGGCCGATCCACTCGCCTGGTGTCTCCGCAAGCTTGACGCGAATGGTCTCGGCCGCCGAAGAATCGTTCAATTCGTCTCGCCTCATCTTGAGCCAATCCGGCGCACGTCAGCCATCTTTTGGCAAGGCCTTGACCATCGTGTCCATTGCACCCAAAAACAGGCCACACATGGCACATCGGCGGCCGTTCAAGGCCATATCTGTTGGATCGAGGGTAACCCACCGGGTGCCGCGTTTCCGAATTCCACCAGCGCTGTCCCACTGACAGCAATCACGGCGTTCTCGTGGTCCGCACGCCCTTTGGTACCGGCCCGATCCTAGCCGGACATGGCATCTCAGAACCCGCACGGGACCCACCAACGCGTTGATCGGATGCCCCAACGGAGGTCAGCACCCACTCTTCCATGAGATCAGCAAGTCGAGCCACGTCAATGTCGGTTCCTAGGTCCGCACCTCGCGATGCAAGTTCCATTCGCAGCGCAAACCAGGTCGCATCGGACGCGCTCTCGGATCCCCACACCGGAACGGTAGGGATCACCTCCAATGGTGCTCCAGCCCTCAATATCCGGCCACCCTGGCCAAGAAGGTAAACCCGGTCGGCGATGTCCGGGACTGCTTGCAAGTAGTGGGTTGTGAGGATGATCGCCGTCCCGTGCCTGGCGCGCATGTCCAGGATCAGTTCAGTCAACGTCTTCCTACCGACGGGATCCAAGGCCGCAAATGGCTCATCGAGAACAATCAGCTTCGGGCCAAAACCCTCACCGTCGCACAACACAAGGGCACCGGCAAGCGCAAGCCTTCTTCGCTCCCCAACCGATAGCGCGTGGATAACTCGGTCACCAGATTCCCATAGCCCAAACCGACGCAAACTCGACTCCACCAATCGTGCAACATCCCCGCCGGCGATCCCAAGGTTCACCGGAAGGAATGCGACATCGTCCTTCACTGTCGGACCGATGAGTTGGTCGTCTGGGTTCTGAACAACGGCGGCGATGTTGGCCCGATGGCTATCCTCCAGTAAATGGGATGGCTTCCCCAGGGTGCGCACAGTTCCCCCAAAAGGCTTGGACAATCCCAGTATGTGATTCAGGATTGTGCTCTTGCCAGACCCGTTTGGACCGATCAGGACAACGCACTCCCCCGGGTAGACCTCCAGCCGAATATCGCCAGTCCTTACGGCTGTCCCGTCCTCAAAGTGGTGCCGTAAATCCTCGACCTCCACAACGGGGGCAAACACCGGACCCGGCAGTCCATCATTCCCAGAGTTCATGCTCGTGCGCACCACCTCGCGCAAAATGATCTGAAAGTCGGGCGCCGGAAACTCATCCAGCCAGATCCCAGCCCATCAGACGCACCGCGGTCGCGATGCCCACGATTGACGCGCATCCACCCCAGAGGATGAAGGCCGCGGGGAACCGGCGTGCACCGTCCCGTCGGGTCGGATGCATCAGACCGCGATAGCCCCTGAGTCGCAACGCGTCGTCGTACGTTGCGCTGAGATCGATTGCACGGATGACGGCCATTCCAACAATTATCCCGCCAACCCGGGGCAATCGCAGTAGGGGTGTCCCGTACGCCTCCCACGGGAATCCGTGGGCCCGCCGGTGCCTTATCCCGCCCCGCACCTGAATCGCTCTTTGTACGCTCGCCAACCGGTCCCATAACGTGAAGACGGCGCGGTATGTCAAGACAAGGCTCTGGCTGAGGATTGCCGGCAGCCACCGTGTCGGCCCGGCGAGCAGATCGGGAGCCGGCGTCGTCAGCATCAGCAAGAGTGACGCTTCGACCGTGACCATTCCCTTTGCCAGGATGACAGCAATGACCGACCAATCTGATTGCCAGTGTGAAAGGGCGTACAGCCCAACCATCGGGACCGGAAGTATGGTTGCCATCACAATCCGCGCTAGCGGGAGAGATGCCGACCATGCAACGATCATCAATACTGCGTACACACTCACAAGCGGCACAGGTGACGCCGAGATAGCCGCAACGCCGAAGCCGGTAAGTGGCAGCGACACCTTGTCGGATATCGACGCCCTGTGTAGCCAACTAGATCCGGAGGTCGCTGAATGGTCGACTGAAGGAAGTCTCATTCCGTGGGTCGTCCCAGTCCATCCGACCCCGCGGATAGACCTATCAGTCCCGGCCTGATCCGTGCAATGAAGCCCACGGTGACACCCGTGACTAGACCCTCGATCGCCCAACCAAGTGCGCCAAGAAAGAGGGTTGCGAACGCAAACCACGTGAATGGCGTCAATCCCGCGACAGTCGCCTCCGGGTGTTCGCCAGATCCGGGTAGATGAACCTCCACCAGTCCACCCGAGTGGATCTCAGGGTCGAATGTCCCTGTAGCCACGTCAAATGATCCAGTGTGGACCGCGCTTGCCGGTTCAACTCCAGAAAGCGCAATGATCGCGAGAAAGACCAGGGTCGAAAGGGATAGGCTGACAGCAGTCGCTATCCCGCCACACAGACTAGCCCTCCCACGGTAGGCAAACGGACGAAGGCGCGAAAACACCATCGACCCAACAGCCATTTCCAACCAAGTCACAACTGTATTCAAACCAATATTCGTGATGGCCCCATCACCAAGGAATGCCCGCACCACATTGAAGAGAAGTGAAGAAATGGCTCCGAACCACGGCCCAAGGATGATTCCGGCGAGAACCGTGCCATGGAGCTCATATCCGATCGGCACGATTTCAATCGACATCACCACGACCATAAGTGCAGTCATGACGCCGGTTGCGGGGATTGCCCGCCTTGAGCCGGTTCGTGTTACCTGGCGCGATGCAATTGTCACCAGCACCACGGCCGCCAGGATGCCGGCACCAGAAAGCCACCACGGCAAGACTCCATCGCCAACCATGATGTGTGTCACCGGGCATCTCCGGGAAGTCGGCCTCTTATGAGATGCCCAACACGCATGGCTCGCCTCCAAGGACCGGATTGGGGGGAGATCAACCCGACGCTCTAGGGTTGAAAGTCATAGACGACGTCGTACTCGACCACTCCAAGGGTGTTTACACCCGGGTCATTCAGACCACCGACAAGCCTGCGGGCATTACTGCCGTCGGCATACGCCACCCAAATTTCGAGCTGGCCACCACGGCCACCTCCGGGAGACCCGGACCCGGTGCCGATACGCCTGGCATAGACAATCGTCTTGGCGTCGCGGGCCCACTCCGGCTGGTCATCTGAAACCCCTTGTGGCACCGTGGCCTCGGGCAATAGCGATCGTTTCTGCTTGCCGTCGAGACCCACAACCCATATCCGCCGGTTTGCAAGTGACCTTGAGACGTCGTTTCCTGCCGAAGCTAGACTCGGCCCGACGCTGTAGGCAACGGTCGTCCCGTTGAGTGGCAAGGCTGGTGCTCCCGGGGAGAGCTGCTCGGACGCCTCCAAGACAACACGTTTGACCTGAAATTGCCCATTCGGCGCCGATGTCGGTTCGGTAATGACAAGTTTCTTGCGGCTTGTCCACGGCTTTTCGCCACCGTCGATCATCGGCGTGACCGCGCCCGTTCCGCCTGCTCCCACGAGAGCGCGGAGCATGAGGCTGGAAGCCGTCAATTCAACGGGTTCTGAACTCGACGCAGCCGCGATCAAGAGCCGACCCACGGCCCCTGGGGCATCCTCACTGAGCGGGACTTGCCAGAAAAGGATGAATTGGTCGTTGCCCGTCCAACAACACAACCGGAGCCCCGTCGACCCCGCAGTCATGTAAACCGGAGACGCGACGGGGTTCCTGGTCGTCGTGTCCACGACCCAGATGCCTTCGCGGCTATACCCATCGCGCACCGGGCGTCGTCGCTCGAATGCGATTCGGGCACCACTCGCGGCCCATACTGCAGCGGTCCCTACACCACTACCGGGCGGGTCAATCTGCCGGGCGCCATTCTCTCCAACGCGCGGGTCGTACGTCATGAGCGCACCGTCAGCCGTCGTGTAGACCAAGGCGGCGTTATAGAACGACCATCGGGCAGTCTCTGGCCTGGATCCGTTGGGAACCTGATATTCAGCCGATCCGTCAGTGTGTGCAATCACCAAGGTGTTGTTGCGACTGAACGCAACAAACTGGCCTCCCGGCGATACCTTGGGACGCGACGCGCCTCCGGTGCGGGTAACCCGGCTTGTTGACCCTTGGGCAATGTCGATAACGTAGACATCACCCTCGTTCACGTATCCGAGGTATCCCATTGCGCCGATCAACACTGGGTTGGTCTTCCCGGTTCCAGCGCGGTTTGGTGGCGTCCGCCTAATCGTCTCTCTGAAACTTGGAAAGAAGATCAACGCCAGGATAAACCCAAGCGAGAGCGCGGCAAATACCAGCCCGATACGGCGACCCATCGTGGAAATAGTGTACGCGGATGACCCCGCACAGACTTGGCCCGAAGGGCACCGTCCCCAACCGATAGTGCGCGCCTTCTTCCCGAAATCGATCCTTGAGGAGCCCTCCAATGAGCGTTGAACATAAGTCGCCCCCTCCGGGTTCCGAGGCCCGGGACCGGCTCCGCATTGCTGTGGTCGGGACCGGGTTGCTAGGCGAGCGTCACGCCCGGTTCTGGGGACAGCAGGACGATGTGGATCTGGTCGGCCTCATTGACCTGGACATCCAACGGGCCACTAACGCCGCCGAAAGGCTCGCTGGCGCCTTCGGAATCCCGAGGCCCCCGGTTTTCACATCGCTTGATGACCTTCTTAAATCGTCGGGCGCAGACGCAGTGTCGGTGGCGACGCCGGATTTCGCGCACCGTGATCCGGTTGTCCGGGCGCTTGAGGCCGGGTTACACGTCCTGGTCGAGAAGCCTCTTGCAATGACGACCGACGATGCGAAAGCCATGACTGACACCGCGCGTCGAGCTGGGCGCTCGCTGATGGTGAACCATTCCATGCGATGGATCCCTCGATACCGTGCGATCCATGATGCAATCCGCACCGGCCAGTGGGGCAAGATGGTCGTCGCCCACTCAGCAAAGTCGGACGTTATCCACGTCCCGACTGAGATGCTCCGATGGGCGTCGCGGACGTCCGCGGCCTACTTCCTGACGGCACACGACCTTGATCTTGTCCGATGGTTCGCCGGAGACCGCATCGTCCGCGTTTACGCGCAGGGTGCACGCGGGGTCCTTGACCGAAACGGAATTGACGCGTATGACGCCATCCAATCGTCAGTGACGTTCGCCAACGGGTCCATCGCGAGTTTCGAGGCATCATGGATCCACCCGAACACGTACCCGTCCTTCACCGACGACTACATGCACGTCATCTGCGAAAACGGTGTCGCGTACCTGGACCGAGGCAGGGAAGGCACTGAGGTTTTCGAAACGGACCGGGTGCGTCATCCGAAGCACAGCACCGTCTACGAGCAAGATGGACGAATCTACGGGTCGTTCAGACACGCACTCGAACACTTCACCCATTGCATCAGGGCGGGCATCGAGCCGCTCACCTCAGCACGTCGCGTCATGGGGGTTGTCAGTGCGTTGGAAGCGATCCACAGATCACTCGACAGCGGAATGCCCGTGATCGTTGATGATGGATCCGGAGACTGATCAACAATCGCCTCGCACGTTGGGAAATCTTGCGAACTATGGTCGGGGAGAGAGGATTTGAACCTCCGACCACCTGAACCCCATTCAGGTGCGCTACCGGGCTGCGCCACTCCCCGCTTGCCTTGTGCGCCCATCGAACCTCAACGCGGTCATGAGACCCTGTCAAGCGGACGCACCCGCTGATTCAGCGTACCATAGGATCGATGGCGCGATTTTCAGTCGGGCCATTGCTACTATTGACAACAAACTGATTGCGCAAGGATATCCTGACATGGCAGCAAGCAAGGGCGGCCTCGGAAAAACCGCACGCTCATCGACCATTTTCGACCGTGAAGCCGGCAACAAGCCGAGCGGGCACGTTTGTGTCTCCTGCACCAAGCCAATCATCATCCGGGAGCACCTTCCGGTGATGCAGATGCCAGGTCGCCGGATGGCGCACTACCATCGCGCGTGCTACCAGGCGTCCTGACGGCACCCATCCACCCTGAACTGACGGCCAGACACCACCGGAAGGTGCTGTCTGGCCATTTTCTTTTTGTCCTTGTCCGAGGCGGTTGGCTGAAACGCCGGTTTGGCCAGCAACTTCGGAGCAATCACTGACCCCGAGTGGCCGTTCCACTTCCATTACTGCCACCGTCTCGCTTCACCCATGTCACACGTTCTGGCAAGTAGATGGGCGGTCGCATCCCATGGAGCGAAGACTGGGGTATCGCAGTCTTTCGACGGTGGCCGTCGCGATTCAAGTGGCAAAGCATTCACGACCTGACCTGATGGGACCCCTTCTGAACTCTATCCCGTCCTCTAGCAAGCCATCCAGGCGCGCGCTACTCCGAAGGATTGCCTCGGTAATCCTCGTGTCGGACATCGCCAGCCAACCATTTTCTGACGCGGTGGCCGGGACAACGGTGACGCCAACACCAAAGCCGGTTTCCTCGCCACCTTCATCCCCCGAGACACGCTCTCCTGAGGGAACCTCACAACCGACCGCACCCAGTCCCCTCGCTGAAGGCAGGGCAATGCGTCTGGACGGGGACTACCGCAACGCCTACCTCGCATTTCACGGTTTGGCGATGAGCACGCGCGACCGAGATACGCGAGCGCTTGCAACTCTCGGATCAGCCGAAACACTCCTTACGGACGGCAATCCCGGACAGGCACTTGAAATCCTGGACGAATGGATTGACGCGTATCCCGAACATCCACAGCAATACACCGCCAGGTGCCTTCGCGCTCGATCGCTTGAATTGCTTGGACCATCCAAGCGTCCAGATTGCGTCACCGCGTACCGGGAAGCCTTGTATGTGGCAAACCCCGCCCATCCTGAAGTGTTGCGGGTACGAATTGCAAACCACCTGTTTGCATTGGGCCAGTCAAGCGACGCTTGGCAGGAACTCCAACTCGCCGCGTCGGGTCCAACGAATACTGCAACCGAAGCCGGGCGCCTCCTCGTCCTCAATGCGCTGAACAGTAGGTACATCGAGGCTCGAGATAGTGTCCGAGTTGCCTCGACCGCCATCGCAGCGCTTGATGCGGCCGTCATGGTTGGACGTATTCCCGTAGAAATCGCCGAAATTGCGTGGAGCGCGGTCACGGCCGCAATGGCGATAGGTGACAACGAGACTGCAAACCAGATCCGCTGGAGAATTGTCGCGGAATGGCCCGAAACGCCGACCGCATTCCTCGCCCTGAACGAACTTGGTTCGTCGATAGTCCCCGCTTGGGCACGTGCACGTATTGCAATTACAAATTCGAAGTGGATGACCGCACGGGACGCACTCGACTGGCTCCTCGCAAACTCGCCGACCGACCCAAATCGCGGACGCATCCGCGCGATGCGGGCAGTCGCTGCGAATGCCCTCGGTGATCCGGGTGCCGGTGCCCAATTGGACACGTCGGCGGCCGAGGCTCCAGGGGACACATGGGGTGCCCGGGCGTTGTGGGAAGCCGCCGAGGGCCGCCGTGATAGTGGAGACTTCGCCGGCGCCGCAACTCGTTACGCGAAGCTCGCAACGGACTTCCCGGGTTCCAGCGAAGCGTCGCGCGCCCTCTACCGACTTGGCCGATTGTTGCCAGAACTCGGAGATGTCGCCTCGGGGAACCGCGCAATGAATGGCGCCGCGGACCTCGGACCAGTCGGATTTCATACCTACCGGGCGCGCGTGATCCTTGGCCGACGTCCAGCCAGACCACCTTCCACGCTTCCCGCATTCATCGCCTCTGGAGCACTGAACGAAAGCGACTGGCGAACATGGGAGGACTGGCTCGCCAAGCGCGGCCTGATCGGCACCGATGTGCGAAACGGACTAGGTGCAGCCGACCTGGCAAAACCCTTGAACCGCCTTGACTCGCTGCTCGCGACCGGGTTTGTTGAGGAAGCCGAAGACGCGGCGCGAGAAGTCTGCCAACTTCGTCAATTCTCTCCATCCGTCGTCGCCTCGGTCGCGGCTCGTGTCCAATCCGGTGGCCACATCTCCTTTTCAATGTCCCTTGGACATCGATTGCTGCGTATCCTTGCCGATGCCGGCGAAGCATCACTCCTCGCGATCCCGAATGTCGCCCGAAAACTGGCGTATCCACTTGCCTACTCGAGACTTGTTGGTGCCAGCGCAGCACGGTCAACCGTCGACCCGTATCTCGTCTTGGCGGTCATGAAGCAGGAGAGTTGGTTCCGCCCCGAGGTCACCTCGGCTGCCAACGCCCGGGGACTGACACAGTTCATCCGTCCCACCGCTGAAAGCGTCGCAAGGGAATTGAACTGGCCAAACTGGAATTGGGACGACATGACACGTCCGTATGTTTCGGTGCCCTTTGGTGCCCACCACCTGGCCCAACTCATCGACATGTTCCGGGGCAACGTGCTCTTCGCCATTGCCTCGTATAACGCTGGGCCCGGACCAATCCTCAGGTGGGCGAACGGTGACTATCGGCGGGATGACGACTTGTTTGTCGCCGGGATCACGTACCGGGAAACGCGCGAATATGTCACGTCGGTTGCCACATATGCCGAGTGTTACCGCGAAATCTATGGGGTCAGTTGACGGCATCCCGGCTAGGAAGTCACCCTATCCAAGGGTCTCCTCAACGTCGACTATCTTGCCATCCGACCTGCACCGTTCCATGGGTGTCCCGTCAATTGTCAATCCCACAAGCGCCTCACTCATCCGGGCAATCCGGACCATGGACTGAACATCATGGACCCGAATGATGTGGGCCCCGCGGGCGATGCTAAACGCATTGACCGCCGCCGTTCCCTCAAGTCTCTCCTTTGAAGCCAAACCAAGAACATTCCCGATCATCGTCTTTCGCGAAGCTGCAATGAGTATCGGAAACCCAAGTACGTGCAGTTCGGGGATCCTGCGAAATATGTCTAGGTCCTGACCGATCAGCTTCCCAAACTCGATTCCTGGGTCAATGCAGATGCGGTCACGTCGTACTCCCGCCGAAATCGCCAGGTCTGTTCGCGTCTCCAGAAACCTGATGATGTCTCCGAGAACGGTCCGGTAGTGCCATTTTGCAGGGAAACTTTTGGGTACTCCCAGGATGTGCATTACACAGACCCCTGCGTCACCACGACCGATCACCGAAGCCATCTCTGGGTCTGAAAGACCCGTGATGTCGTTGATCAATGTCGCGCCGAGATCCAGCACCGCCGCCGCTGTCTCGGCGCGGTGTGTGTCTACAGCGATAGGCACCGCAACTTGTCGAGCAAGGGCCTTTACCACCGGCCCGACACGCCGGATCTCTTCCGCCGCATCAATCGCCGCCGCCTCACCGTTTGCACTGTCGCCGCCGACATCAATGATGTCCGCGCCCTCCTGCACCATCGCCAATCCGCGTTCGACGGCACGGTCCGGGTCAAAATATCGCCCACCGTCGAAGAAGCTGTCCGGGGTGACATTCAGGATCCCCATCACGCCTACGCGTCGCCCGAGGTCGATCGCGTGGGGTCCCATGCGCAAGACACCAGCGCCCCATGTCGTCGAGGCCAGTGCCTGGTGAACAGCACCCTCGAGCCCGCCACCGGTGGCCGCGAGTGCCCCAGCGAGCATCTCGAATTGGATCACGGTACCGAGCAGGATCAGGTCGAGCGCATCATCTGGAGCACTGTGGCCCCGGTATGCGCTTGGCCCAGCATTCGCGACACCGCCAACCCTCCCGAATTCCGCCACGATGCCATGCGCCAAGACCGGAGGCACGCCGTCAAACCGCAGTGTTCGACCACTGCCGCGTCGGACGTTCAACTCTGCCTCGCGACGAGAGACCCCGAGCGCGATGAGGTCCGTGATTGTTTGCTTGTCATTGAACGGGTTCAGGACACGCACCGAATGGCGCGGGAGAGATGCCGAACCCCTCACCCCTGATTCCGCGTCAGCTAGATCTGACACTGCAAGCCTCCCGTCCGGTCGTCACGCCACGCGAAATCTTTACCATTGCCCAGGATCCTTCACGGATAGTCGATGCGCGGTGTCCGTTCTATCTCGACGGACGCCCAGTCAATGATGCTCCCCTTCACGGGAGCCTCGGGTTTACGGACCCGCACCCGGATGCACTCAAGATCCGGGAATACGAGCGCGATCGACCGGGCAATGCCCTCTGCCACCGCTTCCAAAAGATTCAGGCTCGGACCCTCGACCACCTGCCGAGTGAGCTTGAATAGCGAGGCATAACTGACCGTGTCAGCAACGTCGTCTGATGCGCCAGCCTTCCGCAAGTCCCGCTCCACAGTCAGGTCCACAATGAACCGCTGTCCCAGGACCTTTTCCGCAGGGTCCACACCATGGAAGCCGTAAAACTTCATGCCCTCGACGTGAATCCGATCAGTCCTCACCGCAACCCGCCACCCTTCCGGAAATGTGATCCCATCACTGGATCGCTCCAAGGTCCGCCCAAATTACAGACCCAAATCATGCCAGAGTCCACGTGTCAGCTCGCGTACTTTCGGCCAGCACGCATCCCAATCTTGCAGGAAAGACTGGTATAAGCAATCTCGAAGGTCAAGTGACCACGGCCATCCATCTGCAACCGGGAGACCCATTCTGATGGCGCTGACACCATCCAACGGAACGACATCCACAACCAGTTTCGACTACGACATCATCGTGGTCGGTGGCGGGCCAGCCGGTCTGTGCGCCGGCCTTTACGCCTCACGCGCCAGACTGACCACCTTGGTAATTGACAAGGCGGTGCCCGGCGGACAGATCCTCAACACGCACCTTATCGAAGACTATCCGGGGTTCATGTCAATCGAAGGGTCGGAACTCGCAGCCCGGATGCAGGAACAGGCCGAACACTTCGGCGCCGAAGTGATCATGGCCGACGTTGAGTCGGTTCGTTCTACCGGAGAGGGCGGAGTGGTCAAGGTCGTTCAAACGACGGAACGCAACTACACCGCCCGTGCCGTAATCCTCACGGCGGGCGGAAGCCCGGTGAAGCTTGACGTGCCTGGAGAGGATCGCCTCAACGCACGCGGCGTCTCGTACTGTGCCGTCTGTGACGGTCCGTTCTTCAACGACAGGGTCTTGGCAGTCGTTGGCGGGGGCGATGCAGCTGTCGAAGAGGCAACGTACCTCACGAAGTACGCATCCAAAGTGATCCTGATTCATCGACGGGATCAGCTTCGGGCACAGAAGATTATTCAGGACCGGTTCTTCGCGAACCCCAAGTCAGCCGTCATCTGGGACAGCGTCGTGGAAGAGATTACCGGCGAAGGATCGGTGACCGGGGTTCGAGTCCGGAACGTCAAATCTGGCGAAACATCCACGATTGACGTCGGAGGCGTGTTCATCTTCATCGGGTTCCAACCGAACGGCGACATCCTCGCTGACACGGGCGTCAATCGGGATCACGGCGGTCACATTGTGACAACCATGAATATGGAAACCGGGATTCCGGGGATTTTCGCTGCCGGCGATGTGAGGGCACAATTGGCGCGACAGGTGACCACAGCCGTTGGTGATGCGACCACCGCGGCGATTGCCGCTGAGAAGTACATCGAGGCAATGCACCCGGTAGGTTGAGCACCGAAATGCTTGAGGAAATGGGTGCCCTTTCGGGCACCCTCGTGCGCTACTCGTCGCCGACCGTCCGGTACGCACGCAGTGGCGAACCAGACGAACTGACACCCGGGACACGGTACTGGCCAGACTTGACCAACAGTGCCAACGCTGCCACCCGGGCGGCTTGCGCCGGCCCCGCGTACGACCTACCTGCCCGCACGACCGTTGCGAAATCTCCCGTCGTCCCTGACGGTTCCATCACGTCAATCGCCCGTGCCCTACCTCTGGAGACTTCAACCATGGTGCCCTCCTTGGCTCCCGGATGCATGACGGCCATGACCAACGCAACTGCGGTAAACGCTTTTACCGAGATGACGTGTGACGCAAGCCGTCATCTCGAGTATCGAACGTCCGCTGCATCTCTGAAGGGGTGACTGACCGAGCCGGACGAGACCCTGATGGCGATTGATCTAGGAACATATCCTCCGAACCGGAGAGCCACATGTCCGCCCCAGAACCGAAAATAGCGCAAATTTCGAACCGATTGATGTCGGGAAACTTCGGTGCTTCGCCCTCGGCGTTCCTGATCGATCGCGATGGCGTCATAAACGAGCATCGCCCGGCACGTTATGTGAATGATTGGCCGGATTTCTCATTCCTGCCCGGAACGCTCGATGCGTTTCGGGCATTCGCGTCGGCTCCCGACCCCGTCATTGTCGTCACCAACCAGAGTGGCGTCGGCCGTGGCGTAATGAGCGCGTCGGCACTGGAAGACATCCACGAAAGGATGGTCGGGGCAGTCACGTCTTCAGGGGGGAGGATTGATGCCGTCATTCACTGCCCGCATCCGCCTGCCATCAGCTGTGCGTGCCGGAAACCGGAACCTGGAATGTTCTTTTCGCTGGCTTCTCGGTTCGGGGTCTCGCTCGCACAATCCGTCTTCATCGGAGACACAGTCACCGATCTTGAGGCGGGTTCCACGGCAGGATGCCGGACCATACTCGTCCGCACTGGCGAAGGCGAGCGCACGATTGCGTCAATAGCCGGCTTGGCGGCATTTAACGATGGCACGGCATTTCAAGTTGCATCACATGAATCCCTGGCAGGGTTCTCAGGGATCGCCAGAGACCTCAGCGCTGCGGTCGCGCACGTGCTCCATGGGTGGGGCGGGTTGCGCAGGTGACCAGACCCGATCAATTGGCAGCGTGAGCGCGGACACCCAGTCCGGCCAACCGCTCGATATGTGCAACACCGTCCACCACGTCATCGAATCTACGGGCGACATAATCAGGAACAGCACCAGGAAATTCCTTGTCCCCAAACCTCGTGGGTGTGAAGATCGTCTTCATCCCCATCTGGGCAGGACCAAAGATGTCGCGGTGCATGTCGTTACCAACAAATATCGTGCGCGATGGCGTTGACCCGAGCGCATCAAGGGCAATCTGATAAAGCCGGGGATCTGGCTTCCTGAAGCCGTGATCACCGGAAACGACCACGATTTCGAAAAAGCCCGCTAGACCAGACTCGGTGAGTTCGTGACGGGCATAAGCCCACTGTGCGTCAGAAACGATCCCTAGCCGGTACCTTGTCCGCAACTCGGTCAGTACCTCTGCAACTCGGTCGTACGGCCGCAGTCTCCGACGCGAAAGTGATCGCTGCAACTGGGCGAGAAACAACGGTAAACCCGGATCAGAAAGCTCCTTCGGCAAGTCGACCGTGACCGGATCAGCGAGCCTCCGGGAATGGGTCATCTCCTCGGCGTCATCGATACCGGCATCGACACCCTCAGCGGCATCTTCGATTTCCGCTTCAGAAAGGATTTGAAGCACGCGCGCCCACAAGCGCACGGCATCAAACTCCGCATACCTCTCGTGGCTGGCTTCAATTTGCGCGCGCAGCGCCCCACGGACGATGTCAACTAATTCGGACGTCCGACGATGGACACCGTAATACCGGAGAAAACGGTTAACACCGCGGAGCGTGGTCCTTCCCCAGTCCTCGGTTTCGACGTCCAGGATTGTGCCGTTAATGTCGAAGAGAATCGCGTCAATTTCGCCTGCAGGCACGCCGTCCGCAACCATCTGTGTGATCCAACCTCAAATCCTGCGAGCGGGTGCCTTCGAGCAACTGGCCATCATCGGATCTTTGCGCACTCCCAACCTTCGTTTCGGAAGTAATGGATCGCGATCGAATCAAATTAGAGCGAACGGAGTGCGTCTTGGGCGGCCTCTATGAGCTTCGTCCGGTACTCGTTTGTGATCCACGGGTTGCGCGCAACCCGTAGTAGCGTCGTCGCCAAATGAAACGGAACGCGGGCACAGATGTGCGCGAAGGACGCCTCCCGATCCGGGAAGTGACAAGAGTACTCCCAGAGAAAGTGTCCGATGTACGGCTCAGCGCCGCGCCGATTTCCCTGATTGAGCATGAATGCGTGTTGCAGTTCTCCCGCGATCCTGCCCACGTCAAAAACCCGATCACCGTAGTGACTGCGCTCAAAATCAATGCCTCCAACCCACATCCCGTCGGTGAAAAGGAAGTTTGCCGGTGTCGCATCCCCATGAAGGCAGACCCTATGATCTTCCCACATTGGACCAAACCGCTTCCACCGATCACCAAGGGAACCGAACTCCCTAAGGGAGTGATCGCTCATGTGTCGATGGTGCCTGAGTGACTCGGAGAGAAGCCCGAGGTACCGAACATCGTCGTGGAAGTCGACCAGATCGTCGGTCACAGTGCGGTTGTGCATCGTCGCCAGAAAGAATGCAAGCGCTGTCAGCCGTTCGTACAACGCCGAAGGTTGGCGCACCTCACGCGCGACGCCATCGAGAACAACTCCCAGGGTTTCTCCGCGAAGGTGTTCCAGGAAGATTGCCGCTCCCTGGTCCGGGGCCGTGCCGAGCGCGCGCATGACGTGGTGGGGGTAGCCATCCAGACCTACCCGCCGCATGTGGTCAACCGCGCGGTACTCGCGCCACATTCTGTCGACCGCGCGAGGCGAAGCCCGGGTGCCCGACTCGCCGTAGAACTTGCCGATTACCCGGTGTCCAGACTCGCGCTCCTCGTACTCAAAGACCGCATTTGAACCACCGAGGCGAAAAACCCGGTACCGTTGCCCGTTCGTCGTCACGCCAAGTTGCGGGAGCACATCGTGTGAAAGGATGTTGTAGATCGGGTCCGCCTGGTTCAGCGTCCCTAGGTATTCGCGCTTCATTCGCACGAATGTAACGCAAGTATGAACATCACGCACACAATAGGACCATGGACGACACTGGAATGTAACCAGAAAGCCGATCGCACAG
>Ga0209401_1000338_pt1 | contig 32190 bp, 46 predicted proteins | sample M_140807_MF_Meta_FD_187318 | JGI IMG/M metagenome (GOLD analysis project Ga0209401, IMG submission 187318) | Freshwater microbial communities from Lake Montjoie, Canada to study carbon cycling - M_140807_MF_MetaG (SPAdes) (version 2) | ecosystem: Environmental > Aquatic > Freshwater > Lake... | reverse complement strand
GTGAACTCCCCCCTGTTCACTTGAGGATTGCAGGCGTACCGGAATATGCCGGGTGGGGGGTGTGCGTGTGGTTATCTATGTGCTTTGCTTGAATTGCATTTTCTACAGAGAACTTGAAGATTGGATCTGATTGTCAGGCCGCCTTCGGCAAGCGATTTGATGTGGTCAACGGTGAGGTCTGATGTCCGACCGCATGTGCTGCACCAGGGTTGCTCTTGTCTGAGTGCTTTGCTGATCTGTCGCCATTGGTAGTCGTATCCGCGTTGCGCACGTGTCGGCCTAGTTGCTTCTTTAATCTTTCGATGAATGCGATCGCATTGGTCGCATCGAGCTGCGCGTGCAATGGTTCCGCAGTCCTTGCATGGTCTAGGTAAGGCCATCGTAATCCATGAGGTACTTGATCGCTTGGCCAAGTCTGCCCGGCTCGTCTTTGAAGTAGCCGAGTCCGACGTTGCAGTTGCTGCAAAGAATTCCACGCACCAGATTGGTTTCGTGATTGTGATCCATTACGAATCTTGTTGCACTCTCTTCAATGTGGACACCACAAATAGCACACGAATGGTTCTGTTCTTCGAGTATCGCTTGGCGATTCTTATTCGCTTTATGCGTAATGCGACGATCGTTGCTGCGACAAGTTTTGCAATTTTCACGCACTCCATCTGCTCTTCTTTTATCTTTGCAGAATAGGTTTAGTGGTTTGGTTTCTTTGCATCTACTGCACGTTCTTTCATTCGTCTTCTCCGTCATCGTCTTCGAAGTCCGATCCATAAAGTGCAAGCCTGTCCTTCTCCGGCAGCGATAGATACGATTGAAGCGTTGCTGTAACTGCTCGGTTGAGTAAGGACTCGATTGCGTCAAATGATAGGTTATTGTCTGTCGTCATGTCTGTGTGAACATCGCCGATGCTGATTGTTATATTCAACATGCCATTGCCTTGTTGTTCCAGGAATGGTTGCATCTGCTGAGCGCAAGCGTATCAGATTTGATTGACAGTTTTGTCAAATCATTCATCATGATCGTGCCTTGATGATTGCTGCGATGTCATAAAGACTTCCTTTTCTTTGGATGTCATTCTTCTTAATGGTTCTATAAACTTCGCGCTCTGTAATTCCTAGCCACATTGCAATCGCTTCAACATCGAGATAGAAGGTTTTGCTCGGGTTACTCATTGCCAATGCTATCAACCGCAACACCGTCCATTGCTGCTTGCATCCAAAGCATGAGACTTCAGCCGTTAAGTTATCGGCGTCAATGACCACGTGTTTCTTGCAGTCGTCTGTTGGACATGGGATTCGCCGGGGCTGCTCTGAGAAGCGCTTTGCAGCTGCCCTTCCTTTGGCATGAATGATCTGGATTTCGTGGGCGAAGTCTCCTGCCCATGTCTGCTGGATTGACCAGTCCAGATGTGTTAGGTGAAAGGTGACCGTTGCCAAGACTTCGCCGTCTGTCGTTTGCTCTTTCATGATCAAGGCCGGCGGTGTCAGTTTGCGATCGAAGCGGATCATGCTTTCCCATGAGTGAAGGGTTCGGAGCAGCTCGGTTGCCATCGTGAAATCTAAGGCTGCGATGTTGATTCCAATACTGCGCTCGGTGCTGGCTGCTCCTGATCCTGTCCTTGATGGCTGAAGGAATTGTGCGGCTTCTTTGTGCAGCTGTGGAAGTTCTGCGATGTGGTTGCGGACTTTGGATGCACATCGTGAGCATGCCCCTGGTCGCTCGGCCTTCTTGCCGCAGATTGTGCAATCCATCAGAACGGTATCCCTTCTTGCTCGAGCTGTGGTGTCTTGCTTCGGTTCCAATAATCGGGGATCTCATCTTGGGCTGGTTCTTGCCCTTTGGTTCTGAATATCTCTTTCGTCCTGGCGCAGCTGTGACTGGCCACGATGGTGGGGTTCTGCCCCTGGCTTCTTTGGATGGCGTTGAGCGATCGTAGATCTGCTTGGAATGATACGGCGGTCTTATGTAGTTCGAAGGTTCGGCTTCCTGCGATCCGTTTGATGATCTCTTCCTGGATGGTCAAGGTTGCCGGGTCGAGTCTAATCTGAAATCCGACGGTTAAGCCTTCCCAGATAAGTTTTCCACAAGCTGTGCAATAAATGGCTTTGAAGTTTGAATTGTTCATTTATTCTGTTCCTTTGGCTGCTGTTCCACCGTTCCGCGTTCCCCCTTATAGGGGGGGAACAGCGGAACGGTTTGGTCGCTCTTGCCCTGCCGTTCTGCGGAACGGTGCGGAACGGTGCGGAACGGCGGAACAGTTGAGTTATCCACAGGCTGCTTACTCCGCTTCCCATGCGTTGACGTCGCCGATCATGAATTGGTTCTTGAATTTGTAGAGGTACTTCTGCCCTTGCTTCCTGAAATCAATGAAGCCGCCGGCGATGAGCTGCTCCAATGCCTGCCCTAGTTCCTGGTTGCCGATCTCGATTCCTTCTTGTCGAAGGCCTTTGCGGATGTCGTTCTGGCCTATCTCTGCCCCTGTCTGCTCGAAGTAGTTGGATATCTCCTGAAGCTTCTGTTCCTTCGTCGTCACCACGATCGTGCCGCCGCTAATCGTGACGGTGATGGTTCCGTCCTTGTTGCTCTTCAAGTTTGCCACGCCCAGGTCTTTGGCGTCTTGGCAGATGGCGCGGACAAATCCTGGCCGGTCTTTAGTTACTTTCAGATTCAGGCAGCCGTCCAAGCCCCGGCCAAATGGCATCGCCACGTCGACTGCGATCGCTACGCCGTCGATGTCTGCTCTCTTTGCCTGTGCTCCGATGGCGTAATTGCCCCGGGTGTCCTTGCTCTTTGTGACGTGGTCAATGGTCAAGATGGCCGCGTTCTCCATCCGAAGTGGGCGAAGAATGAGCTGCGAGAAGGTGGTGGCGTCCTTGTTCTTCTCCAAGTCCAGGCCGAGCAGGTTCATCGCTGCGTTGACGCCGTCGATAACTATCAGGGATGGTTTGTGGATCTGGATCTCGCTTTGAATAACTTCGACGATGCCCCTGGTGATTCCTTCGTCCGGGTTTGCATATCTGAATTGTCGCAGCCCTGTTGCCGGCACTCCCATCGTCTTGAGGCGTCCTCTGATTCCGCGAGCGCTGTCTTCAAAGTCTAAATAAAAGACGCAATGGCCTTTGGCTAATTCCTGGCGCACCGCTTCGATGGCGATCCAAGTCTTGCCGCTTTCGCTTTCACCAAAGATGGCATTGATCTTGTTTGCATAAAGAATGAAGTTTCCATCTTCGCGCTTGAGAATCGATGGCCCTGGTTCATCTTCGAGTTGCATGTCGGTGATGTCCTGTGGGATCCATGAGCTGGTAGCAATCTCTTCGTTTTCATCGTGTAGCTGCACATGGCTCGGGTTATGGGCTTCGATCTGTTGCCAATCGGTACGCAGTTCAGTCTTTGCCCCGAAGCCCTGCGATCGCAGATGTGATGCAGCTGCTTTGAAGTCGCCTTTGTGCTCTATCTGTGTGTAGGCGGCAAACTTCGAATAACTGCTCTGAGCTGTGAAAATCGTCGAGGTGCTAAAGACGAAGAGTTTGCCGTTGCCGTTGAAGTTTGTCGTCGCCGATATGCCTTCGGACTTGCCTGGACGTCGCCAGGCGGTCGATTCGCCTTTGCTGTAGACCTTGCTCCATCCAAGTGGTTCGAGGATGCTTTCCCAGGTGACGGTGTCGTTATAAGCATCCCCTGGTGTCTCGATGCCGTCCTTGCGCGGCTTTGTCTCTTCTTCGATCCATTCGGCCTTTGGTACTTCGTCATAAAGTGCAAAATATTGGTGAATAATCTGTCGCTCTGCGATCGTGAAGGTTGGAATTGTTTCAATGGATCCGGCCGAGATCTGCCAGGGGTTGCCTGAAGGGTGGCACTTGCCGCCCGATGGAGCTGTGATCACGAAGCCGCCTTCGCCGCGTGTTTCTGCTAGGCATCCGCCGTCTTCACCGGCTGCCTGTGCGATCTTTGTGTTTCCTGGCACTTTGGCATCGCTGATTCTGTATAACCAGTGAATTCCGCCCGATGGCGTCGTCTCCATGTATCCGTTGACGAGCTTTGTCCAGAGATGGCCATGTTCGCTGCTCTCGAATATCTCACGAAGTTCAATGTGCAGCTTCTTTGCGACTGCTCTGCCTTCAAGTTCAAGCATTTCAAGGTTGCCCGATACGGATCCACAAATGATGCCGACGCCGTCTTGCTTCTTTCCAAACCAGCCCATCAATTCTTCGGGTGTAGGCCGCTTCTTCTGATAGGCCGTCCATGATGGCAATCCGGGGCGTTTGGATCCATCTGCTGCTACTGGTACCGCGCTGATACCAGCAGCTGCAAAACGGAGCGCGGTCGTAAGGATCGCATCGCTCATTCTGTTTCTTCTTCGACTTGAATGTAATGGCCCCGGACAATGGCTCCGCTAAGTCGCAGGCCTTCCTGAAATCCGCGCTCTCTTTCCAATGAGCAGCATTTATCGTCTAATTGTTTTTTTCTATTTTGCCATTTCAGAATATCTGCAACAATCTCGTCGAGGACTTTCTCGATTGCGTTCTCTTCATCCATTTGTTACCCCCTAGTTTGTTATCTCTTTGTGCGTGTGATCGGAGTCGAACCGATCCGTTTCCCCTACGGCCCCTGGCCCACGCGCCTTCCCCGAGTGGAAGGTGTTGCTCGGGAAGTTCCTATTTTACTGAGGCTTTGCTCCGAGCTGTGCCAGCAGCGCGATTACTTCTGGCGTCAATGCTTCGGCTGTGACCACTTGCTTTGGCTCCGCAGCTGGCGATGCCTTTTGCTTTGCACCGGCGTTGCCAACGAAGGCGTTTGCCTTTGCTAAATCTGCCGGGTTGCTTGTTGCATCGATCAGGATCCAGGGGGCCGACTTTCCGGGTTTGGCCGTTCCTTGTCCAATGCGTGCCAGAACCTTCTGGCCGACTTTGTTTTTCAGCGCGTTCTTAAGTGCGACGTTAAAGAATAGAAGCCCTTCGTGGATCTCGCCTGTGTCGAGGTTAGTCACATTGACTTCGATCGCATCTGTGTCGCCATGTACTGTGGTGATGCTTGCTTTGTATTCGGTTGGTTCAATGATCAGCAATTGGTTTGCTAGATCTGCAACCTTTGGCTGGTCGCCGCCTGTTGCTAGTTCAGAGAAGTTCATTCTCATTCCCCCTTTGTCGTGGTGTTGCTTGTTTGTTGGTTTTCCAACGCTGTTTCATCAATCTCTTTGATGATGTCATTGATCGTCTTCTCAGGGATTGCGAGTTCCTGGATGGGATCGCATGGATATGGCACGTATTTATCTGTCGTGCTGCACTCGGTGCATAGGCCGTAGCTTGATCTGTGTGATCGAAGAATCTCGCCTATGTCGTGATTTGGATAGTGAGCCTTTGTGATGAATTCCTTCCTCATTTTGCTTTGGTATCTCCGTTGCATGCCTTTGCTAAGTCTTTACTGAAGGGTTGGAAGTATGGGCAGTAATTGCAGAGCCGATCGGGGCTTGCTGGAATCAATTGCCAAAGTTCCGGGCTGTTCTCGACGTCGACGGTCGAAAGTAATCCGTAGACGACGTCAAGTCTGCCAAGTGCTGCGATCGCGACGGATTCGTCGTAATCATGCAGCTCGACATGCATGTCATCAAGGCTGCCGCTTGTTGGTAAATAAACCAGTGCGACTTGCTTAACCTCTGCGCCTTCTTGCGCCTTGCCGTAGCCGTAGAGCTGGACTTGGACGAGCTGCTGTTCTGTTGCTCCTTCTTTGCGTCGCTTCTCTAGCCCTGTGCTGCCTGTGGTTTTCCAGTCCATAACAATGCCGCGACGCTTGTCAAATAAATCCACGGTTCCTGAAAGATTGGCCCGAATGGTTACCTTTTGTTCCACTTCGTAATCTTCAAGTTTTGCGAATATATCTGCCAGGTGTGAATGGATCGCTGTGCCAACCTGCGCCGCCCAGTTTCCGCCGCCGGGAATCTCGTTTGCTTTATCCCAGTCAAGGAGTTTGTAAGCGATGCGCCGGGTGCATGAATGCCCGATCTCGGATGGGCCGATGTAGACCTGCTTTGATCTCGGTGTCCACGTGCCTGCCTTCGTGATGATCGTTGCCAATTCATCGCCGAGTGCTTTGCCTGGTGCGTGCGGTGATACGAACATTTATTCGTCGTCCTCTTCTTCGTCTTCGTAGGGCCAAGTTGGAACCTCTGGAACGTCGATCGACGGCAAAATTGTGGGCAGGCTCATGTCTGATCCTGATCGACAAGTGTGAAGCGTCTGCTCATGCTGACGACTTCGAGGACGTCGATCACTTGCTGTGGCAAGATTTCGCGTGCCTTCTTTGTATCAAAGCGTCGGCTTTCGACGCGTGTCCATCTGACAACCGGTTTGTTTTCGTAGAGAGCTGTCTCTGCATCGCCCATTGCATTTTCAAGATGCGATCTGGCGATATCTGCAATCTCTTCCCATCGTGCGATCTCTTCTTTGGCATGTTTGTATTGCTGTAGCCATTGCGCGATGCCATCGTCAAAGTCGACGATGCCGATGCTTCCTTCTGTGCTCATTGTTCCCCCTTAATACCAGCCGTAGCCGGTCTTTTGCTTTTGGCGTTTCCAATGTTTCCAAGCTGCGCAAGGGCCACCGGATCCGTATTTTCGTCCAATATACGCTAGAGCTGCGATAGTTTGTGTGACCCGGCTCTCGGGGTGTCGCATTCCTAGATTCTTGTATGTGCCGGCGAGGAGTTGGCCCACGCCTGCTGCGCTTGATGTTGGATTGTTTACTGATCGCCAGGCGCTTTCGCGGCCGACGAGCTGAGTGAAACATTTGTATTGCTGTGGTTCCAGCAATTCTTTGGCGAGCTGCTTTGGATCTATGTTCTGGATCGCTGTGCGCTCGGTGTAAACCACCGGGATTGCCGGGGTTGGATTTAGGGCTGTGCTTGCGATCGTGCTGGTCATTGCGCTGATTCCAACGATGACGGCAAATCTGCGCACGCTGTATTTGTCTGCTGGTTTGATTGGTCTTCTCGCTTTCTCGCCTTGTTTGCTTCAGTAAAGACTCGATATACCTGAGTCGTCCTGATGCCTATTTTCGTGGCGATCTCTTCGGTAGAGATTCCTTGATCGCGAAGTTTGATGATGAGCTTCTGTCGCTCTATTTTCTCATTTCGCTTCAAGTTATGGCCCCTCTCGGTCGGCGTCTTGCCGCCCCAGATGCCAAATGGGATCTCTTCTTTGATGGCGTATGCCAAGCATTCCTTTCTTTCTATACAAGCTCCGCAGATGGCGCGAAGTTTGGGGAGGCGCTTTGCCTCTTCTGCATTCCCTTCCGGGAAGAAATAATCTAGATCCTCTAATTCGGCGCATGCTGCATTTTCGAAGAGCTGCACAAATGGTAAGAAGTGTTTGGTTCTAATCATTGCGCTTTACCCATTGCTCCAAATTCTCAACAACCCAGGCCTTTTCAATTCCTGCGTTGCGTCGTTTAATTATGACGTATGCCGGTGGAGTTTGTTCTAATCCTCTGGCCTTCGCATAATTGTTTGCTTCTGTGGTTGCTTCTTCCCAGAACGCCGGGAGTGAGATGTTCTTTCGATTCTTTAATTCCAGGATGTATGTCTTGCCTGCAACGATCGCGACGATGTCGCCTTCGTCTTTGCTGCCGGCTTTGGTGAGTCGTTCTGCAATTGCTCCAACGGATCGCAACCATCGCATTACATCTGTTTCGAAGAGTGCGCCTTTGCGTCCGTTTGGATTTGCCATTTTACTTTACGATCTCCAATCGTGGGGTTCTGCGAGCTGCAACGTTGCGCACGATGTCCTGTGCTAAATCGAGCGCTTCGTTCTCTGTCATTGATGCGATCAGCAAAACTGTCGCCGGGAGAATCTGACGCATTCTTTCGTACTCGAGCCACTCGCTGCTGTCTGGTGAAATTTGATTTATATAAGATGCTCGATGCAAAGCTGCGATGTAGTCGCCGTTTGCTTCTTTGCCTGCTTCTTCAAGCAGGTCAAGAACGGCATCTTGCTCTTCTAAATATAAAGCAATCCGCCCTTCGCCGTTTGTGTGTACTGAAAACAATGGGCGTCGATCTAAACTCATTTTTCGAGCGCCTTCTTGATCCGCTTCTGCTTGCCTTCGTATTGCTGTGCTTCTTGGATCTCTTTGGCAATCGGATCGTCTCCGACCTTGAGTAATAAATAAAGGATTCCGCAGGCGGCTATGGCCCCGGCGAAGATCAGGTATTGCGTTTGCATTGGTTCCCCCTTGTTTGGTGGGCCTGTGGCCCTGGTCGGCTTATTGTGCCTTGCGCTGGCCCTGATCGGTGGCCGACACGCCGTTTGCCGGCTTCTAGTGCCTATTCCACGCCTGTGGCCCTGGCTTTCACAGGAATAACACCGCAGGAGTTCACTTTCATTTTGCTTGTTTCGTATTGCTGTTCGTCCATACGTATGCCAAGATTCTCTTATCGGCAAGGAGCGAATGTCTCAGCCGGTGGGGGTAATAAAATGGCTACAAAGAATCTCTGTCCTAAGTGCCAAACTGAAATGCATGGCTGCTCGATCTATGTTTGGGATCGTGGCAAGTTTATGCATTTCCAAGAATGCCCGGGCTGCAATTACAGAACGGCGACAAAGTGATGAGCTGGTATGAAATGCATGAGTGCGTCTGTATCGGATGCAAGGAAATATTTAGATCGGTTGAGAAGATGAACGTCTGCCTGCCTTGCTTTGAGGCTCAATTAGCGAATGAGGATAAATAAATGGCTGCAATGAAAGCTCTTCTTATGGATATCAGCGATGGCATGGAACTGGCTGGTCGCAATCTTGTCGATGCGGCCCAGGGCCAGGATCCTGAATTGATGCAGGCGGTCATGGTGAATGTCTTGTCTGCCTTGCCTTCATATTTAGCTGCATTGAGAGGCGAATGATGAGAATGGATCGCAAGTTTGTCCGTCGTCGTCGCGTCGCCCTTGTCCTTGCCTTGCTTGTGCTGGTGGCCTTGACCTATGGCACTCGCGATCTGTGCTGGACTGGTTCTGGCTACGGATCCTGCTCTGTCATGATCGACGAGGTGATCTCTAATGGCCGTTAAGAAGGCGCGTTCTGTCCGGGTGTCCGATCAGCTGTGGGCTGCTGTAAAGGCCCGGGCTGCTGTTGATCAGAAATCAGTCAGCGAGGTCATTGTGGATGCTCTGAAAGCCTACGTCCGATGAGTTGGTGGAACCTTCTCATTGCCCCTGTTGCCGGGATCCTGGCGCTGGCCTATGGCCGCCGGATCTGGTTCTGGTTTGCCTTTGGCTTCTTCTTTGGCCTGTGGTCTTTCCTGATCGTGCTGCTCCCAAAGAAAGAATTGAAAATCCCAACCTTGCCGAACTGGTTGCTTGTTTTTTGGGGCAACCAGCAGATTGCTCGAATAATGCGTCCGATTCGAGATCCGTCCGATCTGTAATAGGGATGCAGAAATCCCCCCATCGCTTTGTAGACGGCGATGGGGGGTTTTCTTATTGTGCGAGTGCTCTGGCGATTCCTTCTTCTAAGCTGATCTTTGGTTCATAAATCTGCAACATTTTCGTGGGGTCGCCGACTCTGTATTCGACTCCGCTTGGCTTGCCGGGGTGCTTCTTGATCGGTGCGAGGTATCCCTGCTGCAACATGATCATCTCTGCGAGCTGGATGAATGAGGTTGCTCGCCCGGTGCAAAGGTTCAAAGTTTTAACCTTATTGGTAATCGCTTCGAAGGTAGCTGCAACCACGTCGTCGATGTGAATAAAGTCGCGGACTTGCTCGCCTGTTCCCCAGACTTCGAATGGTTCCTGTTTGGCTTTGCCGCGTGCGATCAAGGATGGGAATGGGTAATCCAGGGCCTGATCGGATCCGTAGCCGCTAAATGGCCGCAGGACGGTGACGTTGATGCCTTCTGCTCTGGCGTATCCGGCTAAAGTTTCGCCTGTTAATTTTGACCATCCGTAGCTCAAGTCTGGCGTGCGAATGTGATCGAGGTTGATGTCGCCTTCTCGAAGGCGTTGCTTATAGGCGGCTCTTTGTAAATAGATGGGGTAAGCCGCCGAGCTGCTGTAATAAACGAGGTGCTTTGGTTTGGTTCTTACCGCCCATTGGAACATGTCGCTGTCGATCGCGAGGTCGCTGGCAACGGCCAAAGGGTTGCCTTCAATCAAGGCGCGGCCACCGACGATCGCGGCAAGGTGAATAACGACGTCGTATCTGGTGTCGTCCTTCTTGAAGAAATCTCTGCAATCTAGGCCGTTTGCGATGTCGATGCCGGTGATCTCATGGCCTTTGTTATCGAGCGCTCTGTGGAAAGCGCGGCCAACGAAGCCGGCATCTCCTGTGATAAGGATTTTCATACGAGCCATTCTGCCAGGTATTTGTCGCTTCCTGATTCGGCCTTTGCGATCGCTTGGTCGCTACTGAAATGAAAGCGGTCATCTGCTTCAAGAGCTGCCCCTATGTGGTGCAGGGTTGCCTTCTTTGCAATGGGAAATGGCCGGCGCTTGCTGCGTCCTTCTGTGGGGGTTTGGTAGCTCTCATCGTGGATCAGGCTTGCGTCCTTGATCAACGGCCAAATGTGGGCCGCCAGCCAGTCCTGGTCTGCTGTGTAGTAATCGCCTTGTTCGTAATAATCCAAATGGGCCGGGATTGCCTTTGTACGAGCTGCAAACATGCCGGCGCTGATCTGATAATTGTGGCCTGTGGGGTGGTCTTTCATAATGTGGAAATCGAGGCCGCTTGCTAGAAACTCTTCGTGCGCGATCCGTTCTCGGTGCGTCAGCCTGGCGTCTGCATCGCGGCTGAGAACAACGTCAAATTCTGGATCTGTTAAAGCCTGAAATCTCCAGAGTTTGGCTCTGTGATCTTCTGGCCCATCCTGCTCTTCGAGCTGCACGTGGGGGAAGAGGCGAAGGATTTGCTTGATTGATTCTGGAACCGAGGCCCCGGTGTAGAAGCGCAGGGTATATCCCTTGAAGTGCCTGGTGGCCAGAATTGCGTTCTTGATCGCACCGATCGTGTATCGCTCTTGGCTGCCGTATAAAGAGTATGCGATGAGCTGCTTCATGGCCTTAGTTTGCGCTTGAGTAATTCGTAGGCTTCGCTCTGAATGTAATTCTGATAAGCAAGGCCGTCGAATGCGTATATCTCATTTGCATTGACTTCCTTGTATCCCTCATCCCATTCTGCCTTGCCTGCGATCGGATGCATGTGTTCAACGATAACGTGATCGAGATAAGTCAGCGCTCCTAAATCCTGGCCTAGTTTCTTCCAGAAGTTATCAAGGTATAAATGCTTCATCTTTGGCGGAACCATGCCGTTAAGAGCTGCAACAATGTCCGAGGTCATCGTGATCATGGTTGGAAGTCGTTCTCCCTGTAGCAAGTCGTTGCTGTAGGCCATTGACGGCCGCCGTTGCATTGCCTGGATGAGAATGCCATCCCACCCGGCTGTGCGTGGGCGGTGGTCATCGCCTAAGAAGGCGAAGTATTGGTATTTGTTTTCTTTGACGATCGCGTTTGCTGCCTTGTTGATCGGGTAAGCCATGCCCCGGGTTTCGTTCTCGATCGTCATGCACTTGTGAGCGCCTACTTCAAATTCGTACTGGTCATGCTCTGGATCGTTTGCGTCAATGATGAAGAGGATGTCTGAATGTGTAGAAAGTTTGTAGTGCTCTGCAAGCAATTCGACCGCGTTGCTCGGGCGTCCTCTGGTCGGAACGAGGATAATCATTTCCTTCATTTGTTTGTCGCAATCTCGCCGGCGATCGCTGCGTATGCCGCTAAATCCACGAAGGAGTCTTCTGTCTCTGTTTCCATCAATCGTGCGACTTTAACGAGCGCCATGCAGATTGCCACTTGCTGTGGGGTTATCTGCTGCTCCAGGTATGTCGTCCATAAGTCTGCAATTCTGCAATGGTTGACGGTTGGATCGCCATATGTCTTCTGGCGATCTTTGGCTGTGAGTCGAGCTGCTTCTTCAAGAATTTCCCCCCGATTCATCGACTACTTTGCTCCGAGTCCGAATTCGGTTGCTTTGCTATCTAGCGCCTTAAGGACTGGCCCTGCGATTGCTGCTAAGCCTGCCACCAAGTAATTCTTCGCTGGCTGGTTTGGATCTGCTAAATAAAGAGCTACGGCCGCAGCTGCTGCTGCTCGTAGATATGTCTTGATAATCGCTTCGAGTGCTGGCTTGTTCATTCTGTCTCCTTGTAGGTTGGTTTCCCAAAGCCGACAATGGCTACGGCCAATGATGGCTTGAGTTTGCCCCGGTTCTTGTTCTGGTACGCCCTGATCTTACGGCACACTTCGCCGCCATTGCGTTGATCGCCCTTCTTATCGGGGCTGGTGTTGCCTTCAATCGTGGTGACGGTTCCGTCGCCGTTATCCTTGATCACGATTCCTACGTGACTGATCCGGTCGAGCGCGTCGCCTGGGAAATCAAAGAAGACGATATCGCCTGGCTCTGGCGTTGCCGTAGCTGCATCTTGCCATTTGTTCTTGTCCATAAAGGCGACCGCCCCTGCCGGGGTGTAGACGCAGTTTGGAATTCTTACGCCGGCCTGTTTTGCTACCCAGTTAACGAAGGCGCCGCACCATGCGACGTTTGCCTTCTGGTATTTCGTCTGGTTATCGGCTGGCCCTTCGATGTATCCGAGCTCTGCTTGAGCGATCTGGATCATCTTGTCTCTTTGGTTCATTTTCTTCCCCCTTTGCTTCTGTTGTTTTCCAATAGAAGGCTGTAGATCTCGTCGACTCTGCTTTCCACTCTTGAAATTCTATCGCTTACCGAGCTGCCGCCATTGGGCTTCAATTCTGCCAAATAGTGCTTTACGAGCCATCGAGTTATCGCTGCAAATGCTCCGGCAATCGTAAGGATCGAAACAATCAGAGCTGCATAATCCTGGGCTGTCATTTGCCGATTGCCATCACTTGCATCGTGACGGTTCCCGAGCTGGTGATTGCCCAGATTCCGTTTGCTTTATTCTCAATCGTGATCTTGTCGCCGTTATCCATCTTGTATCCGGTGCTTGAGGTTACATCTGAATTGCCCACAAAGCATGTGCCGCTTGAGCTGTGAAGATAGACCATCTCTGCTTCTTGCGTTGCATCAACAAGTGCTGTTGCTGCTGTGGTGACGGTGACTTGACGGGTGGAAATGCCCATTATGGCTCCTTGATCGGTGGGGGAAGAGTTAGCCTAGAAGTGCTGCAACCTCATCGGCGGTTAAACCGAGAGTTGCAAGTTTTGCCTGGGCAGAGGCTTTGGCTGCTGCCTTTGCCGTTGCCACTTCTTCTGCGGCTTTGGCATCGGCTTCAGCCTGTGCCTGTGCTCCTTCATTGGCTGCGATCTCTTGGGCAGTCAATGGGCGCTCTGTCACGATGCCTGTTTCGCAGTTGATTTCGATTGCTGTTGGTGTTGTCATTGTTGCTCCTTATGAGTTTTTGATGCCGTATAAGTAAAAAGATGATGTGGATGCAAAGGAAGTAATACTGCTTTGAATTGTTAGACTTGTAATAGCAGCTGTGTTACGCCATAGGCCAGCCGTTATTCCCATACCATTAGAAAAACTTGCGGCATTAGTTTCAGGTACTCCAAATTGTGAAATTGGTTTGTTTTGTGCCACCGTGTAAGAAGGTATGTAAATCTCACTTGAAGCATAAGTATTTGCGGTAGCAGTTGATCCATCTAAACCGTAAAGATCATAAATGCCAGCTTGATTAGCTGCTCTACCTGAGCCAGTACCTGTTCCATAACCGTAGAGAAAAGTGTTTGAGTACGCAGTACCACCAGATCCGTTAAATGTAAGCCAATAAAGACCATCTAGACCTGCACCAGTATCTCTAAGACTTAGCCTCACTACTAAATCCGTATAAGTGCTAGGAATAGCAGAGAAGGTAACAGATGCAGCGGTGCTACTAAGTACATTGGATGAGATGAGTGTGTAGGTACTAGGCATTTTTTATCCCATACAGAGTCGCGGTTGTGCCAGTGGCAAAGTTGTTACTAGCATCGGTATAGAAAAGAATAGAAGTAATGGCAGAAGTAGAACGCCACAAAAGAACCATCCTAGACACTTCACCACTACCATTCATATCTACGGAACTTGAACTAAGTTGTGTTTTATATGTAGAACCTGCGTATGAAAATATATCCAAACTAAATAAAGAAGGAATGGGATTAAATCCTTTAGAATAAGTGATTAAACCATAGGTTAAACTGGTTCCTCTACCAGATACGGCAGTTGTACCATTACCACTTAGGCGAGTTCTAGAATAATTTGTGCTGGTATCGTTATTGAATTGATAAAATAAATTGTAATCACTAACGCCTGTTGAAATTGGAGTTAAAATAACTTTCAAATCAGTATAAGTTGCTGGGATACTTGAAAATGTAATAGATGCCGCAGAACTTCCTAAAGTCGTAGTAGCGATTGGTTCGTATGTTGTTGGCATTTACGCTCCCTTAATTCCGTATAGTGAGAAGGTTGATGTGCTAGTAAAAAATCCACTAGACATCCTTATCGTCAAACTATTGATAGCACTTGTGGACATCCATAATCCAGAAAAAAGGGCTACTTCTCCTGAGCCATTTTCATCAACACCTGTAAAAACCCTTGCTGTTTTGTATTTAGTAGTTGAGGCATAGTCAATCAAATCAAAGATAACAGCATTAGGATAAGTTGCGGATGTGCCTGTCACAGCACCAAAAAATTGAGCAGCTGTGCTTCCAGTTGTGTAGTTAGCACCTGCCGCTGTTCCTGAACCCGACAAAGTATGGTCAACATAATTAGCACCTGTATCGCCATTGGCTCGCCAAAAAACAGTTCTACCACCTGTATTAGTTAAAAGGTTTGCACGCAACTGTAAATGTTTATAGGTGCTAGGAATAGAGCTAAAAGTAACACTAGCTGTGGAGCCGTCTCCATTTAGAGTAGCAATAGACTCGTAAGAGCCACTTGCAACCAACTTAGATGATGCAATAATCCCAAGAATTGGACTCATTAGCTCAGGTCGCCCACGATTGTAAATACATTTGAAGCGGTGCATATAATAGTAGCCGCTGAATAACGCGCTCTAAGGATGGGGGCTGTGGCGGTTGCACCTGTTGAAGTGATCGTGACTCCTGCACCTTGCGCGAAAGATGTTAGTCCTACACCAATGCTTTGCACATTGATCTGTTCGCCGGCGCTAAAGACAGAAGGCGGAACCGTAACCGTAACGGCAGAGGCATTTGATGTGGTAACTAATTTGCCTGAATCTGCTGCTACAAGTGTGTAAGTTGTTCCAGTTTGTGCGTTGAAGGCTAGATTGATAAGTGGCGCGGTCAGAGTCTTATTTGTCAAAGTCTGAGCTGTTGTTTTGTCCACAGTTGTTGCTGTGTCAATTGAAAGTGTGACGGTTCCTGAACTTCCGCCGCCTGACAATCCTGTGCCGGCTGTAACTCCTTCAATGTCTCCTGATGCCGGGGTTGCGAACTGTAAGAAAATCGCAGCGCTTGAACTCGTAAAGCGAAGAACGCCGCCCTGATTTTGAGCTAGAACAAGGGATCCTGAAGTCGTAACTGTTGCCGTTCCTGCTGTAATCGTGCAGGCGCCTGCTCCAATGTTGATGATCGTGACAATGTCGCCGGCAGCAAACAATCCGGTGTTGACTGTGATCGTGGTTGCTCCTGCGTTGCTCATTGTGATTGCATCACCGGCATCAGCTGCAACAAGCACATAAGAAGCAGTCTTTGCGCTTGCAGCTCCGCCTAACATCGCAGTTTGTTGCAGCGCTGTCATTTGTGCTGCGGTCAAAACTTGACCGGTCGTGAATGTCTGCTTTGCCATTGTTGCTCCTTAATCAGTAGGAAAGCACAGAGTTTGCGCCATCCAATATTCCTTGAGTTGTCGAGTCTAAGATAAACGCTTGAATTATAGGCTCTGCTGTGAATAATTTGGTCGTCCATGTGTTGGTGGTTATGTCCTGTTGCACTCCTTGTACGAATAACTCAAGCGTAACAGAAGTGCTGCCTGGGGTAGTCTTTGTAATGTTGACCAAATCGAAGATGTCTAAACTTAGGCCTGCCACGATCCTGGCAGTTTCGGTGTCGTCTGCTAGGTTAAGCCCGATGGAATCAATGCGGAAGATTGCATCTTTGCGCGATTGCAAGATCATCGTTGCCTGATCTAAAGACTCGGCATCGGTTTGGATCAGCAATCCTTCGCGCTTTCCGGAATGGATGAAGTAGGTTTCGATGCTGCTGGTGTCCTGAACCGTTTGAGCTGTGCCCCCCACCCGGTTAACTGTCACGTCGTTAAAGATCAGGGTGTCGTCATAGGCGAAATCGATCGCCTGGTAAGAGATTCCTGTTCCGCCGTCTGAGAAATCTGTTGCTGTCTGATCTGCCTTCTGTGCCACAGTATCACGTGAGAGGAATGTGGCATTTCCTTCTGGATCAATGTAAAAGCCACCGAACTCGCTATTTTCTATTGTCTGAAGTGCGTTCAATAGGTCGCGCTCGGTTCCTGGATCCGCCTGGACGGTGCTGTCTCCTGTATCAATCACGCGCATCGAAGTTGGAAATGATGCAACGTCGAGCAGGTTTTCCATCCGCGCCCCTGTTGTCTGCCCTGCTGAAGTGCTGGCAACGGTTGAAATTGCCACGTTAGAAAATAAGCGGAAGGCGTCCACGCATTGCAGGGTGACGGTAGAAAGGTTGTTGAATCCAACGCTGAAGTTTGTGTCGTAGCTCGTAATGTAGCCCGAATAAAGGTAATAACGGACTGAATTGTAATCTGCCCATATTCGAATTTTGCGAAGTGGTACAAGTTTGCCGTAATAGGGAGATGCTGGATTGGAAGGTACCCAGTCGCCGTTTTGATCTTCAAGAACGATCGTTGCGCTTCCTGCTTCGAACTTGTTGAGGATTCTGTTTCTTCCTCTGCGAATAGACACGCGAAGCGTTATGTCTGAAACATCGACAACATCTGAAGCCGTATCTGCCAGGATGCCTGTGCCTAATGGCGTTGAAGCGTCTCCAAGAATAAGCGGATTGCCAAAGGCCGGGCCGTTAGCAAAATCAACCGCAACGCCAAGCGTAGGCATTGACATTAGATTGTCACCGCTGATTTTACAATTGCCTGGCCGTTATTTTGTCCTTGAAGCAATCCGTTGCGAATGGATGTAACCAGATCGTTTTCGGATGTGACGCTTCCTTGAACTGTCACATTCACAACAACATCGCGTGATCCAACTGCACCTGATGAAAATAGACTTCCACCTTCTGCCATTCTGAATGAACCTGCATTAAATGGTTGGGTCACAACTCCTTGTGAAATAGTAGCATTTCTTGCAACACTATCTTCTAAGGTTTGAAATACAGGTGCAACATTGTCTATAAGTTTCAGGAATTCTTTGCCATTTTCACCTATAACTGAAACTCTTTCTTGTATTGCAGGAATGTTTGACAATATATTTGAACCACCGCCACCCCCACCACCGCCGCCACCGCCTGGTGTTGGTGTTGGTGTTGTTGGCATCGTTGGTGCAAGTTTGATTCCTAAAGCTGCATTGTAGGCATTCAAAGCTGCAAGTGCATCACGCCAAGACTTTGCTGCCTGATTGCCAGGTGTCGGCCATAAATCTGATGGAGTTACACCCTTTGAAATCTTATCTGCATATTCTGAAACTTCTTTGCTAGTCAGTTTCCACTTGTCCATTAAAGCATTGACTTCGCTCTGATCTAGTTTTCCATCATTGATGTATTTGAAAAAGTCAAGATACATCTCTGCTTGTTGCTTGGTGATTCCCCATTGCTTTGCAAGCAGGTCAATTTCTTCTGTTGAAAGGGTTGCATCATTGACTGCAAAAACGGCGGTTGTATAAGCGACAACGGCTTCTGCGCTGATTCCCCATTTGCGGGCAAGAAGGATGACTTCTTGATCTGAAATAACTTGATCTGCAACGACTCCAAGCAAATCAACATATCGCTCAACTGCTTGATTAGCCTTCATTTGAGCATTGATGTTTTCAATGATTGCTGCAAGTCGGCGTTGCTCTTCTAGGTTGTTTTGCTTGAGAAGGTTCAGGCGTGCTGCTTCGAGCTGGATTGGATCCTTCTCTGTTGTCGGCTTTACGCCTAATTTTTCCAGAGCTGCGAGAACTGTCTTTGCCTTAGCTGCTAATACATCGGCTGCTGTTTGTGCCTTTGTCTTTGCTGTAGTCTTTCCAAGATCAACATTGAGGCCTTTGAGGTTTGTCAGGAAGTCGTCGGTCTTGTCGTTTAAGCCGTCGAATGAGAACTCTAAATCTTCGCCACTTTGTTCCAAGCCATCCATTGCATTGTTTGCGCCCTTGACGGCAAAATAAAGACCGCCGAGAGTTGCTGTGAAGGCTGCGACTCCGGCTACGGCTGCTGCTACGGATATTCCGCCGGTTGCAGCTGCCTGTGCCGCTGCCGCGCCGAGTGCTGCTGCTCTGATCGCTTTGTATGCCTTGATCAGTCCTTGTATCGCTGTAACAAATGCGATCACTTTGCCTGCTACAAATGTAGCGGCGAAGATTGCACCGAGTGTTATGAATAAGTTTTTATTCTTTGCTACAAACTGAAAGACTTTGAAGACCACAAATCCAAAACCGACAACGGCTTTAATTGCCATCTGGAAGGCTGCGACGAGTTTGTCGCCATTTTCTTCTAGGAACTTTTGAACCGCTGGAATGACTTTAGTCGTCAGCGTGGTAAATAAATCTTCTAGGGTAGGCAGAAGTGCTGTGCCTAATGTTTCTTTTGCTTCGTCCAGAGCAATGTTGAGCCGGGTCATTCTGAATTCGAATGTGTTTGCTCTTGCTGCTGCTGCTCCTGCAAATGTTTTGGCTGTTATTGCTAGAACGGCATTGAGGTCTTTGGATTTGACCATTGCATCTGTGATCGGAACGCCCATGTTGCGGAGCGCTTTGTAGTTTCCTTGTAGCGCCTTTGTGACGGCATTTGTTGCTGATCCTAAATCAACACTTCCGCCTGCTGAGATATCAAGGGCAAGGCCTAGCAGTTTCTGTGCATCCGTAATTGATCCGGTTATTGAGGCGAGTTTTCCTAGCGCCGGACGAAGCTCATCATCGACCACCCCGAAGGTTCTCTGGATCTGGTCGATGTAGGTTTCTGTCGCTGCGATCGCTGCGTCGGTTGCTCCTGTTGTATTGCGTAAAGAATTGGCTAGAAGTGTCTGTGATTTTTCGTCTGCGATCGCAGCTGTTACTGAATCTACACCGATCTTAACTGCGAAGGCTGCCGCAGCTGCGCCTGCGATCACAAATGCTTTGCCTACTTTGCCTGCAAATTTGTCGAAGGATTTACCAAGTTTATTTATATCCCTGGCTGCTGCTTTGCTTCCTTTGTCGGAGTATTGGGTAATAATCCGGGCGACTACTGCTCCTACTGCCACGTGGTTATCCCTTCTCCTTGTTTAGATTTGCTTTCAAGAGTTTCTGTGCATCTTCTATTGCTTTGCGAACATTGTTGCGAATTTTATCCGCGTCTTTATCTACAACGGCCCAGATGCCACGCGATGCGCCTTTGAATCTTTCGTTAAGAACGCCGATCATGTTGCGGCCTGTTCCTGATCCGCCGCTTCGTCGTCCTGCTACTTCCCAAATGGCACCAGCTGCTGTCTTCTGGACGAGTGCGCCGGCGCTGGTGGTGTAATCGGATCGGACTTTGCCTTCGACTCTGGTCTTCTTGATGCCCTGGCGGATCGCTGTTGGTTCCCATGCTGGCCAGCCTTGCCCACCGCGTACTCGGCCCTTTACCGCTGGAACGGTGCGCCATCCACTCATCGGTGGTTTGTCTTCGATTTTGGCCCTGGCTGCGCTTTCGGCAAGGGCGAGCTCGTCGTTGATCACTTTGTTCAGCCGACGAGCTGCATCCTTGTCGAATTTTTTAAGCGACTCGATGGTTTCTTTGATGCCGGATATCACTACTGTTTCATCCGCCATTTTTATTGACCGCCTTTGCTCGCTCTTTCAGGTAGATCACGATCGCTTCAAGTATGCCTTCTGGTGCATCTAATAAACTGATCGGGTCGATGCCTGTCTCCACAGAAACTGCTGCTATTGAATATGTCAGGCTGTTTCTGTGGATTCGGAATTTGGGTCTGTGTCCAGAGATACCGCTTCTAATGTATCTAAGAATTCTGGCCCGAAGGGTTTCACAACCTTGCCGTTTGCTCGAAGTGCGAGCCATCCTAAATAATAGATGTGCTCTAGTTTTTGCTCTTCGCCGATAAGTTTTGCGAGTCCTTTTCCGTACTTTTGTTCAAAGTCCACGATGATTCTTGGACGCAACGGGAAGGTTGCATCTGTTCCATCGTTTGTTTTTACCTTGATAAATAATCCATCCATCTTTGTTTCCCCCTATTTTCTTTAGGATGTTGCTTTGGTAATTGCGCCGGAGATCGGCCAAGTCACACTTGCAGTTGCTAATTCACCAACGGATCCATTTAGCGGAGTCCATTCTGAAACTAGCGTAGAAAATGTGTATTGCGGATTGATTGTTGTTGTCGTTCCTGCTACTGGCTTTGCAACCACTGAGACTGCTGTTCCAAGTAAAGGATAGATTGTTTGCTCAACGCTTGAAGTTGCATAGTCCTGGTGGAATTCAAACGTTACAGAATTGTCTGCAAGTCCGGCCACACGTGTCTTTGCTGTGTTACCGAATGCAGTTGTCTCGACGATATCAAATGTTGAATTTAGAGTGATGCTCGCAATGTGGTCACTGAGATCAGTCGTTCCAAATACAACGGATGCGTTTGTTAGTACGATTCTTGCCATTATGCGACCGCCTTAGTGATTGCTCCTGTGATCGGCCAGGTCACGCTAGCTGTGGCCAATTCTCCAACGGATCCGTTTATCGGAGTCCATTCTGAAATTATAGCGGAGAATGTATAACTGGGATTAAACGCGCTGGTAGAAGCGCCGTTTGGCTTTACGATTACTGTTGATGCTGTTCCTAGAAGTGGATAGATTGTCTGTTCCACTTCGCTTGTTGCATAGTCTTGATGGAATTCAAGGGTTACTGAGTTATCTATAAGGCCAGTGACTCTTGTCTTTGCTGCTGTTGATGAGAATGCTGTGGTTTCGACTACGTCGCGTGTGGTGTTTAGTGTTGCTGAAGCGACTCTATCGCTCAGATCCACTCCGCCAACGGAGACGAATGCGTCTGTGAGAACTATGCGAGCCATTATTTAGTCGCTCCTTCTTCTATTTTGATTGTGATGGATGGGATTTGTGGTGCTGTGTTACTTGCTTTGATGTGGTTGCCGGCGATCAGAGTTTCTGCGCTGACTCCTGCATCTTGCAATTCTTCGGCTGTGAGCGTGTCGCCTGTGGTCTTTCCGCAGACTTCCCGGTTTGAGATTATTGTATATGTCATATCGGTTCCTTATCCGTAGATTGTTAGGCGATATCGGTACGAGAGAAATGTGTTTGATTGAGAGTCGTATGTTCCAGACTCTGCGCTGGTCACTCGCAATGTCTGGCATGCTCCGCCGAGCGTTCTGTCTCCTTCTATCGCTGCTTTGATAGATGTTGCTCCTGTTCCTGCAAGGTATCCATCGAGCTTGTCCTGGCCTGCTCTTTCGGAGAAGCGTTGAACAATCACATAGATATCTACGGTTGCCTGATCCAGTCCTCTGGCGTTATCGATATCAAATGTGAGATCTAGTTGTCCTACGACCGCGCATGGCGGTGTTACTGGCTCTGGTATCAAATCGTAAACGCGGAGGCCTGTTATGGTCTGTAATCGTGTTTTAAGGCCATCGCGGACTTGGCTTGGACTCATTGGCATTATTTGGCCAGCCCATTGTTCTTGCGGAATGGTCGAAGCAAAGCTTCAACGTCTGCGTCGAGTTTGGCTGTGAGGCGCACTGTGCCTAAGTCCGGGCTTCCTGCGATCCCGAATGGCGACTGGCGGCGTGTGAAGAGGCGAGCTGCCTGGATCAAGGTTGCCATGTTGATCTCTGCTGGTGTTGCTGTCCATCCCCAGACGCCGGTAATTCGGCAGGCCTGTGGCAAATAATAAGGCCAAACGTACCGGCCAATTGCAAGGATGCGGTTGACTGGCCATCCGCGCTGTGGATTGTTTACTGGCTCGAGCATGTAGTCGCTTGTTGACCAAACGGTATCCCATGTCTGGTTGAAGTTATCGTCTGTTGCCACTTCTGTAATCGAGACGCTGTCGTCCATGTTCATCGTCCACGGATCGAGTGGTGTGTAATAACGAGCCACTGGTGATTGCGTCGTTCCGTTGCGGTAAAAGAAGCGCCCGGTGTAATCGTCGATCATTCTGCTTGTTGCTGTGATCGCTGCTTCGAGTGGTGTGTCGTCCACGCTGTCTGTGATCGCAAGTGAGGCCTTTAATTCGGCTAGAGTGCAATAGGCATTAGTTAGGGCCACGCTTCGTCCTTCTTTCCGGTTTCGGCAGCATTGCTCGTTCTAATTTGGGATCGGCGGTTGCTGTTTCCTTTGCCGGCTTGCGCCGGATCTTCTTAATCTTTCCAAATGTCATTATGGATCTCTTCCATCCAGAAGCTCTTTTGATGGGGTAGAACTGCGGCTGTGTTGACGTGGATCTTGAATCCGAGCGCCTTTGCCCTTCGGCAGAATAATAAATCTTCCCCGATCCAGTCGCCATTTACTGGCCCATCCCAAAACCAGCACCAATCGGTTCCCTGGTTTGGGTCTGCGACTTCGCGCATCTTCTCTAGAACGCTTCGGTGAACCATCAGGCATCCGGTTCCAGCTGCGTCAATTTCAAAGACTGAATTCTTGTCGTATTTGTAAAGCGGAAGAAAGCCCTTGTCCGAGTCCTGAAATATCGCCGGGACTGGCTTTGGGTAAGGCTTGCCTGGTACTCCAAATCCTGCAAAGACAAGGCCTGCGACGATCGGGCGATCTTTGTCATGGGCTGTGTCGATCAAGGCGTCGAATGCTTGCGTCGTCAGCTGTTCGTCTGAGTCCAACATGAGAAGCCAGTCGCTGTTTGTGTTATCCAGAAATTGTTTCACCATGCGGTTTCGTTGCTTTGATAAAAGTCCGGAACCCTTAATTCTCACAAATGGCCCGAGTCTGCTGCTTCTTGCTTGCGCAAGTTGGATCAGTCTGTATGCAAAGGATCCATTTACGGATCCTGGATCGCACGAACCGATTGTTACTTTGTGTGCTGTCTTCATTTGTTTCCCCCTGTTAGAAGTGCAGAGCGAGTGACTCGGGGGGTGGGCCACTCGCCCTGCACAATTTAGTGCTTGCCTTCGATTAGAAGGTTGGAGCGCTTAGACCTGTGCCTGAAATAATCGAGGCTGCAAGTGGGTAGCGCTCTGCTGTGAATGCGGCGTAACCGTAAACGACAGACTTGATCTGAAGGTTGCCAGCGCCTGTCGCATCGAAGCGAAGTGCGAATGGTGATCCTGGTTGTTCCCAAAGATGAGCTTCACTTGATGTGACGCAATAGATTTCATCCTGATTTGTAGTCGTTCCGTATGTCGTTCCGACGTTTGCATCTGTGATGATTGGAAGTCCGAGCATCTGGTATCCGGAGTTTCCGTATGTAGGTGCTCCGCCGACGCCGACTGCATTCATTGCGCCATTCGCTGCTGGTACAACAAGTGGACGGTTTGTGCTGTCTACTGCTGCAAGCAAGAAGGCTAGACGACGTGGGTGAACTACCCAGTGTGTAGGTGAAACGAATGCGTTTGTCTGGATCTGCTGAATTGCATCAGCAAGCTTTGGATAAAGTAATGCGACAGTTGGCGCTGTTGATGTGAATGTTACGGCGTTTCCACCTGAAGCACGAAGGCCCTTGATTGTGCCGGCTGTGCCTGCACCATTAAGGATCTGTGAGTCGAGTGTTGTGTGCCATGACTTGATCAAGTCAGCGATCACAAATGTGTCGATGCCTGTTCCGCGCTCTAGTGCCTGACGTGAAATATCTTGCTGTCCGGCGATCGTACGCACATTAATTGTGAGCAATGTATCGTCCACATCAGTTTCTGATACTGCATCGTTCTGTGTAACTTGTACGGCCGTTGAACTTCCGGTCGTCATGCGAGAAATATTCAGGGTCATTCCACTTGGTGGAAGTGCCATCTTGTTTGTCGCTGCATCGGCGAATGGGCGTCCTGCGCGTGCTAGTGGAGCTGCAAGATCGACGAGGTATTGTGGAATTACAAGACCTTCGAACTGTGCCGTTCCAACATCGCGACGCTCGATTGACTCTTCGCGCATGTGGCGTGCTAGGCGCTCGTTTGCTGCATAGTCATTTGAGAACTGTGCATTAAATGCATCCTTCACGAATGATGTTGCTGAGTTTGCTGAGTATGTGCGCTCTTCGCGTGTAACTGTTGCTCCGCCGATCTTTGGCATTACAACGTCTGAAACTGCTGAGCGGATCTCAGATGCTTTTGCATCTGCATCTGCCTGTGTTTTCATCTTTTCGATCTTTGTATCGAGTGAGCGTGATTCTTCTACGAGTGTGTCCACTTTTGTGGTTTCCTCTGCTGTGAGGTCAGTGCGGTTCTCTTCTGCTACTGCTTCGAGAACTGCGTCCATCTCTGACTTGACTGCATCACGACGCTCGATCAATTTATCAAGGAAAGACTTTGACATGTATTGATCTCCTTCTGATTATGGTTTGGATCAAAGTGGTGTCACTTAATCTCGCGGCGCATGTTGGGTGCGAGAGGCGCTCCGGCTTTGTATCTGCTGATTGCAGCAGAATTCTAGTTTGTATTGTTGACGATTGCTTGCGCAAGGCGAAGCGAAATCTTGCGAGTTGCTTCTTCTGGACTTGGTTCTGGCAATGCATCGATTGCTGTGAGTGTGGATGCTTTGTGTCCTACAAGAGTTTCCGTTGCTTGCCATCCATCTCGAACTTCTTCATAAATTCTAATCAAAACCGCAGGGTCACCATCTTCGGCTGTAATTGAGAAATCTGTGCCAGGTATTCCTAGAACGCCTTCGCGCATAACGTGTTCGACTCTTCCACGAGCTGTACCGCCGGAACTATCCCAAGAGACAAAGCTGCCGACTGTATCGACTGCGCGATCTTCTTCATCTTGCATGTATGTGGAATCTTCCATCATCATAAATTCAGACATGATTTGTGCTGCTTTCATAATGTATTCGTGACCTTCTGAAAGATCCGAGAAAATATTTTCAAGAACCAGCATAGTTTCTGGACTGATATCGCGTCCTTCTTTAACTGCCTGTATCGCTGCCTTTAATTGTTCCCTAGCTTCGACTGTGGTCGTTGGATAGGCTGGATACGTAACGACTGAAACGTCGCCGTCAGAAAGACTGAGCTCGGTAAGAACTCGGCGGCTGCGATCTTCGCTCCACTTCTGGCGGATCACTCGGAATGCGAAGCTCATCTGATCAACGTCGCCGCGCTCGACCAGGGTGTAAAGGTCGCGAGCTGCTTGCGTGTCTGGGAGGTCTGCATCCATATAAAGTCCGGCTTCGTCTTCTGTCAGGCGAAGGGTTCCGTTCTTCGTCCTTGCTAAAGGTAGGCCTTCGTGATTGATCAAGAGGCGCACATCTGGTGTTTCTGTCAGGGTCTTGCGAAATGCGCCCGGTGCGATCCTCTCAAGGAATGGAAGCGGCAGGCTGTCTTCGTTGAATACGGCTGCGTATCCAGAGAGGCGCATCGTTCCGTCTTCTGCCTGGCGTGCTTCTACGTTCTTGATCGTAAATGTGCGGCGTTCTATTTTCTTAGTCATTTTGCTCCTTGAGTCTTCTTCTGCGTCGAGTGCGTCTATTTTTCTTTGCGCCCAGTTTTGTGCTCGGTCGCTGAAGTCTGCATCTCCGCCCCATAAAAGCCAGGCGACTAATCCTGCGCCTGGATATTGTGGATCAGATGGGTTGCTGTTCTTTGCTGCCTGGCCATCGACTTTGTGTCTAGCAAACCAGGGGGCCATTTTCCTGATCTTGTTTTCGCTTATGTTGCCTGCTGCCATCTCACGAGCTGCTCGCTTGGTTCCTTCTGTCAGACCGTCGCCGCCATATCCTTCTGCCAAATATGCAAGTCCACGCTTTGCGTTTGCTTGAATAAATGCCGGGGGCGATAAATCTACGGCTCGATTGCTTACTTCGCCGCCTGGTTGCATGTCTTCTGCGATCGAAACTGCCACCATCTGGTCGATGGCATCCTGCTTATTTTCGTGGCATCCAATTGTGGTGTATGTGCCGTCGGCTTCTTCTTTGACGGTTGCCCATCCTGCGCAGTCGCTTTGCTTGTCGCTTATTAAATATGGCATGTTTGTCCTATATCACTAAGAGAATCTCTGCGTCATCGTTAAGCACAGAGAAATCTATTCTTGATGTCGCTTGCATTTTCATCGCGCCTAATCGTGTCTTTGCTTGTCCTTTTATTTTCTTTGGTTGCTTTATCTGTATCTCTGGTGTGATGATGTTTGGTTGAATGTAATTCGGAACTCCAAGCGAACCAGCAGTTTGAACTGTTGGCTGTGGAATGGTTGCCTGTGCGATCAATGCTCCAAGAGGTGCATTGGCTGCGACAAGATTGTCAATTCTTGCGGTTGCCGTTCCTGTTAGGGATCCTAGTGAAGCGCTTGCTGTCGCGAAGGTGATCGGGCCTAATACGTCAAAATCAAGTTCAGAAGTATCAAGAACAAATTGAGCCATGTTAGCTCGCGAGTGTTAGGGACGCTGTTAGTGATCCACTTGGAATTGTGAAGGTGTCGCCTGCTGTATATGCGTTGCCTGTTACAGCTCCGCTAAATAAGAAGTTTCCTGCTGTCAAGTTATCCCATACTGTGAAGAAGGTTGCATCTTCTGAGCCTGCGATGTTTGTCCATGAAACGTCTGCGTCGGATGTAAGTCCACCGGCCGTTGCTGCACCGAATGAAGCTGCTTTTCGAGTCGTCTCTGTTGCTGGATTGCCTGTGCCGTTTGCTCCTGGATCGCCGATGTGAAGTTTCACATAAACATTGGCTGCTGAGTAAGCGGTGGCATTGCCGACTGCATCTAGAAATTTGTTAGCGAGGTAAGCACTTAGACCTGTTGCCATTATTCTTCCCCTTCAACAAATTCTTCAATGACTTCAACAATCAGATTGTTTTCGTCTCGGATGATCTTCTTGCGGACTCTCTTGCGCTCGATTGTATTTGTCACATTTACTGTCGGTGCATCAACGCTTACGTTTGGCGCTTCAACATTGACTTGAGGTGACTCAAGCATAACCATCGCCGGTTCAATTGTTACATTTGGAGCTGCAACGTTGACGGTTGGTTCTGGAACTTGTAGAACCATGTGCGGCTGTTCGCTGCGTGCTTCTCTTGAATTGACTTCGTAGGCGCTTTGCGGATCTGCTGGATCGATTGTTGATATCTGTTGCAGCTGCGTTGATGGGAGTCCTGTGTGAGCCATCGGTGGTAATCCGACCGCTTCTGTTACTGCACTTGGATCGAAGCCGACCTGGATCAGGCTTGCTGCGATCTCTGATCGTAATTTCAGGCCGACGTCTGGTGCATCTGCTGCGTCGATATTTTGCAGCGGTACTCTGTATTGATCGCCTGCTTCTCCGAGTGGTGCTAAATCTTCGACTGCGCGGACGTCGTTGAGTGATAGGAAACCTTCGCGGAGGCCCTTTGTGTATGCATCGAAACGCTCGAGTGTGGTTCCGCGAAGCAATGCGTCAAGGTTGAACTTGATGAAGCCGTCCGGTTCTGGAAGTAATTCAGAAAGTGATTGCTCAATTCGTTCCAATAATGGGCGAAGTGAATGCTGCACGAATGAAAGGTTTTGCGCTTCAACACTAGCAAAAGACATAGCTCCTGCAACCGGGTGTCCTAATAGGCTGAGTGGGACTCGGAATAATCGGGCGATGTCTTCGACGTTGAATCTTCTGGCTTCTAGCAGCTGTGCGTCGGCGGCGTTTAATGTCAGCGGTCTAAATTGTGCGCCGCCTGAAAGGATTCCGATCTTGCCTGCGCGGTACGGCCCTGTGTGAGTGATGTTCCAATCGCGGCCGATGTCGCCTGCCTGCTCTTCTGTTAATTCGCCCGGCACTTCAATGACGCCGCCAGGGTTTGCCGCGTTGCCGAAGTATGCAGCTGCGTATGTGTCTGCTGCCATCGCTGCACCGATCGTTAGTCGAGCTGCTGCGATTGGGCCGAGGCCGTACATGGATCCTGGAAGTCTGAAGAGTGGAATGTGTTTCATTTCGCGTGATGTAAGAATGCGCGAGAAGGTTCCTTCTGGATCTTTCATCTTGTAGATAAGTGGTTCGCCTGGACGTGGTCGCTCGATTCGAATGTCATCCGGGTGGATGCAGTAGACCTCTTGTACTTCGTCCATGTCATCGCGAACCGTTAGAATGAAAGCGTTACCATGAATATTAAGTGAAGCGATGATCTGCTCGTAAAATTCCACACGCGATGCTTCTGGATTCGGCTTGTTCACCCATGCTGGTTGCGATCCATAAACGCTTGAATATGAGAGTCTGTTTCGGCCGCGTCGAACGTATGCTGAAAGTGGCAGTGAAGAAATTGTGTCGCCAAGCAATCGGATGCATGCATAAACTGTTGACATGCGGATGGCGGAGTCTGCGTTGACGTCGATTCCAGATGGGGCCATGTAAGCAGGGCGTCCTGGGATAAGTGGTTCGACCCATTGGCTATTGTTTGTGCGCTTCTGCTCTGCTGCTTTGATTCGCTTCGATAGACTCATCAGTTAGCCTTTTCTGTTATCCATACTAGGAATGTGCCTAGTGTAATTAATGCGATCGGCAATGAGAACATTGCTATTCCTGTGGTTGCTAATGCTACGCCAGTCACCTCTGCCACAAGTGAGAAGTCTATTTTTTTCATTGCGCTCCTAAAGTTGAACCGAGAAGAACCTAGCCACCGGTGGCTTTGGTTCTGCTGGTTGCGTTGCTCTGTCATATCCGAAGATTGCTGCTACGGCCGCATCGACTTTCCGCTTCGAGCTTGCTTTTGCAACCATGACGCCCCGAGATGATTGCTTCGTGACGCAGTTTGTTATGTGCCTTGCCATTCTTTCATCGCCATCGTGAGTAAAGCTTTTATTCACTACGGCTTCGTAGAATTTTTGTGTTGCTGGAACCATGCGCTCTGCGCTGTTTGGATATGAAACCACTGGCATGCCTTGCTCATCTAGAACCATAAAGGTTCTCTGCCAGCGTGCCGGATCGAAGACGATCTCTTTGGTTTGGAAGTTGCTATTTCTGAATGTGTCAATGATGGTCTGTTCGACTTCAGCCACCGGCACATGCCATCCCTGCTCTGCGTCGTCTGGTCGTTCCCAGATTCCTACAACCATGAGATGCGGCTTGTCTCCCCCAAGTAGCCAGGCGATCAGCGCTGTGCTGTCGTTTGAGAACGCTCCATCAAATGCCAGGATTACGTCTTCGCCTTGCTCTGGCGTTCTCTCTGTGTCGATCAAGGCTTCCCATGATCCTGTTGGAAGCCAGGCCGTAGCTGTAGAAACGAAGCAATTGGTTCGCTTCGTTCTGAATTCTGCTTCTGGTGTTCGAAGGACTGCGCTCTCGAAATCTTCGGCGTCGACGATATCGGCGAAGCCGGGGTTTGATTCAATCCAGAGCTGCTTGTCTCTGTGGTCTGCTTCTGGGTTCTTCGGTTCCCACCAGGCAAAGAAGAACGACGGATCTACAAGTTCGCCCTTTACGAGCTTCTGGCCGTATTGGTAAAGCGAATATGCCAGGCTGTCCTGGCCGTTTGCTTGCGTCTTTACTCCTGCTGTAGTTATGCCGAGAAGAAGTGAGTCGGATCGTGCTCCGCCTGCAAGCGACATAACATCCCAAAGTTCGCGGTTTGGCTGCGCATGCACTTCGTCAAAGATTACGATCGGTGAAGGGTTGAGTCCTTCTTTCGTGTATGCCTCTGCTGAAAGTGCGCGGTAAACGGATCCTTTATCTTTGTATTCGATCACATCTCTGTAAAGTGTAAACATCGAAGAAAGTTCCGGGTCAAGTTCAACCATTCGCTTTGCTGTTCCAAATACGATGCGTGCTTGATCTCGATCTGCTGCGCATGAATAAATTTCTGAACCGTTGCCGCCAAGTGTCAGCGCTGATAAACCCATCGAAGCTGCGAGCGCGCTCTTTCCATTTTTTCTAGCCATGCCAACCAGGGCCACTCTGTGTTTGAAGCGGCCATCTGCTCTACGTGCTAGTGCGTGATTGAGAAGTTCCTTCTGCCAATCGCGAAGATGTAAAAGTTCGCCGGCTGGTGCAGCTACGGAGTCTTTGGTTACTCTGCAAACTGCTTCAGCAAATTCTGTATAAAGTGGGCCGTCTCCGCGTTTACGGTCTGCTAAATTCACCGACGTAATCCAACGCGGCGGCCATGAATGTATTTTCTTCTTACCCACGTGCTCGCGTCATCAATTCCTGGATGCGTGTCTGTGCTTGCACTTCTGCAAGTCCAAGACGTGAACGCTCGACCGGATTAAATGCGATCAAGGAAAGCATTGCAGTTATTTGATGATCAAGATGGCGAAGTGCAACGCGATCGCGCCACTCTCCACCTCTGAAAACTATGGCGCGAAGTTGGACTCTCTCATCCATTGTTTCGCAGAGGATCATGACGTGCTCGATGTCTGTCGTTGGAGAAATCCATGCGCGTCCTGCGCTCCAGATTCTCTCCCACATATTTTGTCCTTCTGATCCAAGTGGTCGAAGTGGTTCTGGTGTTTCTTTCGCCATCGGTAATGCGATCAGGTTTGTTCTATCTGGAAGTGGTCGCTTTCCTGGATTACCAAGTTTGCGCTTCTGCTCGATTGTCTTCGGGGGATTAGGCATTGTCGCTTCCTATGAAATCGTAAGGTTTGCCGGTGAGTTCATTGATTGGAAGAATTCCGGTGAGTTCTTGCCAGCGCTTGCATATGACGTCTGCGTATATCGGATCTAATTCGACAAGTGCTGCCGTCATTCCGAGTGTGTGAGCTGCAACGAGTGTGGATCCTGATCCCCCAAATGGATCCAGAACAAGCGAGTCACGGTTTGCCGAGTTGCTCAATATTCGAGTGATGAGGTTGATGGGCTTCATGGTTGGATGTTCTGAATTTCTACGTGGACGTGGTTCGCGGATGATTGTCGATGACTCTCTTGCTGTCTCGATTATCTTTACGAGTTCCGTCTTGCTCAATGTGTCCAGGTCTTTCGTCGCGAAGTCGAGAACGGTTGAGTCGTTGAATGGGCCGAACCAGGGATGTGCTGCTCCTGGTTTCCATCCATAAATAATTGGTTCATGCTGCCAGTTGTAATCCTGGCGACTGAGTGTGAAGTTATCTTTTACCCAGATAAGAATTTGCTTGAGCATAAATCCGGAAGTCTTGAACGCTGATCTAAATGTGACACTGCTGCCGTCTGCGTGGCAGACATAAATTGGGCATCCGTCTTTTGCGTTTGCGTACATCGCTCCGTAAGTTGCAAGGAGAAACGATTCAAATTCTAAATCGCTCATGGAGTCATTCTGAATTGTCAGACTTTCATTTGTGCCGCCGGTGTATGCGACGTTGTATGGCGGATCGGTGAAGATGCAATCTGCAAGTTTGTCGTTGAGTGCCTTGCGTAAAATCTCCGGGTTTGTCGAATCTCCAACAACGAGACGGTGCGGCCCGAGGATCCATGTGTCGCCTTCGATGCTGTGGGCTGTTCTTGACTTCGCTGGAGCTGCATCTAAGTCGCCGGCCATTGGTATCTCTTCGACTGGAATCTTTAGAATCTCTGCGATCGCTTCTTGGCTGTAGCCGGCGTCGCTTACTAATTCTGGATCCACATTGACGAGCTGCGCGATCATCTCTCGAAGTGCGTCTTCATCGTAAGTTCCAAGTTCGGCGGTTCTGTTATCTGCGAGCGCGAATGCGTGGGCGGTGTTGTCATCGTCGTCTGTCCAAACAACGGCGATCTCTGTCCAGCCGAGCTGCTTGGCTGCTTGCCATGTGTGGTTGCCGGCGATGATGGTTCCGTCGCTGTGCTTTGCAACGATCGGCTTGCGCTGTCCGAAGCGCTCAAGCGATCGAGCTACGGCGGCGATGTCGCCCCTGCGTGGATTGCCAGGCAGCGTGTGTAAGTCGTCGATTGGCGTGGCCAAACTCCGAAGGCTTTCATTGATCATTTTTCCCCCTTGTTTTTATTCTATCTTGCCGACCCCCCAAAACCTGCGAACTGCGACGGTGCGCGTTCTTG
>Ga0209401_1000337_pt1 | contig 32211 bp, 21 predicted proteins | sample M_140807_MF_Meta_FD_187318 | JGI IMG/M metagenome (GOLD analysis project Ga0209401, IMG submission 187318) | Freshwater microbial communities from Lake Montjoie, Canada to study carbon cycling - M_140807_MF_MetaG (SPAdes) (version 2) | ecosystem: Environmental > Aquatic > Freshwater > Lake... | reverse complement strand
AGATACACCCGTGACACCGGCTCCCGTGGGTCCCGTAGACCCCGACGGTCCAGATTCACCAGTGGCACCTGTGGACCCTGCTCCCGTGGGACCCGTCACACCCGTCGCACCTGTAGCTCCATCTAGGCCCGTAGCACCTGTCACACCTGCCGATGCAAACAGAGACCACTCTGTCGGGTCTACTGACGGATCCGTGTAATTTGAGGTAGTTAGAATGCTCACGTAGGTGTTTGCGTCGCAAAGGGAGACGACAACTGTATTCGCAGAGTAGGAGGCTGATGTCCACGGTCCCACAAAGTTCAGGACAGTTCCTGTCGCTCCTGTCGGTCCTTGAGGTCCAGAGGCTCCAGTCGGTCCCTCTGGTCCAGTCGGTCCCTGAATACCCGTGCGACCAAGCGGACCCTGAACGCCCATCGGGCCGATATATCCCTGCGGACCTGTTGCACCCGTCTCTCCTGTCGCACCACCCGGAGATCCCGGTGGACCTGTTGCTCCCGTCGCACCCGTAGGACCACCTGCTGGGCCAGTAGGACCCAATAACGTGCTTTGGAGTATCCATACCGGATCGGGGACAGTTGGAGGAATTCCTACATATAGTTCTCCCGAATCATAATTTCCAACAATCATGGTCAACCCATCGGGACTGATCGCAGCGGGCCTCCACCCAGTTGTTTCTCCGGAAATGGTCTGCTCGAACCACGTCGTACCTGTATTGGAGCTAACGTAGATGCTTCCATCATACGCCGCCGCCACCAACACGTTTCCACTCGCATCCGACGCAACCCCCGCCCATTCTTTCGATGGAAGACCCACGTCCGACCATACCGCCCCCGCATTCGTGCTAATGTAGACAAGTCCTGCACCACCATACGACTCAGCCGCAAGAATTGCCGAGAGGTTGGCAGAGACAGCTAGGTTCAGATACCCTACTCCAGTAGGCGTTGCCGTTGTCCATACTCCAACACCACCACTCGTATTGTAGTAGACACCTCCAGCATCTACCTCCGCAACGATCACATACTGGGCATCAGAGCTACATGCCACCTCAACATACCCTGTAGCCGATGAAATGTCGGGGAGAATCGTAAGGTTGGTACCGTAGTCTGTAGTCTTATATACGGACCCTGAGGCTGTCACTGCAAACAGCGTATCTCCCAGAGCCGAGCAGGCAATCCCTTCCCACCCTTCTACGGTAGAACTGATATCGGCGTGCCAACTGATACCCCTGTTCTCTGACACAAAAATAGTCGAATTCGATCCAGCAACATAGATGATTTGTCCGTCTTCAGACCCCGCTACTCTAGACCAGTTCCCGTTCCCGACGGTGCCATTGGACGTGAGTGTCGCAACTCCGCCCGAGATAGTTCCATTGTAGACGTTTCCACTCAAATTAACTCCCCACACTACCTTACCATCACTTGCCGTGAACAACGCATTCCAAGAATCCGTTACGTTGGCACTCGTCCACGTCACAGCATCATAGCTTATAGTGTATGTCTGTGTCACCTTTGGTCCATATAGGTTTCCGTTGGTCACATCCACATACGAATCTCCGATAATTCCTAAGTTGGAGCTGGGTGCACCTAACCCCGACCGCATCGAGATTGCCTTCACACTGAAATCGTAGTTCCAGATTGGACTCGGGGCCAGGGTTGGCACGCCAGCATAGATGTATCCGGGTCCATTATCGGTAAGAAGGAATCCCGATCCGTCAGAGAACACACGGGACGCAGTCCATGCTGCGGGGTTGGGCACGGACGTCTGAGCCGTCCACGAAATTCCTGCATCGTAGCTTAAAAGCACAAGTCCGCCGTTATTGGCAGCAACAATATACTGCCCATTCGAAGAGCATCCTACCGTTGAAAACGAACCGTATATAGAAAGTAAATCCCACGTAGCCCCCTCAGAGCGGCTCAAAGCAATTCCTGCCGTTCCTGCGGCTAAGATGATAGTCGACCCATTCGTCGAACACGCAACAGACGACCAAGAACTGCCTGCTGCCCCCGCCAGACTCGCATCCACCCACGTAGTTCCCGCATTGGAGCTCACGTAGACCGAACCACCCGTGCCATCAGCTAGAACAGTCTGTCCCAGGATCATCACCTGACCATTCGCCGAGCATGCCGCACGGAATCCCTGTTGTCCGACAACAAGCAAACTGGGGTCGGTAACCGCTGTCCAGTTTGAAGCATTGCTGGTGATATACACTCCAAAATCAGCAGCCGTTCCTCCTTGAGGACCCACCGTTGCAATCGCTGTAAGGCCGTTCGAGGAGCATGCAATCGTGTCCCAGTACCCGGTGGGAGCATCTGTGGCCGCCCAATTGCTTCCCGCATCCAGCGAAAAATATATGGGACCCGGACCGTTTCCACCAAGGTAGACAACCGACTGATCTGTCGACGTAGCCACGGAAACCCACGGACCGTTTGTTCCGTCTGGCTGGTTGGTTAGCAATGTGCTCGTCGGAACCCCGCCAGTTACACTGACGGAATACACAAAAGCATTGTTCACCGCATATCCGTTACTTCCTGAAGTAATATCAAACCACGATGTCAGCGTATTGGAATCATATGCCCACCCGACTGTTGCGTAACACAGAGTGTTAGATAGGGCTAGCGGCCCGTATAGTCCCCCCTCGGACAGATCAATATACGTATCTCCAATGTTTGTGATGACTGTGGGGGCACCATACCCCGTGCGAATGCTCGTTCCGTCAAGTCCCGTTACACCTGTCGGTCCCTCTAGTCCCGTCTGACCCTGTGGTCCCTCAAGACCTGCCGGACCGACGATTCCTGTCGCACCTTGAATGCTGGCCACGAACGGCCAAGGACTGGCGTTCACAAACACTCCGAGGGACATTGCGCCTACCGTTCGCATTCCATTTGATGAAATCGCAAGTGTACCCCATGTTCCCGCATCGGAATCCGTCTGAAAGTGCCATGTGCTGCCGCCATCAAAGCTCAGATAAAGTCCATTCGTAGACGCAGCGACAATCACCGCTCCGTCGGCAGACACTGCGACTTGGCTTCCGTATTGTGAAGTGCTAATCCACGTTTGTCCAAAATCCACACTTATGTGAATGGTATAGGCAGGATCCGAGGATGCGGCAGCCATGAGGCTTCCGGTGCTGTTCATCGCAACAGAGTTCCAGCCATATTGCGGGCTGAGAGTCGTAGAAAATGTTGCGCCTGAATCTGTGCTCGTCCAAATCTGACCAGGGTACCCTGAAGGTTGAGAATCATCGCTCAACTGACCCGCAACCAAGACAGTGCCATCCGCAGATACGGCAGCGGATGTCCATATTCCTGTAATTGTTCCAGTGGCTACACCTGCTGTATTTCCACCATCAAGGCTTATAAACAAACTACCTAGTCCACCGCCCTGCTGGACGCCCTGTGTAGCCAAAACGACGGACCCGTCCGAGGAAGACGCAACGGATGTCCAGTTTCCGTAGGGACTCAGCTGGACCCACGTCCCCGAATACTTGTAGAGAAACTGCTGATTGCCAGCTTCATCTGTCGCCGGTGCTGCGTATAGAATACTTCCGTCCGAGGACGATGCTACTCCCGCCCAGTTTCCGCCTAGATTCTGTGCTGTCAGAGACCAAACAGAATCAGCATAGGTTCCAACATACACATCTCCGGGCAATTGTGCGACAATAATCTGGGATCCGCTAGAATTGGTGGCAACAGATGTCCAGGGAGCCGGACCGCTCGCCGGTGACCACTGATACTGTGTATTGCTGATTCCGTTGTATGTGAGAGTCGTTGTCGATTTGGGACCGTAGATACGACTCGCATTAATATCAAAATAGCTGTCCCCCGGAACGCCCAATGCGTGGTCGGGGAGACCGTTCGCAGCAATGAATTCGGTTCCTGTAATTCCTGTAGCTCCTTGCGGTCCAGTTGCACCCACTTCTCCAGCTATTCCAGCTGGTCCTATACCTCCCGCTTCTCCGATGGCTCCGGTAGCACCGATCAAACTAGTCACAGGTGCCGCACCGCCGATGACCTGAATCTCATACCATGGAAAGGTGCCTGCTCCACCACCCTCGAAATCAGAGAGACCACCCAAATAATAAATAACTCCAGAATTCTCTTTAATGTCGGCGAGTTTGAACGTAACATCCGTTGTTTCGGTTACAGTGATAATTGCCTCTGCTGGAGAACCACTGCTCCCCCCGTTTGTTCCCAGCTGTCCAGTATAGGATGTCTGCGCTCCTCCGATGGGGGTATCGCCAATATACCATTGAAAGCTCACCACAGGATATCCGCTTACAATATTCCAGGTAGGAACACATCCGAACAATCGGTATGTGATACTTCCGTTCGCACCTGGACTCAACCGAAATACACCGGGACTCACTACTGTGATGTCAGGTCCAAAGTAGACATTCGTGTTATCGAACGCAATGACAGTTCCAACGGCAAGTGGGGTCCCCATCGCAAGGGATGCTTCTAACGATAAAGAACCCCTGATAAAACTAGCCACTACCCCAATTCCCTGCAGCCCAGACGGTCCTTGTAGTCCACGCAGGACCGTTCCACATATGGGCAATACACGGCGGGACGCAAGTTGGTTTCCGATCACATCAAATGTTATTCCTCCGCCAGGCGTCCATGTAATCGCATCTGAGCTGTAAAGAAACGTCCCCAGTGACGGCGGAAAACCACGGCCCGTAGCAATCCAGTAGGACCCATTCCATGCGATACGAATAGGTTGATTCTCAAAGCTGGAGAGAATGACTGAAATCTTCGTCCATGTAAGTCCATCGAAGCTCTGGTATACACCCTGATCGCTACCAACAATCAGCCAGTACGTCCCGTTCCACATCACCGTATATGCGTAAGTAGTCGCATCGACAAACGGAACCGTCACAGTTGTCCACGTGAGTCCGTTCGTGCTGGTAATCACACGTGGGACTGACGGGGAATCTGTTCCAGTCGCAATCCAGCGAGTGCCGTTATGGGCAATGCGTGATCCAGACTCCGTGAATGCACCCGAAGTCGTAACGTTCCACGTGACTCCGTCCGCACTCCAAAACATGGTAGTTGTTCCGGATCCAACAGTCACAAATATCGACCCATCGGATGCAACGGCATTTCCGCCGCTTCCAAACCCAGTAAATGTACCTGGAATGGCAGTCCAGGTGTGAGCATCAGCACTGTACCAAATAGAGTTATAGGGCGATAAAGCATCGCTGCCTACAACCACCCACTTGACTCCATTCCAGGCCACTCCGTTCATCGTCACACGTGAATTTGGGGGGCTCAAAGGAGCAATCCACGAATGCCCGTCCGAACTCAAGACTACCGTATTGGATCCAGTGCCGATGGCAACCCACGTAGATCCGTTCCACGCAACATCGGTTCCGGTAGTGGGAAGAGTGCCGGTAGCCTCCGACCACGAACTGGCATTTGCACTCCACAGAATAGGAATGGCTCCCTCTCCTACTGCCACCGTGAAATTTTCGGTCACGTCGTCGCCCGCAAACGCAGACGTCCCCGCTGCGTTTGTTGCGATCACAAACCCGTTATCATCTACACTGATGGGTGTCCCTCCCAGATAAAGAGTGTGTCCAGAGAGGTGGAGTTCCCGAAAACAAGACGTAGGCGAACCAAGATCGTGCGTGGAACATTCGGACGGGACAAGATGTCCCGAGACATGAGTTATTGGATTAGAACCTCCTGTATTCGGTGCTGCGCGCACAGGAGGACGACCGTTCCCAGACATCTTTATTATAGATAGATCATACAAATTCGTCGTAAAGTAAACTCCGCCCCTACGTCGTTCCAATCGTCGGCTCACGCACATCGTATGCCGGGTTCTCGACCGTCTCGGAAACGCCAGACATTACCCGGAGAAATCCAAATGGACCATTTGTCTCATTCAGTTTACTCACTTTCGGCCGAATACTCTTGGGCAGAACTCCGATCGGGCTATTGTCATTCAGGAGTCCGTCCACCAATACAGTGAACACTGCAGTCAGGACCAATGAAATGATCAGATCACGAGTTCCCACAAACGCCACCGCAAAAATGAGGACCTGGCGAAGGATGGAGTTGGTAAGATACTCTTTCTGAGTTTCCGACAGATCAATTGTGATGAACCTGCTTGCGATGTTCAGGAATATCATCATAAGTCCCGCAAACAGTTTACTACCGTTGATGGATTCAAGCAGCATTCTTATTATTCAAGTATCACATTAAAAGGGGGCGGCATTCTGTAGGCAGAATGTTTCACTTCCCTTCGTCTCAACCTTTGCTACCACCTTATCTCCAGCCGCTTCAGGGTCCTTGTCCGCAGAATCACCCGACTCCGCCGTCTTCTTCTTGGCGGCCGCCGACGCCGCAATCCTGGACAGATCCGCTACTCCACTCGCTAACGGAGTCTTCTCCTTCTTCTTGTCCTCCTCCAGTCCCTCCTTCCCCTTCGCCGCTGGCTTCTTCATCGTCTTGTCGTCCTCCTTTCCAGCATATTCACGATTGGGGATCGAGAGGACAACAGCCAGTGCAGCCACAACAGCTACGAGCAGGGAAACACACGCACCGACGTAGACGACAACGGACAGAGCGGCAAGCTGGGCGACAGGAGACGCAAGGAGATTGACAACAGTTGTCGGGGCGGGACGGGTGAAGAACACTATGTAGAGCACGAAAAATCCAGCAACGATATACTGGAGATTCTTAGAGAGGGCCATTATTACTTTATCGCTGATTTTTTCTACACGTGAAACTACAATGGCGTCCTACGCATCCTTAGATGAAGCTTTCGGTGGGTCGTATGGAACAAAGGGAAAAATTAAGGACGAGAATAAGGTGTATAATTCGCCTACTCGCCGCACGGAGGCTGCACTGGAGGACAACGCAGACGCAATCAAGAGTCTTACTCGCACCCTCCCTATTACTGAGACAGACAACGATACGAATAATTACGCCCCCGCCCGAATCAGCGGAACACGCTCGGGAAACAATCAGATCGAACCGTTCAGTGTTCGTGATTACAAGACTCCCACTGTTCCGGGGACCCACGGATTCGCTTATGCTCCGCCCCAACCATCTAGCGATGCTCGTGGTGACTGGGATGTTCGCCTCGACCGCCTAGTGCGAAAAATGGAGCGCAGCAGTGCTGTTGGAGAAACGTCGACGCACGATCTCTTGCTCTACATTTTTACGGGTGTATTTATGCTATTTGTCCTGGACACCTTTGTCCAGATCGGGAAGCGGTCGAAGTAGATTCTACGGAGACCACGGCTGGCACGAAGTCGGCCAGTTGTCGAGCACCTGCTCTACAACTCGCACGAGCTTATGCAGTGTATCGCTGCCGCACAGAATGTCGGCACGAGAAACCAGCGCAACAGGGTAGCAAGGAGCATCGAGCTGGACGAACTGGTACGTCTCATTGTCGATCTTCAACAGATCGAAGGCGGCGTAGATGTAGCTGATCACATGATCAGTCTTCTTTACGAACATCGTGGAGTTCGACTGAGAGAACGCAGACTTGTGATTGAGACGCCAGTCGTTGTGCATGCCCTTGGTGATCGTGAAGATCTCGTCCTTCAGCGAGTTGGTGTTGTCACGGATGATGCGGAGCTGGATGGCAGGGACAGACATCTTCTTCTTTCTTGGTATGCCTTCTTCCCAATTAAAAAACTGGGGATCCGTTTTACCGTTTTTGAGATCGAGGATCTAGGCGCTGAAATGAGCGATGATCATCTGGAAGAACTTCATGAAATCACGAGCCTTAGTAGACTTGGTGGCTCGGATATATTCGCCGAACTCCTCGATGTGCTGGGAGTCGGCGTCAAACTTTATCGTATCGACGATTTCGTCCACCCTCTGGCGGAACACGGAATCGTAGACGTCATAATAATCGTAATCAATGAAGCGGTCGGCCAGGAGGGCAACGAAACCGCGGAGTTCGTCCAGTCGTGATTCGGAGGATGGGAGGGCAGGGGGCAGGATGCGCTTGCGGGTTGTCATGTTGTTGGTTGTTGTGTTGTTGTTGTAGGCCGGACACTATCCGTTTTCTAGACTCTAAACCGATCCGTTTTTATATGAGAGTTCCCACGACCCATACGGTAGCCGCTGCCGAAGCCTGGGCGGCGAGGTAAATCATGAACATGTTCGTCGACATCTTGCCGGACAGGTAAGCCCATATGGAAATACCCGGATTGAAGTGGGCGAACGACATCTTGCCCACCGCCGCAATCGCAAACGCTAGTGCGGCTATCACGTAGAGCGGATTACCGCTGAACGCTACCGTGCCGTAGAACAACAGGGATCCCAGATACTCCGCATAGAACTCATACATTTATACTTCCATGAGGAAAAAACGAATGTATTGAATCAAGTGGGCCGGAAAGCATGTCCATTACTCGCAACGGATACAAGGTTCCAAAAACATCTATACCCGATCTTGCGGCGCTTCGAAAAGAACTGACGGTCAAACCCTATATTCCCTCCGTGTTTGTGAAACCCCAGTATGTCAAGAAATACACCGTATTCGGAGAAACCGAGAACTTCGTCTACGTCCCCAAACAGTTCGGCATTTCGAAGTGGGGTCCTGCTCCCCTCGATATTACAGCGACCTCCAGCGACCGTTGGGCGTTTGCCGGATCCGTCCGCCCTGCCCAAATTGACGTCGTGAACTCATACTTGAAACCTGAACCGCACGACGGCATGATCTGTCTCCAGACCGGTGGAGGCAAGACGGTGTGTGCTCTCTACATCGCCTCCCAGCTGAAGATGAAAACTCTGATCATAGTGCACAATACGTTTCTCAAAGATCAATGGGAAGACCGAATCAAGGCCTTCATTCCCGGTGTTACGATCGGACACCTTCAAGGCGAAACCGTCGATGTCGACAAGGATATTGTGATTGCCATGATCCAGTCCATCTCCATGAAAGAGTATCCCAAGGAAGTGTTCAGGGGATTCGGTCTCACTGTCATTGACGAGTGCCACCACATTGCTTCCGAAGTCTTTGTCCAGGCCTTCCAGAAAATCACCTCCAAACACATGCTAGGTCTCTCCGCCACCCCTGACCGCAAGGATGGTTTGATGTACGTGATTGAATGGTTCTTGGGTCCCATCCTCTACCGTTCCGAATCTGGGGATAAAGTGGATGATCTTGTCAAGGTCGAGATGTACCGCCACGATCCCACCGACGTAGACTTCAACCGCATTCTCCTGAACAATCAGGGGGTCATGAATGTAGCAGGGATGGTGAATAAACTGGCGGCATATATTCCGAGAACCGATATGCTCGTGAAGATCATCGGCGATATTCTTGACCAAGATCCTGGTCGTCAAATCCTTGTTCTATCTGACCGAGTCCAGCACTGCAAGGATATCTGGGCAAAACTTGATCCAGAGAAAGCCGCTATCTTATCCCAAGGCGTTGCTGCTTCCAAGCGTGCCGAGTTCTGTGCGTCCAAGAAAGTCTTGATCGCCACCTATTCCATGTGCAAAGAAGGCTTCGACGTCGCCACTCTGAACACTCTCGTGATGGCCACTCCCAGACCAGACATTGACCAGATCGTTGGACGCATTCTGCGGACCGAAAAAGCCTCCCGAACAATACATCCGCTGATTGTTGATGTGGTCGACTCCACCTTCCGCCGCCAGTTCCAGGCTCGTTTGAAACTTTACAAGGACCGCAACTATGTGGTGGACGAAATGGAAATCTAAGGCATGTATAATAGTGAATGTCTGGATCCCCCCGACCCACCGGATCCTTCAACGAAGAACTACTTTTTCCATACGAGGAAGATTCCCCCCTCCCCACCCGCCCTCTCCTGAGCCCCCAGCCCATTGCGAAGAGTTCGGCCGTAGCCCCCGCCGGTCCCGCCAAGCCCAAGGCACCTGGTATAACCATCTTTGACCCTTCTCGCCTAAAAATGCGGACACCCCGAGAGGCCTTTCGTATCAACCCATACTCGACTATTGGGTATTCTCTTCCTCGCAAGCCGACCCCGGCTCGTGCACAGGGACCATACATGCCCGGCGGTCGCCGTCGCCGGTTTACACGCCGAGGGGGCCGGGCAATTCGTAGTCGGAAAGTGTCACGGCCTTCCACTCGACGCTTCCTTCGGCGATGAAATACTTTAGATCATGAATCCACGTTGATAGTTCGTAATTCTCCAGGACAATGAGTTGCACCCCACGAGTGTGTGAGATGTCCTCAGACTCCACCAACTCAATGTGATCCTCCAGATTCCAGTGAAACCGCCGGATCGCCTCCCTCAGATTCTTCGAAATATTGAACACAGCATCAAGTTCAGTGGGAACAATGAACTTGCGGGTGTGGTTAATGAAAAAGGCTTTTCCGGTCATTTATTTAGATGGATACACCATTACCACGAAAACCATTGAGAACAAGAGGAGGGAACTGAAATACGCCTGAAACGTTTCCCGATTGTTTCGATTGATTGGTATTCCCCATATGTTTAGGTAAGGATCCATAATGGTCACATCCTGTCCATGATAATACCGTTCCAGCCGAGTGAACGGACATCCATACCCACTGATATGAAACAGGAACACCGGGATAAATATGAGAATCAGGACACGTCGCAGTTCAGGGCGCACAAGGAATGCAGCCAGAAATAAGACAAAGACGAACTGGTGTGCTTCAAAAAGAAACCAGCCTAGGTTCATTATGATTCAACTTACTACTTGGAGAGAATAGAACGGGAGCAAAGAATGTAGAGGAACAGGGCATTGATCACCGGGATCGCAAACGCCAGGACGCTGCGGACAAGTAGACCCCAACCCGTGCGGCCCTTGGACGATACAATCACAAATACGTCAGACAGTACCACAAAGCCGGCGAGGAGAGCAACGAGTCCAAACATCAAGTAGAAATACTTGCACACGTTCGCACTCGTAATGCTCTTCATCCATGCGGGTTCGCTAGAAGGGAGCAGGTCCATTTATACTACGCTGACATTTTGTTATTCTTCTTCATAGGTCGCTCCGTCGTGAGCTTCTTCGCCATCCGCCGTTCGAGCCCGACGATCTCCGTAATCTCCACGATCTACTTCCAATTCTTGGTCCCCGACCATAGGAACTTCACCGTCCGCTCCCACATCCCTCTCAGCATTCAATCCCTCTTCTGGGATATCCCCCGCATCTTCCGGGGCATCGCTCGCCGGCGCAGCTTCCGGTTCCTGCTCCTCCTCGCCCAGCCGTGTCTGCAACTCTTTCATGAACGATTCACGATCGTCTTTGGTAATCAGGTAAGGCGCCAGACCAAGATCAATGAGTTTTGTCGTGATATCACGCAGGGCGTCGGGGAGGCGGCGGAGACGTAAGCGGAACTCGTCACGTTCACGGGCTTTGTGGGCATCTACCGCCTTGCGATTCTCGGCGGCAGTGGATACGAGTGCACGCACGGCCATATCGATCTTGTACGATCGCTCGAACTGCGTGAGGACTGCCTGGTTGTCCGAGAGTTTCTGACTGAGTTCGTAGATGTATCCCTTGAACAGATCACGCAGGTCCGATGGATTTCCGTCGGCAAGTGTCACGGCTTCCCGCACATCTCCAATATAGTTACGCAGAGCTTCCCCCGCAACCGTTTCCTCTGCCACAATCGTGAGTGATCGCAGAAGTAGGTTGAGCAGAATACCCGGTGTATCGTTGCTCTTGGCGTCTGCCGCCAATTTTGTGGTTCCGCCAATTTTCAGGCGGCGGGCAATATCGGCTTTTACCATCGGGATATCGACTGGGGGTGGGAGTGTTTCTACGGGGCGTGCTTTCCTGGACGGTTTGAGCGGCTCTGTAATCACAAAGGGTTCCTGGACGAAGGAGAAACGAGTCGACGGAATGAGCCAGGGAGTATTGATCATACACGTATACCGCATCTCGGGAACAGTCATCACCGAATCAGTTGGGGGCAAGTATGCGACCGATTTCTTAGGAAGAACAGGGGACGGAACAAAGGATTGGACAGGGACGTAACCTACGGCCACTGCTTCCAAACTATCTTTCGCATCCGACAGTTGCGTCGCAAACTCTTTGGCAAACTGACCTTTCAGAGACGACAAGACAACCCTGCGAGTCGCTTTCTTATCATTCAAGAGCGTCCGCAGAAAGATCACCGAGGCACCACGGAACGTTGAGGGATACGATTCAAATGTCTGGATAAGAGCATTCAACAGGGAATCTACGAGGGGAGAATCATTGATATCATCGGTATCCCTCGGGAATCCACGCAGGACGAGCGGCTTGGACCCAAACGACCGACGAGGAATGAGTTGCGGGCGGTGTGTTTGCAGGAGAACGATGACGGCATTGAATCCAAAAATTGCGAGAGCCATATCGACATCCGACGTCTGCTTGCTTGACAGTTTCTTTCCTGCGATACGTGATCGCAATTTATCAGATTCCCGGCGGACGTAATCCAGGTAGACTTTGAGCTGTCCGTCTTCTGGAATGACTTGTATGAGGGAGAGAAGCAGGTACATGATATCTTCGCCCGGGTTCGCAGTCTTGAACGCCACCTGAAGTCCCTTCAACGACTCCGCAAATGTCAGATGCTTCTCTTTCTCCTTGTCCCCAATCTGATCACGGCGATTGGTCACCCGCCCCTGCTCGTCAAATTCATCCTGGGCTTCCAAGATTTCCGAGATCCGTTCCCCTGAATACTGGCATACGTAAAAGCCCGATTCACGAGCACACCATTTCTTCAGGAATGCCCTGGGGTCTTTCGCATACGATCCACGCAGGATCTCCAATTCGTGCTCACACACTAAGAATGCCCCCGTCTCCTTGTCGGCGTATACGTGGTTCTCTAGCGGCGCATCCTTTATTAGGGCTTCAATCTCATACAGCTGATCTTCGGGTGTCTTGGTCTCATCGTCCAAGATGGATACGATCATCAGCCGAGTCTCGTTGTGCGACTGAGCGGGGGTGGCAGGGATGATTTTGGTATACGCAGGGACAAAATACTCTTTGAATTTCTGGAGAGTTATCTGGTGATCTTTGAGAATCTGATCGTCTGTTCCCGGCGTCCACGGTGCCTTGTTCGCATATGGTGCATCCGACCGTTCGTTATGGACGAACGACATGGGGAAACAACCGTGTCCAGGTTTGTAATCTAGTTTCACGGCCTTGTCGGGGCACGATTTGCCTTGGTGACCTACCGCTCCGCAATTCGCACACTTGGGCGCACGATAAATTCCCCGAGTCAGGAAATCAGAGAACTCGGTGATCTCGGGAGGCAAGCAATCATCCGCCGTTCCTTCGATGACTCCCGATTCCGGGAATACGACGGGGGGAGGGATAGCAGCTACCCCCACTCCACCCGCCTGGGACAAGAGCATACGTGCTACGAGTGTTCCCCCGTCAATCTGGGAATTTAGCCATTTGCGGGACGAGAGCGCAGGAAACCACTTGGATTTGTATGCGTCCAGAATATTCTTCGACGGCGCATCCGCATTTCCTTCCGGGAACCGAAGATCTTGCGGAGGGGGCATTTCATCTACCACAGCTTCCGGCGGGAATTTAGATGTCCACAACTTATCGGGAACATCTCGCAACTTGACATCGTAGATCTTGAGGTAGCGCAGTCCTTCCGTATACGGCTTCGGGGTTTCGGGAACGGCATGGGTGAAAATCGCATCGAGTGTTGGCAAGAGTTCTGGCAGGGGTTCCGTGGAGTCAATGACCATCGGATCAGGGTGTACCGAAAGGAACGGATGATCGGCCAGTGGGTTGGGGGGAGTGATGGGAGGATTGTCTACAATATAATTGGTGAATTTTGCAATATCCTGGGTATCTTCACGGTATATCCGAGTCGTCGTATACGTTCCATCGTCACGATAGGTGGTTTTGGTATACGGAAACTTGTCTAGAAATTGATGATCCTCAATCTGCGCCCTGCCATCCGTATACACTGGAACACCGTCTCCAGCCGCATAGTAGATGGCAGATTTCGGCAGAGAGTCCAGGAGCACAAGGTAGTAATTGGGACTGAGACGGGACGCATCAGTAAAGAGTGGCGCCCATTTCTGGCTCCACGCATAATCCGTATACTGTATCGGGTTCGTGTTCTTGTAGTGCACCCACGGAAGCGCAGAGGGACGAGTATATGTCTGGTGGGTATACCCTTCCGCCGTCTCTTCTACCACCCGCTTGTGAAGAACGGTGAACGAATCCACTTCATACTCGGCTTTCCGAATAGCCGCCTTCGCAATCCTGCCAGTCTGCGGCAAGAGTTTCTCAATGAAATCAGAAGCCTGCTCTTCATAGGTAAAAAAGCGAATAGCCTCGGGTCGCTGCACCTCTTCTTCAAACTCAAATTCTTCGATGATTTGGTACTCTGATTTCTGGAATACCAATTCTTCGGCACTTGCCATTCTTTTACCTTACTTATCAATACCAGAAATTGTGCGGTCACACAACTCCACGATCGTCTTGCCGACCGTTTCTAGAACTTCCTCCGGCGTCTTGGTCGTCAAGAATCGGAACTTCATCTCGGGGCGCAGAGGATGCGGGACATCGTAATTTACCACACTGCACAGATCGGGAATCTCGTAGGCTACAATCTGCGCCAGGGCTCCAATCGTATGTCCTTCCACCACCGACACGATGTGGTAGACATTGGGTTCCGGCTCACGGACAATCGAGTCCTTGCCCGCCTTGATCCATGCAATCGTCTTGGCCCGCAGAATCCCCACAGCTTCACGAATCAGATCACGAGCAGGAATCACACCAATGCTTTCCACCGTGAAATCAAACCAGTCCGCCCGCCCCTTCTCGTTTCTGTGAATCACACGCTGCTTGTGAAACACATCAAACGTCTGCTTGTCGGGGTGCTCCTCACGTAGCAGTGCCGCCTTCTCTTCGTCCACATGGATATTGTAGGTTGCTACACAGACATGCGACGCCTTAGGGTTGATCGTGAGACGGGCAGTCAGATGTACTGATTCACCAGCTTTGAGTTTCAGGAAGTAGAGTGGCGTTCCCAGATCCCGCCCCTTCATCAGAATATCCGACCGAGATCCACTCACTACGAAATCGTCCGTCGTTACAACCGTGGGTTCCGTCACTTGAGGGAATCGCAGTTCAATCCGAGTATCACGAATCACATCCTCTTCCGTCGGGCGGACGTTGACCGGCAGCATCTCTGCCCGGTGCCGCATAAGTTCGTGCGGCATCAGAGTCGTATTGTCTGGAATTTGGACATCGGTGATTTCCACGACCGGCATTTCGTTGAGCAGGATCCGCCGAATCGCATTCACAAACTGGATAGGGACGCCACGGATCTGGAACGTCATCCCGAACCCACCAAACTGAGTAGACTTGGAAGGGATCATTTCCATTTGAATTGCTTCTGACATCTGTTCGTTATTGAAGTATTCGTTTTTATCTACATGAAATTTAATGTCCACAAACGCCTATGTCCCCGTTCTCTTCTACAGTGACAAGTGTCCAAACTGTAAGGAGGTGGTAGGGACGATCCAGGCACTGAACAAGGCTTCCCTCTTCCGCTTTGTTGATGTTCTCACCACACCCCGCCAATTCCTGCCCACGGATCTCAAGAGCGTTCCCACCCTCCTGTTCCCCCAGAGCAAACAGCTGGTAGTCGGCAAGGCCAATATCTTTGCCCACTTGTCTAAGCCGGTGGAGAGCCGCCGTGAAATCCCTACCCCCCGTGTCGCCCCAACCGCCCCTGCCGAACCGCTTTTCTGGTCCTTCAATGAATCGGGGATGTCCACCGGATTCTCCAGCTTTGACGGCACAACCAAGGTGGCTGAAGACCAGCTACGCTACTCGTATCTCGACGGCGAGATCAAGACGTCGGGACAGGAAGTCATTAACCCCACGACCATGGACGGAGAAGGCGGAAGCAAATCGGGCCGTAATAACGATGTGACATCTCGTATGGAGTCTATGCAGGCCATGCGTGAAGCCGAATTCAACCCTACAGCTCGTAAATAAGTAAACTAATTTACAGATTTCTTGTATTAATATACAATGTCGGCCTCAGCCTCCACCTATCTCAAGAGTTTCTTCCACCAGCTATCGGAGGTCGTAGGCGAGCTCGCTGAAATGTTTCCCGAAGACCAAGATTTCAAGGTGTTCCAGACCTACGTCTCGATGCTCCAGCGCACCAATCCTAGCATGGTCATTGATTCGTTCCACGAATACGTGACGCTCAAGTACGATGACAAGATCACCGCTCGTGACGAGTCGTTCTTCCTGACATATGTTACAGCGGAGTATACTGATACGCCCGATATCGTGGCAAAAATTAAGAGCTGCTGGGGTGTTCTAACGGAACCCAGCAAGGAGGCAATTTGGCAGTATATCTATATTCTGAAGGAGCTAACTAAGCGGTACAAGAGCGCCCCTGCTTAGGAGAGCTGGGTACACTCCCAGGCATACGGAGAGGTATTACTGTTATCGTACACCCAGTTGGGATTGGAGTCCTGGAGAATAGGGGCTAGAGCGGGCATATCGGCAGTCTCCAGCTCCGTGATCCGACGATCCAGGGCTTCCACCATCTGCTTGAGCCGGGCAATCTCTGTGTTCTCGCTGTTACGAAGAGACATGAGAGCCAAAGCCGCATCGCAGTGGCAATTACTGTCGCAGCACTCATCCAGCATCTCACGCTCAACCTCAGTATCCGTCTCAATATAGAAAGTTCGGTCCAACTCGTCCTGATTCATCTGTGCCTCGATCCTCGCCTCATTCACCGCATTCCGACGACGCTCCTTCTGATCCTCAAAGTCCAGGAACCGCTGAAGACGCTGGCGACGAGACTCCAGTGTCCCCGAGGTCCTAGAGTGGCGGGCCAGCAGCTCGGCATTGATCTGAGACTCGGTGAGATTGTTGACGTTCATCTTTGTATGACCTAAAATACCGTAAAACCCTCATGATCCGTTTTGACGAAAACGAATCATGATTGTTGGTTGTGATAGAGTAGCAAAATGATGCCGTCTCCTCTGTACTTCGTGTTTACTATCCGTGACAATGATATCCTGAACTGCCGCATGGCCACCTATTCCCGTCAGAAGGCTGAGGACGAGTGTATCGTAGCTCTCCAGAACCGACTCAACTGGGTTCGTATCGTCTCCTTCCCCTGTACATTCTACACCGGGACCCGTGTATGGGTATCCCTGGAAGACAACGAAGAGGCTACGGATGTCGAGATCGTGTCCGTCGAAGATCAGGAGGAACTGATTTCTCAAGGTGCAGGATGGGTGGATGATGTTGTGATTGTGTAATTCATCAAGTTGTCAAGAAGCAGTAACTGATTGAGATAAACCCATCGGCTCCTGATCCTCCCCTTGGAGCAGTCGTTGAACCGCTTGATCCCGAAGAAGACGGCGCTCCTCCACCACCACCAGATCCATACGACCCAACTCCAGCAGCAGCATTTCCAGGTGTATTGGGGGTAGACTGGGCGGCACCGCCTCCAGGGCCTCCACCTTTTCCACCTGTACTTGCGTCATTAAGTGTTCCCTGTCGGCTGTCGCCACTGATTCCGGTAATCGTAGTATAGTTGCCTGAAGGGGCAGGAGTTATGTTGGGATTTGTTGTTGCGAATGAATTTCCCCATCCGCCAAATCCACCTCCTCCGCCGTTGACGTTGCCGGTGCTGCCGCCAGTTCCGCCATTCCCATAGGATTCGTTTGTGGTTAACCGCCCGCCAGCCGCACCAGGACCACCGTTTCCTCCTCCTCCACCGCCACCTCCACCTGCCCAGGCTATAGTTTGGACCGCTGTTGGACTTGTGATCTGGATGAAAGATGTTTGACCTCCTTGCCCTCCACCTCCATATAATCCTCCTGTCCCTGCCTTTCCTGGAACAAGTGTGATTGTGGATGGTTCCTGTACAGGATTAGTTCCCCCGGTAAACAACAGGGTTCCTCCCTGGCCGCCACCGCCACCTCCTTGCCGGCCGTTAGTATTGAATCCGATCGCATACCCTCCTCCTCCGCCTCCTCCGCCTCCCCCGATAATCGACATCGCTGTAATAACGAATTGCGACGGTATAATTCGTGTCACAGTTAGACCTGGAGCATTAAACCCAGTTATCCTGTTTGTTGCGGTTACAATGGACTGTGTGCTGAGAAGGTTGTTCGACAAAGCCGCTACACCGATTACGACGGTACTTCCTTGAGCAAGATTTACTGTATACGGAATATCTCCTTGCACTTTCCCTGTAACCAATGTTGATCCGTACGATAACGTATAGGTATTACCTGTCACAAAATTCCACGAGACCTTTATGCTGGTAGACGTGGCGTATCCTGTTACGGTTAGTCCAGTCGGAGGGGGTGGAGGAGAAATTTGAGCCGATACTCTCGCACTTGTGATTCCCCCAGCTGATGCTTCTATGCTTATTGTAGTCGGTCTTATTCCAGTATTGGGAATGTCCGCAAACTTCTCAGTCGCAGTCCCCCCTGTAGTATTACAGTAATAGTTTCCGTTAGAATAGATGTTATACGTCACAGTGGTATACGCAACTCCCACTGTCGGTGTCCACTTCGCTTGGATATTTGATCCGCCCTGCCCGACCAGGGTCGGTACAGGTGGAGGACGAAGTGGAACTGTGATTGTTGCGGTCGTTACCTGTCCTCCAATGGTATTAACATTGATAACGTATGTTCCTGGAATAAGGTCTGATGTCAAGCCTGGAGACGCAATGCGTAGAGACGACTTGAGAGGCGGGGGCGTCGACGGGAAAGCAGGTGTGGGCGTGTAGACAGATAGGACAGGCGGGTCAGTATACCCCGTCGGTTTGATCAAAATCTGGGTGGAGTCCGTGACCCAGGTAGCACTTGCGTCGATGACATAGTACCCCCAATAGTAATTCTGAGAGAGACTGAAACCAGACGCATATGGCACTACAAAACTCGCTGGTCCTGTTGTCTGAGGGAATACGTCGGGACCTGCCTGAGGCGTTATCCATACAAACTGCTGCGGTCCAGGTATATTTTTCAATAATGGTGTGATCGTATACCCGTCTGCGCCAGCAGGTACAGTATATTTCGCCCCGTTGCCAGCGCCAGGTTTCAATATAGTTGTCGTGCTTGGTTGCGGCGTAGCAATAATTGTTTGGAGATATGTCTGATCCCCCATAAGAACTTCTGATAGACCGTTGGACGATATTGCGCATGCCGCAAATCCAGTGCCAGCATATCTAGTTTCTCTGTACCAAGAAAACGCAGAGTCATACGAGACATACACTTTTGAACTGTCCGTGTCACATACTATCATCACATCTCCAAAATAGGATTGTGTGCACCTCCATTGTCCTGTAGATGTCCCGACCGTGTCGACTCCTACAGAAATTTCGAGCCAGGATGTTTCAAATCCATTTTGTCCAGTTTTGTAGGTAAAGAGATTTTGCGCTGTGGATACAGCCGTATACTGGTTGAAACTTGCCAAAATTATGCTAGCGTTTGAATTGATTGAAATACTCGTGTATGCCCGTGCGGGAGTTGGGTTGCCTCTCTCAGATGCTGGAAAGTAAGAGACTGTAGGAAGCCGAGAAAATGTTTGTCCGTTGTCCGTGCTTCTATAAATAACCCCCTTCGGGTTGAACCCTCCAGCTACAATAATCGTTGTGCCATCCCCCGACCACTTGAGAGAATTTAATGACCAAACGTTTGCGGAAAACCCGGTGGGTCCGTTTGCTCCGAAAAAACTGAGGGTGGGGAACCCATCCATCGTCGCATAATATAGAGTACCCGTTGTCTCAAATGGTGCAATAATAATTCTGTATCCATCTGGGGAAATAGCAACGGCTCCTCCGATCACAGGTGTGTTCACCGGAACCCACGTTGCGTTCCCAGATACATTGCTCGACATGAAAAGACCACGGTCTGTTGTTAACGCACCTGTTGTACCATTCAGAGCAAGAGCAGTGGATTGAGCATAGGATCCTATACGTGATCCCGTATTCCCTGCGGATGTCCAGTTCAGTCCACCGTTACCGCTAACCCACAAGTTTGACCCAGTAGTCGTAATATTATTTGCGGCAATAACGTTGCACCCGTTTGAACCCATCGCAGCAGATAACCAATACTGTTGACCAGGAACACCCTGATACGAATTGTAAGTTGTCTGTAGAGCCGTGGGAACAATGCTCCAAGTATCCTGTACCGGAGTAGAATCGTAAATATATACATTATTACTTCCTGTTTTTGTGGGATCGTTAGCACCATTTTCAATATAAGGTGGTGGTCCGAGTCTTATACTTCCGGGAATTGTGAGTGTGATACTTGTTGATGAGATATCACTGCTGAGACCACTCAGGACACCAAAGATATTGAAAGTATATAATCGTCCAGGTATATTACCGAATATAGGTGCGATTGGCGGACCCCTACCAGTAGTAAAATTTGGAATATTCGACTGAAGAATTGTCCCCGATCCATCTGTCAGTGTAAACGTTTGGGAGTCGGCTGCCGTGTTTGCCGAAACTGAAAATGAAATCGTTGTGCCCAAATAGCTGGATCTGAAGTTTGTTGGAACTGGACAAAACAGAGTCACAGGTGATAGGCTGGTGATTTCTGATGATGGGATATCTCCACTTACCGAATATATCGAGAATCGGTAGGTCGTATTCAGGATTCCTGGGACAGAGAACGGGGAAGGAGAACCGAATACATTGCTGTTGTAATCTCCCGTCGTCAAATTTGTGATGAAGTATTCTGGCACTCCTGTTCCAGGATTCCATTCATTCGAAAGAATGAATCCTCGGAACGACGTTTTGAGTCCCGTTGGCGGGTTTATAGTCGTCCTCAGAGTGATGCTTGTAGTTTTTGTTAGCCCGTTACTCGAGCTTTCAATTTGAAGATTGTATGTGTTGGAGTTCGCAATAGTGAACGATATAGATGTTGCCGACGTATAGATAGAGCTGGCAAGCGACGCAGTCGTCAGTGTTAGCTCAACCTTACCGTCTATACCAGGACCACTTCCGCCCCCCACGATTGGTTGTGCTCCTCCCCCAGCGGATCCAGATCCCGGGAGTTGAATTCCACCTCCATCAGGAAACCCGTTTCGGATAAATCCCTGTCCTGAAACCGTAAATCCTCCGCCTCCTCCTGCATCAAGAATCAAGTAAGGATTTCCGGGGTTCGGAACATATACCGTAGAGCTGTCTCCTCCTGCCCCTGCCGATCCGACCTTTACGACAATCGTTGTCTCTGGTGTGACTGCATATATATTGGATATGAATCCTCCCGAAGCAGATGAACCTCCTGCTCCCCATGCCTTCGCTACAATCGTTTCTGTAGCTAGGGTCGTAATACTGTAAACACCAGGATCACTGAATGTGACTGTTTGATTCGTGAGTCTTGACTTATCTCCAAGTGGAAATCCATTGGAGTCAAAGATACGATACGGTGCGTTAGGACCGTTTGATATAGGTGCATTCCAGGTGAGAGTTGCTACCATTCCATCAAGTGTAACCGCTGGGTTCGTTACAGGGTCCACTCCCAAGAAAATACGCCCAGGTGCAGTTGAACTACTCATAATACCGTTATGACTTGCTGAAACCGCAAAATTATAGTACTTGTAAAGACTTGAGTCGACCATAGTTATGTAGACCTGAGTATCTGTCGGTCCAACGTATACTGGTGTAGGATAATTATTACATAAATCTACAATCTTATACCCTCCGTTCGGGGGTATATTGGTCAGAACCGTAGGGTTTGTAGGTAGGTAGACACTCTGCGATGCCGTCAGCCAAGTTACGAGAATTCCTGGTCCTATCGTTGTCTGAGTGACAGTGGGAGGAGGAGTCGTTAGCAATGAAATCTGATTTGCGACTGTGGGTGAGCTGGACACTCCGTAGTAGTTGGTAATAATCGAATACGTGAATGTCCCTCCTAGTCCAGGAAAAAGATTGGTTACTGTTTGCCTAGCTGGCGTACCTGCAGATGTTGCCGTCACACTTCCGCTCTGATCAACAATTGTCCAAGTATACGGCGGCGTGGTTGTAGGGGTGATTCCGTCGAATTGCTGCGGAGTTTTCCATGAAAGCGTGACGTTACCGCCAGTGTACGTCGCTGAAAGGGTAGACACCGGAATTGTTGACAATCTGAATAGCCCAGTAATCGCATTGCTTCTACCCGAATATAGATTGCTGTTCAGTGCTTGGACCGCAAGGTTATAATTGCTACCCAGTGTACCTCCTGTCCAGGTATACGTGTTTTGGTAGATATTCGATGCTATGACTACTCCGCTGCACAGATCGGACAGTGTATACCCGTTCGTCGGAAGTGCCGAAGGGTTTGTGATAAACATTACAGCATTTCCGACATAGAGCGGGAGACCTGCGATGGTCGAGTTGGTAAATTTGTATCCGGGGATGCCAGGGATTGGTGGAGAATACGTAAGTATAGGAAATGATTGTCTGTATGCGGTGGAACCTATACTAGACAGCGTAATCACAATTGGATGCCCGAGTGCCACTGCCGTTGTGATAGTAGAGTATGTAGTAGAACTCATGATATTGATTCCAATGGTGATGCTAGGGGGTCCGCCCGCAGATGTAATAGTGACACCGCTTGCCGTTGTGGACGAAGTAGATGATACCGTATAGACAGTATTTGAAGGATATTCGGGCTGGAATGCTGATCCCCACGACAGAGTTACAGTTCTGAGTGTGCGTCCATACCTTAAGTTCGTTGGCGGATTCGTGAATACATACGCAGACGCAGACTCAATGGCTGTGCTAGACACTCCATTGATAAAAGAATATACACGTATTTTTGAAGTGCTTCCGTAGTCAAGGGAAATTTGGCCGGTTGTTAACGTACTGTTGTTTACATACGTTCCACCATTCACCGAATAGTAATACGAAACATCAGATGTCGCAGATTGCCCCCATGCGATGGTGGCGGGGACTTGGCTTGGATTGAGCGTATATACGATACGGACAAAGCCCGACTGTCCAGCAGCACTTCCTCCGCCCGTAGTGACTACTCTTCCAGCAGGACCGTCTCCGCTTCCTGACGTGGCAGCATTTGTCGCAGTCCCACCAAGTCCTCCGCCATCTTGATTAACGTTATTACCTCCGCCATGGCCGCCTGTGAAGGTGGAACCAGCTACACCCGTTAAATTAGACAGAAGGTCGGGATCTGTAGAACTACCCCAGGGGAAGCCGCTGCCGCCGCCGCTGCCGCCGGTCACACCTCTGCCACCGCCACCGCCACCCGCAAAAACAGATAGATCGTAAATACTCACAGCAGACCCTGCTCCTCCTCCTCCTCCGCCATCTCCTGACGGCGATCCCCCGCCCGCTCCAACGATATAGTAAATGGGAGTACCCACATCAATATTAGAAAATGTATAAGTCACGAGTCCTCCAGCTTTCCCAGTTTCGCTGCCGCCGGCTCCCCCACCACCTCCCGCAAGTGTGACAGTATAATTTCCATACTTCGTGGTGGTATACGGAGAATTAGGCTGTGATCCCTGGGGGGCGGTTACGTATACCACTTGTTCGGAGATCTCACGAGGATCTAGGATATTCAGATCTGGTGCTGGTGACAGAGTAATTGTAGGGTTCAGAGGGGGTGCTGGTGGGACTACGAATCCACTTGTTGGAAACAGAGATCCAGTTACCTGGTTTTTGACTGCATAGACACTTGCGTAATACGTGTTTCCGGTTTTGACAGGAACTACAAAGGATGACACAGTCATTGTGGAAAACGTATACCCTGCGGCACTGATCGTGACATATCCGTTGCCGCCGTAAGAGCTAGGTAGACCAGTAGGTGTAAGTCCACCTACGCCGCCACCGCCTGTAGTAACTATTCCAACCGGTCCTCCACTACCATCTTCTCCTGGACCAGTTCCTCCAGCTCCACCGAAGGGCCCGCCGCCATTTCCTCCTGGTATACCATTCCCTGCATCTCCAGCTCCGCCAGCACCTCCACCCGCCGTAACCCGTAAGTTATCGATACTCACATATGAAGATCCACCGCCTTCAGCAGCTGAAAATGGATAACCATGCTGTCCACCAAGTCCAACATTATAAATGATAACGGTCCCTGCTGGAACATTGGGAAACGTGTATGTTACGAGTCCGCCAGCTCCTCCAAACAACCCCCCAGTAGTTTGAGCGATTGCACCTCCTCCCGCCCCACCACCAGCGCCTGCAATGATAACGTCTACATTTCCCGCACCAATCGTTGTGAATTGAAATAGGCCAGGTGTGCTGAATGTCACCGGAGCTGGAACCGGCGTAAACGCAGAGGATACGCTGATGTAATAGGATGTATCTGCCCAGAGACCCGTAGCACCCCCACATCCTGTGAAGATCACTACCTGTAGAGATACTGTTTGAGTTAATGGATTGCCTAGAATGCTATACGTTATATGCGGAGATACAGAGGGGCGTGGACCTCCAGCATTGAACGTTCGCAGATCTGACCACGCTCCTCCATACGAAATTCCGTTTGTGATCGTATGTCCTGAAAATGTATAATTCGACAAAGCAGTAAGACCCGTCAATACAGCAGTATACGTGCTTGAAATGCTATTGTATGGGATTGTAGCGGATCCAGTGTTGGGTCCGGAAAATAAAAACACATACGTATCTGGATTCACCCCTCCCAACTTGGACGCAGTGTTTACTGCTGATATGGATACATACGCAGTCGTATTGCTTAGAACAATTGTTGGCTGTCCGTTGGGTGTGAGCGAGCCAACATAGTAATTGTAGGTGGAGGGGGCGCTATACACTTGATTGGCAAACGCAGAAATCGTGAATGTATACGACGTTCCGAGGGATAAGTTCGCCAATGTATACGTTGGACCACCAGTGACGTTCGTATACTGCGTTCGGGTATTTGTTTTTGTTGTTGTATACCCTGCTGTCCCGCTGACGTTCAAGAATACATCTATAACCGGGATGTATGATATCGACGACAACGCTGTGCTCAATGTCGCAAACGCTTTTTGCGTGCTGTTAGATCCGAACGACGGAACAAAATTCGGAGGATTCGGGCGACCAGGGAAGACGACAGGAGATAACTGGCTAGGGGCACTGCTAATTCCTTGGGCAAACGATGTTGCGAAAAACGAGTATGCGGATCCAGTGACACATTGACCAAACACAAACGATGACAATGTCGTTGTCCCGCTGATTGTGCGCCCATAATTGTCAGTGACCTCATAGTATTGAGGAGGCACCGATGTCGACGGTGGAGCTGCGAATGTGACTGTTGCACTCGCATTGTTTGTAACGACCGATGGCGTTCCAGGTGCGGCAACATACAGATCGATGATGACAGAAGAGCTTGCACTGATAAGCGTATCGCCTCCAAGAGACTGAATATCGTAGCGGTACGTCCCCCCTGTGAACGGTCCTACCCCAGAACACCACGTGAACTGTAAAGACTGGGCAGCATCAAATACTGTTGTTGGTTTCGTAGTCAGGATCGTTCCATATGTCTTTGTTGCCCCCGTATCTACGAAAGAATTCACTGGGAAGACCAACGACGAAGTAGATTGTACAAGCTTGAGTGTAACTAGATTTGGGTAGGTGCTGATTGCCAAAGAGTCCGTAAGTAAGAATCCGTTGGGTGTAAAATTGAATAGTGGTGTACTTTGAGCTGCCTCTGTCCATGTCCCCGCAATCGTAGACACCGCATAACTTGCCGTGAATAATCCCGAGATAGTTCTTGTAGCACTTGGGGACAATCCTGGAGTGATTGCCGGCACCACATATGTTCCACCCGTAGCCTTGAAACTACCAGTTACAATATCTCTATGGTATTCTGTGATCCTGAAATTGCTGATCACAATTGCACTCTGGGGAGACACCGATAGCGAAAACACAATTGAATTGCTTCCCAGTGTATACCCAATAAACGGAGCAATCGGCGGACCTCCCGTTACTTGAGGTGTTTGTACAAATGTGCTGCTCGTGACTCCGCATATCGTCTTGTAAATCGCAAACTTATACGCAAATCCTTCCGCTGGATACGAAACGGGCGATCCAGGAACGTCAACACGTGTATCTCCACCCCCAAACGGTGCTTGTAACGCTGAAATTGTATAAAAATCGGTTGTACTCGGCGGGAATGTTGTGCCTGTAAATGTAATATTCATAATTCCACCGTTGTTCCCCGTCATAAACAGATTTGGGGACGTCGGAGGCTGGGGGTTGAAATCGAAGGTCGGACTTATTACAGCCGTTCCACTTACATTGTTTCCGAACGGAGTGATCCTGAATGTATAGGATAGATACGCCGACAAGTTCGGGAACGTGAATTGTAAATCGTAGTTGGGGAGCGCAGAGGCAGTGTAGAGGTTTCCAAAATTGTCAGAGATGTTATACTGTGCAACAGTGGGTCCGAATCCAGAGACGAGACCACGAGACGCAGTTAACGTCAAACTTACAGTTGTTATGGCTCCCGACACTGATCCTAGATAAACTCCCCTGACGTTGGATGGCTGGAAGGGAGGACCCAAATAGTATATTCCAGGTGCAGCGGCCGATAAGTTGTTCGGAGAGGGTGTCCCAGATGTTTGAGTATACGCAATGAACTGGTATGAAACCGACTGTAACCCAGATATGACGGAAGAAATGTAGGATGCACTAGAATCTGCGACGGTCGTCGTAGTCCCACCTGTTCCTGACGCCACAATGATATAGCCGAACTGCGACCCTCCCAGCGGGCGACCAATAGAGAGAGTAACTGTATTGCTTGTAATATTTGTGACGGCCAAAGATACTGGCGCTGCGAATGTGGGGATGAGATTATCTGCGCTTGTCGGCGGTCCAGTTACATTGTTCGCAAATCCGGTTACAGAAAGTTGATACGGGATGCCATTCGTAAGTCCGCTTACTGTTCCTGTCAACGTCGTCGTGCTTATGGTGGTTATCCCGGAGCCAAAAAACGTGTAGTATATCGGTCGGGGACCGAACGCACGTTCTACCGTCCAGCGGAATGTCTGATTACCAATTTCGGGACCATTGCCATACCCCGGCGAATATGGCTCCCCAGCAAAAATAGTGCCATAATCAGATCCGACACTGAATACCTTGTTCGCAAATGTTTGCGTGACAAAGGTCGTAAACGTATCAGTTTGAACAGGTGAGACAGTAAAGATTGCCCCAGAAGGATCAAACGTTGTCGTTACACCGTTCACAATGACCGTTGACCGTACTGTTGCTAACGCAGATACTGTTGAAATAACACTCGTTATGCCGAGCGTATTGAAATTCACAGTAAATGATGGTCCAGTCAGCATGGTTTTGCTGATGTAAGGATTCGTGAAGGAGGTGTTTCCACCCGAGACACTGATATTGGTCACACGGAACGAATACCATAGTCCTGAGACGTTCGTAATATCCGCCATCAAATTACACGACCCAACCCCTGCAGATAAGGTGGAAAACACACTCGGTGAAAGACCAGAGATAGAGAAACTGGCATAGGTTGTGCTAAGATCATTGATCTGTCCAGACAACCCCGTTATCGTCGTAATCGGAGTGAGCGTTGATCTACACATCGCAACCTGGTAGTAATCTGGAGTTGGGTGAAACGCAGTGTCCGCACACACTGAAAACGATACGGTTGTGTTATCAGCACTGATCGATGTGACCTGTGGAGTTCCCGGTGGACCTGGAATGAAATAGTTTGTTGGAATGCCTGTCGGCGTGCCGTAGCGGTAGATTCCACCGAGGACCGTTACAGGTGTAATCTGGTATTGGTAGGACGAACCGTCGGTATACGGACCAATGACAATAGTTTTCAGGGCGGACGTCACATTGACCAACACTTGAGGATTCCCGAAATTGTCGTTGACTGCGATCTGATTGGGAAACGGGGAAGACGGATACACTCCCGCAAACTTTATCACAGCAAATGATCCCGAACCGGTTAATACCGCTCCTTGAATGAGTCCTGGAGCGGTTGCAGGCGATGAAAGGAATGACGTTGTCGCACTGGACGGAGTAAACAGTCCATTGATGACTGGGGTGACGTAGACAAAGTAGTTCGTTCCTGGATCAAACTCACCGATCGTATACACGTTTCCCGACTGCTGGTAACTCTTGGTCGTAGAAATTCCGGTATTGGAGTTCGTGAACGTGAATTCGTAGTGATCCGTGCCTTTCATGCGATAGTCAAAACTAACATCCAGTGTCACGGTCAACTCAGTGGCATTCGATGTTACAAACGACAAGGAAAGATTGGGGATCTGCGTGGTCTGATTCGTATACAGAATCGGAGTCGGAGCGCCAGGCATCTGGTGAGTCGTACGGTTGGTTGGGACTTGTGGAGGCTGGATAGGTGCCCGTGGGAAACGAACACTTGCCGTTTCCAACGGTGGATTGAATCTGTTGTTCCAGCGGTGCCCACTCATTATATGAGTTTCATACTTTTTCCACGAAAACCAAAACGGATCTGAAAGTAATCTAGAATAGAGACAGCCACGACAATCATGACCATGACCTTTACCTATGACGACTACACCGACGAAGATTACGAAAACGGCATCCTCGAGTTTATGGGTATCCCTCTGGACTACTACGACGAGATTGAAGACCCGTGCCACTGGTACGTAGCCTCGCTCTTCGACCTCTCCGACGAATAGATAAATAAATAAATACAGATTCAACCAAAACGGATATTTTTAGCCTGGTGTAGAACCGATAGCCAAAGATGACCGATTACGACCACATTCTTGCGCTTATCAATCTCTCTTTCTTATCCTATCTCCGCCGCCGCATCATGGAACTCAACGGAGACTGGCCTCCTATTTCCGAAATGTATTCTACCCTCTCCCGCATCTTCACTGAACAGTTCCCACAGATCACAATTCGAACCGACGCTGCACTCAAATTGTTCGCCGAACGGATCTACGAGAACCTAGAGAAATACGCAGATATGAACCCTGAATATGACATTATAACGTTCATCGATTATGCGGAGAAATACGTCAGAGGAGAACTCCGCCAGGCACATCGCTGGGCGAGTCTCCACTACGACTGATTAAAAACAAAAAGGGCAACGGGGTAATGGACCCTCTGACCAAACGTATCCAAGCGCTCCCATCTGAACTCATTCATCTCATACGGACTTTTTTACCTCCTCACCCTCCTCGTCCAAAGCCACGAGATAACGGCGTTCAAAAACAATTGGACGCTCTGGCTAGATCTCCTAAGATGACAGCCATGGGCCTCTACAAAACGGAAAAGGATGACTATTAAAGTAAAGAATGCAAGAAATGATAGGGCTTCCCGTTGTCAAGCTCGTGGGCACTCTGCTCCTGACCTACTCCACCCATTACGGTGCGACCAAGATGTATTCTGCCCTGTGCGTCCCCAACGGTATGTGGGGATATGTTCAGGGTATGTTTACTACCGGCAGCCCCATCTGTGCCGCCACCCTGACCTACGCCTCCAACTCCCAGGCTTCTTATGCTGCCATCATCACCATGACGATCTCACGTGCAGTGATGGACGCTATTCTCCCAGGAACCGGAACGGCAACGTAAACAAACACAAAACGAATTTAATTCTCCCAGTCTTTTTCAATTCAAAACACAAAAGAAGAATGGCGGGAATAGTGTTCAAGACGGAAACGCATGTTCTTATGGGCTATCAACCGGATAAGGCGATGATCTCTGGCATCGGTGGGAAACCCAATGAGTTTGAACCTCTTATCCACACGGCCTTCCGTGAAACCATCGAGGAACTGTTTGGGGTCAATCCCCCCTGCTCACTTCTCGTCAGCCTTGCCGAAGTCTTCAAGACCGCTGGATCCGTCCAGAACGGTGGGTATACGATGTTTGTTCTCTCATTCGACGATCTTCTTCGTTTCATGAACTACGTCCAGGCATCTGTTCAGACGTCCCCATACTATGCCGAGTTTCCTCAGAGCCTCGACGATCTTCTCCTTCGTCGTAGGACCCCCGCCGACGCCGAGATCACCCACCTTGCTATGATTCCCATGGTCTCCGAATACTTTCGTGTAGACCAGCGGGATATTCCCCTGATTATGTAACGTGCTGTTCGCATCCTCCATCCAACACTCCTTACAGAACCAGTCCACGTCCGGAAGGTCCATCCGGCATTTTTGGCATGTTTGCATTGTCCTAACCTGCCTAAATTTAAAAATTATTTTTCAAGTTCTCTACCCCTCCGCCGTCCCCCCTCTCTCACCGATTCACGATCGGGCTCAGATGGCTGATCCCCTCCGTCGGCGTATTCCCCTCCTCAAACACCGCACGGTTCAGCTCGTCTTCCGCCTCCATCTGCCGCTCGTTCTCCTCCGCCATCTCCTGCCGCCTCTCCCCTGCCTGCGAGTCCGTCTCCTCTCCCTCGTAATCGTCAGCGAAATCCGGATACCCCCCAGGGTGAATGGCACGGGGCGGCTGGTTTCCGTCGTCGTAGTCGTAGTCTTCCTCATCTTCACGGTCCACACAGCAGTAGCAGGTCGTGTGAAGGACCGCCGAATCCTGCTTCGCCAGATCGCACATCTCGCACACCCGTCCGCCAATGCCCGTCCGGACATCGCCGCACTGGTCGCAGTTTGGACCCGCATGTGCCGTCACCCGCCCCTTCCACGCCGTCTCAGCCCGCTTAAGATCGGCGAACGCCTTCATGCTCTTCTCCATCTCCCAGAAGAAGTTCGACTCTGTCACCGCCTGACCCGCATCGTCGTCCTCTAGGAACTCGTAGAAGTCTTCACGCAGACTATTGTCAGCAGGATTGCCGATAATGAATGTAAACATCGTCAGGATTCCCATAGGGTCGCTCGCCTTGAGTTCTGCCACCTTCGCACGCAGGTTGTCCACCATGATGCGACTGCAGAGACCATTGTTGTCCTTCATCCACAGTTTGATGAACTCCTCCGCCACCGTCGGCGCCAGCTCCATATACTCCTGGACCGTCATCAGGCGCTTCTCCTCCACACACTCGTGCCAGCCCTCGGTTGCGATCTTAAGGGCACACCGATCCTCCGTGCCACAGCCGCACTTTCCCTGCATACACAGCTGTGCCATCCTCTCCTCGTTCTCCAGCTTGATCTGATAATGGTTGATGCTCTTGATGTTGTTGATGTTCTGGATGCTCATGATGATATGTGATGTGTGATGTATGATATAGCCCGACTGTCCAAAACCTAGAGCCAAAACCGATCCGTTTTGGTGACAAAAACGGATCCGAAATGGATCTAGAAAGTAGATGGTGCCCACCCATACGAACATACACACAACACTTACAAAAGTCTTGTGTCTCTGTTCCCCCCTACCTACGCATTGAATAACGCTTGGATTGACCCCTTGCACAATGTCGTACAGCACGAAGATCATGAACGCACTGGAGGCCCTTTGGCCAAAGAACGTGGAGACGCAGACGGACCTTATCGTCCAGATGCTCTCCGACGTGCCCGCTGAGGAGCACGAGACAGTCATGCAGGAGTGCGCAGTCTTCTGTGTGCTGTCGAACTCTACCAACTACATGAAGGATGTGAGTTGGGGAGATGTTGCGGTTCGCTCCGATGAGGCGAAGGCGAACCGCTTTGTGACGATGCCTACCAGCGAGTGGGAGCACGTCAAGATGCTGGCCAAAGGCGACCGCTGGAACCGCCCGTGGTTTGCGTCCTGGGCTGAGTGGAAGGAGTGGGCAGATCGCATTAACGGCAAGCGCCGTGCGGTGCACTCTCCTCCTCGCCTGGTGATCGAGCGTGAGCCCGACCGTGTCAAGCAGCTGCTCGAGGACCGTGAGGACGTCTTCCGCTACCCTCAGCGGTACGTGAAGACGGAGGCCGAGGCGGTCGCACTCATCTGCGAGATCGAGAACGCCATCGTCCGCTGGGGCGGCAAGGCACGGCTCGACAAGGTGATCGACGCCGAGTGGGACGAGGCGGTGGTGGCTGGGCAGGTGTCTGAGGAGCAGGTGGTTGCGTCTAAGGAGCTCGCACGCCGCGAGGCCGAGTACGCCGAGTTCCCCGGTCTGGCCGCCTTCATCCAGTCCTGCGGCGAGCCGTGTCGGATGGTGATGGAATGAAAACATAAAAACAAATAAAAAGAGCAAAACCCAAAACAGCCTAAAAAGCGCAAAAGGCGAAAGCCACAAAAAGAAAGAAAAGTCTATGCACGGTTAAAGGACCTGGTCCCCCTTTTTCCATGTGATCCCCCCTCCGCCCGCCCCCTCCCCAACCGCACGGACCAACCCAATTTTGTCACAAACCACCCTATTTATCAGAACGATTTCGTGAGT
>Ga0209401_1000335_pt1 | contig 32286 bp, 30 predicted proteins | sample M_140807_MF_Meta_FD_187318 | JGI IMG/M metagenome (GOLD analysis project Ga0209401, IMG submission 187318) | Freshwater microbial communities from Lake Montjoie, Canada to study carbon cycling - M_140807_MF_MetaG (SPAdes) (version 2) | ecosystem: Environmental > Aquatic > Freshwater > Lake... | reverse complement strand
GTTCATTATATATATATATATATATATTATTTAATAATTAGTATAAGATTGACCACTAGATATGGTGTCTAAAGGTGAAGAACTAGACCCTTGCATCTGTTTTTTTAAAAAGTTTTTTAATTCATTTTTCATAGAAACTGGTTCATCTTGTTTCGTAGGCAATAAATCGATAAGTGTATATGAACTTGGTGAATTCATATTTGACGATGAATTATTTTGAATAATCTTATACATATTTTCATATTTTTGGTTAGGACTATTCACTAAATCTTTTATTTTTGGAACAGTCAAAGTCGATTTTAAAAAATTTATTAAATGATGTACTAAAAATATGAGAATAAATGACACAATTGTAATTTGAATAATCCATGATAACATATTATATTCATATATTAGTTTAAGAGAGATAAAAACTCAATTATTTCTTCTTTTACTAAAGAATCTTCTATATTTGTTCCATTCGGCATTTCAAAATATATGTCTTTATACAGGACATCATTTTCAGTCTTATTTTTATTTAAATATAATGTATCTTCTGATACATTCTCAAATTCAATGACTAATTTTATACAAGATTTTTTATTGGAAGGATTTGTTTTATTTTTATTTAAAGAAAAAATATCTCTCTTCATCATTGAAGTAACATGTTCTGAAGGTATTTGAACTACTTTTTCTACAATAAAAAAAGATGGATCTACAATAAGTGAAAAATCATTATAAAAATTATTTAATATTATTATATTATTGTCAATTGGGTTCAATTTGATAGTTGAAATATGATCAATTATATATATTCCATCAAGAGAATAAATAAGTGTATATTCTTCTGTTTTGACATGATATTCAGTCAGTTTTTTTATCAAATCTGGTAAAATATCTAAGTTAAAATGATTTATATATATTTTCATTATAATGTATAATATATAAACTATTTAAACCTATTCAATTTATTATAATTAGATGTCTCAACCGTTAACTATTATTATTGTTGAAAAAGGTAGTATTTTAAAGCCATTAGCTATTAAAGATTTTAAAATAGAAGAATTATATAAAAAATGTGGTTTCAAAAAGGCCGAAGATTTTATCAAACAAATTGAGTGGTCTGCTAAATATGATGGTAATAAATATTTTGTAGAAGTATATGCCAAAACTGAAGGACGTGCTGGTTCTGAAAACAAATATGACTTTCCACCACCAATTGATAATTCACTTTTTTTTGGTAATTGTGCATTAATCGCTTACTTGAAGACTGAAACAAATTCTAAAATGTATGTAGATATTGATCTGCAATTATGGAAGAAAATTTATGATAAATTGTTTGGTGGTTTTGAGGATTTGGCTTCTACTGCAAAAGAAGATGAAGAGGAGGAAGATGAGTTAAAAAATATTCCAAAGGAGAAGAAAACCAAACAAGGTTATTTGAAGGATGGGTTTGTTGTTGATAGTAGTGATACTGAAGAGTCTGATGAACAGTGTAATGACGAAGAAGATGAAGATGATGAAGATGATACAGAGGTTCAAAGCACAGAAGATGACGAGATTATTATTGAAGATCTAGGAAGTGAATTGAGTGAAGAATCTTATGAATACGATGAACTTTTAGACGAAGAAAAAGATACAAAATGAAACAAAAAAAGAACTTGTATAAATCATTATAATTACGTTTGTTTTCAAAATTCTATATAACTAAATATAAGGACGACCATGAGTGTATTTTTTATCTGGCTTTATTAGTATTGCAATAGTTGAAAGGAACTTGTAAGCCAACTCAGGATCTTTACTTTTCATCTCAACAACTGGTCGCATCAGTCGTGCCATCATGTTTGAACGTGTGTCGCCCCACCAAGCTGGACTATAAGTAAGAGATCTGTCTGTATTCTGCTCGGCCTCTTCTGTTGTCAATTGAGCAAAGTACTTTGGGTGTAGATAAAATTGTTTGATTAACCTTGATAATCCAAACCTATCTAATCTCGTAACAAGTTGTTTCATAGGGTTGTACTTATCCTCAATCAGTTGATTACGTATCTCGTAAGGAATGAATTCGCCGATGTAACTGATAATTACCTCAGGCAACTGGTTGATTGCACTGATAATTGTCTTGGAAGCCTTCTTTTTATTCTCCTTTTCACAGAGAACCAACGCTTTCTGTGTGTTGACAACATTGTCCTTTATTTCAAGCGTTTGTATTTGTCTCTTTAGCTCAACTCTTTTACCTATGATACGTTCATGAATTATTTCATCCCACGCGCGCAGTTCCTTTTGTTGTTTCAAAATTGTTTTGGCAATTTGGTTTTTTTGTTTTTTTTTCTCTATAATCGTGGCTTTCTTTCGTTTTATTTCCGCTTCAAGCAAAGCAATGTCATCTTGTTCAGTTTTTATTTCTCTGTTTACCTGTATATTATGTCTGAGTGTCGATTCAAACTCACAATATAACAAATTATGCACTGTATCTTTAACGCGAATCGTCTGACGTATTTCCGAGATTTTCTCGGCATTCGTAGCACGCTTCTTTCTGGAACCACCCCCACCAACATTTGATTTCGTTTTAACGACTTGCGACATTTGATAGTTTAATGATGTAAAGAACTGCATAAAAATCTTCTCAATTTTTTTTTCACAGCATATAAAAAAGTGAAATACTAAAAATTTATAAAAGCTGACATGCTATTATGTAAGTATGTACGTAAGTATGTAGGTAAGTATGTAAGTAAGTATGTAAGTAAGTATGTAAGTAAGTATGTAGGTAAGTATGTAGGTAAGTATCTAGATATATAAGTAAGTATGTAGGTAAGTATCTAGATATATAAGTAAGTAGATAATCAGTAAGTATGTAGGTAAGTATCTAGATATATAAGTAAGTATGTAGGTAAGTATGTAGGTAAGTATGTGTAAACAACAAAAATAATTAAATTATAAAAATATAAACATTTAACAAAAAATAATATTTTTATATTTTATATGCTTTTAATATTTAAAACAGCTTTACTTCAATTATCATGTATAATTATATTTGCCTTTATTTATTATTTTAATAATATTCATTTTGAATATAACGAAAAAGAGCCTAGAAGGGATAAATTTATAGATTTTTTATTATTAAGTACTACTATTCAAGCTAGTATAGGTTTTAGTGGTATAAACCCTATAACAGATTTAGGTAAGTTTATTGTAATAATACATCAAATGTTAGTAACATTTTTTCATATTTTAACTATTTATGTTCTAAAATTTTATTTTTAGAGTATAGAAACGTAGATAAAAAATTGATTTAAATATATATCTTTATATTTAAATCATTATAAAGATGTCATTGAAGAAGATTGAAAATCCTGACATGTTCCGTTCAAATATTCGCAAAAAACTAAATGTTATTATGAGTAATGAAAAGAATGCACTCAATTTAGAAAAAGGTATATTCAATTATGCTCTCAAAGAAGCCGACCAGCGAAGAGTAATCAAAAAATGGGAAAATTCTTCCTTTGTGCAAATTTATTTAAACCATTTGCGCAGTATTATGACCAATTTGAGTGCCGATATTTTGCAGCAAATTGATAATGGTTCATTGAAACCACATGTTGTCGCGTTCATGACACATCATGAATTGCGACCTGAAAAATGGTCGGCTCTTATTGATGCCAAGAGCAAACGTGATAAGAATAAATTTGAAGTAAACATGGCGGCTGCAACGGACACTTTTACGTGTCGTAAATGTAAAAGTAATCAATGTACTTATTATCAGATGCAAACAAGGAGTTCGGATGAACCAATGACTACATTTGTTTGCTGCATAAAATGTTCGGCAAGGTGGAAATGTTAAAGAAAGAAATATTTAAGTCCATATAATAAACAAATTAACGGTGCACCATAATACATAAGGTAATAAAGACGTGATATACATCTCCTATACATGAAGATAAATGGTTCTCCAACATATACTTGTTTCTCTCTAGTATAATTGTAAATATATTTTTTTAAAATAATGTCAGGAAATTCTGGTGACACTTTTCTTAAAAACATTGCACATTTATTTTTTTGTAAATTATCTTCTAAAAATTTTATATCCGTTGAATTTGCGTCTTTAAAAGTATGCGGACTAGTTGCACTACCCATGCGAGACCAATCAGCTAAATGTGTCACTTCATTTAAAACTCTGCTATTAAGTTCCTTATAACCATATAATATAATAGCAAACAAACTTTCATTTGCTAATCCACCTGCACAAATGGTTTTAGTAACTTCTTGTCGTGTCCTTACAAATCTAAATATTTGTTCAACATTTTCTCTCTTTATTGTAAACCAAGGATCATTTGCTAGACGCAAATTTTCTGGAAACAACCCCAAATTTGCTCGCTTATGCACATTTACATTCCACCAAGCCGGCTTCCAACTCATAATAGTTTTGTTCCAAAATCTATAAAATAAAGAGCGGAATTTCTGCGGCGAAATAATTGGACAACACGAATCTGTTAGAAGACACATCCATTGATTGGCTGGGTCATGAGTGAGCGCAAATTGCATAAGTGAGAGATAAGCAGGAACAACATGAAAATAACTAGTTTCATATATAAAATGAGATGGTAAAGCATGTTGTAAAATCCATTTTGATTTAATTTTTTTTAAATCTTTATAATAAAAGTAGACATTAATAATGTCCTTATTGGGTTCTATCCATTCTCTCCAAATATCTTCTTTATTTAAAATATGGTCATAACTAATAATAAAGCATAAAGCAATTTTCATAATATATATGAATTATAAAATTAGTTCTAAATCCTTCGAGATAATAATATAAATAATACCTTTTATATAATAAAAATGAATTTAATTTATCTAACTTTTACATAAGATATTATAAATGAAGACTGAAAATATTTATATTGATACATTAAAGAGAGAAATTACTTTTCATATTGGAAAAAATCAGAGTGAAAACTTCAAGTCATTGATAAAGGCAAATTGACAGATTTATGGTTTCATGCAAAAGACGTATCATCTTGTCATGTTGTTTGCGAAGTACCTGATAATTTATCCAAAAAAGATATGAAATATATAATAAAAGTTGGTGCATTATTATGTAAATCTAATACAAATAATATTAAAAGTATAAAAAATATAACAATAATTTATACTTTTATAAAGAATGTTATAAAAACAGAGGTCCCTGGTTGTGTAGTAACAACAAATACAAAAAATATAATTTGTTAAACACTTCATTAGTAAATTTCTTTATGCATGGTAACTTTCTTCCCTTTTTCAGAAAATTTGTAAATCATGTAGTATAACGACTTTAAGCCACCAAATAAAATATATTTTATTTTGTAAATAGTTTAACCATTAAAAAAGAATATATTATTAAAAATATTATATTAAGTATTATTCCGCCTTCTCTATCAATATTTTTGATTATATTTTGATCTATTTTTTCTTTATCAATAAAATTATAAATAATTTTTTTTTCAAATAAAAAGTAAAAAAGAGTACTAGACTCAATTAAAAGTATAAATAAATAGATACGTGTATTATACTTATAAGCAAAAAGTATATACAATATCCAAACTGTAGTTATACATGATAATAAAAGCCTTATTCTTGTAAGAATAATACCTCTTTCTGTTACATTTTCCTCTTCTGGATACTTTATACTAACTACAAGGTCAAAAATTCTTTTAAAAAATATAAATATAATATAATAAATAAGGGCAAAAAATGCTTTTTCTTCTTTCATTTATATATAAAAAATATATTTAAAATATTATAATTTCAAAATATATTTAAAATATTATAATTTCAAAATATTTACTAATAAATAATTAAAATATAACTACTTCTAAATCTTTTAAGTTCCAATATTCACATGCACCTCCTGGAATAGGTCTTTTAATAATAAATGGAATTTTTTTCTCTTTAAGCTCTAATTCGGCAATAATATATCCATCTATAATATTTTCAGGAACTTTTACAAGTGGTTTAGCACCAGTTTCAATTTGTTTTGCACGTTGTCCTAATATACGCGCTTTCTCATATTTTGTTAAATAAGGTATTGTTCTATGTAATGGGTCAATAATAAGACCATCACTATTTCTAATAACATTTGTCATTTTTGAAATTTCATCATAGTTATGACTTAAACATTCTGGATGGAAGTCATCTATATAATTCTTAACTAATTCAGAATCAAATTTTTCCAAATAATTTTCATTATATTCTTCGTCATCATCGTCGTCATCATCAAGTATCATTAATTTTTTCTTAGGTTTTTTTTCTGATACCTTCTTTGATTTAACTTGTTGAGGGATCACATCTGTATTATCATTACCATTATCATCATTATCATCACTATTACCCTCATTATTACTACCATCATCATGACTACCATCATTATTACTACCATCATCATCACTACCATCATCATCACTACCATCATCATCACTATCCATTTGAGTTTGCGGAATTTCTTCTTCATCTTCTGCTAATTCATCATTTTCATCTGAACCATTATCAGACATATCTGCATCATCTGCTAGATAATCATTATCTAATTGTTTAGATTGATCAATAATTTTTTCAGGATACGCGTCTATTTCAGATTTTACGGATTCAATATCAGAATATTCTTCGTCGCTCATGATTATTATAATAAATAGTTATACTTTTAAATAATTAATTTCAATTTTCTTTTTAACAAATAAATCAATTAAATTGAAAAGTTAAAATATGTAAAAATAATCCTTTTATATTTTATAAAAATACATATAATGAAGCAAAAAAACCAGAAATATGCAGTAAAGCATGATTAAATAAATGATTGTCACAACACCATTCCTTTGTAGAAAAAAAATGACTTCTATAAAAAGCAACAATAGATAATATACCTAAAAGTACAAATATAAGTTTTACATACAAATTTAACTTTTTATAAATTAATAAATATACAACAAATATAAATGAAAATAATTTGGCTATATTTGAATCTAGTTTATGAATTAAAGAATTTTGTATTGGATTATACCAAAATAATTGCGAAAAAATAAAACATAAAATTAATGGAAAAGTCAATACATTTTTTTCTAAATTTTTATTATTTGTTAAAATATATATTATTAATGATAATAAAAATAACCCACTAGTAAAACATAAATAATAAGGTTTAAGCAAAGCCATATATATAAATAAATAAATATATTATACAATAAAATTCAAAATTTTTATATTTATATAGTTTCATTTGTGTTCCATGTAGTGTCACATTCAGAACATAAATACATGTATTTCATATTTGAATCATCATAACGAATATAGATAATTTCTCTAGGTTTATCTTCAGTATTAGTACTACAATTAGGATTTGGACATAATACAGTGTCAATACGAGGTAATGTTGGATCTAACTTAGTATATTTATTCACAATATGACTAAATGTTTGTTCTGTTTTTTTAACTTGTGTCTTTGATACACAAACATTTTCTGTAGCAAGTAATGTATCTTCATTTCCACATTTTCGACAATAATACACTAACATATTTGGATTGTCACTATTGATTCGAATATAATACATGTTTGAGCAGTTTGAACAAAAGTGCATCTTACTATAATATAAATACAATATATTTATATTATTTTTATTCAATTTTAAATCCACCTTTTGAAAAAGGTGGAGCCAAAAAGAAACAAATCTCAACCTTTCTCAAAGGTGGATAAGCGGTCAATTACAATATTATAATCTACAATAATATTCATGCCATAAAATCCTGTTTTAAAATTTACTTGTTGTTCTTTAAATTCAGTATTTTTTTTTATAGCAAACTCCAATAAATTGTCATAGTTTTTTTCAAAATTCTCCTTTATAAATACGTAAAAGTTCTCAAAGAATGGCAAATAAACTCCCTCTTTTCTATACAAAATATCACAAACTGCTACATTTAAATTTGAAAATTCAATAATCTCATTATAGTTTTCCATATCTTTGTGACATTTACGGACACCAGGTTCATTTAATAATGGATCTTTACAAAGTAACGTACATAATGTAAGTAAACTAGTTGTTATTGTTTGACATGAAGTCCATTGTTCTCCTCTCCAAGTGTTAAAGAGAGAAACACATACTTTACCACATGTATATAAATTAGGATTAAATCTAACATTATTACCATTTGTGCAATATTTTAATTTTGGAGGACTATGAGGGTAATCCATTGGAAAAGTAAATTCAAAAAAATAATTGCCACCAAAATAAGGTGTTTCTGAAGGACCAACAATCATAGCATAACCTTTTAATATATCTGTGTCATCGTGTATATAATAAATTCCTTGGTCTATAAGAGGATTTTTTATTATTTGTTTTACATCTTTTAATAAACGATGTATAGTTTCTTTTGATATAATTTTTGACATTGCAATATATTATATATATTAACAAACTTTTAAACCAATTTTAATAAAATATTATTATTTAAATCTAAAATGGTCTAAACAGTTATCTAAAATACCCTCAAATTTTCAAAATAAATAGAAAAAAAATGAAATAGAAAAATCTCGGTATAGTATATCATATAATGAGTAATTACCAGATGACATCATCTAAATTTAAAGATCTAAATGAATTTTTAGCAAATCATAGCGCTAAGAATAATACAAATCAAAGTGAAAATATTACATATACTCATACACGAATACCTGATAAAACATTGAACATATATCCAGGCTCTTATATTATCCCAAAAGAAGAATTACAAACATTTTACTCCCTTTATTATGAGAAAATATTTGTGAATAAACAAAAAGAGTACTTGACAGAAAGACAATTGGAAATAGGTGGTCCAATAGCAGTAGATTTTGATTTTCGTTATAATTATGACGTAACATCAAGACTACATACTAGCGAACATATAAACGATATGATTTGTGAATATATGGAACAACTTAAGCAATGTTATTTAATTACACCTAATGTTCCAATTTCTGTATATATTTTTGAAAAACCAAACGTTAATAGGTTAGAAGATGGGTCTTTAACAAAAGACGGTATTCATATGATTATTACAATGCAAGTTGATCATACTATGCAGTTGATAATTCGTGAGAAAATGCTTGAAAAATTAAAAGAAGTTTGGGACCTACCAATAATAAATACTTGGGAATCAGTATTAGATGAAGGGATTAGTACAGGCAAAACTGGATGGCAGTTATTTGGGTCGCGCAAACCAGGAAATGAAGCTTATGAACTAACCCATCATTATATAATGACACTAGACGGTACTGATGATAATTTTAGCATGGATGAAAAGGAAGTCAAATATTTTGACATGAAGAACAATTACGAGAAATTGTCAGTTCGTTATGAAAATAATCCAAAGTTTGAATTGAACCCAGGAATAATTGATGAATATAATTCTAAACTAAAAGTTAGAGGTCAAAAAAATTTCAAAAAAGCATCTAGTAAAACAAAGATGAATTTAATCATAGAAGATGAAAATGATGAAGAACAAGATGATATGATTTCAATAAATGATATTAAAGATAGAGAAACATTGGAAAAAGCAGTAAATTTATTATTAAAAAAATTAAATGAACAAAATTTATATGAAATTTCAGAAACACATTATTTTACACAAGCATTACCTCCAAAATATTATGAACCAGGATCTCATTTATTAAATCGTCAAGTAGCATTTGCTTTAAAGCATACTGATGACAGATTATTCTTATCATGGCTTCAACTAAGAAGCAAAGCAAATGATTTTGATTATAGTTCAATTCCTGAATTATATGGATTATGGAAGAAATTTGGAAAATCAAATCACAATGGTGCAAAAGTAACAAAAAAATCTATCATGTATTGGGTAAAAAAAGATAATTTTGAAGAATATGATAATATAAAGAAAAATACAATTGACAACTATCTAGAATGTGCTTTTGAAACTGGAACAGAATATGATATTGCAAAAGTTTTGAAGCAAATGTTTAAGGACGAATATGTTTGTGTAAGTTATGATAAAAAGGGTATATGGTATAGATTTAGAAATCATCGATGGATAACAGATAAAGGTCTTGGTCTTAGAAATAAAATTTCAGAAGATTTATATAAATTTATATCAGAAAAACAAGAGCTTATTAATAAACAAATTTACGAATATCAAGAGGATGATGAAAGACGCGAATTCTTAAAAAAAAAAAATAAAAGTATATCAGACATTAAAATTCGTTTAAAACGTACTAATGATAAAAACAATATTATGCGTGAAGCTGCAGAAATATTTTATGATCCTGATTTTGTAAGAAACATGGATACAAATAAATACCTCATGTGTTTTGACAATGGTGTTGTAGATTTTGCCAATAAAGTTTTTAGAGAGGGATATCCAGAGGATTATATTACAAAAACAACAGGAATTAACTATATACACGCAGATGATGTTTTAACAAGCGAGTATACACAAGTAAAAAACCAGTTAATCGAATTTATGAATAAATTGTTTCCTATTCCTGACTTAAATAAATATATGTGGGACCATTTGTCATCATGTTTAATTGGTGCAAATAAGAACCAAACATTTAATGTTTATCATGGTAGCGGAAGTAATGGAAAATCAATTTTAGCTGATTTAATGTCACTAACATTAGGTGAATACAAAGGAACAGTTCCTATTACTTTGGTAACTGATGTTCGTGGTAAAATTGGCGGAACATCTGACGAAGTTCTTAAGCTAAAAGGTGTCCGTTATGCAGTTATGCAGGAGCCATCTAAAAACGTTAAATTGAATGAAGGTATTATGAAAGAGCTTACAGGAGGTGATCCATTACAAGCAAGAGGTCTTTATTCTGAGTCGGAGATTTTTGATCCTCAATTCAATTTAGTAGTTTGCACAAACAATCTATTTGACATTGAAAGCAATGATGATGGAACATGGAGAAGAATTCGTAAATGTGATTTCGTGTCAAAATTTGTCGACGAAGGCGAAAATCACACAGATGATACATCTTACGTATATCTCAAGGATAAGAGCTTGAAGGATAAATTTCCAGTATTTGCACCAATATTTGCTAGTCTACTTGTAAAGCGAGCTTTTGAAACAGGAGGTCTTGTAGAGGATTGTGAAACCGTAATACAGGCATCAAATAAATATAGAAATGGACAGGATCATATTAGTGGATTTATTAATGAGAAGATTATTAAAACAGGTAATCCTAAAGATAAGATTGGTAAACAGGGAATATATACTGAATTTAAGATATGGTTTTCCGAATCTCAAGGCACAAGAAAACCACCAAAGGGTGAAGAGGTTTATACAGCAATGAATAAAAGGTTTGGTAATGCAAAAGATAAATGGAACGGTGTTAAATTTGTTGAACCAGAAGATGATGAAGATATATAAATAAAAAGAGTAATTTAACTTTATAATAAAAATATTTTATAAAATATTTTATAAAATATCTTAATTTGTTTATGATTTATATATTTTTATATTTGTTTATACCTAAGGTATCATCTATATCTTCTTTATATACATTTTTTGGAAAAATATTATATATTTCATAAATAATATAAATAAATATTCCCAACAATCTTGTAGAAACAAATGGTAGAAAAATAAGCACAATAAATACAAATAAACGTATTTTCCAACTTGTTTGTGATGGATATATGAATGAAATAATAGCAAAAAATACAACACAAATGATATAAATTAGCAAAATTATATAATAATAATAAAATTTTAAAGCATCAGATTGTTGATCTTGATAATATGTTTTGCGCTCATTTGTAAGAATGTCATTATTTGTATTTTTTAACTCTTTTATAAGAATTGCATTTTCTTTTTTATATTTTAAATATAAATCAACAACATTCTTATAATTCATAAGAATACCACCATAAGAAGCTATCTTAAGTTGAATATTTTTTTTACGCTCCTCTTGTTTTTTTTTAAATTCAACAACCTTTTTTTCTACTTCTTCTTTTAATTGTTTTTCATATACATCATTCCATGCAGATTCACCTTCAGTAAATGTAACATAATTTTTATGAGCGAATTCTACTCTAGCTGGTGCTGATACTAAGTTTGACTTTGAAAATTCATATTTTAATTTGAGTTTTTCAGCTTCTTTCTTCTGCTGACACTCAGGATCGCAATTTATCATTTCTTGAAGTTGAGCAAATAAAGAATTTATTTGAGAAGTATTGATCGACATTACTATATTATACAACGATAAGATTTTGACATATTTATCAGAAAATATATTTTTCTCTAAAATTAAATATTATATGGTTTTAAATTACTTAAATTATAATCAGATTTGTATTTACCTGGTTGAGTTTTTGTTAATGCCTCCATTATTATATCTTGATTATTCTGAAAAGTTTCTGTAGAACTACTAACACATAGATCTAGTTCAACATCATATGTTTGACCATCAGAGCAACATTCTTCACCTACACAGGTACTACCTGAATTTACTGTTTCCCATGGGTCAGAAGTGTCCTCAGTTGAAGTAGGTTCTGGAGCAGTACTTGGATCAAAAGCCCAATTGTATGAGTCGTAATTCATGTTATCACGCGAAATAATAGATATATAAGTTTTTAAGAAATACCATGCTCCTATAACACCAATAATTAAAAATAAAACATAATATACTTTTGGTGGTAATATTCCTTTATTTAATAAAATTGTTAATATAATAATTGGTATCAATGTAAATATAATAACTCTCATTAAAGATGAATGTTCTGCATACTTATCTCCGTAATATGCGTTTATTTCAACAAGACGAATTTTATTATTTCTTTCCATTTTTAAAGCATGCAAACGTTTTTTAGAGCGATTTAATTCAGTTTCAACAATATTAATTGCAGCAGTTTGTTGTTTTAAAGTTCCTGTAGAAGAATCCATTGCACTTTCATAGAAATTATTAACTTCTCTTAATGTTGAATATAAATTACTGCGCATTTCCGAAAGTTTATTAATTTGTTCAACTATTTCCTGTTGTTGTTGAGGTGTTAAAGAAGAATCCTTTTCTATTTTGTTAAATAGTTCTTGCTCCATTTGTTGTAAACGTTGAATATCTCCTAATATTTTCTCAACAAGATTTGAAATATCAGGTATACTTTTATCAGAAACACTTCCAGACATATTTGTATAAATTATAGTAAGATAATTAAATAAAATAAAATTATTTTTGTTTATTTTATTTTATTTTATTTATTTTATTTATTTATTTATTTTATTTATTTTATTTATTTTATTTAATACTATTAATTTATTATAAAAATTTAACACATTTTAACTTGGTGATGTTTTAATATTCATAGCTACTATTACTGAACCAGCTGCTAAAATAGTCCAAAATAAATAATCATAATTTTTTTGTAAAACAACAATATCACTATCTTGTAAAATTTTTTCAATATTATCATTTGGTTTAAAACCTTCTCTAGTTCTTTTATTTGGATTCATTTTATCTATTTCTACATTAGCTGACTTATTTTCTTGCAAGTATCGTTGTAATCCTTTTGTATTTTTATATGATTGACTTTGAGCATTATTAGTTCCTTGTCCAAATCTGTCCGTCAATGTAGATATTTCTCTAGATAATCCCTTCATCTCATTCTGCAATCTACTTAATTCTTCTTGTTCTGCGGCTGTGGCGTTTGCCAATCCATACTTTCCATTAAGTTCACCGCCAAGGACATAATTTTGGTATTGAACAGAATCAATATTTACTGTATCTTTTGTAACACCAGATGGAACTGATATAGGACCCTTTCCTCTTACATAAGTATCAATATTTGTATTGTTATAAAGTGATCCACCATATGGCCATGCTGCACTTGTTTTAGGCCAACAAACATTATTTGCATTATCAAATACAAACCCATAACAATCTTTATTATTGTCACATGTAGATTTGCATCCTTCAACGTTCGCACTACCATACATAGCACCAGGTATATCATTCATAGGAGTATCTACTTTATTAAACTTAGTATAATTGTTTGTTAAATTTAAATTATTAGAAGCGTATTCGTGCAAAACATTTTCTTCATCTACATAACCAACTTTTCCAATATTTTCTTTAAATGGTGCTGGAGTTAAAGAATATAATGCATTTACCCAACCTCCACCAACTTGGTATCCTTTTGAATTTGTACTACAAGCACTAACTTTTTCATTCGTGTATAAAACTAAATTACCATCTGTTTGCATAATTAAATATATAGAACCAGTGTTAGAACCAATAAATTCTCCTGCTGCTAAAGTTGAACCACTAGACATCCAGTTGACACCATATTTGCCTTTTTTTGCAGCAAAACTTGGATTTGAATATTTTTTTTCAGTACGTTTTTCTGCACGCCATATTTCACCTTGATTATCATCTGGGGACATTCCTCTAGAGACAGTCATAATACCATTGTCATATAACATTAAATAATAATTACCCAAATCTGGATCTCTAGTATATACTGAATTTGACCATCCTCCGCCACTAAAATTCCCATCACTTAAATGCATACGATTTGAGCTCTGACCATATTTAATTACACTATTAATATCATTTGACAAAGCACATTGAGCATTTTCACCACTTCGACTATTTTGCAAGCCAAAATAATTCATATTTTTAGCGGCTGCAGCATCACGACATGTTTCATAGTTATAAGATTGACTACCTCCATTTTCTAAAGCCATAGCTCTTGAACCAGAATCTCCGTATGTTCCAATATAATCAGTTGCTTTTTCCGAAGGTGATGCATAAACACTAGCACCAGATGAATTTTGTACTATTAAAGAACCTTGACGATTTAATGTTGCTATATTTCCTGCACCCTGCACATCCGCTGCCCATACAACCGCATTTGAATACTTATATGCTGTACCATATTTACCTGATGACGACGCCAAATCGTTACTTAAAAGACAAGCAGCTGTACCATCTTCTTTTCCGTCTTGTAATCCAAAATAACTCCAACCATTATCTGATGCATATTTCTTACAAGTTTCTAAATCTGTATAACCAATCTCAGCAGGGTTCCAGATCATAGCTCGTTTGTCATCTGTAAAACCATAATCTGTACTGGTATATAAATTCCATATTGCAATTTGAACACAATATCTATTTCCAGTTCTATCACCAGGATTACCGCAATTTGTGGTAATTATAACATAACTATTATAAGGTTTTGGATCAGGAATAAAATATGTTTTTAATTCATAATTTAATTCTTGGTTTTCTTGTTTATCTACTTCTACCCATTGACTGCCATTCCAACCAACTACATACCAACTATTAGGTGATCTTCCATTCGGTTGTCCACAACAATCTTGTCTTCCTTGAATATCATATTTGGTTAATACAAAATCTTGAGGTAAATTAATTTGTAAATTTTCACCTTTTATGTCTTGAACACCATTTTTTGTAGAAACATTTAAAAAATGTATACCTTCATATACTCCTGTACTACTGTTGTAATTATAATCACTTCCTGTTGCACTATGCCAATAATAATTTGTATTTCTATTAAAAGCAGCCCATGGTCCCCATACATCATTATTCACATATATACTTGTAGCATATGATTTAAAACCACTTACATCATTAGTACTATTCATTACAGGTACAAATAGTATATCTGTAGCTTGTGGTTTATCATTATAACATCCTTCATATTTCTCTTTTGGATTATTTACTAATGTGTTTACATATACATTTTTACCTGCATTTCCACAACTTTGACCAAATTGCATAGGGGTCCCTGTAATTAAATTTAATTGTGAAATATGTGTCCCTGGTGTATCATATTCAGGCAGCCAAGGAATGTTCACATCTGTGAATGTTAATCCTGGACACTCATTTTTACTTTCTATACTATACCATGAATCCATATTTGGTATATGTTTAACAACACCTTGATTTGTGACATAGCAAACATGACCAGTTGTAAAATGAATATTCTTTCCTAGATAAGGATTATCATGTACTCTGTTTAGATAGTTGTTAGATGAACCGTTTATTCTAGCCATTAAATCTTGAAATTTTATTAATTTTTCTTGATATTGTTCTCTTAATATTTCAATTTGTTGTTGTTCATTTGTTACATTATTTTGTTCTACAATGTTGTTTGTCTCTTTTGCTAATACATTTGATTCTGATATATAGTTTCTAAGTCTGCCAATATTTTCAAAACCTTCTTTATATCCATATTTTTTAGCTAAATGATCTGAAAACTTTGTTTGATAATCTTTAAATTGAATACCATGATTTAAAGCAGGTGATATAGAATTACTTGGAATTTTTGTTAAACTATCTAAATTGTCACATTGATTTGACATAATTGTTATATTAATATAATATGATACAAAAATAATATATTAATGTTTAATCTTTTTTTATAATTGCGTTCACAATAACAATAAATGAGAAAATTCCAAATACAATATATATCATAGAAGAGTTCATTTGTTTATGACCACCTCCGTATTGTGGAGTTGTTAATGAAAATCTTATTAGTAAAAATACTAAAAAAATAACTACAAATAATAAAATAATATAACTACTATAATTAGCATTTACAATTGTATTACCATCTTCATAAGCAGCCTCTAATGTTTGATATTGTCTAACCATTTTTTCTATTTCAGCACGTTCATCAAGTAAAACATTATTATTATTTACCATAATTACATTGTGTTCTTCCGTTTGTGTTTCAGATTGATTTAATTGTTGCTGACTACTTTTTGATATATTTATCATTTCTTGATTCAATGTAGTCATTTCTGCATTCATATCTTTTAAACGATTGCTATAATACAACGCTTTTTTAACAATTGCTACTGAATTAGTAGTATGCATTATAGTTCCAGGACCACTTCCTAATGTGCAATTATTTAAAGTACTATTAAATGTTGCCCCATCACATGATGAATTTTTAGAACATTCTGTTTCACATGAAGAAGCGCTGGAAGCTCCTAAAACACCTAAATTGCTTTTTCCTACAAATGAAAAATCTTGCGCATGTGTAAAACCATTATCCTTTGTATTTAATACATCAACATATTTATTGTATGTATCTTTGTATTCAACTAATAATGCGTTAAATTGACTGCTTAAATTTTGTAATTGTGAAGACATTATATATATTAATAGAAATAAAACTGAGTTATATGATTAAAATACGAGTTTCATATACTAAATAAATCTACTACCGATACCAAATGCTACTAAAATAAAAATAAAGAAATATAACATATTTGATTCACTTGATAAATTTTTAAAAGATGGTAAATTATTGTATACACTTTGAAAATATTGATTATATATATATGAAATGGTAAAGAGTAAAATAATTCCAAATAAAACGTAAATTGGATTAACCATTTTTGTAGTAGTTTGAGCAGTTGCAACAGATGCTTTAGTTGCAGAATTAGTTGCATCACTTATTGCTTTTGCAGTAGTTTGGTCTGTAGAAAAAAATGCTAAAATAATAATAAAAATAATTGAAATTAAAAACAATAAAAAGAAACCATAGTAATTTTGTGTAACAAATAAACCGGCTTCAGATTCTTCATTTTCCAAATTTTGATATTGTTTTAACATATCTTGTATAACCTTTCTCTCTTTTTGTAATTTGTCATGTTGTCCTATTAAATCATAATTATTCACATCACGATCTTGTACTTGATTACCATATATTTCACGAACCCTGTCTATTTTTTTTTGCATTTTTTCATTTACACTTTTCAAATCAGCACTAACAGTCTCAACTACTTTTAATAATTGCTGACTTTTTGGAACAATTGAAAAATCATTCTCAGCTGAAGGAATTGATAACCCATCACCACCTCTTAAAAAACATACTTTATCTTTATTAAATGTAGCACCTGTAGCACCAGGTGTAGAAGCTACAGATGCCATACATTCATTTAATTTTAGTCCTCCTACTTGACTTATTGGTTTAGACCCCCAAAATGATTGTCCTTGTATAATTGTATATTTTTTCGCATTAATATTATAATTTGGTTCTTTTGCAGTGCTATATCCTGAATTCAAATTAGCATCATATTCAGGATTTGCAATAGTAGTAATTCCTACAACACAACAACTACTATTATGAGGACCTTTCCAATTTGTAGTTAAATCTTTGTAACTATCTTTTGAATATAATTGATTATCTGTTCCAACACCAATAAAGGTACCATCTGGAGCAATAGTAATAGATATAACATGATTATTACCACCCAAATATTCCCAATTTTGGCTAGTTAAATTTAGATAACTATTTTTTTTCCAAATTGAATTATCTCCTCCAATACAAAAAAGAGTACCATCAGGTGCAATACAAATAGAAATCATCCATTCTCCAGTTGAAGCAGTTTTTGTCCAGTTACCCTCTAAACTTGGTTTGGACCATAATTGATGATCTGTTCCAATACCAATAAGAGTTCCGTCTTGACCCATTGCAACAGAAAAAACACAACAATTATTCTGAACATCTCTCCATTCTGGATCATCAAAATTGGTTTTTGAAAATATTTGATTTGTTCCTGTTGATACAATAATACCTTTACCATCATTATTAGTACAAATAGATTTAATATTATAACCATTATCGTTTATTTGTGTCCATTCAGATTCTAAACCATTTCTCCTGTATATGTATCCATTTGTTCCAACACCTATTATCAAATAAGGACTTTGATAACTGCCATAACATCCTGTTCTACGAGGTTGATCTGGCGTAGTAGCCCATAAAAATGAATCATAGATTAATTGATTTAGTGTTTGACTTTTTGCCCAATTAGCTTGATCAGGGTTTGTTGTAAAACCAGTTGTTGTGCATCCGGCTGATTTCCATATTTCTTCGTAGCATGCTTGATCAATGTCTGTACTATTTTCGTTATATTTTGAACAGGGTTTTGAGGCTTCTTGATTTAAATCATCTGTATAGTCTAAAACCGCTTGTTTATATCTTACTAAAAGGTTTTTATATTCAGCATTCAAAGTTTCTAAATCTAATGCTAACGATTTGCTTTCTTGTTCAGAAAGATCACTTTTTTTTTGTTTCATTTGCATACTAATTTCGTTGTCTGTTTGTTTATAATCTCTTATATTCATATATATATTTAATATAAGAAAACATAATTTATTTTATTATATCATTTCAAATTGTTTTATTAACGTTGATAATATTTTTATTAGAGCAACGCGTATTTTAAATGCCGACTTTATTAGTTTTTATATATCTTTAATATCCTTCTTCTTGTATATTTCTTATTATTCAGTTTATTTTTATAGTAATCTTTATTATAAGCATAAATAAAATAATTTTCATAATTGGTTGGTTTTATTTTATCTATTGATGATTTTACACTTCCATCTAATGCTGTAAAAGTATTTGGTTTATCCAACTTGATATAATGTTTCATTTGATTAAAGAATTGTTCTATACTATTTAGGCGTGGATGATAAGGGCAAGTATAAACTAAATAATTTCCACTTTCTTTTATTATTTGTTTTGTGCTTTCTTTTTTATGTATTTGTCCGTTGTCTAAAACAAATAATTTTCCTTTTACTTTACTACATATATTTTTCAAAAACTCATTAAATCTTTCGGCATTTACTGCTCCATTTTGGTATAATTCAGATGCTATACATTTTTATTATTTATTGCTACTACCAAAGAATATTTTTTGAATACTTCATTATTTGTTGTTTTCTTTATACATCTATCACCTAAAAATGCTCTACAATAATTATGTGTAAGTGATGTGCTTACAGAAGTTTCATCAATTGAGATTATATCTTCCAGTTTGAATTTATTTATTACATCAAAAAAATATTTCAACTCTTGTTGTTCGTTTCTAATAGTTCCTCTATAAGTTTTCGGAAAATGTTTGAAAGTTGCTCTTTTTCTGGTAATAATATTATCTCTAATAATGTCTGATAAATATTGTCTTGATATATCTAACTTTGGAAATTTACTTTTTAGTAATTCCTGTAAAAAATTCATTTGTATATCACTATGTTTTCGCAAGATTTCTTTTATAAATTGAATATGTTGTTTTTCTAATTTATAAGACCCTAATTTTCTGGTTTTTCTATTAACATTTTTATTTTTATCATATCTTTCAACCCAACGTTTCAAACTTCTTTCACTACATTCAAACACTTCACATACTTTAACATAATTGTTAATTTTATTGTAATAATTAACTGCTTTCAATTTCAAATCAGGTGTAAATTGTTTTGTCATTTATATAATTGTAGAAATTATATAAATAATTATTTTTTGAAAAAATCGGTTATTCTAACACATATACATTTATATTTTTTACAAGAATTACATATTGTTTTATTGTATTCATTTTTTACAAAATTTGGTTTATCACATTTACAATAATTTATATTACATATACCACATCTTTTATCTTTTTCAAAAATTTTTCTCATATTTTCTTTTTCTCTTTCCATTATTTCCTTTTGTTTTATTCTTTCAATTTCTCTTTCTTCTTCTATTTTTTTGCGTTCAAGTTCTCGTTCTTCTTCAAACTTTTTTTGTATTAATTCCTTTTCTATACGCTGTTTTTCTTTTTCAAATTCTATTATTTTTTGTATTTGAATTGTTCTTTCATCTTCTTTACTCATATTTAATAATTCATCTTTTTCTGATTTTTGTTCTTTTTCTTTAATTTTTAATTTTTCTAAAAAATGTATTTGTCGTTTTCTTTCGTATTCTATAACATCTTTACAATAATCACATTTATAATCTCTTATACATTCTATTCGTATTTCATTATTTGTGTCTATATTTTTAACAGAATTAATGTTATTTATTAACTTTTCAGAATTAATTTCAAACCAAGGTTCAGGTCTATTTTCTTCTTTTGTTTTATTTTTATAACATATTTCAAATATATATTTTATATCTTTATTTTCTACTAATGCTACATCGGCACTACGATTTGAATTATTATAATTAAATCTATACTCCATAGTTGCTATTGTATTTTCGTTATAATCATTATCTGTTATTTTATATTCAAAAATAGTATTTTCTTCTAATAAACACTCATAACATTCTCTATAAAATAAAATTTTATTCTTATTATCTAATAAAGTTTTCATTAATAATTTTGCGTCTTTATGTATTTGTGTTTCATTTGGTTTTTCATAGTAACTACAAGGATTATCTGATTTATAATGAGCAAAATGTGGTTGTTTAATTTTTCCATTTCTAAAAATTACATCTTTTTCACAAAAAGGACATTTATATTTATTAATTTTATTTGCTATTTTAGGGTATTCATATTTATTTGTTGTTTTATTTATTGCTCCCATAGAAAAATGGTTAGACATATTTTATTATATTTATAATATAATATTTAAGTAAATTGGAAAAATATTTAAAAATATAATAGTATGTTATAATAATTTACAAATGGAAACAACGATTGACTACAAAAGGTTATATGAATTATCTATTATTGAAAAAGAAAAAATATTAACCGATAATCAGAAAAAACAAGAAAAAATTAATGAATTAACAGAAGAATTAAACTCATATAAGATTGAAAATTATAGTAAGAAAAGTTATTATCAAAAAAATAAAGAAAAGATTATTGAAAAGGTTAAGGAATATAATAAAAATTATGTAAAAACCCCAGAACAGATTAAAGAATATAATAAACGAGCATATGAAAAAAGAAAGGCAAAAAAAATGGAAGAATCAACTTTGTAAAATTAATTATTTAGGAAAATATATAATTAATTAATTAATTACGAAAAGAACTTAAAATATTTTCTTTTGTATAATATATAATGGAATTGGAAGAAAAACCACCTGACCCAGACCAAGTGTATAGGATTATTAAGTGTCCTTTTAAATGTGTTTTGAAAAGGTATGATACATTACATCCTATTATTGAAAAAGCAGTTACAGATATGAATGAAATTGTTATTTTATCTTATCAGTTTATTAGATTATATTTATTAGATAAATTTAATAATAACCAAGAATTACCTATTATCAATAAGCAGTTTGTATTAGATGTAATAAAAACAATTAGTTCCCCAAATACAAAAAGAGGACAAAAAACAAAACAAGAGAATATCAAAAACGCTTCTGGTAAATCAGATATGAAACAATTTTATAATGAAATATTTTCAAAATTAGTTTCAGCAAAACCATCTTATTCAAATAAAACTCATATATTAGCAATTACAGCAAATGAAATGATTACTTGTATCAATACAAATATTTCTACCCATTTTGTAAAACATTTATTCAAATATATAAATTGTTTATTCAAAGAACCAAAATCATTAGAAATCAAGAAAGAAAAAGATAAGATAAAGCGTAAAGAACTTTATAAAAATCTAAACCAAGAAATTCGTGATTTGAAAAGTGATTTAATAAATAATAAAATAGAAAATTCCAAAGAAGATTATCATAGTTGGATTAGAGAAAATAAAGGGTTTTTATTTCCAAATAAAGTAAATAAATCCGTTGCTTATGATGTAAAAGTTAATCCAGAAAAATACATTAAATATTCATTTTATATTAATAAGAAAATAGAAGAATTCGGTAAAAGACCTTATCAAGTAATACCACAAAGAAATAATATTGTTCCAAAATGTATAACATTAAATTCTAATGGTATTGTTGATTTGATTGATGATAAGAAACAAACTATATTTCAATATAATAAAAGTGAATTAGTATTACACGCAAAGAAACATCAAACACATATTTGGAGTAAAATTCTTAAATTAGAAAAGAAAGATATTTTCAAACAAAAAGAATATGTTTTTTATAATCAAATTATTACAGATGGATTTAGTTGTTCTTTATTATTTATCTTGAAAAAATACAAGGATAAGGTATTTGGCGATAAACTACCAAAAATAAATGATGAAATGGAATTTACAAAGGTTGAAGATTTATCCAAAGAAAAATGTAATGAATATTTAACGAATAAATACAAATTAGTTTCATTAGACCCTGGTAAAATTAGACCAATTACTATGATTGATGAAAATAATAAGTTTTTCAAATATACCGCTTGTAGAAGAAGGTTTGAAACATACACTAAACGCAGTAATTATATTATTTTACAAGAAAAGAAGAAAAATGGTATTATTCAAAAAGAAACAAAATTATCAAACTTCAAATCAAGAACAACAAAAGTAGAAGATTATAAACATTTTATTACAAATAAGTCAATTCTCAATAATGAGTTAAAAGATTTTTACCAAAAACCTTTGTTTCGTAAATTAGCGTTTCGTAGATTTATCAGAACCAAACAAAGTGATGTTAAATTATTGAATGAGATTGAAAATACATATCTTTCCAAAGAAGAAATAAAACAAGGTAAAAAAATTGTTATTTTACACGGAGATTATAGTAGAACAAGTCAAATGAAAGGATGTATATCTACACCAAATATTGGTATGAAGAAATTATTATTAAGTAGATTTGATATTGTTGAAATAAATGAATTCAATACGAGTAAGTTATATAATAAATCTTTGAAAGAAATGGAAAATGTAAGTGTAAAAAGAAAGAAACATAAAAAATCTCTTCACGAAATACTAACTCCAAAAGAGGAAACCAAATGTCGTATATTCGTGAATAGAGATGTAAATGCTTGTAAAAATATATTATTACTTGGAAAATGTTATTTAGAAAGTCAAACAAGACCAGAAGAATTTACAAGAAAAGTAATAAAAACAGAAAAGGTTAAGAAGCCTAAAAAACAAGTTATTAAAAATAAATAGTTGTTTCATTAAGGTAGTAAATGAAATAACATTAGATGGGAATTTGCTTATCTACCTCAAAGTAAGCAGATGATAAACCCATTACATAGAATTTAGTTTATCCGAAAGGAAGCGCTCGTATTTTTTTGCTAATAAAGTCGGCATTTAAAATACGCGTTGCTCTAAATGAACCTAAAAAATAATACAACAATGTTGATACAGAGAGAACAATAAAAATATTTATTGGATTATTTGGATTATCATGAGGATTATCATGAGAATTAGTAAGTAATTTATGTTTATTGTTATATTTTAACAGTAAATTTGTTTTGTAATTTTGTGTTATTTGTCTTATTGTTTCCATAGTTGTTTGCATACAATAGTCATTAAATTTCTTATTATAAAAAGGCTTTTTTGAAAAAAAAGAAAACATTTTAAAATCTAAAAATATTTTAATTGTAATTTTTAAACTATTTCTTACCCATATTTTTCATATTGTTATACATACTATTTCCCATATTACTCATATTAGCTGACATATTTTTAACATTACTCGTTGCGTCACCATTTACATTACTATATATAACTTTAATAGCAATAAAAGCTATTATAATGCTTATAAAAAGAGCCCAATTTCTCAAATATCCTTCATTATATATTTGTTTATAATCATATATTAGTTCACTAGATGCATTATCTTTCTCTTCAATTCTTCTAATTCGTCGATTTAAAAAATTATTCTTTCTTTTTTCTTTAACTATCATTGCATTTAAACATAGTAATTTTTTATTTAATAAAGCTGTATCAACATCTAATTTATTAGACATTTCAAAAAATTCTGAGCCAATTTTTGTAAGGTTTGCCTGAGCATTTGCAAATATTTGTTGATAATCTTCATATTCTGGATTTTTATGTAAAAAAACATAATATTTTTTGTATTCATCCAAAATAAACTGCATTTGTTCATCTAAAGTTGATATTTTATTTTTTAAACTTAGTATTTTATTTTTTACTTCTTCAGGATTATCTGCTTTATACAAGGAAGTATCTTCTTTTACAAACTCTTTACATTTGTTATAATAATCAGGTCTTTGTCTTGTTTCTGTTTCTGTTTCTGTTTCTGGTTCTATTTCTGGTTCTATTTCTGACATTATATAATATATTTTATTATATTTTATTATATTTTATTATATAATAAATTTAATGCAATTTATATTAGAAAGAAATATCTTCAAATAAAAGCATCATGTCTTCAACATATTTTTTTGTTTCATTATATCCCCCAACAAATTTGCCATCACAAAAAACCATTGGAAATATTTTACAATCTTTTTTAGCTAAATTTTTAATAAATTCTAAAAAATCTTCTTTTTTTTCAATTAGATATTCATCACAATCTACTACATTAAAAACTATTTTCTTTTCTTTTAAAAATGCCTTTACAAGTAAACAATTTGGACAACCTGATTTGCTATAAACTGTAAACATTTTTTTTGCTGGTAATTCAAACTCCATATATCTAAATATATATTTATATATCTAAATATATATTTATAGATATATATTTATAACTAGATGTATTTATCAAGTGCAAACTCTATAATATTTTGCAACTATTGATGTTTTGCTTGGTCTCAAAATTTCGCAAACTTGTCCAGGTCTTAGTCCAATTACACGAGCTACAGGATCAAATCTAGAAATATTTGGCATTTGTGTTTTCTTTATAATGTTATATTTTTTCATAATGGTTTCCACTTCTGTATCCATTAGTACGCGATGTGGCGGAATTAACACGTGTTCTAAAATATTAAATTGTAATCTTTTAATGCTTTCAATAACAATGAAAATACCGTCTGCTTCCCAAATATGTTTTAGTTCATTTATCAATGTTTCATTTGGTTCATCTTTAATAATGATAAATAATGTATCTGTTTTTTGAAGTGTTTCTGTTAAAACAAACAAATCATCAATCATTTCTTGAATATTTTTTGGTGCAGGTCTTGCTGCTAAATAATAACGTATATATATTTTCTTCTTAGGTATTTCTGATGTTACTTTTTCATCACTTGTCTCTAAAAGCATATCCAACTGATTATTCTGCTTCATTGAATTTACTTCGTTTACACTAAAATTAGCATAATCATTTATATTATAACCTTGTTTTTCCATAAGCTCTAAAACAATTTTTCTTGAAATATAAATATTTGGAATGAGAACACTTGAGTTTTGACTAGTCATAGTATATATAATATAAACATATTGATTAGTTTTAATTCAATTTTTATTTTTTATATTTATTTATAAAATTATTTTTCTAGTATCTCCTGAATTTGCAGAATTAGTTTCTATTCTTTTAATATTTGATGCAGTTTCAGTTGATCCAGTTTCAGTTGATGCAGTTTCAGTTGATCCAGTTTCAGTTGATCCATTTTCTGTTGATCCATTTTCCATTTGGGGCTCTTCAACTTCTAAAATACTTTGTTCTATTGGAGCTTCAACAATCGTATTATCTGTAGATGAAGATTTTCCAAATTCTTGCACTATAGGTGAATAAGCAGTGTTTTCTGTTGCATAAGGAGGTGAATAAGCAGTGTTTTCTGTTGCATAAGGAGGTGAATAAGCAGTGTTTTCTGTTGCATAAGGAGGTGACCCAGTAGGTGTCTCAGGATTTAATACTTGACTTTGTTCAGCATAATCTGAAGGTATAGGTAGTTCTCCAAACTCTTGAATTTTAAGAGCCTCGTATTGCTTGACTTTTTGTATATTTTGATTTAATTCTTGATTCAAATCTCTCCATGTATTTCTTAACAAAGTTTCTATTGGTTCATTTGACTTTAACAATCTATTAATATTATTTGAGTAAGACATATTCAGAAGTTGATCAATATTATCATCAGTAATAATACGCATTTGAACATTCATTACTTGCAACTCTTGTATTAATAGTTTTAACGAATATGGAACTCTTAATATACTAAAAGAGCGACCAAATCTGCTTAAGTTTTTAATATTTTGTGTTCCATCTGGACTTGTAAAAAATTCAATGGGACCATCAGCATAAGGACTTAAAAACAAATTTTTCGCTTCATTATAAATAGAAATCGCACCAGTTTTGTTACAAACCGCAATATAATATTCGTCGCCTCTAACCATAAACGATTCATTCAAAAAATATGACATGCCATGTGCACAAACACCATCTCGTTCCATTTCACCTATACGTAATCCACCGTCATTTGCACGACCTTGAACTGGTTGTCTAGTTAACATTGTGTTAGGTCCACGAGCTCTAAAATTTATCTTATCTTTGACCATGTGTTTCAACCGCATATAATAAGTTGGTCCAATATAAATATCTGCAGCTAATTGCTCTCCTGTCATACCATTATATAAAACTTGATTACCTGTAGAATTAAAACCTGCATTCACAAGTAGTGGAGCATATGTCGAATAATTTGACCCTTTTACTTGGAATGCAGTGCAATCTCCAAATGCTCCATAACTGACACACACTTTTCCAAAGAGTGTTTCTGTAATTTGACCAATTGTCATACGACTTGGAATAGCATGCGGATTAATAATTAAATCAGGACGTATTCCGTCTTCAGTAAAAGGCATATCTTCTTCTGGAATAATGAGACCTAAAGTGCCTTTTTGCCCAGCGCGTGAAGCCATTTTGTCACCTATTGCAGGAAGGCGTTCTTCGCGAACTCTCACTTTTGCAATATTAAATCCCTCCTCACCAAGTGTAATAAAAGCCTTGTCCACATATCCTAGCTGACCCTTTTTGGGTTTCACTGAGTTATCAATCCAAACATCTTTATTTTCCATATTTGCATTTATCTTTCCAATGAGCACAGTTTTATCATTTAATTCAATATTCTCTCTAATAAGACCATGATCATCCAACTGACTATAATCACAATCGCGTTTCTTTTTAATGACATTATTTCTCTCTACATTGGCAAACTTAGAACTTGAACCACCAGTAACTTTAGAACTCTCTTCTCTAGCTTCATACATGGAATAGTAAGTAGTTCGGAAAATACCACGCTGAATAGCACCTTCATTAATAAGAATAGCATCTTCTACATTATAACCAGTATAACACATTATTGCTACAATTGCATTCACACCATAAGGTTGTTGCTCATTATTGATGTATTCCAAATATCTAGATTTAATAAGAGGTATTTGTCCATAATTTAATATGACACCCATCTTATCAATACGCATTTGATAATTGCTATGATAAACAGATACAGCTTGTTTACTTTGACCACATGAGAAAGCATTACGTGTTACAGGATTATTTTCAGGATAAATAACTAAGTTACCCATTACACCTAGAATGAGCGAAGGATCTATTTCTAAATGAGTATACCATTTGCTTTTTTTTAAATTATTGAGAGAACTAGCAATTAAAGCAGATTCTTCTTCAGAAGTATCTAAATAATCAACTGCTGCACGACCTTTTTCAAGTTCCCTTAAAATAGTTGCTTTATCTGAACCAATATTGTGATATAATTCTTTTAAGTCATACAACTTGTTATTTTTACTTGTATATTGTTCATCTGATTTATTAATTAGACCTCCAACCAATTGTTCCCAAGTAATTATTCCACTATCTAGACCATCTACTATTTCTTGTCTTTTAAAACTTACTCTGTTGTTTTCAATATAATAAACAGGTCTACTTAACCTACCAGAATCCGTATAAATATAGATTTCATTTCTCTTATAATCAAAAGATACACTTGTGTAAACTGGAATAACACCGTTCCTTCTATATAATTTTAATAACTTCACTATTTCAATAGGCATATCTAATACACCAATCCAATTACCATTTACAAAAATCTTTGAACTACTACCTAATTGTTCTGCATTACATTCTAACAGAATACGCATAGGTGTATTCATTCTAAGCCATTTTATAATAGGAAAAGCTGATGACCCACTAGTAATATAAGTTGTAATCGACATATGTTTATGAAGACCAATATTAGCACCATCTGGTGTGTCAATTGGGTCAATATAACCCCATTGAGATGAATTTAATAATCGAGGACCTACAACTTTTGCACTAGAATCAAGCGGTAAATTAATTTTACGCAAATGAGATATAAATGTATACCAACTTAAACGGTTCAAGTCTTGAACAGCTCCTACTCGTTTTGTATGTGATTCAGATCCCCAATTTCCTTTAAATGCTTTTCTAAAACCTTGTTCAACAATTCTCTCTTTAAAAAAAGACTTAAAGTTGGATTCAATTAAACCAATAAAATTATCCTTGTATTTATTCGTTTCTTTTCCTTTTTCTTTTGTTTTTAATTGTTTTTTTTCTTTTCTTGATAAAGTATCATCATCTTTATATTCACCCTTGTGATAATAATACTCTTCATCTATTTTTCGTGTAATATCTTTCTTTTGAATCAAATAATACTCTCTAAAAAGATCATACATGAGAGAACCAGACAACTCAACTCGTTTAAATCTAAAATTATCTCTGTCAGTAGGCTTCTCTTCTTTTAAATAAACTTTTAACATTCTATTCACCATATAGCCAATAAAATAGGCTTTTTCTAAAAAATTCAAATCTCCAATATGTGGCAAAAAATAATCAGAGAGAATTTCAATAACACCTGATATTGTTCCTCTTTTTGTCAATTCTGCTATAAATTCTAGTGCATTTTGTTGATTAAAAATCTTGTTAGCATCATGAATACACGGTATAAATAAGTCTATATAATGATTATTTTTAATAGTTTCTTCGTTATTTAAATTATTTAATAAACAAGTTTGTATTATATCTTTATCTGAAATAACACCTAGTGCTCGCATTAAAATAAAAAGTGGCACTGGTTTTTTAACATTTGGAACAGTAACTACAATTTGGTTATTACTTAATATTGAAGATTGTGCAATAATTTTAACAGATGTTGTTCTAATTGGCTTAGATGAATCTTCAGATACAGAACGAATTTCTGCTGAATGACTATAAACTTCATCATCACCTTTATACTCTCTTATATAAAGCAAATTATCTGCAAATTTTTCTTGAGAAATGAGAACTTTTTCCTTGCCATCAATAATAAAATATCCACCATAATCATTTCGACATTCACCCATATTGAAACGAACCTCTTTATTTAATGTATTCAAAATGCAAAGATCAGATTGAAGCATAATTGGAAAGCGACCTAGATAAATCTTAGGAAGTAAAGTAGAATGTTCCTTTTTTTCATCACCAACATAGTAAACAAAATCAACTTCAACATCATAATGAATAGTTATACCATATGTCATATTTCTTAAACGTGCATCATTTGGAAACATATAGTGTGCATGGTTGTCATCATAAATAACTGGACGACCATAATAAATTTTTGAACCATCTTTGCCACCTAAATAGAGATGACATTCATTTCTTTTTTCAGTGTCGAAACCTTCATCTTCTCTCTCAATGAAACGTATAGGATTATTTTCTTTAAAAATTCTACGAACCCCATTTTTAATAAAGTCATTATAAGATTCTAAATGATGAGATACCAAACATGTCGGATTGTCTTTAAAGTATTTGTCAATAAGTTTCCAAGATATATTCTCTTTGTCCATTTCCACATTTTCTATATCTATATCTGTTTGAATTTCTGCTTTTTCCATTTTATATTATATAATAATCATATTTTTTTATAATGTAATTATTATAATATTTATTATTTTGCTTTTATACTTCTTCTTTATTCTTTTTTGTATTTTTCTTATCATTTGATACACTCCTACCCTTTTTCGTCAATCTAAATTTTGTTCCTTTGCTTTTAGATTTGCTATAACTATCATCAATGGTAAATTCAGTCCATTTTTCGCCTGGTCTATCCTTTATATATGGTGCAAAATTATCAAATTGTCTATGTTTTTTAAAGAATTCTCCTGCGTTAAATGGCATACCACAAGAATTACCCCATATTCCAAGAAAACTCATATTCTTTGCCATTTTGCTATCACAAACAATTCCATCTATCGCGCCATGAGGTGCAAATGGTTTTGGACGACTAGAGTCTGACATATATTCACGTCCATCTAAATCATAATGCGAGCAAACTGTTCTGGAACAAGGATTATCTTCTTTCTCTAAATATACATCATAATGATCTGAAATAATTTTCTTGGCAATATCAATATCTAGCTTTCCTTTATATTCATCCATTAAATCAGATAGACGAACTTTTCTTGCACCTTGATGACGTCTCACATCATAAAACCCTGAATTATTTACTTCCAAGTTTCGAATTTTTTCATCATAAGGTGCATTAAACCCAATAAAGAAACCATTTTTAGTTCTCTCTATTTTGTGATATTTAAGACCTAATTCAATACGAAGAATTTCATTTGTATTTATATCGCCAAATAGCCATGAGTTAGCATAATCTCCAGAATTTTCATGTAAAAGAATGTCACAATATTCGTCTAACGAATTACCATATTGCATGGCTTTTCTAATTCTATAACCAATAGGCCAGCGTTTTTCATAAGGATAAAAACCTCCAATTGTTGTTTCTGTACCAATAATACCTTTTGCAGTGACAAATACATCAGTACCACTCCAAATACAACATGGACTTGTTTGCATAATAAATCTATGTCCTTCGTCTGGATTTAAATCGAGGACAACATTCATGTATTGTCCGTCTACATAGTCAACAAATGAATTATGAGCACATACAATTTTTCCATCTGTCGTCCAATCACCGACTGCTATAAATGCACTGCATCTATCTCTTGAGCCTCCTTCTTTACCTACATGATTTTGAGACTTTGTAGAATACCAATAAGAAATGGATATATAGAAATTCCAAGTAATAATTTCATCTATATCCGTTTTACAACCACCTGCAATACAACCATCAGCAATACCTTCCATTTCTTCATATAATTCTTTAAAATCTCTCTTTGTCATTTCTTTAAAATCGTCGTTGACTTCCTTAATAAAATATTCCCATGGCATACCAAAAGTTTCAATCATTACAAACTTTAGCATTTTTTGTATTTCTTTAAAGTCGTTTGCACAAAAAAAACCATATGCATAACCGCGTTCTTTTGGAGAACCTTTAATTGAAATATATTTCCATCCGTTCTTTTCGTATGATATTCCATTTTTAATTTTAGTTGTCATAGATATATATATATATATTTATTTTTAAAGTAGTTATTTTTATAAAAAAATATTTTAATAATATAACAGATATGTCATCACAAAATGTAACAGCAACAATATCAGCAGCAAAAGTAGCATTAAAAGATGTAGAAACACCAACATCAAATATAGAAACACCAACATCAAATATAGAAACACCAACATCAAATATAGAAACACCAACATCAAATATAGAAACACCAACATCAAATATAGAAACACCAACATCAAATATAGAAACACCAACATCAAATATAGAAACACCAACATCAAATATAGAAACACCAACATCAAATATAGAAACACCAACATCAAATATAGAAACACCAACATCAAATAT
>Ga0209401_1000334_pt1 | contig 32362 bp, 55 predicted proteins | sample M_140807_MF_Meta_FD_187318 | JGI IMG/M metagenome (GOLD analysis project Ga0209401, IMG submission 187318) | Freshwater microbial communities from Lake Montjoie, Canada to study carbon cycling - M_140807_MF_MetaG (SPAdes) (version 2) | ecosystem: Environmental > Aquatic > Freshwater > Lake... | reverse complement strand
TTGGACGTTGCGCCCCAAGCTCTAAGAGAAAGTAAAAGTCGGGTAGGCTTTCCATCTTTCATCTCAGCGCCAGGCATATTGCCCATTCGTGCTAAAAAGGATGCCCTACGAGGGTTATCTCCCGACTTAACTGGTGCTTTTAAATTACCACCTGTTTCAGCATTATAAGATGCTCTACCCTTGGCATTCAAGCCCCCCTTGGGGTTTTTTCCTTCTTTTGTTTGCCAAGCAGGGGATTTCATTTCTTTTTAGCAGTCTTAGCTGCTTGTTTAAAGTCTTTTGCGGTAGGAGCGCCTTTCGAGCCTACCTTACGCATCTTTTCCTTAGAACCAGCCTTGATGCGTTCTTGTTTGGCATGGATATTTGCGTATAAACCTTGTTTCATTTCATTTTCTTTGGCTTAGATTTGCCAGCCTCTGATAAAGCAATTGCTATTGCTTGTTTACGAGATGTAACAGTTGGGCCTTTCTTAGAGCCAGTATGAAGCATACCAGTCTTGTATTCGTGCATAACTTTACCAATTTTTTTAGCGGCTGCGGCTTTTTTCATTTTGATTTACCTGTCTTTTTCATCATGTTTTTAGCAGTACGGCTACCACGAGTAGGCATACCTTTACCAACTGCTACCATAATTGTCAAAGGCATACCTTTGGGCTTTTTAGGAGTTTTGGAACTTGTCATTTTTGGAGATTTGCTATACATCATGGTTTTTCCTTTGTAATAGGGCCGCCACCTTTCCACGCATCACAAGTACGGGCGGACGCACATGTAAATTGAAATAAGTCGCAATAGCCGAGATCAGCGGCTTTAATGAAATTTTCGTCATAAGATAGTTCCTTGTTGCCTTCATCCTTTTCTAAACCACTAAGGATGCACTCCATCATATTGGGAGTTTGAATAAAAGCGGCACAATTACCACAACGCATTGATTTAATGGTATCTGTAGGTGCGTTATACATTTTGGCTTTCTTTAGCCAAAACAAGTCATTTGTCTCTTCTGGGTTTGGTGGGCCATAACCAAACTTCTTAAAAGCATTGTTTCTGTTTTTCAGATTAATCTGAATGTCCTGAGTTGCTATTGGGCAAATAGCTCCTGATAGTAATTTCATTTCATCACCTTTGTTGCAACAAAAGAAATAATTCCACCAACAATAGACGCTATAGCCATTCCAACAAATAAGCCGCCCTTAGACCTATTAGCCATCTCTAAGAGGGCTTTAATGTCTTCACGCATAGCTTGAACTTCAGCCTGTAAAGACTCTACTTGAGCTTCTAATTTACCAAACTCTCTTGGATCAATTTCAGACATGCTCTGCTTTCTTTGGTCGACCTAACTTTTTATTAGGTTGCGATAAAACAATTGGTTTATCTTCTACTTCAATTGGCTCTGGCTCGTCAATTCTGACATAACCAGCATGACCCTTCATTGAATCAATATCGTGCTGTTGAGTAAAAATAACAGTCTGACCGCTTACTAAACAACGAAATGTAGCCATAAAAAACTCCAAAAAAAAGGGGGTTATTAGCCCCCTTTAGGTTTAGACCAAACGAACCACAACGCACTTCACTGTTGTGCTTGCTAAGTCCAAAGTTCCGCCTGATTCGTTTTGGAAACGAATAGAGACAACGCCCGCTGCTGAAACATAAGGCGTGATACTGATGCCAGAGACATCCACACCCATACTTATGTTCAACACAATGTCGCCTAGAGCAACTCCAGGCACTGCGATGGTGTTTGTCTCACCAGCGCCATCTACCAAAGATGATGCGTTTAGAGTTGCTGTAACAGACCAAGTATCCGAAAAAAGACCTCGAAACTGGTCATTACCTCTACGTGAGGTAACTGCTGTTGCTGCTGCCATTTTGATTTCTCCTAATTAAGTTAAAAAAGTCCCCCCACCATTACAGCGGGGGGCGCAACTGCAATTAGGCTGGTACTGCCAAAGCGTAAGCACCAGAAGCATTAGCGGCAGTGCTAGTAGCATTTGTACGCAGAGCTTTCACACCATAGAGTGTGTCAGCAGTAAACAATGTACCGAGGTACTCTTGTTTGTACTGAGTCTGTGAACGAATGCCCAACTGCTCAACCAATACCATAGAGTCTTTGTGACCCATCAAGCAAATGCGATCAGCGCCAGAAGTACCAGCACCAAAGTCAGCATTAGAAGATGCAAAAACAGCCATGCCATAAAGTTGACCAATTTCACCATTGCGGATTGCATCGCCATTACCGACAAATGCTTGCTCAGTGTAGCGAGACAAACCCATCAAAGTGTTACGGCTTGAAGGTGGGATCAAGAAGAAACGACCATCCATAGCGATGTCGTTGTCATCCAGACGTTGAATAGTACGACGAATAGCAGCATCAGTCAAAGCGGCAGCATTTGAAGATGAGCTGTTATAAGCAGTAGTACCATCAGAACCAATATAAGCCTTGGTAGATGCGGCGGCAGTAGCGTAGTCATCAGTACCAACTGTAGCGCCATTGAAGGAACGGCCCAATTGAACCAAGTCAGTGTCGATACGTTTAGCCAAAGCATAGCCAGCGTCATCTGTATAGAAAGAACGCAGTGATGTCAAAGACTGAACTTCAACGATGTCTTCAATCAAACGGCTATATTCATAGTGTTTGTTAATCAAGACTTGAATCAATGTGTCGCTCTCTGCAATCAGAGTAACGGCATCAGTAGCGGCTTTGAGAGAAGCACTTCCACGAGCAGGGCTAGGAATGTTAATAGTGTCGCCTTTTTTGCCTTTGAAAGACATCTTTTTGACCAAATTAGCCAAAACGAGGTTCTTTTTATAAGCGGCAACAATTTCATCACTCCAGATTTCTGGAATAAAGTTAGCTGCGGACGTTACTGTAACGCTGTTTGTTGGGGAAAATGCGGTATTTGCCATGTTAAAAACTCCTAAGTTTAATTATCGAACACGTCCCTCAGAATATGCTTGCATGATTTCATCACTCAATGCTTCATATCTTGATGGGTCTGTCATCTTGAGACGAATAAGGTCAGTCCTTCTATAAACTCTCTTTGAACTCTCTCCAGAGCCACCTACATCAACTTGTGCGGCTTTCATGCTTTTTGTCCTCTGAGCATTTCCTGCTTGTTCAGACTCTTTAGCCTTAATTCCACGAAGTTGTTTAAAGGTAGACAACAATTCATTAGCCGAATCATAGTCAAAATCACCATCAGCTTTTGCGTAGAGTCCCAAACGTACAGGCGATGATTTCACCCAATTTTGGAACTCAGAATCATTAACTACTTGTGAGTAGTCAGGGTGATCTTGCACTAACTTTTGCTGAATCTGCATCCTTTTGAACTCCATACCCGCCTGGCGAGCCGCAAGAACATCTGGATGTCTATCAATCGTATTTTGAACTGCCTTTTGAGGATTCTCAAAAAAGTCAACTTCAGGTTCAACCTCAACTTGCTGTTGTTTTGATCCGAGATTTTGCTTGAGCAACTCATCTGCTAGTTTACGGACTTCACCGACTTCTTGAGCCTGTTTACCAATTAGCTTTTCAGCTTCTTGGTGCATCCGTACGACTTCTTCTAAACTTTTTTCCCTGTATTTTTCAGGGAGTTCAGATTTAGTCTCTTCTATTTCGAGTTCGCCTAGCGGCTCATGTTCATTTTCAATCAGCATACTTTTTTTCCTGCCAAAATGGTTGTAGGATAATCAACTCGGCTTTCGCTTATGAGTTGGCTTTGCGCTCCGCTTTTAATTTCTCAGTGTGCCTAGATTCAAACCGCCCATGAGCGGATGGAAAATGTCCAGACCAACCTTCGAGATTAAAACTCGGTGCACTAACTATGCGGCAAGCAAACCTACCGCAAATACACTCAATTTCAGTGACCTCATAAATCACTAAAGATTCAGTGCGCTGTCCGCATTCGCAGACAAATTCATACATTCTTTTCATTTAAATCCTCATATGCACGTTCACTAACCCATTTAAGGGTTTGTAGCCAAATTAGGATAGAAATTTCACCTTTGCGAAATTGTAAACTTTTTTCATCAGCAATGGTAGATACATTATTCATAGATTCAAGCATTTTGTCTATATCTTGCATTAAATCTATCCAACCTTGTGTAGAAAATAGGTCAAACCTATCCTCATAATACTTTTGCAGACTTGGATCAAGGGACATAAGATTTCTCCAAATACTGATGTAGTCTAAGCAATGTTTCCATATTATCTTTAACTAATCCTAAAGCCCTGTTGCAATTTCCACAAAGCAAACCACGAACAGCACCTGTCATATGATCATGATCTACATTCAACTTTTTGTTTAAGTCATTTTGATGAGTGTTACACCCAGCACAACAAAATTGTTGGTTTTCAAGCATTTGTTCATAATCATCATTTGTGATTCCATACTCTATTAGAAGTTTGCGATTTCTAATTCTTGCCTTTGTTTCAGACTTGTTTCTATATTTTTCTCTTGCTAATTTACAAGAAGGATGATTTTTGGTTCTTTCTTTGCAAATTTCTTTATTATTTTCATAATAAGTTTTAGCGTACTGTTGACGCTTTTGTTTTTTTAATTCTTCTGTAGTCATTTTGGCTCTACATCTGTAACTACTTCATTCTTTACTTCTAATGCGTCTTTCAGCATTTTAAAGAATGCTTCTCTGCCTACTGAAAGCTGATCTACATTAAATTTTGCAGATGCTAACTTTCGATCTAGGTCTGCCACATGATTAACTAGAGTTTGTTGCTCTGGTGTCATATCTTCAAAAATATACTCAACGCCATCAATAGTCACTGGGTTTTTTGTGTTGTTGCCCATGATGTTTCCTTTAAATTGCCACCAAGTTCAGGTGGTGGCTTCCTGTTATGCAGATGCGGTTTGCAAAGGCGTCAGGTCTTCTGTTGTCCAGAAGTCTTTAGCCAACATGATTTTTAGGTGCTCTTTGTTACGAGCAACAGTATCAGCCCAGTCTTCGTCAGACATTTTTTCTGGCTGGCCTGCGTTAATCAGGTTGACGGAATCCATTGCGGCACTGTAGTGGCGAGCAATTTCTTCTGCGGTAGGTGTAGTAATTTCAGACATGATTTTCCTTTAGAGGTTAGCGGCATCCAAACGTGCCTTGAGAGAATCGTTTTCAGCTTTGAGTTCTTTGATTGCGTTGATTGCATACCAAATTAAGTTGTCAGAGTTAACAGACATTACGCCTGTAGATTCTGTTCTTACACAATCAGGCAAAACCTGCTGAAGTTCTTGTGCAATTGCGCCCAATTGAACGCCAGACTTATTAATTGCATCTGTTGGTTTCAGTTCTGCATCAACTTCTTCAGGAAAACGATACTCAAAGTTACGCACCTGAATAGCAGTAATTTTTTCCAAACCAATGTTGTTGTCAACAATGTTTTTCTTCAAACGCTGGTCTGAAGTAATTGACCATGTTGCAGAGTTATTTCCTTGGTATGAAGGGCCACCATTAGGGTTAATAAAAGCGGAGTTTGTACCCTTGCCAGTTGCATTCACACCTATGACAAAAGAATATGAATCGCTTGTAGAAGATACATTTGAGCCAACTCCAATGCAGATGTTGGCTTCGCCAGTGGTTACATTCTGCCCTGTATTAGGGCCAATTCCGATGTTATTGTTTCCAGTCGTCAAGTTCTTTAAAGAACCAAAAGACATAGCAATGTTTTGGCTTCCACTTGTGAACGAGGCAAGTGGGCCTTCTTGCGAACCATCATACCAAGAGCCAATTGCTATGTTTCGTGTACCAGTACAACCAGAACTAGCGCCCTGACCTGCGCTGGAGCCAATCATGGTGTTGCCAGCGCCAGTAACATAGTAACCAGCGGCATAACCTATACAGGTGGTTCTTGCGGCATTTGAAGAACGACCAGCATCTTGACCCACATAAGTAGAAAGTTCGGCAGTTGTATTGCTAAATCCCGCCTGAAAACCTACAGCGGTGTTGTTTGGCCCTGTGGTGTTGCTAACAAGCGCCTGATAACCTACAGCAGTGTTGTAGCTGGCTGTAGTGTTGTTTGCAAGTGCGGCTACACCTAGTGCAGTATTGTAATTTCCTGTAGTAAGTCTTTTAAGTGCCGCATCATCAGCACCGGGCAAACCACCACCAACCGCCACGTTTGCCGCACCTGAAGTAAGTGCATTAAAAGTCTGATGACCAACGCCAGTATTAACTTGACCAGTTGTCAAGTAATACATTGACTCAACACCGATTGCGGTATTCCATCGACCAGTTGAGCCTGATGCGCCATACATTGCATTTGTACCAATAGCAATGTTTACATCACCAGTTGTTCTGTTAGCCGCCAAGTAACCAACTGCAACGCTACTTCCGCTTGTGGTGTTTAATTGAAGCGCATAATTACCAACTGCCACATTTTGTGCGCCAGTTGTGTTTGAATTCATGGAAGCATGACCAACAGCCACATTGTTTGCACCTGTTGTATTGGAATAAAGTGATTGAATTCCAACTGCAACACCATCCGCACCAGTCGTATTACTGTAAAGTGCTTTTTGTCCAAGCGCAGTTACTGACCCTGTCGTATTGCTATACCCCGCCTGATAACCTACAGCGGTGTTGTTTGATGCTGTGGTGTTGGCTTGAAGTGCGCTTTGCCCAATAGCAACATTACTTGCTCCTGTTGTAGTTAGATACAAAGCCGCATTGCCAACTGCCGTATTTCCATCTGCATTGCTTGTATATCCCGCCAAACGCCCCACAAAAGTACCGCCTCCGCCAGTAGTGTTTGTGTAACCAGCCTGATAACCAACAGCAGTGTTGTTGTTTGCTGTGGTGTTGGAGTAAAGGGCATTTGTACCCAATGCCACGTTACTTGCGCCTGTGGTGTTAAATCGCAATGAGGTGTTACCAACGGCGGTGTTGTAATTGCCAGTTGTATTGGCGGTCAATGCGCCGTAGCCAAAGGCATCAATCTGACCTGTTGTATTTAGCCTTGCTGCGTAAGCGCCAATGGCTGTCAATTGAGGGCCTGTAGTGTTTGTATATGCGGCTTGGTAACCTACAGCAGTGTTTTCTGAGGCTGTGGTGTTGTTGGCAAGCGCACCATTTCCCATGGCCGTGTTATACGAGCCAGTGGTGTTGTAGTACATCGGTGGAATAAGACCTGATTCATACCCACCAAAAGCAGAGTTGTAACTGCCTGTTGTGTTTGCGTTTAATGTATATGCGCCAAATGCGGCATTTCTTACACCAGTTGTATTTGAATACAATGCTCCAGCACCAAAAGCATTTATGGTTCCAGTCGTATTGCTGTAACCCGCTTGATAACCTACAGCAGTATTGTAAGATGCTGTGGTGTTTAAGCGCAAAGCTTCTAAACCTTGTGCGGTGTTGTTTGAGCCTGTGGTGTTTGCGCCTAACGCTCCCACACCGCTTGCAGAGTTATTGCTTCCAGTCGTGTTTTGCCATAAAGCAATTCGTCCAAGTGCCGTGTTTGCAGTTCCTGTGGTGTTTGCGCTCAAACCCAAAATACTGACTGCGGTATTTGAGTCAAAAGCACCTGCACCACGGCCTACTGTGATGCCATAAATAGTAATGTCATTAGCTAAGGCATTAGATGAACCACCCAATGCAATAGTTGTACCGCCAATAGTGATACTAGAGTTTGTCAATGCACTATTAGCAATTCCGCTTAAAGTGCCGCCCAATGTCAAACTGCCTGATGTTGTAACTGTGCCTGTTAGGGTCAAACCATTAACAGTTCCCGTTCCACTTACAGAAGTTACAGTACCACCATTTCCTGTCGCATTAATCGTAATTGAACCTGATCCATTTGTAATTGATACGCCAGTACCCGCAGTCAAAGTTGTGCGAGTAAAGCCTGTACCATTGCCAATGTCTAATGCACCATTGGCGGGAGTTGTGGTTAAGCCTGTACCGCCTTGGTCAACCCCTAGAGTACCTGTAGATACTAAATTCTTAGAGGCGTCTGTAAATACGGGCTTAGATGCCGTCAAACTAGCAATGTTTAAATTGCTAGAAGTTAAACGCATTTTTTCTGACCCGCCAATATACCAATATTGGTTTGCTATGGTAGAAGCTATTCCATAATTTATAATAGTTGGGCCGTTATCAATAGCGCCAACATAATTTTCATTACCCGCATTAATTCCAAGCAAACGAACGGCAGTTCCTGCTGCATTTTTTCCATAATAATACTGACCATTGTTTAAACGAACACTTCCAGTGCTTGCTATATCAGTTCCATCAAAAGTAAGCGCAGAGCCAGTTGTTAATGCACTTGTAGATGATGCGTAAACAATACCATTTGCAGTAAATGATGTAAGACCTGTGCCGCCATTGGTTGTTGCCAGTGTTCCCGCAAGGGTTACTACACCAGTAGTTGCAGTATTTGGTGTAAATCCTGTTGTACCCGCAGAGAATGAAGTAACGCCAGAAGCGCTTGACCAAGACAATGTTCCACTACCATTTGTAGTTAAAGCTTGACCATTTGTTCCATCAGAAGAAGGAAGAACATAAGTTGTTGACCCCGCATTAGTTGCGGGAGCTAAATCCACATAACCAGAAGTTGCGCCTGAAAGTCTTAATGTGCCTTTAACATGAAGTTTAGTGCTAGGGGTAACTCCAACTCCAAGGCCAGTTGAAGTTAAACGCATTCCTTCAATTGTTGATAAATACCAAATATTTTCAGTAGATTGAAAATTTAACTTATTTGATCCAACAGTTATAAGAGTACTACTGGCGGCTTCACCAGGCGCAGAAGGCGAATAACCCGCACTAAAGTTATAAATATAAGTACTTGCACCTGGACCTCCGAGACGAAGTGCGCTATATGCATTTGATCCAGAAGTAAAGTTATCAGCAGTTATAATAGTCGCAGCATTTTGATTGTTTGCAAGAGCCAATGCGTTGAAAGAACCCGCTCCGTTGTATGATGACAAATCAAGCGTGCCGCCTAATGTCAAACTTCCTGATGAAGTTACAGTTCCAGATAATGTAATACCGCTGACAGTTCCTGTACCACTAATGCTTGTAACTGTTCCCGTGCCTGTTCCCGCACCAATAGCACTTCTGAATGTTGCCGCATCTAAAGCACTTACAGTATTGTCAGCATTAAACCGAGGAAATGTAATTGCAGATGGATTTGTCAGTGTAAATACATTAGCACCAACAGTAGTAGCACCAAGGTTGGTTCTAGCATTGGCAGCAGTAGATGCTCCAGTACCACCATCAGCAATTGCTAGATCGGTAATGCCAGTAATACTACCGCCAGTGATAGATACGTTACTAGAAGCCTGAGTTGCAATTGTTCCCAAACCACCAATATCAGAAGTCGTTAAAGTAATAGCACCAGTACGACCCGCAACAGAGGTCACTAGGTCAGTGTTATCAACTTTCTCCCAAGCAGAACCATTGAAAATTGCCCAATCACCTTGTGTCCAAGTTGTAATGCCATTCAAGTTGGTTGTACCAGTTATTGAGACAACATAGTAATCTCCCTTTGTGCCAACGCTAGACGTAAGAGTGGGTGTGTTTGTTGATGCGTTCCAAGTACCTTTGTAGTTTACAAATCCTGACATTGCAGTAATCTGAGCCTGAAGACTAGCCAAAGTATCTAAAACTGTTTGACTTGTACCACCGCCATTTGTAATAACTTTGATTTTTTCTGCAATGTCTGTTGTAACAACTTCACCAACATTGATAACTCGACCAGAAGACAAAGTGATGATTAAACTTCCATCAAAATCAATGTGTGCATCTTCTACAGATACGCCATCTTCACCATCTTGACCATCTTTCCCATCTAAACCTTTAGGGCCATCAAATCCTCTTGGGCCAGTAACCCCGTCTCTACCATTCTTCCCATCTTTACCATCACGACCATCTTTTCCGTTGATGCCATCACGCCCATTTTTTCCATTAATACCATCTTTACCATCTTTGATGTTAGCAATGCGAGTTTCAAAGTTTTGAGTAACACCTTCGTATTTTTCACGAATGTCTGTATCAATCTTTTTTAGTGCTTGAACAACTAACTGAACATTCTCAGCGGCCTTGCGCTGTTGCATCGCTTTGATTTCAGATACTGAATTGCTAACAGAATTAAATAAGTTATCAGCAATACCATCTACCGAACCATCAAAGATTTTATCTATTGCCATTCTGTAACTCCGTGTTCAAACTTTGTAGAAAGTCATTTTCTACGTCAACAACACTGTTCTTTGCATTGTTCATTTGCAATTCAACAATCTTGCTCTTGTTCTTTATATCAGCTTCTTTGAGCATCAATTCAGCGATCTTAACTCGTTTGTCAAATTCATTAGACTCATTACCTTGAGGTAAATTCTTAGTTGTAGAAGCAATAACTTTAGCTTGAACTTCTTGAGGCATCAATTGAGCCTCAGTCATCAGTTTAGTTGCTTCTGCTCTATTCTGCTCTGCTTGAGTCGTATTGACAGCAATCTGAGCCTGTGCTGCTTGAAGTGCCAACTGTTGCTGAACTTCTTGCATCTGTTTAGCTTGAGGATCGGGCTGACTCATCTGATCCAATGCACTAATCAACTCAAATCTGTTGCTCAAACTAGAGTTATTCAAGATTCCTTTAAGGATCAAAGGCAAAACAGGAGTATTAGGGCCAAGAGTCTGCAACAATCCAATAAACTGTTGTTGCTCATACTCACGAGCAATGATTCCAAGCGTAGCCGTAGGGATAAACTTCATGTCAACAGAAGGATACCTCTCAGGATCAAACTGCATATACCTAAACGATGCTTTTTGAATGAAAGGAATCAAGAAGTCTTCTTGGAAGTTAACCAATGTACGCTTATATTTCTTAATGATAGTAGCTACTGCCATGCTCAGTCCCGCACCATCTCGGTTTCCCTGACTAACCATGCCTTGAGAGTCCATTGTACCCGTAGCTTGGAGGAGCATACGCTCAAATTCTTTAGCAGTATTCAAGTTATTTAGACTTGTCTCGCCAAACTTAAATGGATACAAAATCTCAGCGGGATTTCCATTAACCATGAAGGCTTTGCCAGGCTTTACCTCAAACTTAGCACCTCTAGGCAGTCTAGTGGCATCCATACCCATCATAGGGCTTGTAGTAAGAGCTAAACTATCTAAATGCGACCTTACTTGTGCATCAATAGCCTTTTGCATATTGTAAGACTTCTCAACTGTGCCACGACCCAATAGTCGATTAGGAACAGTATCGTCTTGATATGTCAAAACAGGACGATCTTTCATCATGTATGGATTTTCTTCAGCTTTAAGAAGTAATCCATCATTGGCAATCACAACAATTGCTTCAACCATGTCTGAATAGTCATCAGCGGCAGAGTCATCAGGAAATAACTCTTCAACTTCAACGTCTTTTTCCATCAAATATTCACGAGGAACTAAGCCGTAGTATGTCAATAACAGAACTTTTTCATCACGATACTGACTAAGTTCTTGAGTTGGCTCTAAATCAGTGTCTTCGTAGTTAGGAGTGATGTCTACCTTACGATAGATACCTTTTTCAATGCCTTCTACGATCTTGTGGATGCCAACATACTTCTCAATTGCCACGCCCATGCAATCATCTACGCTAGTCCCATTGGGATCAAACAAGAAATTCTTAGGATTAACGGGCATGATCTTCACGGCAATTCGGTTTTTCTCTACAACACCAATTGCTGCTTGACCCATTTGACCAGGTATTTGTTGAGTAGCGGGTTCAAAGACTTTTTCTGACTTTACAACAATCTCACCGATACCAGTTCCATAAATTTCAGCCATCAACTCAATTTGGTCAATAGATTTACGGATTTTGTCTTGCTTAAAGTCTTCCATTAACTGAGCTTTGAGCATCTCAACATCTAATGGATTGCCGTTTACATCTTTAATATCGTCTTCAATGTCAAAGAACTCTCCTTGACCAAAGATAGCCTCCATGATCTCGGCATGGCGAGTCTCTACAGCTTGTTGTGTAGCGGGAGTAACGATTCTTGAGCGTTCAGAATCACGAGTTTTATCCTCTGCCGCCCACTCTCCACGGAAAATACGTTCGTATTCTAAGTAGTCATCTAGGAAGTTGACATTACGATAGTCTCTCCAACGATCACAGTGGTCAATAACAAAAGCAGTTAGCTCTTTATCATTCTGGGTTGGCTCGTAAAACTCGTTTTGATCCATTATTAGCCCCTTATATGCCAGAGATTATATCCATAGGTTGCCACTCATCAGTGTCAGAGTCATCATAATAGCTTGTGACTGCTAACTGGTCAATATATGACAGGGCATCTGGCAAGTCATCGTGAACGCCTTGTGATGGAAACATAATTAGTTGGTCAACAAATACGTCCCAATCTTCCTCGCTATTTAGAATGATTCGTCCATGCTCGAACCTTCCTTGTAGCGACCAAATGATTCTATCCGCTTTTTTCCTATTTCCATGCGTTAAATCTACGATATGACTATATACGTTATTTTTTCTCATCAAATCGCTTAAATATGGCAATACAGCATTCTTCAATGCCCCCTTCTCAATGCCAATACTTAGAGGTCTGTAGTCTCTCATCTTCATTAAAATCTTAGCCGCAGTTTCCCTAATATCCCATCTTCCATGATCTATCTCTTTGACAAACCACTTTCCATCCTCAGTTACCTTTACTACAGCAATGGCAGTCTCATCTAGTCTTTTCTTAGAATTAGCCGCTTGTTTAGCAACTTCCTCAAACCCCGCTAAGTCAACTGCTACAAAATAACTGCCATATTCAGGCTCTTCCCCATATTTAACCCATTCTTCCTTAAATATATCTGCACCCGCATTGGTAAACGAGGCCATAAACTCTTGTTTAAAAGCAAAGCTACTCAAGGTCTTCTTAGCAGATTCAATCTCTTGTTGGTCAATTAAGGGATTATCAGCAGTCGTGAAATGCCATGATTTCCAATCAGGATCATCTTCACTTTCTCCTAGTTTGAAGGTATCATAGAACCAGTTTCTGCCCTTCGGTGTGCCGATAAACAAGGCTCTCCCACGTCTGTCAGATAGTGAAGCACGAATAACTTGCTCCCACGCTTCAGGCTTAATATCCGCTACCTCATCTAGTACAGCATAGGTCAGACTCACACCTCGTAAGGTATCAGGTCTATCAGCACCACGAACATAAATCTTAGCCCCGTTTATCAGGGTAATGTCCAAGTTATTTACATGGCTACTCTGAATAATTTCTCTTCCAAGGTCTAACAGCAAGTCCCAGATAATCTGCCTAGATTGTCCCATCGTAGGTGATACATACAATACAGCAGAGCCTTGTGGACACTTTAGTCCCTCAATCAACAGAGTAACTGCCGCCATCCTAGACTTACCACATCTACGCCCAGCAGCGACCACCTTAAATCTAGTCTGGTCTTTGAATACCTCTTGTTGCCAAGGCAGAAGAGAAAAATTTAGATCAGCCATACTTAGCCTCTACGTCTTCAGGTTGTTCAGCATCAATAACAGTAGCCTCTTGCCCTAATCCAGTAATGTTAATAGTCACAGCACTCCTCTGACTCTTATCTTTCTCAAACATACTAATAGGCAGTGTTCTATCCAGACACATCTTGAGTGCCACCAACTGATGCGGATGCTCATCGTTTAAAGCAATCTCAATCACCTTTTGAGCCACATCCTTACCACCAGACCTAATCATCAACTCTTTAAGCTCCTTGAGCCTCTGATGGTCAGTCTTAGGCAATACCATAGGAGGATTATCAGCAAACCTCTGTATGGTCATCTTCACACTGCCTTTCGGCCTTCCTCTTCCTCGTTTCTCCATTTTATCCTCCTTGGAATGGATTAGCTTTTTCAGAACGGGGGTGGCTACATCAATATCTACACACTGCAAGCTACCCCTCCCCCCCTATACATCGTCTCTACCTACACGTTTCTACCTAAGGGTTTTCCCCTACTCGTTTACCCTAACTTCCTCAATGAGAATGATTCTTATTCAGTTCTAGATGCGAATGATTCTTATTTAGACGCATGAAAGAGCGATGCACCATTTCAGGGTTACTTGATTGATCTAGTTCTATTTGTTCCCTTGTCTATCCCTTATGTATTCTCTTACCTTGTCTACTGATTCACTTGGCTTGGGGCTATCTGTTTACCCGCAGAATCAATCGTAACCAATGCGATCTGATTTAAAGGGTTATCTACCCTATACCCTATCGAATGAAGATGCTGGTAGATGGCTAAGATGTTCTCAAAACCCTTCGTTATGTTCCCCTTTCCCGCAGCCAATAAGATGTTGCGCTTAGGGTTGTCTAATTTCCTGCGGAATTGGATTGTGTCAATCTGTGGATATCTACCAGGCATCATTTATTCCAAAAAATTGATTTATTTAATTATTGCATACTTTAATTCTAAGTGTAAACCCTATTAGGGATTTGGAGGGGCTATATAAAACAACAACTTACGAGAGCTGGCACGATTCTTCCCTGCTATATATATGAGAGGGTAAGAAAAACACTCTCTCTTTTATTAACTCTTAATAGGTGTCAACATGAGATTTTTAGTTATCGAAAAGAAAAACCCTTTAGCTGTCCACGCTATCTGCGACAGGTTGGATAGAGCACTAAATTGGATCAACGTTAGCGCCCCTGAATACGTTCGCAAGGGCTATTTCATGGATAAAACCCTAACTTCTGACAGTTTCACAATCAAGGTGACAGCATGAAAAATGATCTTTTAGACTATCTTGCAGCCATTGGTTTAGGTTTAGCCCTTTGCATGGGCTTGCTCGAATGGTTTGATGTACTCACAAAATAAATTTTTTCTTTTTAATAGGTGTTCAAAATGATCAAAATCTCTCAAACCTCAAAACTAAATGCTAGATCTTGGAGCTTACAGGCCCTTGATACTTGTCCTGGCTCATGGGCTGCGCCTGGTGAATTAGTAGATGCGTGCAAGGGCTGCTACGCAACAACGGGAAATTATAATTACCCGAACGTGAAGGCCCCTAGATTGTCCAATCGTGAAGATTGGCAACGATTAGATTGGGTTTCCGATATGGTTTCAGAATTAGATTCTGATCGCTATTTTCGCTGGTTTGATTCGGGAGACGTTTATACCCTTGGATTAGCGGAAAAAATCCTAGAAGTTATGATTCAAACCCCTTGGGTTAACCATTGGCTACCCACTAGAATGCATAAATTTCCCAAATTTGCCCACGTTTTCGCACAAATGGAAGCTTTGCCTAATGTAAAAGTTAGATTTTCAAGCGATTCTATTCAGGGGGAATATATCGAAGGTTTACATGGTTCTGTCATTGGCCCTGATGCAAGCTCATTTGTGGCCCGTGAAGGCGTCCAATTATGCGAAGCTTACAAGCATGGGGGTAACTGTAATGGCTGCCGTTCTTGCTGGTCTAAAGATGTCCCATTGATTGCCTATCCAGCGCATGGCCTAAAAATGGCCCGTGTGATCAAGTTAAAGCAAATTTAAGGGGTTAAGAATGACACAAACTGAAGCGCTCATAGAATGTCTAATTTTAGCCCTTACCGCTCCAAACAATAAAAAAGCCGATCAGGCAAGCGAACTAGCTGAAAAAATAGCTTTCGGGTTATCAGTAGATGAAATTGAAGCTTGCAAATTTGAAGCTCTAGAATTTGTGGGGTTTGAATGATCTATGCACTAATTGCCCTAATTCTGCGAATACTTACAAAACGATAACCAAAAGCCCTCTTAGGAGGGTTTTTTTTCGTCTATGCCACTTTGCTATTGCCTAATATAAAAAAACGCCTAAAACGGGCTTTTATGGCCTTTTGAAGGTATATCCTCGCACAATCTGCGGATGGTTTCATTCAATGCATCTATTTCATCCATTTTATTGATGGCCCAAGCCCTCTTTTGACCATGCCATCCAAGCATTGGGTTTCTGTGACAATCAACACAAAGGGCAATGCAAGTGTATTGAAGCCCTTGTTTATAGTGATGGGCTTCGCTTGGTGGTGACGCCTGGCAAACGCTACAAGGGAGGTTTTTAACCCTTGCAAGGTGTAGCCTCTCTTTTGCGTTTAGTTTGTTGTTCAAGTGGTGGCTTTCATTTCCATTCGGGCATTGTATTGTTCTGTTTGCCACACAGAAATGCGAGCTTGTGCCGCCGTCATAAGCCATCGATATTTCTCCTCGGCCTCCACAGCTTCCCTGATGCCTCTCAAGATCACTGCATAATCTTCGTGTGCATAAGCATAAACCTCTTGTTTTCCAAGGACTTCAGTTCCCGCTTGACTCATTAATTGTGCTCTGCGGGATTTTCTGAATTCCTCCAAGTACATCCGATCCGCTTTTGATTTTGCATACAAAGGGGCGGTGTCGATCAGGTATTGGATAGCTTTGGTAGGTTCGTTCATACATTCTCCATCTTGTAGTTTGATTTGTGATGCTGAAACCTCATTGCTGCCTCCATATCCAATTCAGCATACGCCTCTTCTGACATACATCCCACAATATCACGCCCCTCAAACCAGACTTCTATTACAGACTCGTTATATGTTGATTTATCATCGTCTATTTCGTATTCATAGACTACTGTCACCACTTCGCTACCTTGACCGATTGTTGTGTCAAATTCCCAAGTTTTTTCCATGATTCACTCCTGTTAAAAATTAAATCTTACCTAATTGTTTGCGTAAAAACATAGGTGTTTACCCTAATGTTGCAATCATTCTCAATGCGGCTTCAGGATTGTCAATTCTGCACAATGTACCTCCCGACCAATTCTCAAAAAAGTCTGTTTGTAGCTTGGTAAACTTCTTTTTAGAGTCTGTTTTGATCTCTACCAGGAACGTGTGATTCTTGTATCCAACCAAAAGATCAACAGGTAAACCAATGATCCAAACGTAAGCGCCAGCACCTCGTAAAGCCGATACTATCTGCTCTTGGTTAGCATCAACTCTTGCTGCTCTTCTCATTTCGTAACCTCGTCATTCTGTCCCTCAAAAGCAAAGTATCTGACTTTCCTCTGATTCGCTCCAAGTCCACGCACACTCCCTGCCACCAGAGCAACGCTTTGCTTGAGCCAATCATCAATTTCTTGTTGTTGAATCTGCGTATCCACTCTTGGGCTTCGCAATTCTTGAAGTGTTCTAATTCTTCTGGTGTCATTTATGGGCCATTCAAATTTCATGCTTTTCTCCTCAATTCTGCCATCTTTGCCAAAACATCTAGCGGAATTGGAACTGCTTTTTTGTCATCAGCTTTGATCTTCTCCAATGCGGCATCAGGTTCATTTGACGATGGAACTGTGAGTCTTATGTTGTCAGCATAATTTGGTTTGGCAGAAACAATCCACTCTGCCTTTAAACCTTGACTTCCACGGGTACACCATTCAACTAAAAATTTATCTAAAGGCCAATTAAGTTTGAAAGCCTCTTTTCTTGCTCCCTCAACGACTGTTTCAGTTATTGGTGCTTTCTTACTTTTCCGCAAAGCAACCCAATCACTCCAAACTTGGTCACGAACATCTAAGGGACAGGCAACGACAGTTGCGTTATCTCTCTTTGGTTTATGGTTAGTGGTTATTGGTTTATGGTTATTGGTTGCATCGTGTACCGATGATGTGGACATGATGGGTACATCTTGTGTCCTCAATGTCTTGATGTATGTATCCAGTGTTCCATTGCTAAAGTGTTGAATATAAACATCTTTTTGGACAACAGATTTAAGACTTTGGTTGTCCCTGATAAACGCACCATAAGCAGAAGTACCCTGATGAGCCTTGTATTCTTCGATTTCTTTGTTTGCCCGTGGGTTTACAAATCCATCATCTGTGGATAAAAAGAACTCATTAAGGACTGTCAAAACATCTTCTTCATGCTCTCTCATGCCGATCTGACGAGCAGCATCTCGATGTTTAATGGGTTGTTCATGTAAAAAATAGAAGTCCAAAAGTCTTCTATATGCCAGGTCTTCCAGCAAAGAAAGATGGCGAGTGTGACTCATGTAGTCACCAATGTGAAACTTGTAAAAGTGCATAAATACCGCTTTTTAAACACCCTTTGAAAGAAACTGCGGCAGGAGAAGGGTTAACTCTTTTCGGTATGGAGATCAGGCCATACCTAGCCGTGTTTCAAAACAGTGTATCAGATACTTTGATTACTTGTAATACCGCCAGTAAAGTATGGATTTCCCCTGAATAACTGGTTAGCTTGCGCCTTCATTGTTCTGTACTCATTGGGCGTGAAAATACCCTTGGCATTACGCCAATCAAAAGGATTGTTTTTATCCCAAGGTTTTTCTTCTTTAGGCTCTTCAATCATGTGATCTTCCAAGGTGTATTTGGCTATCCATTTATTGCCATCTTTCACTTGAGTTGTTGTTAGTTTTCCCTGATAGCGAAGTTTCTTTGCTGTGGACAAAACTGTCTCTTTTTTCATCCCTGTTTGCTCTACTAATTGTCGTGAAGTGAGTGAGCCGTTTTGCAAGGCTTTAATGATTGCCATTTGGGTCATTTATAAAGGTTCTCTAGGTTGATTTTTCGGTCAAGGTGTAGCTCTAGCGTTCTGCCAATTAAGGCGGTCAAAGTAGCCTCTAAATCCTCTGGTTGATTAGTATAAGCGTCAGCCATTGTCTCGGCATAAGCGAGTAATGTTTCAGCGCATTGTTTTTCAATTTTTTCGATGTTCATATCGTAAGCCTAGCATAAAAAAAACTATTTAAAACTAGGGAAAACCCCTATTAAATAATTGTAAAAACTGTGGCACATTATCGGTGTGGACAGAAAAACCACACATTTTTAACAGGAGTAAATATGATAATTCTTAATGGAAAAAAGGTTGTAGACCTAGAAGTAGATGGAGTAGATAGCAGAGACTTCCCAGATTTCTCTGATGCCTACTTCTCAAATGCTTGCTTTGAAGATGGAACACCACTGACAGAAAATGAGTTGATTCAACTTACCGATCTGGCGGGTGATGTTTTATGGAAAATGGCTTTTGAAAGTCTACACTAATGAAAACACTATTTCAAATCTATGTGGAAGAATTCTCTGACATCCACTACTGCCCATACTGTTTAAACATCATGGGAAACAAAATATCTTGCTGCCAAGAAGCAGATTTTATCAAATTCAAGGACTTAGAGCCTGAAGAACAAAGACAAATCATTGAAGACGAGTTAGATCAATATTCTTACTAATAGGAGTTAATTATGGGTTCAGTACACAAAAAATTGATGGAAGCAAGAATGTTGTTGCAACATGCTCCACTCAAGAAATCAGGTCATAACAAGTTTGCGGGTTATTCATACTTTGAGCTTGGTGACTTTCTGCCAACAATCAATTCAATTTTCTACAAAACTGGTTTGTGCGGTGTAGTCTCTTTTGGTAAAGAGTTAGCTACTCTGACAATTACAGACTCAGAAGACGGATCAGAAATCACTCTGACAAGCCCTATGGCAGAGGCAAATCTAAAGGGTTGCCATCCAATTCAAAACCTTGGTGCTGTAGAAACATATACCAGGCGCTACCTTTGGGTTTCAGCAATGGAGATTGTTGAACACGATGCACTTGATTCTTCCGCTCCATTGAAGGAAGAGAAAATCATCATCACACCAACTCAAGGCGCACAAGAAAATATTCCAATTGAGGAATTAAGGTATCTTGAAGAAGTAGCAATTGAATTGATTGCTATGTGTGAGCAAGGTGATCCCAAGGCAGCTTGGGTTAAGTTGGAATCAGAGAGCTTAGACAGCGAACAAAAAGTTGCTCTATGGACTTTGCTTCCTAGTAAAGTAAGAAGTGCGTTAAAGAAAGCGAAGGAAATGTAATGGAAAAGAAAGATAACTCAGGTGTTCTGTTTAAGAACGACAAAAAAGAAACAGCTAATCATCCTGATTACAAAGGAAATATCACAGTAGGAGGTCAGGACTATTGGCTATCTGCTTGGATCAAAGAAGGCAAGAGTGGAAAGTTCATGGGTTTAGCACTGTCACCCAAAGAAGAATATAAAGCCAAGCCTTCTGAGCGTTCTAAAACAACAGGGTTTGATGACTCTGATATGCCGTTTTAAAGTCAACAGGGGAAAGTAATTTATGAGTACCCAAACTAATAGGAGTTAATGATGAACGATATTTTTGACAACATGAAACAATCAATGGAAAGATTCTTTGGTACGCCAGCGTTTAAGTTGGTCAGAAGCAAAGACCCTGTGACAAGCCATGAGGCGGCTAATTTAGTTGATACAACTAAGTTAGAAAGAATAGTCTACGAGGCCATCAAGAGCTTCCCTGATGGGTGCATCTCAGATGATGTTCTTGCGATGTTCCCTCAGTACCCATATTCCTCAATAACAGCACGTTATCGTTCCTTGTTAAACAAAGGATACATTGAGATTAATGGTACGAGAACAGGTAGATCAGGCAGAAATCAACGAGTGATGAAGGCCAGATTATGAAATTGCAATTTAACATTATTGGGTGCAAGCCACAAGAACCTGATGCGAAATGCAATAATTGCAAACGAAGACTGTCTACTTCAATGAAAGTTATTACTAAAAATAGCAAAGACAAGGCTTGTATTTACATACCCATCTCATTACAGGTGAAAACATGACGAATGATGAAATCATTACGATAGCAAAAGAGGTAGGTTTTTTTGATGAAGAAATTGATAAATGTCAATTGATGTTTGAACGCTTTGCTTTTCTTGTGGCACAGAAAGAGCGTGAGGCGTGTGCAGAATTAACAGACATGGCTGTTGATTTTTGGGTAAAAGGTGGTTTTTCAGAGTGTGCAGAGGTTAGAGAAGCAATGAATATTGGAGAATCTATCCGAGCAAGGGGACAAGCATGACTGATTGGACTAAAGAAGAAGACGAAGCCTTTAACCAGGTGGAAAAGCAAAGCAATCTTGGTAAGCAGATTCTTAAAGCGCAAGGACAACCACACCACTGGGCAGCAGAAGCTACAAAGGCGGCTGTGCTGATTGAGCGTGAGGAGTGTGCAAGGATTGCAGAGAAAAAACTTAATTGGGGAACAGCTATTGCTATCCGATCAAGGGGAAACACATGAGTAATACAGACTATTTTTTACTAGGTGTATTTTTTGGAATGTTGCCTCTTGTTTTTGCATTATTAATAGAAGAGTGGAGAGACAAATGAAAGTCACTAAACTAAAGGAAATTTATGTCATACGCAGCAATTGAAATAAAAATAATCCAATGGGCAGAAGCTCGAAAGATTATCCAGTACAGCAATCCAGAGTCTCAGCTACTCAAAGCAGTATCAGAGATGGGAGAGTTAGCTGATGCCACAATAAAGCATGATAGGGACGCAATTATTGACTCTATAGGCGATGTAATGGTCTGTTTAGTTAACTACTGCGCTATACAGGATTTAGACCTTGTAGAGTGCATGGAAATAGCTTATGACCAGATCAAGAACCGCAAGGGAACTTTGCTTCCTAATGGCGTATTCAAAAAAGAATAGTCTTGTTTCTGACATAAATTTGATCTAGCATTTGATTGCAACAATCGGTTGCGTAAGGAGAGCAAGATGAAATTTGAAATGGAATTTGGTTGGATTGGCGCAGAGAAAATTATTGTCGAAACACATGACTTCGATAAAATTAAGATCATTCAGGAATTTATTGAATTCCAAGAAGAGAATGGTTGGGATACTGAATATGATGCTATTGACGAGCTTGAAGAAGAAGATACAGAAGAAGAAGAAGTTGCTGAGTAAATGAATGGGGCTTACTTGGCTAACAGGTAAAGCCCCACATTACTAAACGCATACCCGCCATACACTACTGCCATAGAGGGATTGCCTCTGTAGAGTTGTTCGGCAGCGATATAGGCATAAATTGCCCCTGTAAGGATAATTAACCAAGCACTCATGTGATTTCAGCGTTATTTGTTCTGATAAGGGCTAAAAATCACTTACGTCAATTACTTCACCACGAAACTGGATATGTCCCTCGCTAAACGAATGGACAAGTTCGGGCCAAAGCAATTCACCATTGAAAAACGTCAGCACAGCAAATCCTGACCTGTGATTAGATGGATTCAACTCAGCATAAGTAAACTGAGGGCCATCTGGCTCGGCTAATGTTCCAGTGTCAATACCAAAACGTATTCCATTATAGTCATTGTATGGCGTAACTTTCAAGGAATGCAAATGCCCAGTGCACATTGAGACCCCGCTCGAAAGGGCATTGTTGTGGGTGGCGTGAATTCCCCCCTTATATCGGTGCTTGACAATCACTTTTGATGTAGGCCAACAAGTCCAGCAAAACTCCCAATCAGGGATATGGTCAGTAATCTTGAATCCTAAAACGTCTTTGTACTGCGGTGCATGTTGTGCAAGCCGATTAGCAAACCTTGCATCGTGATTGCCCCATGTGTGGATCAAACGCACATTGTGGCGCTCTGCTTTAGCACGTTCTTCAATCTCACCCAATGCACCCTGAGTAGCTTTTAATTCTTGTAAAACAGTTGTAGCGGGCTGGTCAGTTGGATCGTGGCGGCTTATGGACGCTCCATCAAAAGAATCACCATTAGCTATTACCGCCACTGGTTTAAGCGCTTCTATCATGTATAAAAGCCCTTTAAAGGCCGTAGAACGCTCTGAGGGAATAAAGTGTGCATCTGAGAAGACAATTACAGTCCCGTCTAATATGCCAAGGTCAATTTGCTTTAGTGGTGAGTAAGATGCTTGCCTAGTATCGTGCATATACCCTCTAGGGTCAGCACTAAACAGCTTGATGTTGTATTCTAGTTCTATGTTGCGTCTTCTGTTATACGCATTACGAGTAGCGATACCTAATGCTCTCGCTACTTTTGTAGCAGACTGATGCTCTTCCCACAAAGCAATGAACTCATCATCTGTGCAAGTTTGATTATGCGAGGCCATTGGAATCCTTTAAGAGTCGTTCAAGTAAGTTAATCACTCTATGCTCTTGCTTATCTATATCATCTTGCGAAGATTTAGGGTCTTGAGCCGCAGTCAAAAGATCGTGCAGCATTACATGAAGTAACTCGTGTAGTGCTGTGCAATCAAGGGATTTATGGGTTATCTTCTCTGCGCCAAAGTCACCAAGTCGGTAAACAGCAAGTCTTGCGGCCTCGTTAAACTCTACAGAGGCCATTGCTTGTTTGGCAGGTTTTAACCCTTTTTCAAGTCTCCAATCCCCAAGATTCAATACTTCTTGCCATTTCTTCACACATTGTGCAAAGTATTGTGCGTCTTCGGTTGTTGGGATATTTGACATAGGCGAGACATTAGAGTTTGTTTATGTCACCTTTATTAAATAAACGCTCTAGTGCCTGATTTATCGATAATTAGTGCTTGCTTTCGTGGTTTTGCATCTGGTGTATTAGGAATACTTATATGAGTCCATCTGTCAAACTCTCGAATCACCTGGTCAAAAGGCAATCCTGATGCGATTATTGCCTTAACCACATCATTGGGTGTTAGTTCAGGAACTCGGATGTCCACAGCACAACCAATCCGATGCTGACTACTATCTTTAGAACCCACAGCATCATTGACTTTTTTAGACCTGAAAGCGGAGTTAACCATGATGGGCTTGCCACCAAGGGCTTCTTTAACATCCTCAAGGAACTCAGCGAGTCGTTTGAGGTTTTCCAGTTCTTCATCATTTGGCGTATTATCATATTCACGATGATCTGTATGAGTTAGTTCTTCCAAAGAAAAATGTTCAGTTAACTTCACTTTTTCACCCTATCAGTTATTTTCTCAAGTGTTCTGCCACCAAAGTAGAACGACATGACCAACATTCCCCATTGACCGAGCAGCTCGACATAAGCACCACGGGTCTCATATTCAAAGATAGAGGCGATGGCAAAGCCAGAATAGGCAATTAAAAGGAATATAAGGGTCATAGGGCGAATATTCTTGGACAACCAAGAGTCAGATGCCATATCAGCCTGAACACGCTGTGTGAGGTTGTTTTGTTCAGTTTTGTATAACTCAGTCTCGTTAGCCATCTTAGCTAACTCACCATCTTGAGCCATCTTCGCTAAATCTAACTGAGCCTTTGCTTTAGCCTCTGGATCAGGAATAAGTTTATCAATGAGCTTGCCGCCCACGTTTAAAAGTGCATCTAGTCCAATCATTTCTTTTCCTCGGTTTGGTTTAGTTTGATGCCCGACAAGAAGCCAATCATGCCGCCAATCAGGGTGGAGAATGCGGGGCTAATCATCTTGAAGATTTCACCGTTATCTACCTCTTTAGCCCATAGACCAAGGAGGAACGCAACAACCATAGCTAGTACCGAAATACAAAGCGTAATGCTGACCATGAAGGTCACATAGAACGTCAGTTTGTCTTTAATGTTTTCCATTTACCCCTCACACAAGTTTGTCAATGTTACGTTTAAGATTTGCAATATCAATGTTCAAAGTGATCTGTCTCATTCTGAATTGATATATCTCGTATTCGTACTGGTGAAACTTCTTTACTTGCTTATCAACTTGAACCTGATTTGCTCTCTCAGCATCTAGCTTCTCTATCCGCTTGGCAAACACTTCTCCCTGAGTCGATGCCATCGGCTGAACTATGGGATACCATTTATCGAAGCTGAATTTCACTTCTTTTCCCTTTCAACAGCCCTTGCGTAATAATAAAGAACCTTGCTCCTTAACTCCGCACTATCCGCTACACCCGCCCAATTTGCTAGGTTATTCCAGATTCCTACCAGTTGTTCGGAAGAGCAGTTATCACCATTTGTCGTAAGCCATTCTGACAATCTTTGATGCCTCTCCGATGGGTTTCCCAGCCAACTCAGAGCGTAAAAGTCTGAAATTGTGCAAGGCGCTTTGGCACTGACCCAAAAAACAAAACAAAGAAACAATAAAAGAAGCCATTTCACACAAATGCCTAATAATTATTGTTGAGGAGTCATCATAGTGCTTAGTAAACCTCTTGTGTAATAAGAAGGTTGTGGCCCAGGTGTAGTACCAGTTAACAAACCACTCATAGCATTTTCAGCAGATTGTCTACGCAATAATGCTTGCAATTTATCTGCAGCAAAACCTCCAACGGCAATTGGAATAGCTATTTCTGGTTTTGCAATTGATCCTGCAAAAGCTCCACCAGCCATGATTTGACTGCGTTGTGGATTAAACTTAGCCATCAAAGTTAGCAAAGGGTCTAATGAACTACCCTTAACAACTGCTTTAATAGCATTTTGTTCATCTTTGCTAAACAGGTTCATTTTATTTTTGTTTGCAGCAAGAGTAATAAATCCTTGACGAATTAATTCACTTTCAGATGCAGTAGGGTTTAATGCTTTAGTTTCTGCAATATCTAAAACATTTTGAAGTGTAGTTGCACGACTTAGATTTCTAAAATCCTTTCGAGCATCCATGATTGTCTTAACAGCAGTGTCAATTCCACCCGCACCAGAAACAACGTCTTTAGGAGACAAAGAAGATACATGGTCATCAATCGTATCAACCATCTCACCCGCTAAGCGACGAATATTTTTATCAGGATTGCTTTTTAAGTTGTTTGCCAATCTACGCATCTGTTCAACATTGTCAAATGTAATATTTCCTCGTTGAAGTATGCTTTCATATTTATTTAAAATGTTAGCAACTGAAGCGGCATTTTCTGGAATGTAATCAACTGCATCAAGTCTTGTTTTTATCTTGTCAACTAAATTAGTTGCATTCTGAGATGACAACTCAATGCCCTCATTGCTTACTTTTGTATATGCACGACTTGCTTTCTGCTGAACATCAGCCATTGTTGTTGTTGGCTGTTTTCCAGATGCAATACGTCCTGCAATATCACCCGATGTCTTACCAACAGCACCCGATACTCCCAAGGCGGCAATAGTAGCCGCAAGGTCACTTCCAGTAATGTCTTTTGTAATTTCTGCAACAGGTTGTGCAACCATTGGAGCGGTAGTTGCGGCAGGAAGTTGCCGAACAAGATCAGCACCAAATACTGTTTTAGGAGCAGTACCCGCCATTCCACCAGCAGAGGCTAATCCTTGCATACCCGCTTGAGCAGCTCTTTCAAAACCAGTTTGAGGTTCTGGAACGCCTAATTGTGTTAATCCTTGGCTTTGTTCTTTAGATAGATATGGTGCACGTTTTTCTGAGCCGACAAGATTTGCTCCGACATTGTATGCACCACTTAAAAAATCAGTAACAATGTTTGCGGGTGCTGATACACCAGTAACAACAGCTCTTGTTGCCAAGCCAAGTTGGCGTTTTAACATATCAGCCAAACTTGCTTCTTTAGGCGCTTCAGCAACCATTGGCTGTGAAACTGGTTGTGCAGTTGGCTGAACTTCTGTTTCACCTAAACTAACCTTAATTTTGGCTAAAGCTGCCTCATTTGATAAACCATCAGGTAGCTCATAAGATAAGCCTTTGTATTCATAAACAGTCGACATAATACTTACCTTTAGTCAAGTTTAATAGGGTTTTGTGCTGTACCAGATGCTGGCCCGTAATATGGGTCTACGCCTTGTGATCTACGACGACTATCAATACGTTTTTGAGTATTTTCTTTAGCTTTTACAGTAGATTTAACAAAATCATCAAGCGCTTGTTTAGTAACTTTTGTATCATATTTTCCAAAAGCTGCAATAAGTTCATTGGCAAATCGCAGTACGTCTTTATCTGTTTGAACACCTTTAGCGGCATCCGTCTTCAAGTTAGTTGCTGCCTGAACAGCACGTTCTAATTCAGCAAATTTTTGGCTTTCAGGAGTAGAATTACCAGCAGCATTTTGAGCTTGGTAACGTAAGTTATTTATAGGGCCAAGTTGTAATGCAGTTTTCCCTGTTTTTGCATCAGGAGTTAAAGATGCAATTGCTGGCGCTAAAGAAGTCTCTCTAGCTGTTAAGGAATCAACTAATTCAATATCCTTGTCTTCTTCTTTTTGTAGAGAAGGAGCTAAAACTTTTGGCCCTTTAAGTGAAGTTGCTAATATTCTTAATTCTTTTGCAGAATCAATTTTCATTTGAGCAATTTCTTTAGCAGTAGCACCTGCTGCACGAGCTGCTTCAATTCTCGCATCAGCCAAAACTTTAGCCGCATCAACTTTTGCTTGATTTGCTAAATTTGCCGCATCAACTCTTGCCTGATTTGCTGCAGTTTTATCAGCAGATGCTTGTAATGTCGCCAAAACCTTATCTGGAGATCCATATTTAGTAACAATATTAAGAATATCATCTTGAGTAGCATTTTGTGGAAGTTTAGACAACTCATCACGCAATTGTTCTTCTTGCTTAATAGACAATTCTGTTTTATTTGCTTGCGCCAAAGATGCTTTTTCAGCCGCAGTACGTTGAGCAACCAAAGCATTGCTTTCTGTCAACTTTTGATATTCACCTTGCAATAACATAGCACCTTGAGCATCTCCAGCTTGTGATAATGCGGAGATACCTTGTTTTACAGAGGCTGGATCATTTGGGTTAATCTGACGAGCGATTTGTTGACGCATAGTAATTCGAGCTAATTCAGGGTCTTCACCACCCAAACCTCGACCTACAGCACCACCAAGCATATTAGCGCCACGACCAATAGCAAAGTTTGCTTGTTGGAAAGGTGACATTTGTGCATAAGCTGCCGCTCGTTGGTCAACTACTGCCTGTTGGTTTTGCTGATACATTTCGGGGGTAAGACCGAATAAAGATGGAACTATATCTGCCATGATTAATAATCTCCTTCACCAAATGTACCGCTTCCACCACCAAAAGCACCATATTTATATGATGGAGAGAAGGCATTACTAACGCCTCTTATAAACGCAGGATTTTGAGACGCACCAACTAATGCAGTTGCAAATGGATTATAAGCATTAGCACCATACATTGAGTTTGCCGCATTAGTACCACCTTGGAACAAAGCATTAGCACCTGTTGGATTGGCGACTTTTGCTCCAATACCAGTACCAATATCTAGTGGCTGTTGACCAAGTTGTTCAAGTCCTGTAGCTGCTGACAAATATGATTGATAAGGGCCAAGAGCCGATGTTTGCAAACCATACATTTGATTAGCTAAATTTCCACCAGTACCAAATAATCCCGCACCAAAAGCTGTTTGCGCTTGCCCCGCTTGCATACCTTGTGCCGCCAATTGTGCATCTTGTTGAGCAAGAGCATTGTAATATGCTTCCATCTCAGGATTAGCCGCTCTTAACCCCTCGCCACCACCTGGACGCAAACCTGTTCCACCTACTGCTAAACCTGTGCGACCAGTATTAAAAAGATTTGTCTGTAATTGACCATATTGACGCTCACGACTAGGGGCTAATAGCTCTTGCTGTTGTGCAATATACTTCTGCGCTGCCTCTTGAGGAGATTGAGAAAGATACTGTTGGCCTAAACCAAATAAACTTTGAGCCGCCTGACCAATAGGAGCATATTGACCTTGCGCTTGTTCTGCCTGTGTAAGACCTGTTCCTGCTAGACCCAAGAATCTATCTTGCATAGCCTTCATTTCAGGAGACAAGTTGTAACCCGCGCCAGTTACTCGACCATTAGCATCAGTCGTAAAATTAGATGATCCAAATCGAGTCGTGACCCCTACAGGTCTAAAACGAGCTTCATCAGCCGCTAGTTGTGCCGCCCTAGTTTGTGCATCTGCTTGTATTTGTGCGGCTTTTTTGGCTGAATTACCACCAAATAAACCACCCAACAATGATGCACCGCCTCCAATTAATGCTGCTGTAATAGGCATATTAAACTCCAATCAAAATGTCATCCACTTTTGACGGGTCTTTTTCGTCAGTGGCGTGAATACAAAACCAAACACAATCTGTAATTGCTTTAACACCATGCACAAGACCCGCTTTGATCTCAATGCACGATGGCGCTTCAATAATCTCTATCTCATCACCCTTCATCACAGCTACCTTGCCTTTAGCAAGAATAGATAAGTGACTAAACTCATGCGTGTGCTTCAGAATGGCTGTACCCGCCTCAAATGAGGCTTCCTTAGCATACAAACCATCACTGAAGTGGTGCGTAATCATGCTGTACGCTTCCACATATAAACAACAATATATGGTTGAATATTTGCATTAGTTCCAGATGCGCCAGCAGAGTCAACTGTTGTAGCAACAGTAATACCAGTAGATGCGGTAGCAGTATTAGTCCTAACACTTATGTTAGCACCAGCTCCGCCATAAGCATAAGTACCAGTTCCTGTTTCTGTAAGGAAATTTCCAAGAGATGCTGCATGTGAGTGCGATGGATCAGTAACTGTTGTAGTTGTCGTGTGACTATGCGTTACAACAATAGCGTCTTTGCTACCACCAGTTTCTTCCAAAGTATCAAATAATGCGTCACTTCCATTCAATCCAACCATGACTCGACCAGCGCCAAATGCTGTCCAAGTTCCAAACCCAAGCAATGTTGCAGGATTAGTAGCCACAGAAGCATTGATGTAAATAGAGCCTACAGGATACAAAACTGCCAAAGAAGCTGTTACTGCCGCTGTAACAAAAGCAGTAGTAGCCAATTGAGTTGTGTTTGTTCCACTAGACGCTGTAGGCGCTGCTGGAGTACCAGTAAAAGTAGGAGATGCTAGATCAGCTTTAGTAGCAATAGCAGTAGAAATATTGACAAACTCAGTGTTAATCTCAGTACCTTTAACAATTTTTAAAGGATCACCTGAAGATAAAGCATCTTTAGTTGCAAAATTAGTGCTTTGTGTGTAATTACTCATACTGTTTTCCCATCTTTAGATTGGATTTCAATGCGCTGAATTGACAACGCAGTACCATTAATATTCGATTCATAACCAGTTTGCACGATTTTACCGCTTCCAGATGCAGAAGCACTTAATGTTTGTATAGCAACACCATTGGAATACTGAGCAACAACAGTAGCGTTTGCACCATACTCTGCAATACCATATTGAGATATACCCTGAGTTGGTATACTCACATTAGTAGACAAATAGTTGGTACTAAAGTCAAATCCCCACTTTATCGTAACGTACTGGCTTGATCCACCAATCACTACAACCTTGATTCTTTTTAGAAGTGAAGTAACATTTGCATTACCAAGGTCTGCATGGTTTGTGTAGTACTGAAAGCGATATGTAGAAGTATCATCTAATGAGTTACTATACTTGCCAATATATCCAGTTTTTCCAATGAGCAAATCACCATTTCTGCGAGAAACTAATGCAGAAGGCTCTATTGAATCCCAAGTTGTAACTCTATAAGAACCATCTTGAAGTTGACCACGAGTATCAAAACAATATACCTGTTTAACAATAGGCAAAACAAGCAGATAGAACGCTTCAGTCTCTGAATAAACAGACTTGATATTTGCAAGTGTCTCACCAGCAATACTAGTCATTAAATCACTGCGAACATTCTTAGACAAATCGCCAATTGGAACAGACTTCTCAAGCACTGTTCTAGCAAGCGATCTTACTCCTGAGTTTGATAAGAAAAGAATGTCTTTTCCTGTACTCTGAATTGAATCTCTTGCAATACATCCGATACTTGCAACAGTATCAGATAAAGTGATACTTGCAGGAGAGGTAGCCCCAGCATAAACAAGAATCTGTCTTTGACCAAAGATGACTAAAAAGTTATTGTGTGCTGCTAAACCAGTTATGTTGTCTGCGCCATTAGGCCAAACAAGATTAGTGTTCAAAGAGCCTGAAGTACCTGTAGACCATATATGACCAGCAAGTAAATCAGAAAAGTAAACAGTTGTGTTATCAGTAGTTGTATCTGCAACCCACAAGCGTCCATAAGCGCTAAGAACAATGTTTCCTGATGGAACTGTTCCTACATATCCAGTTTTCTCGCTAACTCTACGAAACGTAGTGGTACTTACTGCTGGGTCAAATATCAATGGATCGTGGCCTTCTTGAAAGAAGTATGTAATACCATTTAGAGAAGCACAAGACCAATTATTTGCAGAGATAGTAGGCGCACTACCACCCCCACCATAAGTTAGCTCTGTTACTACATCAGAAGCACCAAGTTTAAAGAGCTTGTTATTTCCTGCAAACAGAATAGTCAGTGTTCCATCTGTTTGTACTAACTCGTGAATAACAGAAGGAGCATTAGAACCTAAGTTTCCAGAAGATGAGTTAACTTTTGACCAACCTTTTCGTGAACCAACACGACCATATCTGTCAATTACACAGTTAGTAGCAACCAAAGCAAAGCCAACCGCCAAATCTAATGGCGAATCTTGTGTATTCAGTCCATAAAAGCCTGGAGCTGAAATGCTTGCAGTCTGTAAGACTTGGCTCATACGGCTACAAACTCCTGATTTTCAGGATAACGTGTGCCTTCCAAAGCAATTTGGTCTGACAACATAGACCTATAAAGCTGATAAGCCTCAGAAGAATTCAATCCACCATCCTCACCACGTTCAACCAATGCCCTTGCATAAGCATTCTGAACAACAAGACTATCTGGTACTAATACAGATGTTCCATCAGAAGCTAATGTAGCCTGTGGAACAGTAAGTTCAAATGGAATGTTATATACGCCATCAGGTCTTGGATACAATGAAACTTTAGTGTCTCCATTGCCATCTACACCATCAAAAGCATAGTATTGAGGAACACCTGTTATTGCAGGAACTAGATTTTGAAATCTATTCATTTCAACAAAACTAATATTTTGCAATGGAACATTTGAGGTTGTATTCAAAGCATCTTGAACTTGGAACTTCTGTCCAGCATCAGTCATTGAGTAGCTATATGTACTAGAGTTTGTTGTAATTGTTACTCTTTTACTCAGTACATTCCAACTAAAAGCATCTTCAATTTGACGCTTTGCATCATTAACATACAAGCCAATTAAAGTTGAATAAGCAGTCTCAGCATTTGATGAAACCTGAGTCTCACGCAAACGAATCAATACATTGTTAATCAGTTGTAAAAATGTCATGCTCTTTGTACTCCCTCAATTTCAAAAGTTGCAAGTACAGACATCGTTGATCCAGCTTCAGAAGTTGCTGTTAAATAATCACCCTCTTCCATCACAAAATATTGTGTGGCTGAAATAATAGTTAATGTAGTTCTTGCTGATAAAACTTGTTCACTAACAATTAAAGTTGATGTACTAGCACTTGCGTCATACCAGCTAAATGAAATATGTTTGCTTGGAGATGTATTGCAAGCATGAATTAAGACACATCTTGCATAGTATCCAGTAGGCACTGTATACAGCGTTGTAGCTGTATTAGCAGTTAAATTCTTACTGATGGATACTGGTCTCATTTGTTCCTCTTAGAGATAGCTTTAGCTTTCGCTCTTGCATCTTCTTTGGACGTTGCGCCCCAAGCTCTAAGAGAAAGTAAAAGTCGGGTAGGCTTTCCATCTTTCATCTCAGCGCCAGGCATATTGCCCATTCGTGCTAAAAAGGATGCCCTACGAGGGTTATCTCCCGACT
>Ga0209401_1000333_pt1 | contig 32370 bp, 34 predicted proteins | sample M_140807_MF_Meta_FD_187318 | JGI IMG/M metagenome (GOLD analysis project Ga0209401, IMG submission 187318) | Freshwater microbial communities from Lake Montjoie, Canada to study carbon cycling - M_140807_MF_MetaG (SPAdes) (version 2) | ecosystem: Environmental > Aquatic > Freshwater > Lake... | reverse complement strand
TTTTACCAAGGTCGCCCTTTCTTAAGTTTTGAATAAATCGGTATCCAAGATTGGTAAGAATTTTTGTATTTTCTAAGAAACATGTGATAGAAGGTGTTGGTGAAGACCCGAATGTAACTACTAAAACTACTAAACCAACGCCACCAATACCACCACCACCACCACTAAAACCACCACCACCACCATTTAAACCACCACTACCACCAACAATAATACCTGCACCACCACCACCACCAACACCACCTCGACCACCAATACCGCCGTCATACCCACCACTAGCACCACCACCACCGCCAATACCACCAGCACCACCAGCACCAGTAAATTTACCACCACCACCACCACCACCGCCAAAACCACCATTACCACCATTTGTTCCGGTTCCGCTGCCACCACCACCACCATTTGTTCCACCACCACTACCACCAGCACTATTAGTACCATCGCTACCGTTGGCGTTAATACCACCACCACCACCACCACACCACCCATTATTAAATAAAAAACCACCACCTAAACTATTAAAACCATTACCGCCTCTAAATTCACCACCACCACCACCACCATAAAAATAAATATTATTAAATGAATCTGTAAATTGTTGTCCTAAATTACCAGTGTTGGTTGTTCCACCACTTGCAGTATATGTTGACCCATAATTTAAAGTTGTATTCACACCATTAGTATTACTAGCACCACCATTTCCTATACTAATAGTTACAGTAGAATTTGTATAATTAATTGTATTTGTGCTAAATCCACCACCACCACCACCACCACCACCTCCGACTAAATAACTACCACCACCACCACCTCCGACTAAATAACTTACAACAGTTGCAGGTTGACTAAATGCAATAGAACCTGTCACACTAGCATTATTTGTATTTTGAAAAACATACAATGCGGTGTTTCCTACAGTTTGAGTATAATAATAAGAACCTTGTGTAGATTCAGAAAAACCAGAATAATAATCTTCTCCTGCTTCAGTGACAAAAGGGGCTGATGTAGTTTGTGTAAATCCTATAACATTCATTTATAAAATATATGAATATTTTAATTTGCTAAAATATTCATAAATCTAGAATATTTATAAGGCTACTAAAAGTTGGGTGTTGAATATTTATTAAAAACATATAAAGATTTAACCAGAACATTTTTAAGTAATGTGCGGAATATTTTGCCTATTAAATAACAAATACACTTATCAAAATAAATTTATTGAAGAACAATTTATGAAGGGTAAATCACGCGGACCTGAATTCTCTATATTGCAAGATATTTGTTTAAAATGCGGTTTCGGGTTTCACCGATTAGCCATTAATGGTTTAAATAATGAATCCAATCAACCAATTATAATTAAAAATATTGCACTAATATGTAATGGCGAAATTTATAATTATAAAGAATTATATGAGTTACTCGATGTTCAACCTACAACCAATTCTGACTGTGAAATTATTATTCATTTATACGAAAAATTTGGTATTGAACAAACACTGCAAATGATTGACGGAGTATTTGCATTTGTTTTATGTGATTTTGACATTCAAGGAATTAATACCAAATTATATGTTGCTAGAGACCCATATGGTGTGAGACCATTATACATGTTAGCTCCTAAAAAAGTTTATTATGGTTACGACGATTTGCCTCTAGAAAAACAATCAGAGCATATTATAGCATTTGCGTCTGAATTAAAAGTTTTGAATGAAATTTATAATCCAAAGTTAGTTAGAACGCATAAAATCGAGCATTTTAAACCAGGTACCTATTCTTATTACATTATGCCATTTAAAGTTTTATCCGAATGGATACCCAAAATTCAAAATATCAAATATCATTCTTTTGGATTTAATAGCATAATGTATGGCATGCCGTATAACAGTAATGAAAATAGTGAATATATAAGTCGCATTTTGGAAAATATCCGTTATTATTTTATTAATGCAATTAAAAAAAGAGTTCTTGTCACTGAGAGACCAGTTGCATGTTTGCTTTCTGGTGGGTTAGACAGCAGTCTTGTAACCGCATTAGTTAATGAAATTCGAAAACAATATACTGACAAACCATTAGAAACCTACAGCATCGGGTTAAAAGGCTCTGAAGATTTAAAATATGCGAAAATTGTATCTGATTACTTAGGCACTAAGCACACAAGTATTGAATTAACAGAAGAACAATTTTTTAAAGCAATACCTAAGGTAATTCAAACCATTGAAAGCTATGACACAACTACGGTAAGAGCAAGCATTGGAAATTATTTAGTTTCTGAATATATTGCAAATCACAGTGATGCGAAGGTTATATTCAATGGAGATGGAGCAGATGAATTGTGTGGTGGTTATTTATATATGCATCATGCACCAAATGCGATTGAATTTGACTCCGAAACCAGGCGGCTGTTGAATGATATACATATGTATGATGTTTTGCGCTCAGATAAGTGCATATCGAGTAATGGATTAGAACCGCGAACACCATTTTTGGACCGGTCATTTGTGCAATATTATTTGAGCTTACATCCATCACTTCGTTATCATAAGGGTCAAAACCAATGTGAAAAATATTTAATTCGTAAGGCATTCGACAAGGAGTTTTTTTTAACTCAAAATGGCAAATCTTTATTGCCTGACCAAATATTATGGAGAACAAAAGAGGCATTTAGTGACGGTGTTAGCGGTACAACCAGGTCATTATATCAAATTATTCAAGAGCATGTAACCGTTAAATTGCAGTTTGAAAATGATAAAATAATATCAAAAATTGAAAATGTGTCACATAATACTCCTGATACGGAAGAGAAAAAATATTATAGAATCATATTTGAAAAATATTATCCAAATATGAGTAATGTTGTGCCTTATTTTTGGATGCCAAAATATGTTGAAGCAAAAGATGCAAGTGCAAGAACATTGCAAATTTATAAGGAGATATCAGATAAAAATAATAATAAAATTAATAGTAACAATAATGAAACCATGAATTTGTGCATCTAGTATGTAGTCTCTAGAAAAATTTTATTTTTAGTGTTTTGTTTTTATAGCTAATATTCTTTTTTGTTCTATTTATAGTATTATAATTAATTACGGAACAATCTTGATTATTATTAAAAAATGAATCAATTTGATTCATAATCTCTTTTGTTATTATTTTATCGATTTCATATTCTTTCATTGATTTTGATTTGTTGTATCCATTTTTTTCTTTTAATTTTTCTTCCAAAAAATTTAAAAAATCATATTTATTTAATTCTAATAATTTATCTAATTCAAATATTTTATCTAATAAATTCGATTTTTTTAGACGATTTATAATAGAAGTTATACTTAAACAATATACATATGGTTTTATTTTAATATAATAAACTTCATTTGGATGCATTTCAGGAAAATATGTGTCATCAATAAAGCAAATTTGCGTATTCAATGGAAGTTTAGTACATTTAATAAAATCATGATGTGTTTTAGTATGACTTGACCTGCATAATTCTATTTGTTTTCCATTTATTTTAAACGCGCATATTATTTGGTCAAATAAATTATTATTTATTTTATTTTCAAAATATTTTTTGATATTAAAAACCCAGTTTTTTTCGCGTTGATTATTTGTGTATATCATTACACTTCTACATTTTTTTGTTCTTTTTTTTTCTTTTAAATAAATTAATATTGATTCTATATTAGGTCTTATATATTCAGGAAATAAATCAAACAAATTATTTAAATGTGTTTGGGTTAATTCAATATAACTATTTTGGTCTTTTAAATAAAAATAAAGAGTCTCCCAAATATTGCCTATCTGTGTAAAATAACCCAATGTTTCATCTAAATCGAAGACGACTATTTTATTATCTGACATAATACATATTTATTATATTTTAAAAAATACAATAAAAATATTTCTTTTTATTGTATTTTATTCAGCAATAAGTATTTAGAATTCAATATTTAGAATAAAATAATTAACTATATTATATAATATTTTCAATGACTAATAATTTAACGAATACTGATTATAAAACTATTCTAGAATTTTATAAAAAACCTATTCCTAAAAGCAAGCGATTATTAAAAAAACAAGCTGAAGATATTATATCACAAAAATTATGTTCTTGCATTAAAAAAATAGAGCCGTTAAATCCAAAATCCGAAGCGCGCTCAATCGGTATATGTACACAATCTGTTGTTAACTCTAAAGGATTTAAAAGAGGCACTTTTAGATGCAAAAAAAAGCGAGCAATAAAATTATACAAAAAAAATAATAAAACAAAAAAATTTAGGTTTATTTAAAATTTGTGACTAATTAATATTCATTCATATGACAATCACCTACTTCACATCATTTTCTACAGCGTCTTCGTGTTTTTCCACCATAAATTCGCCCATCCAATGTTTCTGACCGTCCTGTTACCCAACTTCTATAACCACCCATGCGGCTCATTCTGCTTTTTCTGCTTTTTCTGCTTTTTCTGCTTCTGTGACTCATTCTGCGACTCATTATAATATATAAAAAGATAAAAATTTATGAAACATATGAATAAAACATTATTCATCTCAATTTGCTAAATGGTCCAACGCGCTTAATAATACATGTTCTTGGTCTGTTATTTTTTGAAATATAAGATTTTCTTCTAATTTAAATTGATGATGTTTGTTCATATAATTTTTACAAATGACAAATACGCCTTTATCTGTTACTTTAAATTCACAAAAAATAGAACCCCTTGTTAAATGCAAATTATTGGGATTATTTATTGGAATCCATCGAATAAATGCACCATAACTTAATTCATTCATTCCGTCAACATATCTATAATTTTTTAATTTTTTCAATATTTCTAAAAAATCTTGCTTTTCTAAATTGAGTTCTTTAAGTATTTCTATTTTAATATTTAATATTTTTTTATTGGTTAGGTCTAATAAATGCGAATTTTCTTCTTTATCTAAGGCTTTCAACAATTTCTCTACATCCATATTTATTATATTTTATGTTAAATAAATATTAAGTTTTTTATAATAGAAACAATTATATTATATAAAATTATATATATTATATAATGTCTGGCACTGATTATTAAGTATTTTTGAAAATAGTATAAATACTTTTAAAACCCGCCTCCAAAAGGTGACGCAAATGCCCCTGCAGCATTAGCAGCCATTGGTTCCATCGGCTCTGTAAAACCCGGAGTTGCAGCACCAGGTAATGGTGTATATGTATTTTGATACATTGAATTGTAATCAGGTGTTTTTTGTTCAGCGCCTATAGTCGGCAACTGACTTATTGGAGTGGAATACAATGATTGGTTCATTGCATCGTTTTGAGATTGCATTTGAGATTGCATTTGAGATTGCATTTGGGGTTGCATTTGCATTTGTCCCGAAATGGGTTGGCTTACTCTAACATTTCCTTTCATATTGCCTTTTCCATTTCCATTGCCCTTTCCGTTGCCTTGTTGGTTCATTTCACCATAACCATCCCATAATTGCATAACCCTGTCAGTTAATATTCCCACTTTCTCTCCTAATTTTGTTTGAAGACTTAGCGTTATCATTAAAACCGCTAAAATTATATATATAATATTTACTTCTGGGTATTTCATGCCACTATATGTTGGAATGTAAGTTATAATTCTGTTTATCAACAATAATCCTAAAAATATTACCAATACTTGAACAACAACTTCTGCTAAAATTTCAAAAGAGCCTTTTTCTTCTTCCGCTTCTGGAACAAATTTTTGACTTAATTTATTTAATATAATTATTGGAATAATAGCTAATAACGAGTATTGAATTATATTTAACATTTCAGATTTTGAGTCATCTTCAAAATTAAATACATGTTTTATAAATCCATTTTTTGATGTAATACTTTTTGCAGTTTCTTCAAATGTTTCCATATGTTTTATAAAAAGAAATTAAAATAAAAAACTTATTAAAAGTATATAGCTAAATAATATTATATGACAGAAAACATTAATAATTCTGATAATTCGCGTTTTGAAAACTTCGAAGAAATGCAATATTTACAGTTAGTCAATGATATAATAACAAGGGGTAATTTTGAGCTAGGTAGAAATGGCAACACTTATTCTATTTTTGGCTCTTCTATGCGTTTTTCTCTTGAAAATAATAAAATACCTATTTTAACTTCTAAAAAAGTAGCTTGGAAAACCTGCTTAAAGGAACTATTATGGTTTATAAATGGTAAAACAGACAATAATATTTTACAATCTCAAAATGTTCATATTTGGGATGCTAATGCATCCCAGTTTTTTTTAGAAAAAACTAAAAACTCTGAAACAAATATAATAGAAAATGACTTAGGTCCAATTTATGGACATCAATGGCGACATTTTAATGCAACCTATACAGATTGTCACGCTGATTATACAGGCAAAGGTGTTGACCAATTACAATATATTATAGATGCGTTAAAAAACCCCGAAAAACGCTTCTCTCGGAGATTAGTTATGAGTTCTTGGAATCCTTGTCAATTAAATGAAATGGCGCTTCCGCCTTGTCATGTTTTATGTCAATTTAATGTTGCACAAGGAAACAAACTTTCATGTGCTCTTTATCAACGCAGTAATGATGAAATGTGTGGTACTCCATTCAATATTGCATCCTACTGTTTTCTTACTCATTTACTAGCAAAACATTGTGGTTTGGAAGCATATGAATTCATTTATTTCAAAGGGAATTGTCATATTTATGAAAATCATATTGATGGAGCTAAGATACAAATAAAAAGAAAACCATTTCACTTTCCAACTGTTTCAATTAAGCAAGTTAGAGAGAATATAGATGATTATGTTATTGAAGATTTTGAAATACATGATTATCAATATCATGAATCAATTAAATATAAAATGGTTGCATAAAAATAAAATTAATTAATTTGCTTTATTTTTATTTTTATTTTTATTTTTATTTTTATGGAAATTAGTGCGTAAAGTATTTAGAAACAATATATTTAATCATTTTATTAATGAGTGGAAATCGCGCAAATGCAGCAGCTATTCAAAGACGAACTGTTAGTCAAGGTAATGTCGCACCACCTGGTGGAAGGCCTACTCAAGGTCAAGGTCAACCTCCTCTAAGACAACCAGCAAATACAAATGCACGCCCAATTCAAAGACAAAACGCACAGCAAGCAATTCATCAGCAACAGCAACAAAAACAATCACATGTTCAAGCGCCTGTACAAAATCCAAAAATGTCTGTTTCAGACGCGATTGGATTACTTTCTTTGCGTTTAGGTCGTGTAGAAACATACATTTTACAATTGCCTCCTCTTGACCAACTCAATTTACTTTCGTCAGGAGCAGGGTCGTCTGGTTCAGGTTCCGAAGAACTCGGCGAAAATATGCGAGTGGTTGATGATGCGGTTTTTACTAACATTGTAGCTCGTCTTGAAAAAATGGATAAAACTATTAAGGCGCAACCGCAAGGTGTTTCTGTGCCTGATTCTGCAACAACACAATCTGTTTCTGAACTAAAAGAAACTGTTGGCTCTTTAAAATCCGAAATTAAAAATTTAAAAGAACTTATGCTTTCTTTACAGTCATTTACAATGCAAACCAATCAAAAATTAATAAATCTTACATTAAATCAAAGTGAAGGCAATGAACTTTTAGATAGTTCAGTTTATACACAAGGACATGGGATAGGTATTGAACTTTCCAATATTGATATTAATGCTAACGATGATGATGAAATATTGGCAGAAGATATTAATTTGAATGTTTAAGTTTGAAGAAAAATTATTCAATAAATTTACTAAATATTTTTTCAGTATTTAATCCTGATTTAATACCATCTTGTTTTGTTCCTAAATCCATATTTAGCTCAGTGATATCCATTTTAACAATATTTGTATTGTTCAAGTTATCTAAAATTTTAATTGCATTATTCATTTTAACACCATTTTTAACAGGTGTTCCTGTGGAAGGAATATATTTAGGGTCAATAGAATCAACATCAAAAGAAACATGCACAGGCGAGTCACCTACAAAATTCAATATTTTATTTAATGAATCCTTAAAATGGTTATTAATATCATCTGGTGTTAAAAATTTTATTTTGTCTTTATAAACCTCATTAATTTCAAAAATATCCCAGCATCTGCTTCCAATATAAAGCAAGTTTTCAAAAGGCAATAAATTTTTAATAAATGAAAAATGCTTATTCGAATCTATACCTGTTACATAACTAAGAGGCATACCATGATAATGTTTTGAGTTGGAACTTTTATAAGTATTAATATCTGCATGAGCATCAAAATAAACGACCTTAGCATTTGGGTATTTATTTAGTGTGTCCGCAATGGTTGCAATAGCCATTGAATGGTCGCCTCCAATGTTGACTATTTTTCCTGCGGTTTTTTTATTATCTACATATAAATGGTCGATATTTTTGAATAAATTTCCTGTATTTTTAACTATTTGAACCTTATGTTTTTTATGATTAATAAATTTACTTAAAAATTTAGGTGCTTTTTCAACACCTGTTTTAGTTTGACCTAAATTATGTGGAAATAATATAATTGTTTTGTAATCGTATGGTTTTTTAGTTTTTTTGCTGTGTTTTTTGTATTTTTTAAATGTAAAATTTTTTTTTGGTTTATGGCAATCATTTATACCAAATAAAGAAGTTGTTTTCTTTTTAGTTTTAGCCATTATACAATATATAAATAATATATAATTGTATTATCTATAAATAAATATAAAATTATAAATAAATATAAAATATAATTTTATATTTATGAATAATAATGAATGTATATCAAAAAATAGTTTTTTTTTAAAAGATAACTTTTTCAATTCAAAAAAAAATATGCAAATAAATTCATGTAATGATTTACTTAACGAATTTTGCAATATAAATGATGAAGATGATATTATATTGGATTATCGTTATTTTAAATTATTAAAAAAATATAAAACCACTATTGAAGATGAACAAATAATTCAACATATAATTAATACTATTCAAAAAGTTTTAGAAAAGAAAAATTTATTTACAGTTCATGTTTCTTTAAAATCATTTACTATTTCCGACACAGAAAATAATTATAAGCTTATTTTAAATATTTCAAACAATTTAAAAACATTATATCCTAATAATCTTGATAAATGTTATGTTTATAATGCACCATTTATATTTAGTCAATTTTATACAATATTATCATTGTTTGTAGATAAAGAAACAATTAAAAAAATAAAACTTATAAAATAAAACTTATAAAATAAAACTTATAAAATAGATTAAATATAAATATATAAAATAGGTTAAATATAAATATATATATATATAATGTCTTCAACTGCACCTATTACACCTGAACAATGGCCTACGACTACCGTTGAGATTAGCAGCTTTACTGTTACTATAGTTAATTTAACTTTATTTACTAGTGCTACATTAAATGTTATGTTATTTGATTCAACTGGTAAAATGGTGGATAATGTAATGTTAGAGTTGGCTGGAATTGACTCTAATGGTTGGGGGTATTCTGAGTGGGGGAAAGATGATACTTATATTATGGATTATGTTGCTTATAAATTAGGGTTTACTATGACATAACCATAGTTTAAAGTTAATTAAATAAAAAATTGATTTATTTTGTATTTACAAAATATAAATACAAAATTCAAATTATATTATGAATCTATCAATAAATCACATTGTAAAAACAGCAAAAATTGTAACAACTACGGTTACTGAAATAACCATAAAAGATATTATTACTGGAAATTCAACAAATATAGAAACAACAACAATTTTTACAAATATAAATGGTTTATATGCAATGGAAACAAATACAAAAACAAGCGTTTCGTTCAAAAACCCACATACAAGTGAAATAAATACTACCATAAAAGAAATGCATGAAAAGGATGGGATTATTACACAAATTACATAAATAATAAACATGAATTGCTAGTTAAATAAAAAATTGAAACTATAAATAATATAATAACTCCTTATATTATAATATATCAAAATGATTTCATCACAATTTATATTCGTTTTATGCAATATTTTAGCAGTTCAGTCTTTAATAAAAAGACATGTAACTGCTAATAAAATTATTCCCAATGTAAATAAAAGAAATTTAACTAGTTGTATTCCAAAAATTACATTTTATCCACCTAGTGAAAAGTATAATGAAAAATGGGATTCTGGTGAAATACCATGGGACATAAAAATTAATATCACAAAAATTGAAGAAATTGTTGGAATGATGATGCTAAATGAAAATCCTGATATATATATGCTTCCATTAATTTTAATTTAGATTTAGATATAGATTTAGATATAGATATAGATTTAGATATAGATATAAAATAAGTTGAATATTTAATTATAAAAAATAATATTATTTTAATAAAAATGATATTAAACCAAACCAATATATAATTTATGAAGTTATCTATTGAAAGCAAAACAAAAAAGGATATTTTTATATATTTGTTTCAATTATTGAAAAATTGTGCTTCTATTATTAATATCATTTTTAATGAAGACCATTTATATATTCAAGGAATGGATAAATCTCATGTTTGTTTATTTGATATAAAAATTTTTTCTTCTTGGTTTTCATCTTATGATTTTAATTGTGATGATTCAAAAAATATTTGCATTGATACGCAAATATTGTATAATGTATTATCTATAAATCAAGAGCATCAGTCCATTAATATTCATTATGATGGGCACAGTCCAGACAGTATTCATATTGATTTTATAAACATTGCTTCCACAAAAGATTTGAAAAAAAATGACTCATCCTCTAAAAAAACGGATTTTGATAAGTTTTTTAAAATACCTTTAACAGAATTAGATATGGAGCTTTTAGCTATACCAACTGATGTAGAGTATGATGCGGAATTCTCTATTTCTTCTAAAAAAATATGTGAAATCGCAACACAATTGTTGTTATTTGGAGATAGCATGAATGTAAAATGCAGTGAAGAAAAAATTGATTTAGTAAGTAGTGGTGTATGTGGTGAAATGACTGTAAATATTCCAATAGATGACTTGTCAGAGTTTTCTATTTCAGAAGGAGAAACAATTGATTTACAATATAGTTTAAATTATGTTCAAAAAATGTGTTTAACTACGAAATTATCAAACGAAATTGAATTCAGTATAAGTGATAAATTTCCTATGAAAATAAAATATGATTTAGGAGATGAAAGTTTGGCAATATTTTTTATTGCTCCGAAAATTGAATAAACAAATTATCAAGGGAGGATTATTATTATTATTATTATTATTAGTATAAATGTAAAAATATTATTATATTTTTACATTAATTACAACTTATGTTAAAATTATTCATAGCCTTTTTTGTATTTTGTCTCGTTTTATTCATATACTTGCATATTCATTTTCATTTGAAAACCAGCAATGATTTAGAAGTGTATGAAATAGACCAGGGATCTAAAAATAAGCTAGAAGAGATATGCGATTTAAGACAACCCGTTATTTTTGATTTCGATAATTCCAAAATTATTGAATATTCCAATAAAACCTATTTATTAAATAATTATCCAGTTTTTGAATTAAAAATACGAAATACTAAAGATAACGATTATAGTTCGGAGATTTACATCCCTTTACCTTTACACTCCGTTGCGAAATTGATGAAAGAAGATACAACTTCTTCTTACTTTTCTGAAAACAATAATGATTTCCTTCAAGAAACCGGTGTTATTAAATCTTTTCAATACAATGATGAGTTTTTAAGACCTTATATGGTGTCAAATTGCGATTATGATATCATGGTTGCGTCTGAAAATACAACAACACCGTTTCGTTATGAATTAAATTATCGGAATTTTTTTGTGGTTACAGAGGGAACCGCAACAATAAAAATGGCGCCTCCAAAAAGTTCCAAATATTTATATACGGTTTATGACTATGAAAATTTTGAATATAGGTCTCCGGTTGATGCATGGAATCCGCAAAAACAATATATGGTTGATTTTGATAAAATAAAATGTTTGGATGTTGTTTTGAATGCAGGAAAAACCTTACAAATACCTGCATATTGGTGGTATAGTATAAAATTTACAAAGGATTCGAGTATATCATGTTTTAGATATAGAACTTATATGAACAATGTGGCTATTATACCACACATTTCAATGTATATACTTCAATTAAATAATGTGAAAAGAACAACTGTTAAAAAATTGGATATAAAAGACCTGAATAATAAGGGTAATATTGCAGATGAAATAATAGATGAGAATAATGATGAAATTATACTTTCAAATGTTGATTAAAAGTTTTGAATTGTTTTGAAACAATATATAAAATAACTTAAAGAGTTCCGTCATATAATACATATATATATAAAATGACGGACAAGTTAATTAAAAATGAACAATGGTATATTAAAACCTTAGCATCTAAAGTTTTAAATGGTGAAATATATAAACCAAAGTATCAAAGAAAACGCAAATGGGTTATTTTACCAAAAAAAGAAGACAATGTTCCTAGTGAAAGAAATTATATAGAATTTTTATACGGAACATATAACAGTGTTCATCCTATTACATTTGGTCAAGATGGCGATAAATTATCTAATATAGATGGGAACAACAGAATAAATGCTATTATGCATTATTTAAAAGAACCATTTATTTTATTTCCTGAAAAAATAGATGAATTAAAAAAATTTATTGCGGAAAAAATAAGTATTGATATTGCATGTGAACTTGAAAATATTGTTAAAAAAATGAGTTATGATGAATTAATGTTTTTTAGATATAATAAATATTTTACAAATAAAGGGTTTGAAAAATTATATAACGACAATTTAAAATTAATAAGGGATGAAGTTGAACCAATTTTTGATGAATTAATTAATAAAATGAAAATAAATGGAAAAGATAGTTTTGATGCTAATGTTACAATTAATGTAAATATATTCATTGGATATACAACAGAAGAATTAGCAGAGGTTTTTGGAAAAATAAATAAATATAATTCAGGTTTAACTGAACAGGAAGCATTAGCAAGTAGATTATTTAACAATAGTAATTTTATTATTAATGACAAATTATTAGAATATGAAATTAAACAAAAATTAAAGATTTATTATGATAATAGAACAACTAATGAAATATTAGATTGTTATACATATAGCGAAACAAATGATGTAATGAATGCATATGATTTTATGGTAGGTTTTCAAAATTATTCAAATGAAAAATGCAAATTAATTCATAAAACTGACAATGATGGTTTGTTTTTATATTTTAAAATTTACAAAGATATTTACAAAGGTACTTTTGATATAACAATCACAACAGAAAATATAAATAATTTTATTGAATATATTAAAAAATCTATAAATATTCTACAAAAATTGAATGAAATTATATTTATGGAAAATTTAGTAAGTGGAACTAACAAACTTTTCGATACTGCTAATAAAAAATTAAATTCATTAACAAAAAATAATTTATTATTAATAATTTCTGCTATTATTGGTTATATTAAAAACGATATACCTGAAAATGATATATTAAAATCAATTCAAAAATGCGTATTGTTCCATTATTTTGTTGATAGTATTATTGATAAAGAACAACGAGATGAATATAAAAAATATGATGGAATATTATATGAAGCCGGTGGAAAATTTATGGATAATAAAGCAAAAGAGTATTTAAAATATCCAAATTTAATTTCTTGTAAAATTACAAAAGATATAATGGAAAATGTTTTGAATAAATTAATAAATGAAAATATAAAAAATAGAGAATATACAACAAGAACCAATGGTAGAGATACTAATGATAAAAGAAGAAATCGAAAATCACATGAAAAAATATTAATATATTATTATTATGTTTGTAATGTTCCAAATCATTTTTTAAAAAATAATTTTTGGGTAGAGCATATATTTCCATTTAGTTGCAGTTGGGAAAATCAAATAGATATAGATAGGTTAGGAAATATATTTCCTATTTTAGAAACATTAAATAAGGAAAGAAGTAATAAGCATATAAATGTATATGAAAAATTAGATAAGGAAAAATTTTTAAGTTTTATCGGTATTATTCCGTCAATTAAAATGTATGATGAAATAGTTTCACATGTTGATACAAATACAATTGGTAAACAACATAATAAAAAACCACATGTTATAAATAGTGAAAAATATAACGATTTTTGTTCAAATAATGAAAAAATATTAATAAACTGTTTTTTGAAAAAAATATTTTGATAATAAAAATAAAAATTATCGCTATTATTTACTGAATTATTAAAATATATATTATTATTTATAAAAATTGAAATGCTTTTTATAAATAATATTTATTGCACAATATAGAATACAGAACACAAAATGGAAGAAAACCCTGAAATTATTGATAGTGTTTTTAAAGTCGAAATAACCCTCGCTCAAATAAGAGAAGATAGCAGTTATATAAATAAGTTGAATGAAATTATTAAACAGCTTATTCAATCGTGCGACCATGCAAGCCTTAAAAATTTAATTAAAATTGTTCATGAAATTTGTCCCGAATTAAAAAATTTTTGCGATGAAAATAAAGAAAAATTTAAGGTGACAACTGTTAAAGATAAGGGTCTTATTGGCAAGATTATTGAGTTTTATTTATTTGGAAATTTACCGAATAGCAATTCCTGCCCGGATACACCTTATGGTGATATAAAAGCAACTCATTTTAAACCATGCAAACACAATAAAAAAGCTTTCAACGCAAAAGAACGGCTAACGCTTACAAATTTTGGCGACCCTTCCAAAGAGCATTGTATTGCTTTAATTGCAGATAAAAACTCGATTAATGAAACAAAATTCTATGAAAAAATCAGAACTGGCATTATATTAGTATTACAACACGATGACGCAAAATATGATACAATTGAAAGCGTTTACAACAAAAAAATGTTAGCGATAGTGCTATATAATTTGGATGATATATTTGAAAAACATGATGATGTTAAAACTATATTTCAAGAAGACTTTAATAAAATAAAAAAAGGCATTATAGAAAAGAGTGTTACGCAAAAAGGGCAAAAATATTTGCATATCCATAAACATGGTTGCAAAGGTGGTCTAACACGCGCATTTGGATTTACAAATAATTTTCTTACAAAGCTGGTATCGATTTATTTAGATATTCCAATTACAACAAAGGGTCGTAGTGATTTTATTGAATTTTAATTTTGTTTTATTTGTGTTTGATTTTTAATACTTTTTGATAATTTCCTCAGCTAATTTACAATATTCTTTGCTAATATCAATACCAATATATATTCTATTGTTTTTTTTTGCCATTTTACAAGTCGTTCCTGAACCTGAAAATGGGTCTAAAACAATATCGCCTTCATTACTCCAACTTAAAATATGGTCTTCAGCTAATTTTTCGGGAAATATGGCTGGATGATTGTGACTTTCTTTATCACTTGAATTGAATCCTTTACCAACATTATAATGCCAAATATTATTTCTCGGTGATACATCTGGTACAGGTTTAATATCCGTTGTCTCTTGTAATTTACCGTTTTTTAACCTATTCGTATTTTTTCCCCAGTTAGTATGACCAGCCCATTTGTTTGGTTTATCGCATATAAGGTTAGCGGTTTTTATTTTTCCTTTACAAAACACAAACATATATTCAAATATTTGTGTATATCTGCTTCCTAATCGTTTAGCTGGGAAGGACGAAGTATTTTTTTCATAAATCATTGTATCATGCAGTTTAAAACCTTTTTCCATAAATTTCAAAGCTTGGCGAAACGAAGTGCCTGTTTCACTACCATTTATTGTAGTATCTCCGACAATCCATACAAGGGTGCCTCCTATTTTTGTAATTCGAAATAATTCCGTAATAATAGCATCCAATGTGGTATCATTAAAATTATAACCATTATAATCTCTAATATCATCATATGGTGGGCTTGTAACGGTTAAGTCTATACTCTCTGATGGAATTTTTTTAAGTGCTGATTCGGAATCCTCATTAATAATTTTGTTAGTAAAATCTTCTATTGTTTCTGTTTGAATTTGTGCATCATTTTCAGCATTTTCAGAATTTTCAGTATCTTCAATGACAAGTTGTATCATTTGATTTGCTTCATTTGTATGATGTGTTTGTTTACTATTAATCAAATCAATTAATTCACTTTTGCTTTTTGATTTATATTTTTTAAATCCAAGTTCTTCACACTTTAATAATAGTGTTGGTTTAGATAATTTAGTTAAGTCCATTTCTTAAATATTGTAATATATAATATTGTTAATATCATAATATCTAAATCAATTTTATTCATTAACCAAGAATAATCCAAATAGATAATAAAGTAGATTAAAGATAATATTACATAATATATAGTTCCATAATGCAAAATCAAAATCAAAATCAAATATATAAAGTAATAATTCAAGACCGTAATTATACTTCTTGGGAATACTATAATACTTCGGAATTTAAACTTGCTGATTTATCTATTTTACCGAGTGACCACAAGTTATTTACTAATGATGTATTTTCTCTCGATATAACTGATTTGGGTTCTTTCAAAATATTGCATTCTAGTATTCGCTCATCCGATTCTATTCCTGGCGTGCTTATATTAAAAAATAACAAAACATACGGGCGAAAAAATGGCAAGCTTTTATACAAATGTATTCCTGATGACAAACGCATACCAAGTTTTATTGTTCCTTATGAAATAAAAAATATGGGTTTTTCCAAAGTATTCATAAATTTATATGTTACATTTCAATTTAAAGAATGGGATGAAAAGCATCCTCATGGAGTTTTATCACAAGTAATTGGTCCAGTAGATGTATTAGATAATTTTTACGAATATCAGTTATATTGTAAAAGTCTAAATGCATCCATTCAAAAATTCACGAAGGATACATCAAAAGCATTAAAAAAAAATTCACATGATGCATTTATTGAAAACATTACCAAAAAGCATCCTAATATTGAAAATAGAACAAATCGGGATGAGTGGCGTGTTTTTACTATTGACCCTGAATCAAGTTTGGATTATGACGATGGGTTTAGCATTAAGGAATTAAAAAAAGAAAAAGAAGAACCTTCATATCAATTAAGCATTTATATATCCAATGTAACAATATGGATGGACGCGCTTAATTTATGGGAATCATTTTCACGCCGTATTTCCACCATTTATTTACCAGATAAAAAACGGCCCATGTTACCGACTATTTTATCTGACTGCTTATGCAGTTTGCAGTCGAACCACACCAGATTAGCATTTGTCATGGATGTTTTCATAAATTCCACAGGGGAAATCGTGGATATAAAGTATTCAAATTGCACAATTAATGTTTTCAAAAATTTTGTTTATGAAGAGAAGAGTCTACTTGTAAATCCGGATTATTTAAAACTAATTGAAATTACCAAAAATTTATCGAAAAAATACAAGTATATTTCAAACATAAGAAATAGTCATGATGTTGTTTCTTATTTAATGATTTTAATGAATTTCAATACTGCGAAAGAATTATTGAAAAAAAAAAATGGTATTTTTCGTTCTACTGTATTAAATCAGTCCATTTCAATTCCAGATGAATTACCTGAAGATGTAGCCAAATTTATTAAAATATGGAATAGTTCAACCGCGCAATATATTGATGCAAGTATATTAGAAGAGGGTGATTCTATAACGCATGATTTACTAGAAGTTGATGCTTATATTCATATTACTTCACCAATTCGACGCCTTGTAGATTTATTGAATATTATACAATTTCAGCAAAATACGAATATTATACAGTTGTCGGAAAATGCGAATGTTTTTTATAAAAAATGGCTAAGTGAAATGGAATATATAAATACAACAATGCGGTCCATTCGTAGGGTTCAAAATGATTGTTCGTTGTTACAATTATGTTCAACCGATTCAGAGATAATGAATAAATCATATGAAGGTTATGTCTTTGATAAAATGGTTAGAAATGATGGATTATATCAATATGTTGTATTTTTACCAGAATTAAAATTAACATCACGATTAATATTGAGAGAAAATTTGAATAATTATGAAAAAGGAATGTATAAGCTTTATTTATTTAATGATGAGGAAAATTTCAAGAAAAAGATTCGTGTGCAGATAGTTTAATATTAGACATTTGGACATTTACTATGAAGTGAAACGCGGACTTAACACTGGAAAATAATAAAAAATATAAATTACAAATAATCATATATGAAAATATATTAAATATATCTTTATGATAATAACTATAACTATAATTATGGTTACAAACACAAATAAGTTTTTTCAAAATGAAAAAAAATTTATAGTTGGTGAATATTATGAAACATTAATGGTTAAAACGCCTCCTTATAATCCAAAAGTCAATATTGAAATATGTGATGAAGTTGGAAATATAATTTCAGGTTCAGAAAAATTTTTAGGTAAATATGTAAGTTCAAGACATGTTGGTTATGGTGATAATGGAACGCGATATGATTACTTTATAAATTACGAAGGAAAACAAGTTACTCATTATTTGAATTATGAAGGAACAACTAGATATCGAAAAGTTTCATTTATGGACGAAAGACTCCCTTATGTAGATTTGGCTGAAGGTGTGGGAAGTAATGTAAATTTAGATGAAAAAGATGAGCATATAAATAGATATTTCTTGAATCCTATAATGGTAAAAGAAATTTGCAGTTTTATGGGGCCTGATATGGAATCCTAAAAAATTTAGTTTTTATTATTTCAATGCTTGCAACATAATGATTTTCTTTTTTTTTATCAGTTTTTTATTACCTAAAAAAACTGAAATGTTATTAATTTTTATTTATGGTGTCAAAATAATAATTAAGCAGGTTGATATGTTACTTGGTATGATAATAATTATTATCTCTAAAATAAAAGTATAAAAAATGATAAAAAATATGCAAACAAATATTTAATATTAAAAATGAGAATGAGAGCATTATGATGTAAATGCATTTTTTGCGTTGGTAAATATTGGAAAGTCTTTTCCCTTTTCAAAAATGGACAAAATAAATGTTCAAAAACTAAAACCCAAAATACTTTTCAGCTTTTTTTATTGCCTTTTTTTTTGAAGAACCTTCGCGGAACATTCTTTCATTGAGGAACCTTCGCGGAACATTCTTTCATTGAGGAACCTTCGCGGAATATTCTTTATCAATAATAACCCTATTTGCAATATTCCTTATTATTTTGTTTATCCCGGTCGGCTCATCAGGAGTTATGCTTGTCATTACTTGATTAACTATTCTCATGTATTGGTCATTTTTTTTGGTTGTTCCATCCAATGATTCGGGATGTGCATCTCTCCAAATGGGAATATACTTTACATTTTTGTGAGAAACACCGTGAATAGCATCTATCATTTTTTCTTTGTTTTCATCCTTGTTCCATGTATCATTATCTTTAATGTATAGTGTTTCTCTTTTTATATCACTGCAGTGAAGCGGGCGCTTTTCTTCATCTAGGTCTTTAAGTCCCTTTATAAATATATTAGAAATACCCTGCACATATCCCAATTTTCCAATATCTTCGAAATCTTCATCCATGATTTGTAGAGAATTAACAAAATCACTCATATTCATTGCATTTTTGCATTTTTCATTCAAAAACACATTCAAATTAAATTGTTTATTGTTGCAATTATTATTATTATTATTTGTTATACTGGATGGTTTGGTTGCCAATTCAAGCATTTTATTGCTTTGGTCTATTATTAATTCCTTGAATTCTTTATTTTCAAATATTAATTGCTGATTTTGTAACAATAATTGCTTGATTAATTCTTTTTCTGACGGTTCTGCATTAGCTTGTTTATTTTTTTTATAATTGCACTTTTTTATATGTTTAAAAAACCCCGACCTGTGAGCATACTTTTTTCCACATTCACAAATGTTTGCATGCAAATCATTGCTGGGCTTTTTTCGTGTTTCCATTTTGTTTCCATTTGTTTCCATGATATGTTTAGCTGTCAGCAGATACCGACCATAATCTTTTTTGTTATTGGAATTGTAGAAGCATATTTCGCAAAAAAAACGAGGGGTTTTTTCAGTGTCGTTCATTATATCCTTAATGGATACTAAATTTTACCCCTAAATAGTTTTCCGACAAAAGTATTTAAAAAAATATAAAAATTTATGCTAACAAATTTTTATAACGAAAAATGAAATTAAGAGCATTATGCTAACAATGCGTTTTCGGCGTTGGAAAATGTTGGAAAGTCTTTTCCCTTTTCAAAAATGGACAAAATAAATGTCCAAAAATGAAAACCCAAAATACTTTCCAGCTTTTTTTGAAGCCTTTCTTTCATTGAGGAACCTTCGCGGAACATTCTTTGACAATGGTTAAAAAACCCCAAGTTATGGTGTTGTATGATAAAACTTGTGATTGGCATTACATGCATCTTCGTAATGGGTTTTTTTGTGTTTCCAAAATGTTTCCAAATGTTTCCATTTTATGTTAAGCTGTCATAATGTTTTATTATCGTTTATTTTTATTATTGTTTATGCAGTATTGTAAATATATCAAAATTTAGGGGTTTTTTTGTTATTTATATTGGAAACAAAAAAAAACCCCTAATTTACTTCCCAAAAAATTTGTTCATTTTTATAAAAATTTATGCTAACACATTTTTATAACGAAAAATGAAATTAAGAGCATTATGCTAACAATGCATTTTCGGCGTTGGAAAATGTTGGAAAGTCTTTTCCCTTTTCAAAAATGGACAAAATAAATGTCCAAAAACGAAAACCCAAAATACTTTCCAGCTTTTTTTCTTGCCTTTCTTTCATTGAAGAACCTTCTCGGAACATTCTTCAATGAAAGAACCTTCTCGGAACATTCTTTAATGAAAGAACCTTCTCGGAACATTCTTTAATGAAAGAACCTTCTCGGAACATTCTTCAATGAAAGAACCTTCTCGGAACATTCTTCAATGAAAGAACCTTCTCGGAACATTCTTCAATGAAAGAACCTTCTAAGAACATTCTTTATCAATAATAACCCTATTTGCAATATTCCTTATTATTTTATTTATTCCGGTTGGCTCATCAGGAGTGATGCTTGTCATTACTTGATTAACTATTCTCATGTATTGCTCATTTTTTTTGGTTGTTCCATCCAATGAGTCGGGATGCGCATCTCTCCAAATTGGGATATACTTTACATTTTTATGTGAAACATCTTGAATAGCATCTAGCATTTTTTCCTTGTTTTCATCCTTGTTCCAGGTATCATTGTCTTTAATATATAAAGTCTCCCTTTTTATATCACTGCAATGAAGAGGTCGAATTGCCTCATCCAGGTCTTTAAGACCCTTTATAAATATATTAGAAATACCCTGCACATATCCCAATTTTCCAATATCTTCAAAATCTTCATCCATGATTTGCAGAGAATTAACAAAATCACTCATATTCATTGCATTTTTACATTTCTCATTCAAAAAAACATTCAAATTAAATTGCTTGTTATTACAATTATTATTTGTTATACTTGATGGTTTTGTAGCCAATTCAATCATTTTATTATTTTGCTCTAACATCTTAGTGCTTTGCTCAATAATTAAATGCTTGAATTCTTGATTCTCCTTTAATAAAATTTTTAAAAAATCAGCATCTGCAAAATTTACTTGTGTATCATTCGGTTTTGTCATCATTATGCACTTCTTTTTATGCTTATATAAACTTTGTCTATGTTGGAATTTTTTACCACATTCGCACACCATTGATGCTCTCGAACTTTGATTTTCGTTTTTTTCGTTTTTTTGTAAGCCAATGTAAGCCATTTGTAAGTCTAAATGTTTTTTGGTCTTAATATGTCTAGCATAGTCTGTTTTCTTGCATGTATTAAAGTAACAAAATTTACAGTCGTAATTTTGGTGTTTTTTTTCGTTAAAAATGTAAGCCATGTAAGTCTTTCTAAAAGATGAGAAAAAAGTCATGGATGTTTTTTTTCAAAAATTACAAAAAAATATGCTAACAAAAATATTAATCAAATTTTCGTTTTATTACCATTATGATGTAAAACGAAAAACGGCGTTGGAAAATGTCGGAAAGTCTTTTCCCTTTTGAAAAATGGACAAAATAAATGTCCAAAAACGAAAACCCAAAATACTTTCCAGCTTTTTTCGCCGCCTTCCTTATACATACAATGACTGATTTGTTGCTACAAATTTCTGAGTTAGAAGTGGAATTTCTCTTAGCTTACTCAGTAAGGAAATATTACCTAGCATTTCAGCTATTTTTTCCATTTCACTGGAAATATTGTTTATTTTTAAGATAGCCTTAACAAATTCTCCTAAAAACACTCCTTTTTCCTTTTCCAATTTTTGAATAACTTCTTTACACTCTACAGCGGTTTCACATTCTGTCCAAGCCACAATGTAATCAATTAAATCATAATGCATACTGTAATCAATACCTGTATTGATTTGTCTATCAATTTCAAATTGTTGATAATAATCATATAATGCAGATACATTCCCCATAATATCTCTAAGCTCATTGTTTGTATAAACAGCTGATAAGGCCTTTTTATCTTCTGAAACAGAAACATTTGTAAAACAACTGAAAATAGCAACTAATTCTTTAGCATTTAATCTGTCCAATTTATTATCTTCGATTAATTTCGCGAAAACTAAACAATGAATTTCTCTCAATTGAGTTGATATTAACCCTTTAAGATTTAAATTATAAAATTGTTCATCAATGTTTTTTGTAATGAAACCATCTTTTTCAAGAAAATCTAAAATGGTTTTTACATTAGAATCTAAATATTGCTCAGTCGATTTGAAACTTTCATGCATTTTTACCAGGTCTTCGCTTTTTTCATTGCATTTTAAAACTGACTTCATATCTGCGTCAATATTTCTATATTCATCTTTCATATTTTGTATTGTTCTATCCAATTCATTGCGCTTCTTATTTATCGCTGTTTTTCTTGAATTTATGCATTGAATATACTGCTGCACAATCTCCTCTGGGGTTCTTAAATTTTCATGTGACTTTTTAAGGACTTCTAATTCGTGCTCTACCTCTGCAATTTTATAATATTGCTCTTTAAGCTCAGCATCGATATCTTCTTGAATCATACTGCGTTTAACAAAATCTAAAAAATTTTGGTCTCCGATGTAAATCAAATTCAATAATAAATTATAAGAAATTTTGAATTTGCTCACTAGTCTTTGCGGTTTTCCTTCCATCATTGTTTTATAACCAGCCAATTCCACATTTTTAAATAAATTGTTCAAATGAATAACATTACCTACAGTATCAATACCTCGACGACCTGCACGCCCTGCCATTTGAGTAAATTCATGCGAATGAAGCGTTCGCATATTGCTACCATCAAATTTGTTAATATCTGTAAATAAAACTGTTTTGGTAGGCATATTAATTCCCACCGCAAATGTCTCGGTTGCAAATAAAAGTTTAATAAAACCTTTTGCAAATAATAACTCAACCATTTCGCGCAAAACCGGCATTATTCCTGCGTGATGAATAGCTATACCTTTTTCTATAAGTGCAACCAAACTATTGTATTCAGGCAGCTGCAAATATTCTTGATAATTGGGCAGTCTTCGTATAATTTGTTCACACTCTCTTTTTGCAATATATGCTACCTTTGAATCAAATTCAAGAAGTGGAACTGTAACTTCTCTCGCACAAATTTCAATTTGCTTTCTTGAGAGAACAAAACAAATAGCTGGAAGCATTTCATTTTCAACCATGTATTTACATACTTGGTTTATCACATGATACCGCTTTACAAATACATTTTTGGAATCAAATAATTTCAACATTTTATTCATCTTATGGTAATGAACTTCATCAAAAGCACCCTTTGCTGTTTGTATAACAAATGGTTTATTGGTAATATCTTTTATTTGTTGTTCTAATTCCTTATCTTTAATCGCCTTGAAAATTCCTTGTGTTGTGGTAATGAAACTGTAATGAGTTAATGGAACCACTCTTTCATATGTTGTAGTCAAATACACTTTTTTATTTTCGTTATCTCTCATATTATTTCTTATTCCTCGAGTTTCACACCACAATGCAAATTTTTCAGGTGCATCTAATGTTGCTGAAAGCATGACCATTTGAATATTTAGAGGGAGCATCATTATGGATTCTTCCCATACCTTTCCTCTATCTAGGTCATTAATATAATGCACCTCGTCAAAAATTACCGCACCTAATTCTGTATTTAAATCCATATTAAACATTAATAATGATGCCGAGTTTAAATTTTCATTTGTATTATTTGTGCTATTTATGTTATGCTTTTTTTGATAAAGTGTGTTTTGCAATATTTCTGTAGTCATAATTAAAACATCCGCTTCAGGGTTTGATTTGATATCTCCTGTTAATATTCCAAATGATATATGTGGAAATTTTTCACGAAATTCATAATATTTTTGATTACTAAGAGCCTTTATTGGACTTGTATAAATAACTTTTTTACCTTTAGAAACAAAATATTCAATTGCAAATTCGGCGGGTAAAGTTTTTCCACTGCCTGTATGTGCAGTAACCAAAATATGATTTCCTTCAATGATTGCTTCAATTGCGTATTTTTGAAAACTACTCAATGGAAATGGGTATTTTTCAAAATAATCTGAATATTTAATTTCATTGTTTTTAGGATATATTGATGAACAGATTTTGACCATGTTATTTTATTATGTTAACTATTAAAATGTTTTTATATTAATTTTTTATATCATTATCTTTTTGTAATATATAATTGCATGTTACTCGTAATCGTAATCGCATGACGATAACAAAAAAACAAATTTATAGGTATCGTGTTAAAAACTCAAAATGTTGTGGTCGCGTACAAAATTGCAATTCTAGATATGGATGCAAGAGAACATCTACAGGAAGAAGAAAATCTTACTGCAGAAAAAATAAAAATACCCGTTTATAAAAAAGTACAAAATTTTTAGTATTTCAATAACTATACTTAATATATATGTATGAAAAACGAATTTAAAGAAAAAAATTGATTTGTTTTTCTTTAAATACTTACATTTAATTTCTTTATGAACCAGTTATTCAAAAATGCCCCAACGCATTGATATTAGTAAATATACTACGGCTTTTACCGAGTTTCCAAGTGAGCTCGTTGATTATTGCAGAGAAAATGGTGTAGAAATTAAAATTAAATTAACCAGTCTTAGAGGGCAAGCACTTGCCCTCATGTCGCAGCCTGAAATACGCGGGGAATTGTTTCTTACTCGTGAAGACACTAAAAAGTTTTTCGAACAAATTGGTTTTGAAACAGATGATTCAATACAACAATTCAATAAGGATTTTGGTTTGAAAAAAGTTTCGGGAAAGGGGAAGTATTGCTTGGAATACCCTTTTGTTGCAAACACCACACATATTCAAAAGCGAGCTGGTGCCAAAATATCAGGTGACCGAGATGAGCAAATTAATTCAGTTAAAGCTTGGTGGCGCGCGAATTTGACCGAAGTGCCTAACCAAGAATGGCAAATAGGTCACTTAGACCCTACAAAAGCTGATGCATCAGATACAAACCTAGCTTTTCAACCACCATTACAGGCGAGATATAGAGACCGTTTTAAATGGGATACACTTTTTCACACAATGTGGCCTACGGCAGAGCGCGAGCTCATACCAAATATGGACCAATATTACACGGAAGCAGAACAGCGACTAATTTATGAGAAACTAAAAGAAAAATTCGCATAAATATATTGTTATTTGTTTGCATTATTATTTGTAATAAATTAATTATCTTTTTTCATATATATTTTTTATTATAATATACCTTCATTTTGTATTTTATTTATTTTCAATCTATTGGATATTATATACGCAGTAGAAATTGAAAATAAAAATAAATCAGACGACCCTCTAATTAATAATGGCATATCTGATATCATTCGGCTATATGTAATCCATAATGATGATGAAATTATATTCATAATAGAAAATAGTAAAGAATATGTATTAGTAGATTTTCTAGTATATAATAAATACATAAAAATAAATCTTCCTGATATCGAAATAACAGTAGCAGAATATGCTATTACTAACTCGTTCTCTAAATTCATTTATATGTATAATTATTCATATTAATATTTATAAATAACGGCATTTTGAATATGCAATGGTGTAAACCTAATTTTTATAGTTTATAAGTTATAACATTCATAAAATGAATCTTTTTTATTTAACATTTTTAGATAATCAATTTGTTCTTGGGAGACGATTAATTCATCATTTTCATTTGCAAATGCTTGGAAATTAAATAATAAATCTCCAATATAGCTCCATTCTTTTGCATTTTTTGTAACATTTAATTTTAATTCTAATGCTAATGCCTCTTTTTTATTCAGAGATATATAATCTTTAGAATTTTCATTATTGATAATTTTTATAAAGTAATTACTCATTATTGTATAATATTATTATTATTCTATATTATTTTTTTATAATAAAAATAAAATAAAACAATATAAAAATAATATTATATATAAATATATATATGAGTAGTACAAGCACAAACTATAACACTTTGCAAAATAATCAAGAAAAAAGCATTAAAAATTATAGAAAAACATTTCCGCTAGCATGTAATTATAATTGTGGTGTTTGTAGAAAAACAAATAAAGTCCCAAATATAGCAGGACGATTTTTTATAATTAATGAAACACAGTGTCAATGTGGTGGTTGTGAAACTATTTTTGATAAATCAGAAGTTTATAAATATTAAACTATACATTTTTTGTAAATTTTTATAGATTCCTCTTTATTTTTAAAATCACCAACTTTAACTTTTTTATTTTCTAAATCTTTGTAATGTGAAAAAAAATACTTTATTCTTTCCAACTTTACATTACTTAAATCATGTATATCATTTATTTCATTATATAGAGGGTCAACTTTATTGCAAGGACACATGATAATTTTCGGGTCTATTCCAGCATCATCTTCGGTTTCCAAAACTCCTATAAATTTGCACTCAATATAACAACCAGGTACAAGTTCGTCATCCATAACAACTATTACATCTAAAGGGTCACCATCTTGGCTTAATGTATTCGGAATAAAACCATAATTAAATTCATATTTGAATGGGGTGTGAAGAATTCTATCACAAATAAGCGCTTTTTTTTCCTTGTCATACTCATATTTAATATGAGACCCTTTAGAAATTTCAATAAAAACATTAACAGTTTCTGTCATTATAAATAATATTAATTACTATTTAATTAATATTATTTTAACTAATTTTCTTTAAGTCCTATAAAAATATATTATTTATAAGAAAAATTGATATTGTATAATGTAATAAAGGGAAAACAATATATTAATAAATGGAACTTTCTTCTGAACAGCAATTAGCATTTGATAAGTATAAACAAGGGCATAATTTATTTATTACAGGTCCAGGTGGTTCAGGAAAATCAGAATTAATTCGAAAAATATATGGTCATGCAATAAGCAAATTTAAATATATTCATGTTTGCGCGCTTACAGGATGCGCAGCACTTTTGCTAAATTGCAAGGCAAAAACGCTTCATTCGTGGGCTGGTATTGGACTGGGAAATGCTCCAGTGGAAGCATTAATACAAAAAATAAGAAATAATAAATATGCAAGAGCAATATGGAGAGATACAGAAGTTTTAATTATAGATGAAGTAAGCATGCTTTCTCTTAAATTATTCAATTTATTGAACCAAATAGGAAAAGCTATAAGAGAAAATACTAAACCGTTTGGTGGGATACAAATTATATTTTCGGGGGATTTTTATCAGTTGCCACCAGTAGGAAGTAAAGATGACCCAGATTCTCTCAAGTTTTGTTTTGAAAGTGAAGATTGGGATATAATATTTTCACATGATTGTCAAATACAATTGTTAAAAATATTTCGACAAAAGGACGATAATTATTCTAATATATTAAATCAAATACGAATTGGTAAAATAAAGCGCAAGTCATATGACCTTCTTATGAAGTATGTAGGAAGGGAATATGATGTGAATTTAATAACTGAACCGACAAAATTATTTCCTACAAGAAATAAAGTGGATAATATAAATAATTCAAAAATGGCAGAATTGGATAATATTTCTAATAAATATGAAATAAAATATATAACGGATGCAAAAATAACTCAAGATGAAAGAAATATGAGATTTAGGTTTAGCGAGTTGGAAATATCAACTGAATTAGAAATTTTAGCGGGGAATTTATTATGTGAAAAAATAATGAATATAAAAGTTGGTTGCCAGGTAATGTCAGTGGTAAATATAAAGTCCGAAATTGATGACAGTTTGGAAATTTGTAATGGTAGTCAAGGAAAAGTGATAGATATTTGTAAAATTACCGGGTTTCCTATAGTAAAATTCAATAATGGTTTGATTAAAGTAATGGGAAGGCATGTTTGGTTAAGTGAAAAAATACCAGGTATTGGAATTTCACAAATACCGTTAATTTTGGCTTGGGCATTAACTATACATAAGTCACAAGGTTCAACAATGGATGTGGCTGAAATAGACATAGGTAGTGGTATTTTTGAATGCGGGCAATCATATGTTGCTTTATCAAGGGTAAAGTCATTAAATGGATTGTATTTAACTTCATTTGATGTTAAAAAAATAAAAATAAATAATAAAGTTAAAGAATTTTATGATAAATTAACAGAAAAACAAAACCAAAATGAAATTGTAAACGCGAGCGCAACTATAAATACAAATATTTCAATCGCAACTGCAATAGCAGAACCTATACAAGTTTTTGAAACTATTGCCAATACTATAGCATTAGCATTAGCAGTAGCAGAACCAATTTCACAATCAGATAATCCTTTTAGTAATTATAATCATAAAGACCCAGTTGCAATAGCAATAAATATGAAACAAGAAAAATAATATATTTTAATTTAGATATATTATTTAATAAAAATATATTAATGACAATAATAGCGAAAAAATATAAAATATTAGATATTTTAGGTAATGGCACATTTGGAAGCATATATAAAGCAGAAAATATAAGAACAAAAGAATTAGTAGCACTTAAAATTGAATCTTTAAAAACTGAAACGAAACTTTTAAAAAATGAAACCAAAATATATCAATATTTAAATGGAATAGAAGGAATACCAAAGGTTTTATGGTTTGGTGTTGATGAAAATAATAATTACATGGCAATAACTTTATTGGGGAAATCGTTGCAACAGTTTCGATATTTTTCAAATTCTTTTTCTCTCAGTATAGTTATTTCAATAACAAAACAAATGGTAAAAAGATTAGAAAGTATACATAGAAAAGGGTTAATACATAGAGATGTTAAACCCGATAATTTTTTGCTTGGAACAGAAAAAAATAAAAATATTATTTATTTAATTGATTATGGATTTTGTAAAAAATATGTATTAGATGATGGAATTACACATATGCAAATGAGAGAAAGATGTAAAATTATAGGAACACTAAATTTTGTAAGTATTAATGTGCATGATGGTTATGAACCGTCACGAAGAGATGATTTAGAATCTGTAGTTTATATAATGCTTTATTTAATAAGTGATAATAATGAATGGAAAAAAATAGTAAATATAAATGAAAATGATGATGATAATGATAATGATAATGAAAAAATAAAAAATAATAAATTAAAAATAATAAATAGCGATAAAACACCTAAATTATTAAAAGAATTTTTTGAATATTGTAGGGGTTTGAAGTTTGATGAAACACCGAATTATGAATATATTTATTGTTTACTAAAAAATATTTAACAAATAAACGATTTAAAGATACACTATATTATAGTATATAAATGACAACAGAAAGCGTTGAAACAACTACCCTCGAAACTTCCTCCGCCCGTGTAATTGGTCGTGTTAAGTGGTTTAATAACAAGGCTGGTTATGGTTTTATTACCTTGAGAGATGGAACAAATAGTTCAGATATTTTTGTGCATCATAGTGGAATTCAAGTTTCTAATGAGCAATACAAGTATTTGGTACAAGGAGAATATGTTGAATTTGTTATTGAAAAAACTGAAGGTGGTTCTCATGAGTATCAGGCAGGAGATGTGAGTGGTATTAATGGTGATAAGTTAATGTGTGAAACACGCAGGGAGTTTAGACAAACTCGTTCAAGTTACAAGTCTCAATCGGACGAAGATGAAGAGCAAACACCTCGTGATGCAAGAAAGCTTCGTCAAGACAAGAAGAGTTATTCTTCTACTGTAAAGGTTTCAAGCGTTGAATCAGAATCCGAACCTCCCAAGAGTAGTAAGCAGCCTCGTGCTCGTGCTCGTGGTTCAGGACCTCGTGATGGTGCGGAGTGGACTCTTGTAAAGAACAAGGGCAAGGATACTGCTGATAGTAAGCAAACGAGTTTAAAACCTAGAGCTAAACCTAAGAGTAAGGCGCCACCTGCAGACGCGTAATAAATTTTTTAAAAAAAATATTAAAATAATATATTTAGAAATAATTTTTAATTTAAATTTAAAAAAAAAATCTGTGTTATATATATATATATAATAATGAGTCGAAGAATGAGTCGAAGAATGGGTGGTCGTCACCGAAGTAGAAGAGGAAGCAGAAGAATGATGGGAGGTCTTTTTCCAACTAATCAAATTATGCCTTATTTACCAGTTCAATATACCGGTCATTTAGCTTTAGGAGGTGGTCGCAGAAGTAGAAGAATGATGATGGGTGGGAATCCTAACGTGTTATTTCGTACCAGTACGTGTCCAAGCAATCCAAATGCGATTTTTCCATCTCAGTGTCCAGGAGGATTTACATTTTAAAAATAAAAATTTTTGAAAACAATAAATTAAATTATTAATAAAAATTTATTATTATTAATAATTATTGATAATATATATTACAATTAAAAGTGAATTAAAACACAGAACTCAGTACTCTTGCGGCGGTGCCAGCAGTAACAAGAGCAGTATAAGCAACAGGAATAAGAGCTTTCGACGGTTCATCAGGATTCAAAAATAAAGAAAATACCTTTTCCTGACCATAAGTGGTTGGTAACCAAGAAATCATTTCAGTCATCATGTCGACATACTGAGGAATGCTAAATGGTTGAGTTGTATTTGTAGGATTAATTAAAGGATTTAAAAATGGTGATTGTGTTTTTAACCCATCAATAAAGCATTTACTATCTGAATTATTCCAAATAGAAATAGCTAATTGAGAAAGACCTGGAACAGGAATTTCAGAAACAGAATAATCATTTTTAGTAAAAACCTGCATAGCTTCTAAATATCCATAACTGTTGTTTTGGTCAGTATTAACCATGAAAAGTAAATTTGATAAAGTAGGTTCAGATATGTTTTGAATATGCAAATGTTGAGTATCTCCAATTTTATGAACAGCGAAACGCATTGTATTATCTACATTTTGCAACATTTTAACAGTAGTGCGAATCCACCAATCTGCGTGAGTCAAATCGGGGATGACAACTGGGGCTGGGGCGGGGGCTGGGGCGGGGGCGTGGGCTGAAGACATCCTATAATATAAGTAAGTATAAAAAATTTTACACCTTTTAACATTTCAAACGCTTATTATCCTGAATATCAAGTTTATTATTTATTGTATTTACAATTATAAACTCCACACCATAATGGTTGACTATAATACGTATTATTTTTGTAAAATCCTAATTTAAACCCACAATTAAAGAAATATAGGGGAATGCAACAACGAAGAGTGCATTGTTCGTGATAATTACCATCATCTAACTGTTTTTGAATATGATATGGATAATTCATTATAATATATTATATACATATATATTTACATTTAAGTTTTTTGAAAATATTTAATTATCTGACTTAAACCGGCGTTTGAAATGAGAAAAGGTGTAAAAATAAAAAATTAAAAAAATTTTATTATTATTAATAATTATTAATTTAATTATTGATAATATATATTACAATTAAAAGTGAATCAAACATATCCATCTCTAAAAAGAAGTAGCAGCAAGAGAGAGTCCAAGTCCTGTCGCGGAGCCAGCAGCAGCAGCAGCAAGAACTTTCAAAGGTTCATCAGGATTCAAAAATAAAGAAAATACCTTTTCCTGACCATAAGTGGAGGGTAACCAAGGAATCATTTCAGTCATCATGTCGACATACTGAGGAATGCTAAATGGTTGAGTTGTATTTGTAGGATTAATTAAAGGATTTAAAAATGGTGATTGTGTTCTTAACCCATCAATAAAGCATTTACTATCTGAATTATTCCAAATAGAAATAGCTAATTGAGAAAGACCTGGAACAGGAATTTCAGAAACAGAATAATCATTTTTAGTAAAAACCTGCATAGCTTCTAA
>Ga0209401_1000331_pt1 | contig 32456 bp, 27 predicted proteins | sample M_140807_MF_Meta_FD_187318 | JGI IMG/M metagenome (GOLD analysis project Ga0209401, IMG submission 187318) | Freshwater microbial communities from Lake Montjoie, Canada to study carbon cycling - M_140807_MF_MetaG (SPAdes) (version 2) | ecosystem: Environmental > Aquatic > Freshwater > Lake... | reverse complement strand
GCCAACGGCATTGATATTTAAGAAAAACCAACCCATAATTCCCATAATAAGCAGTACTAGGGCAACGCCAACAATACTATAAATATAATTGGGTTTACTGCGTTTCAAAGACATTTTAGCGCTATCCTTCATAATAAATCAGGTAAAATAGGGTTATTTAGATTCGATTTTTAGTAAAATAAGGCTCTTTCACTGCTTTTCTGCTAGGGCTCAAAGGTAGTGTTTATGGCTAAAGGCTTACCTTTACAGCTCAAAATAGAACCAATTTTCACTTAAGTATAACGTAAAAAATAGTTGTAAAGTATACAACTAGCAAAGAGTGTTGAAACATGGAATATAATTTTAGTGCAATCGAGAAAAAATGGCAGGCAGCTTGGAAAGCGTCAGATGCCTATAAAGTGAGTAATACCTCTTCAAAACCCAAATATTACGTGCTTGATATGTTTCCTTACCCGAGCGGTGCTGGCCTGCATGTGGGTCATCCATTAGGGTATATAGCCTCCGATATTTTTAGCAGGTACAAAAGACTAAAAGGATTTAATGTTTTGCACCCCATGGGATATGACGCTTTTGGGTTACCCGCCGAGCAGTATGCCATTGAGCATGGAGTACATCCAGCAGTGAGCACCCATAAAAATATTGATACGTTTAGGGCACAGCTCGATAATATTGGATTTAGTTATGACTGGAGTAGAGAAATTAGAACCTGCGAACCAACCTATTACAAATGGACACAATGGATTTTTTTACAACTGTTTAATAGTTTTTATAACACACAAAAAAATAAAGCAGAACCCATTTTAAATTTGATCAACGAATTTGAAAAAAACGGAAATGCTACCTACGAATGTCCTTCAAATAATGCTTTACATTTTTCAGCAGCAGATTGGCAGTCTTATACAAATCAAGAGCAACAGCAAATTTTAATGCAGTACCGCTTAGCTTTTTGTGGCCATGGCGAAGTGAATTGGTGTGAAGCACTTGGTACCGTTTTAGCCAATGATGAAGTAGTAAATGGTGTGAGTGAAAGAGGCGGACATCCAGTGATCAAAAAGAAGCTACGCCAGTGGTATTTACGTATTACTGCTTATGCCGACAGGTTGTTGTCAGGCCTTGATACCATTGAGTTTAGTGAGGCTATGAAAGAAATGCAAACCAATTGGATTGGCAAATCTTATGGCGCCGAAATAGATTTTAAAATTGCTTCTGCGGCCCTTGATACGGATGCTACTTTAACAGTATACACTACAAGACCTGACACCATTTTTGGTGTCGATTTTTTGGTGGTTGCGCCGGAGCATGAAATCATTGCATCGATCACGACCAAAGAACAACAAATTGCTGTAGACAATTATATCGCTTACGTAAAAAGCAGAAGTGATAGAGAGCGTCAAGCAGAGAAAAAAATATCAGGTTGCTTTACGGGTGCGTTTGCAGTCAATCCATTTAATGGTAAACAAATTCCTATTTGGATTTCTGAATATGTATTAGCAGGATACGGTACCGGCGCCATTATGGCTGTTCCATGTGGCGATGAACGTGATCATAAATTTGCACAACATTTTAATATTCCGATCACTAATATTATTGGGGATGCTTATAATGGCACTGAGGCCAATTCAACAAAAGATGCGCCGCTGTTTAATAGTGATTTTTTAAACGGAATTATGATGCGCGATGCCATCGAAATTGCACTTGCAAAAATCGAAGAGCGTGGCATTGGCAAACGCAAAGTGAATTATAAAATGCGCGATGCAGCCTTTAGTAGACAAAGGTATTGGGGTGAGCCTTTTCCAGTACAGTGGAAAAATGGCGTTGCAGTTGCATTAGCTGAAACGGAGCTTCCTTTGTTATTACCTGAGGTAGATTCTTATAGTCCAGGTCCGGAAGGCGAAGGCCCACTTGCAAACATCCCATCTTGGGTAGAAAAAGAGCTAGAAACCAATACCATGCCGGGTTACGCAGGTAGTAGCTGGTATTTTTTACGTTATATGGATCCGCACAATACCGATCGTTTTTGTGACCGTAGCGTGAGTGATTATTGGAATCAGGTAGACTTATATATTGGTGGTACCGAACATGCAGTGGGGCATTTGTTATATAGCCGTATGTGGACCAAAGTTCTATTTGACCTTGGTCATATAGGATTTGACGAGCCGTTTAGAAAGCTTTTAAACCAAGGGATGATTCAGGGAAGTAGTAGGTTTGTTTTTCGTAAAAAAGGAACCCAGGTATTTGTTTCGGCAGGACTGGTGGGAAATATGGAAGTAGATAAATTACACGTAGATGTAAATATCGTGGACGGCCTAGAATTAGACATGGAGGCATTTAAAAAATGGCGCAATAACGAATATGCAAATGCAAGCTTTGAATTAGAAAACGGAAAATACGTTTGTGGCGTTGAAGTAGAAAAAATGTCCAAGTCTAAATTCAATACCGTTAATCCAGATTCATTGGTAGAAAAATACGGCGCCGATACTTTTCGAATGTACGAAATGTTTTTAGGCCCCGTAGATCAAAGTAAGCCTTGGGATACCAAAGGTATTGAAGGGGTGCACCGTTTTATTAAAAAATTGTGGCGCTTGTTTTTTGACGAAGAAAAAGGAGCGTTATATAATAACGAAGCTGCAAGCCCTGAAGCGTTAAAAATTTTACACCGTACCATTAAAAAAATTGAAGAAGATACAGAGCGCTTTAGTTTTAATACAGCCGTGAGTGCTTTTATGATTTGTGTAAATGATTTAGCAGATATTAAATGTCATTCTTTACAAGTCTTGTCTCCGCTACTGGTTTTATTAACGCCGTATGCACCGCATGTGGCCGCAGAGTTGTGGACAGCAACTAGTAATGAAGGATCTGTTCTAGATGCGAACTATCCAGTTTTTGATGCAAAGTATGTAACAGAATCTTCCAAAGAATATCCGGTAAGTATCAACGGAAAAGTACGTACCAATATTTCTATTGCACTTGATGCTTCTGAAGAAGAAGTAACCGCCATTGTTTTAGCGGACACGCTTATTCAAAAGTGGATGGAAGGGAAGCCCGTTAAAAAATTCATTTTTGTAAAAGGCCGTATGATTAATGTGGTAGTGTAGAACTGCTCTTTTTTAACTAGATTTGAAACATGTCTAACGCCAATTTAAATACCGACGCCTCCAATTTGACTTCTGCAGACAAGGAGTTTGAAAACGCTATACGTCCATCGGAAATCAATGATTTTTCGGGGCAGCCTCAGCTCATTGAAAACCTAGTTATTTTTATTAAGGCGGCAAAACTTAGAGGTGAAGCATTAGACCACGTTTTATTTCATGGCCCTCCCGGACTTGGTAAAACAACCCTGAGCCGAATTGTGGCCAATGAACTGGGAGTAAATATTAAAGAAACATCAGGCCCGGTTATAGAAAAGCCAGGCGATTTAGCTGGGCTACTCACCAATTTAGGTCCCAACGACGTTTTGTTTATTGATGAAATTCACCGCTTAAGCACCGTTGTAGAAGAATATTTATATGCTGCCATGGAGGATTTTAGAATTGATATCATGATTGATTCGGGCCCTAACGCACGCAGTGTTCAAATTAATTTAAATCCATTTACACTGGTAGGCGCTACCACTAGATCAGGACTTTTAACGGCGCCACTACTTTCTCGTTTTGGTATTAAATCAAGACTCGAATATTACCAGGCAGATACCCTTCAAAAAATTATTGAAAGAAGTGCAACTATATTAAATACAAAAATTAATACCGACGCTGCTTTTGAAATTGCGCGCAGAAGTAGAGGAACACCACGTATTGCAAATGGCTTATTACGTAGAGTTCGTGATTTTGCTCAGGTATTAAATGATGGAAAAATCGATTTAGGCATCACGCAGCATGGATTAAAAGCACTTAATGTAGATGCGCACGGATTAGACGAGATGGATAATCGTATTTTGCTTACTATAATTGATAAGTTTAAAGGTGGTCCAGTAGGATTAACAACCATTGCTACTGCTGTTGGTGAAGAAGCCGGTACACTTGAAGAAGTGTATGAACCTTTTTTAATTCAAGAAGGATTTTTACAACGTACGCCTAGGGGTAGAGAAGTAACGGCCAAAGCGTATACACACCTTGGCCGTTTAGCAGGCCTATCTACTAAGCCTAATTTATTTTCTGAGTAATTACTAAGGAGCTACAAGTCTAAAACCGTTACCATGAATGTTAACGATTTCGATTTGTGTATCTTCTTTTAAGTACTTGCGTAATTTAGCAATGTACACGTCCATACTTCTTCCGTTAAAGTAAGTATCACTACCCCAAATTTTCTTGAGTGCTCTCTCTCTTGGTAGCAAATCATTTTTATGTTCTGCTAACATTTTAAGGAGCTCATTTTCTTTAGGCGATAAAATATGAACAGTGCTACCAATTTTTAATTCACGAAGTCGAGGATTAAAATGATAACCACCTAAGTCAAATTCAATATTGTCATTGATTTTATTTTCTTCTTCGTTACGCTTAAGCATTGCCTTAATTTTTAATAGCAATACCTCACTATCAAATGGCTTGGTAATATAATCGTCGGCACCAAGCTTATAGCCCTGAATAATATCTTCTTTCATGGTTTTAGCACTTAAGAAAAACAGGGGTATATCTGGATCTACGTCTCTAATTTCTTCTGCTAGGGTAAAGCCATCCATATTGGGCATCATTACGTCTAATAAGCAGATGTCAAATTTTTCGCGCTGAAAAGCGGCCAATCCCAAACGGCCATCACGCTCTAGTGTTACATCGTAGTCTGTGAGTTCTAGGTAATTTTTTAAAACCATACCTAGGTTGGTATCGTCTTCACAAAGTAAAATTTTGTATTTTTTTGCTTCTTCCATGGGATACTATTTTATGTGAAATAAAGGTAAATTAATAACTGTTGATGTAGTTGAACTTCCAATATTTTGTTAAAAACAAATTTAAACGAGCTGAATGGTGCCGTCTTGGTTCGTAATCAACTTGTTCTCAGATTCTAAAAACCGGATCACTTCCCAAATGATTTCTTTTTTTTCTTCCCCAATGGCAGCAATGACTTTATTTGTAGGACTGGGGGTTTTAGCAAGTATAGAAAATAGGGATTTTTCTATGGCAGCAAAACTTGCTTTGCCAATTTTATTTTTTTTAAGCGAAAGACAGTAATCGCATATGCCACAAGCGTCTTTGTCTACATCTCCAAAATAGTTGCCAATAAAAACGCTTCGGCAGCAGCCTGGATGTATTGCAAAATTTACAAGCGTATTCATTCGGTTTGTAAAAGCTTCTTTTCTTTGGAGGTACTGATCTTTATCTATGTTTAAAAATGCAGCAGGCGCACGGTTTACTAAAAAGTGAATTTGTGGCGTTTCTTTTTGCGGCAAATATTCGATGATACCCATTGCGGCTATTTGTTGAAGCTGCTTTTGTACCCCTTGAATATCAAGTTTACACATACCTCCCAATCTTTTTTCAAATACCGAAATACGGTTATCAAAAATGCCTTGATAACTTCTTAGTAGTGCTTTAATAAGGGGTTCAAATAAGGGGTATGCCTCCTCAAAATTTTCTAAACTTTCTTTGGAGCAGGTAAAGCAAACTTGGGTAGGTAAAAATATATTTTCCGAAAATTGAATATGCCCTTCTAGTTCTAAAACTTTTAATGTTTGGGTCACTAAGGCAAGGTCCAATTTAAAATTGTTGCAAAAAGTAAGGATGTTAAAATCATAATAACTGCCTTCCCCAATACCTACCGGTAATTGCAAATAATTGGCAATGGATTGATAGATGTCTTTAATGACCGATATGGCCGGAAACCTTGTCTCATGTAGGTTGCGTGCTTTTGCAATATCCATTTTTGTGGCTAGTAAAACAGCGTATGCTTTTTTGCCATCGCGCCCAGCTCTACCAGCTTCTTGGTAGTAATTTTCGAGGCAATCGGGTATGTCGTAATGAATAACGGTGCGCACATCATCTTTATCAATACCCATACCAAATGCAGAAGTGCAGACCATGATGCGCGTTTCTCCAGCCATCCATTTTTTTTGCTTTAATTGCCTTTCATCGGCGCTGAGTCCTGCATGGTAATAATCGGCACTTATTTTTTGAAGCTGCAATAGTTCGGCAATATCTTTTGTTTGTTTTCTTGTGTTGCAATACACAATCCCGCCACCTTTTACACTATTAATGATTTCTAGGGTCTTGTTAATTTTACTTTCAACTTCAAAATAACTATACGATAGTGCTGGGCGTTTATAAGGCTGCCTAAAAATAATAGGTTCTATAAACGCTAATTTTTCTAGAATGGCTGTTTCAACGTCCTTTGTAGCGGATGCTGTTAATGCAATAACAGGTACGCCAGGTAGTTCGGTTCTTAATGCAGCAATCCGTAAATAAGGTGGCCTAAAATCATAACCCCACTGAGCAATACAATGTGCTTCGTCTACTGCAATGAGTGAAATGTCAAGCGCTGGTAAAAATTCTTTAAATAAATTAGATTCGATGCGCTCTGGCGATAGGTATAAGAATTTATAAGCTCCACTTGTGCATGCTTGTAATGTTTCTTTAACGGCGCCAAAAGACATGCCACTATGAATTACAGCAGCTTCAATTCCTTTTTCTTGTAAGTTGCTTACCTGATCTTGCATTAGTGCAATGAGAGGGCTAATAACAAGACACATGCCATCTTGTAATAGTGCTGGCACTTGAAAGCAAATAGATTTACCACCTCCTGTTGGTAGTAATGCCAACACGTCTTTTTGTGCTATCACAGCATCAATGATAGCTGCTTGTAATGGCCTAAACTGCTTATGCCCCCAATATTTTTCTAGTATTTGTAATGGTGTAGACATGCGGTGCTTAACGTGTTACCCTTTTAAAATTGAGTCGGATAGAATTAATGGCAAGTACTACATCACTAAGGCCCATTACTAGCGCGCCAAAAGTTGGATTTAAAAAACCTAATGCAGCCACTGGAATGGCAACAATATTGTAGGCAAAGGCCCAAAACAAGTTTTCTTTGATGGTGAGGTAAGTGTGTTTACCAAGCCCTAAAGCGAGTGGTAAATTTTTTATGCCATGGTTCATGAGCACCACTTGCGCACTTTGCATAGCTATTTGAGAAGCCTCACTTAATGAAACACCAACGGTTGCTTTAGCGAGCGCTGGTGCATCATTGATACCATCACCTACCATTACAGTAGGCGCTTGTAAAGTTAGACTACCAATTTTATCTAATTTATTAGCGGGTGTTTGCTCGTAATAAAACTGAGTAATGCCAAGTTCATTGGCAACCAGGGCGCATTTTTCTTTTTTATCGCCACTTAATAAAATAGGCTCTAGACCCATGCGCTTTAAGCTTGTAATAACTTCTTTAGCTTCTGGTCTAATTTCATCTGCTACATCTATATACCCTAATAAAATATTATTTTTTAAAATGTATACATTGTGGCTATGGTCTGTTGTATGTTGTGTAGCAACTTTAAAAGAGCCTGCAATGTAGGTGTTACCTTCTTTATCGGTGGCAAACATGCCCAGACCTTTTTGCTCCTCAATTTTTTGCCATCTAATATCTTCTTTTGTTTTCCATGCGGCAGCAATCGCATTTGCAATGGGGTGATTGGCGTATTTTTCTAATGAAAAGGCAATTTGTTTAAAAGTATTTTCATCGACACTTGCAGTAGGAGACAAAGTAAAATTAGTAACCGTAAATTTGCCGGTAGTAAGGGTTCCGGTTTTATCAAACACTACCTGCTTGATACTTTTAAATATTTCTAAACTTCTTGCATTTTTAAATAACACACCATTTCTGGCAGCTCTGCCAAGTCCAACAGCAATGGCTGCAGGCGTTGCAAGGCCCATGGCACATGGGCATGAAATAACAAGTACGGCTATACCTCTTAGTAAAGAACTACTAAAAGGAAGCCCAGCAAAAAAGTAATTTGCTACAATCGTAAGTATCGCAATGCCAATAACAGTAGGTACAAAAATGGCAGATATTTTATCTGCAAGTTGCTGCACCGGAGGTTTTTCTGTTTGAGCTTGTTTTACGAGGTTTAAAATATTTGCAAGCACAGTATTTTCTCCAACAGCAGTGATATAAGCTTTGATGGTGCCTGATTCCACCATACTTCCACCAATAAGTAAATCATTCATTTTTTTAATAACGGGCACGCTTTCACCAGAAATAATGGCTTCGTTGATACTGGCTTCTCCCCACAAAATTTTGCAATCCATAGGGACGGTTTCGCCAGTTTTAACAAGTACAATATCGCCTACTTTTAAACTGGTATTTTCTACAGGAAACACAAGCTCTTGGTGGTTTTCATCAAAGGCAATAAGATTGGCCATCGTTTTTTGCGAGACGGCTAATTTTTTTAAAGCAGCTTGTGTTGTTTGTACCGATCTATCTTCTAGCCAATTACCCAAAAAAACGAGTGTTAAAATGGTAGCTGTGGTTTCATAAAACAAATAATTTTCTGCTTCTCCAATAATAGTACCATATAGGCTATATCCAAAAGCGGCAACAGCGCCTAGTGCAACTAGCACATTCATATTAGGTATTCCTTTTGCAATACTTAATATGGCACTTTTTCCAAAGTAAGCCATACCAACCATAAAAACAGGAATCGTTAAACCCAGTTGCACGTATGGGTTCATAAGGATGTGTATGTGAACACCCGGAATCATGTGCAGCATAAGGGGTAATGTAAAAATCAAACAAAACCAAAAACGTTGCAGGTGTGAAGTAAATAATTTGAATGCCCCCTTTTTATTTTCTAGACCTTCGCCCTCAACGGTGTAGCCTAATGCTTCCACTTCTTTTTGTAAGACTTTTTTATTGGTATTTTCGGGGGCGTTAAAACTTACTTCCCCACCCATAAAATTCACTTTCACATCCGCCATACCTGAACCCGTAAGTACCTTGTCTACGCTAAGTGCACAGTTGGTACAGCTCATGCCTTTTACCTTCCAATTCACTTTTTCCATAAGACGTATTTTGCTACAAAGTTACTTCATTCGGAGGCCTTTGTTTGTATATTTGTTTCATGGATCAAAATTTTACCCTAGACCAAATTAAGGATGTGGCGGCTGCTGTTTGGGCCGAAGGAAAGGATATGCCCGTTTGGGCTTTTTATGCTCCTATGGGTACTGGTAAAACTACATTGATTCATGCCATATGTAAGGCTTTGGGCGTAACGGATACTGTTAGTAGTCCAACATTTGCACTCGTTAATGAGTATCAGCATACTGGAGGCAGTATTTTTCATATGGATTGGTACCGAATAGGATCTTTGGAGGAAGCCATCAGGGCCGGCATTGATGAGCATTTACACAGCGGCGACACCTGTTTTATTGAATGGCCCGAAAATATACCTGCACTTTTAACCGGACCTGTATTTGAACTGCGCTTATCTCTTGTTGATGAAAAAACGAGGCATATATATTCTAGTGTAAAATGCTAACTTTAACATTATGGCTACTAGTAAACCCACCATCTCTACTTCTTTTTTATACGAAACCCTAGAAGAAACTTTAGACGTCAAGCCACTTGGTGCAAAACTGCATATTGGTATTCCAAAAGAAACGGCGTTTCAAGAAAATAGAATTGCACTAACGCCTGACGCAGTGGGTGTTTTGGTTTCCAATGGTAACGAAGTTTCTATAGAGCATTTAGCAGGAGAGGGAAGCCATTACTCCGATGCCGATTATAGTGAAGCGGGGGCTACAATTGTTTTTGATAGGCATGAAATTTTTAAGTGCCCAATTCTAGTAAAAAGCGCGCCCATTGTTGCTGAAGATTTACCCTTACTACAACTTAATCAAATCATTATTTCTCCTATCCATTATTCTGCTTTACAACAGGAGGATATTCAAAAGATGATGGAGAAAAAAATTACGGCTTTAAGTTTTGAAAACTTTAAAGATGCTAGTGGCACCTATCCAATTGTGCGCAGTATGAGTGAAATAGCAGGAAGTGCCGTAATGCTTATTGCCGCCCAGTACCTAAGTAGTTTTAACAAAGGCAAAGGCGTACTATTAGGGGGTATCAGTGGGATTCCACCTACCAAAGTAGTGATTGTAGGTGCTGGTATTGTTGGCGAAAGTGCTACCCGTAATGCACTTGCATTAGGCGCTTCCGTAAAAGTATTTGACAACGATATTTATAAGCTTAAGCAATTACAAAATAATTTGGGTCAACGCGTTTGGACTTCTGTGTTAGAACCTAAAATTTTAGCCAAGCAATTAAAAACTTGTGAAGTTGCTGTGGGTGCATTAAGCAACGAATATGGTAGAGCACCATTAGTAGTGACCGAAGAAATGGTAGCAGCCATGAGGCCCGGTAGTATCATTATTGATGTTGCAATAGATAGAGGCGGTTGTTTTGAAACCAGTGAATTAACAAGCCATGAAAAACCCACTTTTGTAAAGCATGGGGTCATTCATTATGGTGTTCCAAATATACCATCTGGTTTTGCAAGAACAGCAAGCCAAGCCATTAGCAACGTACTCATGCCACTGATGCTTACAATCAGTGACGAAGGAGGGCTTGATGAAATGCTATGGCACGACATGAATTTTAGAGAAGGCATTTATTTGTTCAAGGGTGCCTTAACCGATTTTTATATCAGCCAAAAGTTTGACTTAAAATTTACCGACTTGAATTTACTCATTGCCAGCAGGCGTTAACCATTTTTATAAAATATTATGGAAAGAAGAAATTTTTTAAAGAAAAATATTTTATCTGGTGCAGCTTTAGCTGCTGGTTCTATACCTTTTATTGGTAAGGCTACAGGAACTAACGCACAAGTATTGGACTCAAAACCATTTAATGCAGATTATGCTTTTCACGATGGTATGTTTAGTACGCACGCTGGTCCTGATTTTATTGAGCAAATAAAATTTGCACACAGCGTAGGGTTTAGATCTATAGAAGACAATGGTATGATGTCACGTACACCAGCCATGCAACAAAAAATTGGGGATACGCTTGCGGGTTTAAATATGCGTATGGGTGTTTTTGTAATTGCTTACGATAATTGGCCACTTCAAGTTTCATTAACGAGTGGCGATAAGCAGTGGCGTGAAAAATTTATAAAATATTGTAACGATGCTGTTGAAGTTGCCAAGCGTTCTAATGCAAAATGGATGACTGTAGTGCCCGGTAATTTTGCACGTCAACTTCCAATGGGCATTCAAACGGCAAGGGTAATTGAATCATTACGTTATGGAGCAGAAATTTTTGAAAAGCATAATTTAATAATGGTGCTTGAGCCTTTAAGCGATACCCCCGATTTATTTTTACGTCATACCGATCAAACCTATGCGATATGTAAGGCAGTTAATAGTCCTTCTTGTAAAATTTTATTTGACATGTACCACATGCAACGAAATGAAGGGAACATTATTCCAAACATTAATTTATGCTGGGATGAAATCGCCTATTTTCAAATTGGCGATAATCCAGGGCGTAATGAGCCTGGTACCGGCGAAATGAATTATCAGAACATTTTCAAACATATACATGGCAAAGGCTTTAGAGGTATTTATGGTATGGAACATGGTAAAGCCGGTGGCGGAAAAGAAGGCGAAGTTGCACTTATAAATGCGTACCGTAACGCCGATAATTTTAGTGTGGGAAGCTAATTTTTCCCATGCTAAGTGATGGTGATCCTACTACTGCTTCGTTGGCTAAAATGGCAAATAGTACCGCTTCTTTTGCGTCTGGATGTACCCCTAATGTCTCTAAATTCTTGAATGTTGCGTTAGTACATAAATTTTGTAACTGCTGCATGATATAGGCATTATGAATACCTCCACCACTTGCATAAATAACCAAGTCTTTATTGGCATCACCCACCACTTTGTTAATGGCATCAGCAATTACGCGTGCTGTTATATAACTAAGTGATGCAATCATGTTTGGATGTGGAATTGAAACAATGCCTGCAGTATTACAAGCGGCTGCAATAAAGTCTAGATTAAATAATTCGGGGCCAATTGTTTTAGGAAACGCAACTTTAAAAAACGGATGCGCTAATACTTCGTTTACAAAGGCCTCATTAATGGAACCCGTACTTGCTATTTCGCCGTTTGCATCGTAACTAAGGCCAGGATAGTTTGCGCTCACATAGCTATCAATAAGCGTATTGGCAGGACCTACATCTGTGCTAATAATATGTGTGGTTTGTCCGGCAGGCAAATAGGTAAAATTAGCGATGCCTCCCATATTTAATAAAACTCTATTTTCAGTTTCACTCGCAAATAAAATTGTGTCGCCAAATAAAGCCAACGGTGCCCCTTCGCCACCAGCTGCTATATGCTTTTGTCTAAAATCGCTAAGGGTAATAATGCCCGTTGCAACACTTAATATATCGCCATCTCCAATTTGTATGGTAGCATTTCCATACCCACTTTGTGGATGCAAAAATTTTGGTGCATGATAAATGGTTTGCCCATGGCTTGCAATTAGATCGACGTTTGCAGGCTGGATATTCCAATTTGTAAGTGCCGACAAAACCATACTGGCATGAACCCTTGCTATATGTGCATGTAAGAGCGTTACTTGTTCTAAATTTGTGGCTTTAACTGAAAATATTTGGGCAATGGCAGCTTTAAATGTAGAATCGTATGGAATAGTAGTGTGGTGTGTGACGTTTATTTTTGTGTCTTTTCCGCTCCCTATAATTTTACAAACAGCAATATCAAGTCCATCCAAAGAAGTGCCACTCATGAGCCCAATAATGGTTCTTTCATGACTACCTGCTATATGGTAAAGCGATTCAATATTTGGGTTCATACTTATTTGTACTTTTTAATATCAATCACTTCTTCGCAAAAATCATATTCTGCTTTGTCATTGCTGCTGACAATAATTAATTTATGGGCAGCGTAATTTTTTATGAGTGATTGGTAAAGTATATAACCGCTTTCATCCAAATTGGTGCAAGGTTCATCTAAAAATAAAACGGGTACATCAGAAAAAACTGCTTGTGCTAATTTTATGCGCTGTTTCATACCGCTCGAATAATACCTGATTTGTTTATTGGCTGCAGCAGTTAGTCCGATCGTTTCTAATATTGCATTTGTTGTTAAGCCGGGTATAAAAGATTTAAAGCTTTCATGAAAAGCTAAAAATTCATGAGCGGTCATTTCTTCTATGAGTGTGAGGTAGGGCGCGCAAATACTAAGGAGTTTAAAAGCGTTTTCTGGCGCTAGTTCATTACCCGCTACACTATAATGGATACTACCTTCTGATAAAGTAGTGCTACCTGCAATTGTTTGTAATAGTGTGCTTTTCCCAGAGCCGTTAGGTCCCGTAATTGCATATTTTTTTCCTGCTGTAAACGTATAGGATAGTTCGCGAAAAATCCATTCCCGATTGTATTTTTTTCCTGTTTGCTCGAGTTGGATGTGCATGGTATTAGTCTTCTTCGTTCGCGCCTTTTACAAATCTTTTAATAATACCGCGTCCGCTTTCTCTTATAAAAGTAACAATTTCATCTCGCTCATCACTTGCTGGTAATTCTTCTTCAATAAATTCTAGCGCTTGCGTAGTATTAAGTCCTTTGTTAAAAATAATACGGTAGAGATCTAAAATATGATTGATGCGCTCAAGTTCAAATCCTCTGCGTTTTAATCCTACACTATTGACGCCGCCATAACTTAATGGATTGCGAACTGCTTTAATATATGGGGGTACATCTTTACTTACAAGACTACCTCCAGCAATATAAGCGTGTTGACCAATGGTTACAAACTGATGAACGGCACTTACGCCTGCAATCCAAACCCAGTCACCTAATACAACGTGGCCAGCTAACTGAACACTATTACTTAAAATACAATGATCGCCAATCACACAATCGTGCGCTACGTGCGAATAGGCCATTATCAAGCAGTTGTTTCCTACCTTTGTTTTCCAACGATCGGTGGTGCCTCTATTGATGGTTACAAATTCACGAATAGTGGTATTGTCTCCAATTTCTACGGTTGTTTTTTCACCGTCAAATTTTAAATCTTGGGGAACAGCGCCTAATACAGCGCCAGGAAATATTCTGCAGTTTTTTCCAATACGTGTCCCATCCATGATCGTTACATTACTGCCAATCCATGTGCCTTCGCCAATATGAACATCACCGTGGATAACAGTAAATGGATCAATTTTTGCATTGGGCGCCACTTTTGCATTGGGGTCAATATACGTATAAGGATGTGTCATGTGCTTGATTTAAAGTGCTTCGGATCTTTTTACTACTTGCGCCACAAGGTCTGCCTCTGTGGCTACTTTTCCACCTACATAAACGGTGCCACGCATTTCGCAGATACCTCTTCTAATAGGTCCAGTAAATTCTAATTTTAAAACCATGGTATCTCCAGGTCTTACCATTTGTTTGAATTTACAATTGTCTATTTTTAAAAAGTAAGTATCATATTGCCCTTCTGGCATTGAGTTAATGCATAATATACCACCAGTTTGGGCAAGTGCTTCAATTTGAAGCACGCCTGGCATAACGGGATTGCCCGGAAAGTGTCCAGGGAAAAACCATTCGTTGAAAGAAACATTTTTTACACCAACAATATAGGTGTCCGTTAACTCAATAATTTTGTCTACCAGTAAAAATGGATGTCTGTGCGGTAGTGTTTTTTCTATTTGTACGAGTGATAATACCGGTGGGATTGTAGGGTCGTAAACAGGTACATCTTTAACGTGTTTATTTTTTTTGATGTACTGTTTAATTTTTTTAGCAAAAGCAACGTTGCTGCTATGACCTGGTCTGTTCGCAATAATTCGGCCTTTGATAGGGTAGCCAATCAGCGCTAAGTCACCAACAATATCAAGTAGTTTATGTCTTGCAGGTTCGTTTGGAAAACGTAGTTCTAAATTATTTAAATAACCTTCGCTTTTAACTTCAATTTTTTCGCGCTTGAATACTTTTGCAAGCCTTGTCATTTCATCATCCGTTACAGGCCTGTCTACTACAACAATGGCATTGTTAATATCGCCACCTTTAATTAAATCGTTGTCTAGTAATGCTTCTAGCTCATGTAAAAAGCAAAATGTACGACAAGGTGCAATTTCAGTTCTAAAATCTTTGATGGTTTTTAATCCTGCGTGTTGCGTTCCTAATACCGGACTATTAAAATCGATCAGTGTTGTAATTTGATAATCTAGCGCAGGTAATACTACCATTTCAACGCGCTTCTCTTCGTCGTAATGAAAAATATTTTCATCAATGCTGTACCATTGTTTGGTTGCATCTTGTTCTAGTACACCTGCTTTTTCAATAAGTTCAATAAAGGGGGTAGAGCTACCATCAATAATAGGAATTTCTGGGCCGTTTACTTGAATGAGCACATTGTCTACGCCCATACCCACAAGCGCTGCTAAAATATGTTCGACAGTGCTGATTTTTGCATCTCCAACTTGCAAAGTGGTACCTCTACTGGTATCGGTAACCAAATCACAATCGGCCTTAATAATGGGCTGTCCTTCTACGTCGGTTCTTTGAAATTGAAATCCAAAACCTGGGTTGGCAGGCTTAAGGGTCATGTCTACAAGTGCGCCTGTATGTAAACCAGTTCCACTAATACCAATAGAGCTTGCTATGGTATGTTGTTTGTCTGGGTTAAAATGTTGGTCCATGCTAGAATGTTAAATTCAATAAAATCTAGCGCAAAAATATGATTTATGGGTGGTTAAACCACTATTTTGGTCTATTTGGACCCATTTTGAAGCATTTCTGCTAGTAATTTTTCCAATTCTTTAACCCTTTTTTCTAATTCTGGGAGTTGTCTGGTGTAAACTTGGGCTTTTAAAGACTGTTTGGCATCTTCGGCAGGGAAGCCTGCGTATGATTTTCCTTCGCCGTCTAGATTTTTGGTGACACCCGCCCCACCGGCTATTTTAACCCCGTTTGCGATGGTTAAATGTCCAGCAATGCCTGCCTGACCTCCAATCATAATTTTTTGGCCAAGCTTGGTGCTGCCACTAATGCCTGTTTGTGCGGCAATCACGGTTTGGCTGCCAATTTCTACATTATGGGCTATTTGAATGAGGTTGTCAAGTTTAACTCCCTTTTTAATAATGGTAGAACCCATCGTGGCGCGGTCAATGGTGGTGTTTGCCCCAATTTCTACCTGATCTTCAATAATTACATTGCCAATTTGAGGCACTTTTTGGTAGCTCCCATCGGGTTGAGGGGCAAAGCCAAATCCATCACTACCAATAACGGTGCCGGCATGAATGATCACATCATTTCCAATTACACAATCTTCATAAATTTTTACACCCGAATGAATTGTAGTGTTGTTTCCAATAGAAACGTTTTCTGCAATGTAAGCGCCCGGAAAAATTTTGGTGTTATCACCTATCGTTACTTTTTCTCCGATGTAAGCAAAAGCGCCCACAAAAACATCGGTGCCCATGGTTGCAGAATTTGCAATATGGCTTGGTGTTTCAATTCCTTTTTTTTGCTGCGCTTTTAAATTTTGATAGGTTGTTAAAAGCGTTGCAAAAGCAGTGTATGCGTCTTTAACGCGAACGAGTGTAGCCGGTAAACTTTTTTCTAATTGTAAACTTTCATTTACAATAATAAGCGACGCTTTTGTCGTGTATAAATAGTCGTTGTATTTAGGATTGGCTAAAAAAGAAAGTTGCCCTACTGTTGCTTCCTCAATTTTTGCAAAGGAATTAACAGTAGTGTCCGGATTACCTTCGATGGTTCCTGAAACGAGTAAAGCTATTTGTTGTGCAGTAAATTGCATACTAGAATATTAGAGTAGTTGACAAATGTAATTTTTTTTGACAGCCGCTGATAAATTTTGATGAATAAGGGCGTTGTCAATTAATGAGATGTCTTTGATGCTTCCATCTTTAAATAAAATATTGATGCGTTCATCTTTGGTTTGATAGAGTGTATTGGTAGCTTCTCCGGTAAAACATACATAATCTACATCGGAAGGGTCTAATGCAAAAGCAGTTAAACTTTCTTTTTGTTTTACAGCAATGGTAGCAGGTAAAAAAGGGTCTGATTGAATGGTGGTTTTGTACAGCTTACGGGTTAAAAAACGGTTACACAAAAGTGATAAAACCTTGTCTGGATGGCTACTCCAGCGCTTTATAGCGTGCATGATATCATGGTCGTCTAGTGCGCAAAACTGCGCTAGTGCAAAGGCGTCCATAACACCTGTAAATGCACCTAAAAAATAATCCAGCGCCGACTGTGTTTGCATAGCAGGATCGGAAATGGTATATAAACTACGAGCACGCTCTAATATTTTAACCAACATTTTTTCGGCAGATAACACCGTTTTATGCAGGTATACTTGCCAGTACATTTGACGGCGCGCCACTAAAAACTTTTCGACCGAATAAATTCCTTTTTCTTCAATCATGAGTTGACCATCTACCACCACAAGCATTTTTAAAATACGATCGTAACCAATTACGCCTTCACTTACGCCGCAAAAAAAGCTATCTCTACTGAGGTAGTCCATACGGTCTACGTCGAGTTGCCCACTAATGAGTTGGTGTAAAAAAGGTTTGTGGTAAGCGCCTGTAAAAATTTGTATAGCAAGTGTTAATTGACCATCAAAGGCCGCGTTCATTTCGTGCATAATTTGGAGCGAGAGCGCTTCGTGGTGTACACCTTTTACCACCACATGTTCAAGCGCATGCGAATAAGGCCCATGTCCAATATCGTGTAATAAAATAGCTGCCTTCACTGCAATTTCTTCTTCTTCTGTAATAACGGTTCCTTTGCTTCTTAATTCATTAACAGCATTTCCCATTAAATGGTATGCGCCTAATGAATGATGAAATCTTGTATGCACAGCACCTGGATAAACGAGCTGGCCCATGGCCATTTGTGTAATCCTTCTTAATCTTTGGTAATAAGGATGTGCAAGAATTGAAAAAATCAAGGGATGATTGATGGTGATAAATCCGTACACCGGATCGTTGATGATTTTTCTTTTTGGTGCTACCATGCCTGTTGTTAAATTGTTAAACTGCCAGCTATTGGCCGCTGCGAAAATACAAATAGAAGTTCGATAGCAAAGAATGAAATAGATTTACGGAGCTTTTTTTAACTAAATACCTACAATTGATGCAATTAGGAAGGATCTTATGGGTTGACGATGAAGTAGATAGCTTACAGTCACAACAAATCTTTTTAACACAAAAGGGCTATGAAGTAGTTACGTTTACCAATGGGTATGACGCTACCGAATATTTGGGTTCAAACGCCATTGATGTAGTGCTTTTAGACGAAACGATGCCTGGTATGAGTGGACTTGAAACCCTAAGCCGTATTAAAATGGATCATCCACATTTGCCCGTTGTGCTAATTACAAAAAATGAAACCGAAAACCTCATGAATGAGGCGATTGGCAGACAAATAAGTGATTACCTAATTAAGCCGGTTAATCCAAATCAGGTACTACTTAGTCTTAAAAAAATAATGGACAAAAAAGACCTGGTAGCCGCTAGTACTACAGCTGCCTACCAGCAAGATTTTACCAAGCTATTTTTGCAGCTTCAGGAAAATCCGGACTTTCATGAGTGGATGGAAATTTATAAAAAATTGGTGTATTGGGAACTAGAAATGGAGAAATCTGATAGCCCAGAAATGCGGGATATTTTGCATGCGCAAAAAAAAGAAGCCAACACAGCATTTTTTAAATACATCAGCAAAAATTATGCGAGCTGGGTAGCACCAGGTGCTGCTACCGCGCCCATTATGAGCCATCAACTCTTGCAGTTTAAAGTGCTTCCGCATGTAGAAAAAGGAACCAGTACTTTTTTTATTTTAATTGACAATTTGCGCTTTGACCAGTGGAAAGCCATTCAACCGATTTTTCAAGAATATTTTAGGGTACTAGAAGAAGATACTTTTTATTCCATTTTACCTACCGCTACCCACTATTGTAGAAATGCCATTTTTTCCGGCATGCTCCCCATAGATATGGAAAAGAAATTTTCAGAGGAGTGGAAAAACGATGATGACGAAGGAGGAAAAAATTTGCATGAAGAAACATTTATGCGTGCGCATCTTGCCAAATTAAAAAAAGATGATTTACGCGTAGGTTATCATAAAATTGTGAACCACGCAGATGCGCAACACTTGCTTGCCAACATGCATAATTTATTGCAAAACGACCTCAGTGTAATTGTCTATAATTTTGTAGATATGCTAAGTCACGCCAGAACAGAAATGGAGGTATTAAAAGAACTCGCTAGTGATGAATCTAGTTATAGAAGCCTTACCAAAAGCTGGTTTGAGCACAGCCCACTATTTCAGGCCCTTAAAAAAATTGCAGATAAAAAAATTAAAATTGTACTAGCCACCGATCACGGAAGTGTGCGTGTAAATACGCCTAATAAAATTGTGGGTGATAAACAAACCACCGCTAATCTACGCTATAAACATGGTCGTAATTTAGACTATGATGCAAAAGATGTATTAGCATTTAAAGATCCTACAAAAGCAGGCCTTCCGGTACCTACTGTTAACTCTAGTTATGTGTTTGCAAAAGAAGATGGGTTCTTGTGTTATCCTAATAATTACAACCACTTTGTGGGCTATTATAAAAATACTTTTCAACATGGGGGGATAAGTTTAGAAGAAATGATTGTACCAGTCATTAAAATGGTTCCGAAGGGCAATTAATGTGAATAAATAAATTTTTCGAAAACTTGTTTTGGAGGGATAGTCACTTACTTTTGTTAGAACAATTTTTGTTGTAATTGAGTATGAAATACACACAAACCAATTTAGATAAGTTAGGAGATATTTTAGGAGAATCTGAATATGTGGTAAGGTATGAGCGCGGAACTTTTCAGAGTGGCTGGTGTTTATTAGAAGCCAAAAAAATTGTGGTCTTAAATAAGTTTTTAAATACAGAAGGAAGGATTAATACTTTACTAGAATTAATTCCTCAATTAAATATCGAGTACGATAAATTAACGCTCGAGTCTCAAAAATTATACGAGTTAGTTTTAAAGCAAGCCATTGACGAAGTGGCTGCATAAATTTTGCAACACCCAGCACTAAATATTAATTTTTTAGGAACCGGAACCAGTAGTGGTGTACCCATGATTGGATGTCATTGCGAGGTATGCCGTTCTCAAGATCCCAAAGACAACCGTTTACGTTCTAGTATATTAGTTTCTTCTAGTAACACTAGCTTTGTAATTGACACTACACCAGATTTTAGGTACCAGATGCTCCGTACAAAAACCCAGCATTTAGACGCTATTTTGTTTACCCACCCCCACAAAGACCATATTGCCGGTCTTGATGATATTAGAGCCTTTAATCACTTTTCTAAAAAACCTATTGATATTTACGCAGGTGCCAATACCGAGGAGGCCATTAGGCGTGATTTTTATTATGCATTTGCAGAAACCCGCTATCCGGGTGTGCCCGATTTAAATGTAATAGGTATTAACCATGATCCATTTATGGTGGGGGATATAAAAGTTCAGCCTATTCATGTGGCTCACCATAAAATGTCGGTACTTGGATTTAGGATGGGCGATTTTACCTACATCACCGATGCTAATTTTATTGAACCACAGGAGCAGGAAAAAATTAAAGGGTCCAAAGTGCTAGTGATAAATGCGCTCCGTAAAGAAAAACACCTGTCTCATTTTACATTAGCAGAAGCCATTGAGCTAGCTACCAAGCTTGAAATTCCAACCGTTTATTTGACGCATATTTCACATCAATTGGGGATGCATACAGATGTTTCACATGAACTTCCCGCAAATATTATGTTGGCCTACGATGGACTTCAAATTAGCGTGTAGTTTGCTTTGTGCCTACAATCCACCCCAATAAACCACGTCATTACTTTTATTTTTCTGGCGCAGAACGCACAGCTGCCTTTGTATTAATTACAATGATTGGAATGGTACTGATCCTACCAAAATTTTTGTGGCAACAAAAACCGGACTTACTTATTCCACTAGCCATTGAACAGTTTGGAATTGATACGATATATATGCGTGATGGTTTAGCGGAAGTTGCAGCATCAACTGAAAAGCCTCCTTTTATTTTTGATCCCAACACGGCGTCTAGTTCAACGTTAATGTCACTTGGATTTAGTGCTAAGCTTGCAAGTACCCTAGAAAATTACCGAGCTAAAGGTGGGTTTATACAATCAGGAAAAGACCTCTATAAAATTTGGGGTATGCCTCCTTTACTTGCTGAGCGGTTGGCGCCTTTTGTGCGCACGATCTCAAAATCAACACAAAATAAAGCCTGGCTTAGTGCTAAGGGGCCCGTTTATGCAGCCGCTGCCCCAATAGATATTAATACTGCCACTGTAAATGAATTTGAGGCACTTAGGGGCATTGGCCCGGTACTGGCCGCCCGCATTGTTGGATTTAGAGAAAAACAAGGTGGTTTTGTGCGGGTTCAAGACCTATTACTCGTGTATGGCGTAAAAGATAGTTTGCTACTTACACTAAGCCCCTATTTGCGCCTCGAAGAAAGTAGGGTACCCAGGTCCAATTTTAATCAGGCATCGGTACTGCAACTGGTACAAAAAGCTGGCTTACAACCAGTTGTGGCGCAGGCGGTGGTGCGGTGGCGACAACAAAATGGGGCTTTTGCAACATTTGATGAGTTGGAAAATTTTGAAGGTTTAAGCGCGGCCAGTATGGCCGCGCTTAAACGACTCTTTTTTATTGATTAATCTCTTTTAGTTTGCGTTTAACAATACCCTTAGCGTACACCTAAAAAAAATCAAAAAAACTTGTTAATTTCCAAAAATGATGTACTATTGACATACAAAATGAGGCTACAAAGCCTGATTTTGCAAAAAAGTCTCTTTTCGATTGCTTGCTTATATTAAGGTCTCACCAAAAGTGAGACCTTTTTTTTATGTTTATTTAATTTAAAAACTTACGAATGATTGTTCGTTTTATTTATTTTCGGTTCTCTTAAGCTAACGGGTTTGACATATTTTTTGCGCATGCGCATGTTGAGCATTTCTACACTAAAAGAAAATGCCATCGCAAAATAAACGTAGTTTTTTAAATGCATTTCATGTGCATTTTTTGGATCCCAACCTTCTACAATTAATACCAGGCCAATCATTACTAAAAAGGAAAGTGCCAACATTTTTAAAGTAGGATGCTTATGTATAAAACTAGATATGCGTCCACTAAATAAAAACATAACAATCATCGCAATCACCACTGCTGCGATCATTATTTCAATTCGTTTTGCAGTACCACCTGCAGTAATGATACTATCAAAACTAAAGACCATGTCAATTAAAATAATCTGAAAAACCGCCGTAGAAAAGCCAAGTGGCTTACTTGCAATACCCGCTTCATGTTCTGCTTCTCCCTCTAATTTTTGATGAATTTCTTTTACAGTTTTGTAAAGTAAAAATAGTCCACCCGCTAGCATTACAATACTTGCGATGTCTAAATCATTGCCAAACAAACGAAGCACCGTGATGCCTTTTTGAGATAGTAGCCATGTTAATCCAAATAGTAATAAACAACGCGTAGCCATACCCATGATCATCCAAATAAGCCTCGCTTTTTTTTGATTTTCCTGAGGCAGTCGGTTCATGATGATGCTTACAAAAATGACATTATCAATACCAAGTACAATTTCTAAAACTACCAATACTAAAAAACTAATCAAACTCTCTGAGGTAAATAAACTTTCCATTTTTCGCTTATAATTTTGAGCAAATATTTTTTACTATGCTAGGTCCTTCATATACAAATCCGGTCCAAACTTGAACAAGTGTGGCGCCAGCATTTATTTTGCCCCTTGCATCTTCTGCAGTAAATATGCCACCACTTGCAATAATTGGCACTTGACCATTTAAACCTTTTGATAAATAACGTACAACGTCGGTAGATCTAATGGTCACTGGCTTTCCTGATAATCCTCCCATACCAATCGCTTCAATGGTTTTTGGGTCTGTATAAAGGCCGCGTCTATCAATGGTAGTGTTGGTTGCCACAAGGCCATCAAGTTTTAATTCGGTACTGAGGGCAATAATATCATCAAGTTGCGCATCGGTTAAATCGGGAGCTATTTTTAATAGAAGCGGCTTAGGTGCATTTTTGGTTGCATTTATTTTTTGCAAATTTGACAGAATCTCGTGTAGTGCATCTTTGTCTTGGAGTGCACGAAGCCCTGGTGTATTGGGTGAACTAACATTCACCACAAAATAATCCACCACGTCAAATAATTTTTCAAAACAAAGCTGGTAATCTTTCCAAGCGTCTTCGTTTGGCGTCACTTTATTTTTCCCAATATTACCACCTACAATTAGTTTACTGTTTGGAAACTTGTTGCGCCATGCTGCCAAGCGAAAAGCAATTGCGTCGGCGCCGTCATTGTTAAAACCCATTCTATTGATAAGGGCTTTGTCTTTTGGGAGTCTAAATAAACGTGGTTTTGGATTGCCATCTTGTGCAAGTGGGGTTACAGTACCAATTTCTACAGCGCCAAATCCTAGTATTTCTAATTCATGTAAGTAGCGTGCATTTTTATCAAAGCCTGCACCCAGTCCAACAGGGTTGGAAAAACGAAGACCAAATACCTTTTTAGTTAGTGCTGGATCTGTAACACCCCAGCTATTGTGTAACCATTTTTTAATCCACTGAATACTGCAAAACCTTTTGAGCCAGTTCATTGAAAAATAATGGACGGCTTCGGGCGGAAAGCAAAATAGGATGGTTCTTAATAGGCGGTACATCATAACCTTGCAAAGATAGGTTTGTAGGGGCAAAGAAGAATTTAGTTGCATAAACAACTTTTTATAAAAAATCACTACATTTGAAGGGTAAATACTTAGCCATGCAAGAAGCATACATTGTAGCCGGATTTAGAACTGCTGTTACTAAAAGCAAAAGAGGCGGTTTTCGCTTTTTTAGACCCGATGATTTAGCGGTGCAACTCATTAAAGGCCTAATGGAATCGGTGCCTTCACTTCCTGCATCACATGTTGATGACGTGATTGTGGGCAATGCTGTACCTGAAGCCGAACAAGGTTTACAATTTGGTCGCATGATTTCGGCTCGTGCATTAGGGGTAGATGTTGCTGGTATTACCATCAATAGATATTGTGCGAGTGGACTTGAAAGTATTGCGATGGCCACGGCAAAAATTAGATCGGGAATGGCTGATTGTATTATTGCTGGCGGAACAGAGAGTATGAGTTTGGTGCCAACTGCAGGATGGAAAACGGTTCCTTCTTATGAAATAGCGAGTAACGATCCTGATTATTATTTAAGCATGGGATTAACTGCTGAGGCAGTTTCCAAAGAATTCAATATTTCCAGAGCAGATCAAGATGCGTTTGCATTTGCGTCGCATCAAAAAGCAATGACCGCGCAACAAGAAAATTATTTTAAGCCAGGCATTTTACCCATCACTGTAGAAGAAGTGTATGTGAATGAAAAAGGCAAAAAAGCAACACGTTCGTATGTGGTTGACACCGATGATGGTGTGCGTGCAGATACCAGTGTAGAAGCGCTTGCAAAATTAAAACCTGCATTTGCAGTGGATGGAACCGTAACTGCAGGCAACTCGTCGCAAACCAGTGATGGCGCAGCTTTTGTGGTAGTGATGTCCGAAAAAATGATGCTTGAATTAGGGCTTGTTCCAATTGGTAGATTGGTAAACGTTGCAGTAGCAGGTGTGCATCCGCGCATCATGGGTATTGGTCCAGTGGCAGCTATACCAAAAGTATTACGTCAAGCAAATATGAGCATTGGGGACATTGATTTAATTGAACTCAATGAAGCCTTTGCTGCACAATCTTTAGCTGTAATTCGTGAATTAGATTTAGATACGAGTAAAGTAAATATAAATGGCGGCGCCATTGCGCTAGGTCATCCACTGGGTTGTACGGGCGCTAAATTAACCGTGCAAACACTACATGATTTAAAAAGGTTAAATAAAAAATATTCGATGGTATCCGCTTGTGTTGGAGGTGGTCAGGGAATTGCAGGAATTATTGAAAATTTGTAATTACAAATATTTTCCAACAATCGGCATTCTTCTACCTACACCAAATGCTTTTGGCGATACGCGAATAATGGGGCAAAATTGATTGCGCTTGTATTCGTTGGTATTTACCATTTTTAAAGTGCGGTTTACCAGTGCTTCGTCAAAGCCTAAAGCTATAATGGTAGAAGGGCTTGCGCGTTTTTCAATGTACTGGTATAAAATTTGATCCAGCACGCTATAATCAGGTAAACTATCACTGTCTTTTTGATCTGGCCTTAACTCGGCACTTGGCGCTTTGGTAATAATATTAGTAGGAATAATTTCTTTATCGCGGTTGATGTATTTAGCTAGTTCGTACACTTGAATTTTATACAAATCACCCAGTACGCCAAGTCCACCGGCCATGTCTCCGTATAAAGTTCCGTAGCCAGTAGCAAGTTCACTTTTATTAGAGGTATTGAGTAACACATAACCAAGTTTATTGGCAATCGCCATTAAAATATTGCCTCTCGATCTACTCTGAATATTTTCTTCGGCAAGTGAAAAAGGCATGCCATTAAAAATAGGATCTAGTGTTTCTAAAAATGTATGGTATATATTTTTGATAGACACTATATGGTATGGGTTGTCTAAATTTTTACTGAGTAAAACAGCGTCTTCTACCGAATGTTCTGTAGAAAACTCAGAAGGCATCAGTACCGATAATACATTTTGTGCACCTAGCGCATCTGTAGCGACAGCAAGGGTTACAGCCGAATCTATTCCGCCCGATGAACCAAGTATGGCCTTGGTAAATCCCATTTTGGTAAAGTAATCTCGTATACCTAAAACAAGGGCTTGATAAATTTGATCAACGTTTAAATTTGCAACAAGTGTAGCTGGATTTAATTCTTTATTAGGAACGCGACTTGCAGGTTCAATAATAGGTTCTTGAATGGTTCCATCGTCGTTGCAAGTATAAGTAGCAAGTGCCGAAGAAAACATAGCAAGTGATCCACACAAGTTTGCATTTTTATCAAATGCATAAGAGCCGCCGTCAAAAACAATTTCTGTTTGACTGCCCACAGCGTTGCAATAAAAAAGCGGAATTTTATATTTTAAAACATTGGCTTTGATAGTTGCTTTTCTGTCTTCCTCATGGGTATAGTCAAAAGGAGAAGCACTTAAATTGAGCATAATGTCTGGTGACTGCTTCATGAGTTCGTCCATTGGACAAATTTTGTAGAGTGGATTGTCGCCCAGGTTCCAAATATCTTCACAAATAGTAACGGCTAATTTTTTGCCTTTAAATAAAACCACTTGCCAACTGCTGGCCGCTTCAAAATACCTGTTTTCATCAAAAACGTCGTAAGTAGGTAACAATGTTTTATGAACTTCTGCTACAATTTTTTGTTCGTACAAGAAAAACGCCGCGTTAAATAAATCCTTTCCTTTTTTGCCTGGGTTTCGTGCTGGGCTTCCAATAAGCACGCCAATGGTATCGGCCGCTTTTCTAATGGTATCAATACTTTCGTAGCATTTGTCTATAAAATCTTCAAATTCAACAAAGTCGCGAGCTGGATAACCACACACACTCATTTCGCTAAACAATATAAGATCGGCGCCTTCTTTTTTGGCAAGATCTATGGCACAAAGTATTTTTTCGATGTTTTGTTCGAAATTTCCAATGTGGTAGTTCTGTTGCGCGATACTTATTTTCATAGGGATAACTGCGGTGGGGGCAAAGGTCCGTAACTTTTACATACCAACTACCACTTCCTACACTTAAATCTTGTTTATTTTTTAACGAATTTTAGTAACATCTTTGTGCCAAATTTAGTGCATGCAAAAATTCTTATTTCTTAGCGTAATGTTGCTGGTGATGGGTTGTGGGTTTGGCAAAAAAAAGCCCAATATTAGTGCGGTTGATGTGCCCCTTACATCTATTAGATATGAGCAATTGTTTTTTTCAATAGACACATTGCGCTTAGATGCTGCGCTTCAAAAGCTCTCTACAAAAGATCCTTTTTTTACGCAAGATTTTTTATATAATATTTTAGCAACAACCCCAAAAACGGCAGCACAAGATGTGCCTCTTTTTATCAATGCTTACCAAACAATATACCAAGAGAGCAGTACAAAATTTTCTTCTATTGCCCCATATGAAATAGCCATCAAAGAAGGGTTGCAACATGTAAAATATTATTTTCCAAATTATAAATTGCCTACAAAACTCATCACTTTTATTGGCCCAATTAATAGTTTTGGCAATATCATTACCATTGATGCATTAGCCATTGGACTACAAATGTACCTAGGTAAAAACAATCCCATTTATTTATCAGAAGAAGGACAGAGCCTTTATCCCACCTATGTTTCAAGGCGTTTTGAGCCAGCTTATATGGCTACTAATTGCATGAAAAATATTTTAGATGATATGTTTCCTTTAAAAGATGCAGGCGCCCCACTTTGCGAACAAATGATTGAAGCTGGTAAGCGACTTTATTTTTTAAAACAGGTATTACCAAACGAAGCAGATAGTATTGTTACAGGATATACTGCTGCACAATTAGAAGGTTGTTATAAGCGCGAAAAAGATATCTGGGCTTTTTTTGTACAAAACAATTTGTTGTATGAAAAAGATCCATCTTTAATTTCAGACTACATGCACGACGGACCCAATACAGCTGTTTTTGGTGATGCTTCGCCTGGATTTATAGGTCAGTTTGTGGGTTACCAAATGTTAGAAGCCTGGCTCAAAAAAAACAAAGACATTTCTTTGGATAAACTCATGCAAACTTCTGCAAAAACAATTTTTGAACAGGCAAAATATAAGCCTTAGTTACTAGGTGCTTAGTTTAATTTAGAAGGAACAATTAAGTCAAAGGCGGGGATGACAACCGTAAAGAGTTCTTTGTTGTTTTCATTTTCCATCTCATAACTGCCCTGCATACGGCCCAGTTCTGATTTTAGGTTGCATCCACTGATATATTGGTACCTGTCGGAAGGTTTAATAATGGGCTGAATCCCAATAACACCCTCACCATCCACTACTTTATGGTCCCCGCAACTATCAAATATCTCCCAGTGTCTACGCAGCAGTTTAACATTAAAATGGTTGTGGTTTTCGATGGTAATGCGGTAGGCAAACATGAATTCATTAGAAACGGCATTACTATAGTCCGATTGGTAGAAAGTTTCTACGCTAATTTGAATGCCTTCTGAAATCATGGATATCATGGGTGCCGCTTTAGGGTAAAAGTAAGGTTTCGCTCATAATTAGGCAAATAAACCGGGTGTTTGGGGGCTCGCAATCCCATTTTTTCCTTAATTTCGAGCCTTAATTAAAAGCGCAACCGAATCTTATGGCTGAAGTGATTTTAATGCCCCGCTTAAGTGATACAATGACCGAAGGTGTTATTGCAGCTTGGCACAAAAATGTGGGCGATGCGGTAAAAAAAGGTGATTTATTAGCTGAAATCGAAACAGATAAAGCAACTATGGAGCTTGAAAGCTACCAAGAGGGTGTTTTATTGCACATAGGTACTACAAAAGGTGGCAAATTGCAAGTCAATGATTTGCTTGCCATTATTGGTAAGGCTGGCGAAGATGTTGCTTCACTCATAGCATCAGTTGGGGCGGGATCACCTGCTGCAACCCCGGCTACTGAGTCTGCACCAGCAGCTGCGCCTGCTGCTCCAACTGCAAGTTCTGCAGTAGATATTGCTGCAATGGACGAAGTGGTGCTTATGCCGCGCTTAAGCGATACCATGACAGAAGGTGTAATTGCTGGATGGCAAAAAAATGTTGGTGATACTGTAAAAAAAGGGGAAGTGTTAGCGGATATCGAAACCGATAAAGCAACCATGGAACTTGAAAGTTATAAAGATGGTATTTTATTATACCAAGGTGCAAAAGCAGGCGAGAAAATTTTAGTAAACGATTTACTTTGTGTGATTGGTGCTGCTGGTACAAATGTAGATGCAATTGTTGCGGCTGTAAAAAATGGCGCAACCGCTGCAGCCCCTACTGCTGCTCCACCTGTTGTAAGCGCTGCTCCTACATCGGCTCCAGCTGCTGTGCAAGCTGCCGCTCCAGCCGTTCAAGTGGTTGTAAATGAAGGACGAATTTTTGCAAGCCCGCTTGCTAGAAAAATGGCAGAAGAGCGTGGCATTGATTTAAAATATGTAAAAGGTACTGGCGATAATGGACGTATCACCAAATTTGATATTGATGGATATACGCCAGCGACGACTGCTACTGCACCTGCAAGCGCAACTGCTGCTTCAGCGCCTCAAGTAGCTGCTGGTGTTGTGAGTTTTGAAGATCAGCCGGTTTCTCAAATGCGTAAAACCATTGCACGCCGCTTAAGTGAAAGTTTATTTACGGCGCCACATTTTTACATCACCATGACCATTGATATGGACGCCGCTGTTGCAGCGCGTACAAAAATTAATGAAGTGGCTCCTGTAAAAATTAGTTTCAATGATATGGTTGTTAAAGCAACAGCACTTTCATTAAAACAACATCCAAAAATTAATAGCAGTTGGCTTGGTGATTCTATACGCACCAACCATCATGTAAATATTGGTATTGCTGTTGCAGTAGACGAAGGTTTACTAGTGCCAGTAGTACGTTTTGCAGATACCAAGACGCTTAGTGAAATTGGTGTTGCTGTAAAAACTTTTGCGCAAAAAGCAAAAGACAAAAAATTACAACCCGCAGATTGGGAAGGCAGCACATTTACCATTTCTAACTTAGGTATGTTTGGCGTAGACGAATTTACGGCCATCATCAATCCTCCAGATGCATGTATACTTGCAGTGGGTGGTATTGCACAAATACCTGTTGTAAAAAATGGACAAGTAGTGCCAGGTAATGTCATGAAAGTAACCCTCAGTTGTGACCACCGCGTTGTGGATGGTGCAGCCGGAGCGGCTTTCTTACAAACCCTCAAGTCTCTATTAGAAGAGCCTTTAAGAATGCTTGTATAATTTTCTAGTAATTATTTAATCCATATCACATCCAATGGGTGCGCCTGGTGCAATTTTTTTGTGCTTAGGTAAACTTATATCTTTTGGGTGCTCTATACGTTCCATCATATACGTATAATGGGTTTTGTATTTATTTAATTTTACCTGTTCAGCTGCCCATTTTTTAGTTTTAATAACTAAAAAATACAGTCATTAATAGATAGCAATAAAAAAATCCTGTTACAAATCGTAACAGGATTTTTTTATGATGCGAACGAACGTTCGAATATTCAATTAAGCGTTTGGCGTTTCTGTTGTTGCCGGCGCTTCAAAAAGCGAAGGGGCTACAACTGGCGCTGGTGCTGCAACTGGAGCAGGTGCAGCTACTTTTTTAGCCACAGGCTTTTTAGTAACTACTTTTTTCACTGCTTTTTTAGGAGCTACTTTTTTAGCCACTGCTTTTTTAGGAGCGGCTTTTTTCACTGCTTTTTTAGCAGCTGGTTTTTTTGCAACTGCTTTTTTAGGAGCTACTTTTTTTACTGCTTTTTTAGCAGTTGGTTTTTTTGCAGCGGCTTTTTTAGGAGCGGCTTTTTTTACTGCTTTTTTAGCAGTTGGTTTTTTTGCAGCAGCTTTTTTAGGAGCGGCTTTTTTTACTGCTTTTTTAGCAGTTGGTTTTTTTGCAGCAGCTTTTTTAGGAGCGGCTTTTTTCACTGCTTTTTTAGCAGCTGGTTTTTTTGCAGCAGCTTTTTTAGCAGCTACTTTTTTTGCTTTTGCCATGGTATAGTTGTTTGTTTGGGTTAAAAGTTTGAATTGTAAAGTTAAAATATATTTTGAGACTACATAAAAAATAATTTATTCAAAACGTCCAGGGCATAAGCCCTGCTTTAATTTGCTGAATTAGTATGTATCTTTGAAAAATGACAGCGCAACCCAACAATCCCAAAAAAACACTTGTTGTAGGAGCTTCCGAAAATCCGGAGCGTTATAGTTATTTGGCTACAAAATTACTAGTGGCGCATGGACACCCTGTTTCGTGTATAGGTCTTAAGCCGGGTCATATAGACGATACGCCCATTTTAACCGGCGAGCCCGCTTTAAGAGATATTCATACGATTACTTTATATGTTAACCCAGCAGCACAGCATGCATTAATACCCTATCTTTTTTCATTAAATCCGAGGCGTATTATTTTTAATCCGGGTACTGAAAATGAGGCATTTACAATGGTTGCAAAGCAAAAAGGTATAGAAACGATGGATGCCTGCACACTTGTGCTTTTAAATACGGGGCAGTATTAATCAGTTTTGAATGAACCACCACCCCCGCTCCAGTTGGCTCTGTCAAGTGATCTGTACTGAACAGCTTCTGCAATATGTTCCGGTAAAATGTTTGGAGCACCCGCTAAATCTGCAATGGTTCTGCTCACTTTAATTATGCGGTGGTAGGCCCTAGCACTTAAGTTTAATTTTTCCATAGCAGCAGCCAGTATGGCTTTGCTGTTAGCGCCGAGCGGGCAAAAAACAGCCAATTCTTTATTGGATATTTGTGCATTGGTATACGTATTGGCACAACCCTCGTAGCGCTTTTTTTGTAAGGCCCTGGCCACTAAAACCCTTTCTCTAATGATGTTGGATTCTGATACCCGGGTATTACGGTCAAGTTCGTGGTGGGTAACGGGGGTTACTTCTACATGAAGGTCTATGCGGTCGAGGAGTGGTCCCGACACACGGTTTAAATATTTTTCTACGCTGCCCGCCGGACAGCTGCAGGTTTTTGTTGGATGATTGAAGTAACCGCAAGGGCAGGGGTTCATAGATGCAATAAGCATAAAATTGGCAGGATAACTAAGCGACATGCTTGCTCTTGCGATGCTTACCATACGCTCTTCCATGGGTTGACGAAGTACTTCTAAAACAGACCTTTTAAATTCTGGTAACTCATCTAAAAACAATACGCCATTATGCGCTAAAGAAATTTCTCCGGGTTGTGGATGACTGCCGCCGCCTATCAGTGCAATGTCTGAAATGGTATGATGTGGAGCTCTAAAGGGTCTTGTTTGCACCAAATACGACCCTGCAGCTAATTTTCCGGCTACACTATAAATTTGAGTTGTTTCTAAAGCTTCTGCTACATTTAATGGCGGTAAAATGCTAGGTAATCTTTTTGCGAGCATGGTTTTTCCAGCGCCAGGGGGTCCTATTAAAATAACATTGTGTGCACCTGCTGCCGCTATTTCTAGGGCACGTTTAATATTGTCTTGGCCACTCACTTCACTAAAATCAATACTTGATAATGTAGGGTCTGTGCTTAAAAAAGTTTCGGGGTTTATTTGGTGGGTGGGGGTAAATTTACCAGCGGCAAAAAAAGCAACCACTTCTTGCAAATGAGTTACACCATAAACCTGCAAGCCTTCCACCATAGAAGCCTCATTGGCATTGGCAGCGGGTAAAATAATACCAAGTGCATTTTCTTTTTTTGCCCGAATAGCCATGGCTAGTGCACCTCTGATGGGG
>Ga0209401_1000329_pt1 | contig 32505 bp, 44 predicted proteins | sample M_140807_MF_Meta_FD_187318 | JGI IMG/M metagenome (GOLD analysis project Ga0209401, IMG submission 187318) | Freshwater microbial communities from Lake Montjoie, Canada to study carbon cycling - M_140807_MF_MetaG (SPAdes) (version 2) | ecosystem: Environmental > Aquatic > Freshwater > Lake... | reverse complement strand
GGTAATGTTGCCTCGCCTGCCACAGCTTCAACCAATACAACTTTGATTGATCCGGTTGGTCCTCCTATTCCAAGCCCTGTTTTACCTACCCCCCAAACAAATCAAGACCTACTTCGGCAGCAGATCCAAGATCAGTTAGGTTTTTTGTCAAAATCAGAACTAGGTAGTAACGTGCATAGTTCTATAATGCAAAGAATATCCAAATTACGGTCTGAGCTTGCCAACTTGGATTATGCCGCCGCTCATCCGGCAGGAGCCCTGTCCGCAGCACAAACTGCGGGCATGGCACAAGGTCGGGACTTAGCTTCTCGCATGTACCCGAGCCTAAACCCTGCTGCCGCGGCACAGATGTTCCCAACGGTGCCGCGGACCACGGGCCGCGTTCCGCAGCCCTATAACACCTCTTCGATGTACTCAAACCTTCAGCCTGCCCCAAGTAGGCGACGGGATAACCGCATGTTCGCAGAGGGAGGAATTGCCTCTTTGGCGCAAGGAGGGTATCCTCGGATGATGGGAGCAATTAACGGTCCGGGGACCGAGACTTCCGATTCTATCCCTGCCATGCTGTCCAACAATGAGTTCGTGTTTACCGCCAAAGCGGTTCGCGCAGCAGGTGGAGGCAGCGCTCGTCAAGGAGCAAAACGCATGTACGCTCTCATGCATCAACTTGAACGAAACGCGGCCCGGGGCTAATAAATGGCAAATGAAATCACTCAGCAAATCTTCTCCGAATCGCCGGAGATTGAAGCCTATAAAAAGAACCTATTATCGGCTGCTACCAACCTGCAAGCTCCGGAGCTTCCCGCTTATCAAGTAGCGGGGATGAGCCCGCAGCAATATGCTGCGTTGTTTGCAGGAGAACAGGGGATTGGTGCTTACGCTCCGTACCTGCAAGCGGGCACACAGAACGTGGGTCGTGGAACCCAGATGATTGGCCAAGCGGCCAACATGCTGCGTGGAGCGGATACTCGAGGTCAATTTGGTGCAGCACAAACTGCGTTGAATCAAGCGGCCATGCCTATTCAACAGATGGGTCAAGCGCAGCGTGGTATTCGGCAGGCGCAGGGAACGTTGAATCAAGGTATTGGATCGCTGTACGGTGCCTCGCAAGGTTATAACCCTTACATGGTTCAAGCTTACATGAACCCGTATCAACAAAATGTTGTTGATACGTCAATGCAGGAGATTGAACGCCAAGGAGCGCTGGCCCGTCAGCAAGAAGGCGCACGTGCTGTTGCAGCGGGAGCGTTTGGCGGGTCGCGTCAATCGGTTGCGCGTGCTGCGTTGGATCGGGATCTAATGCAACAAAAGGCAAATACCGCTGCCCAATTGATGAGCCAAGGCTATAGCCAAGCGCAAGCAAATGCCATGACTGCGTTTGAGCAGCAAAAACAACGTCAACTTGCTCAGGCTCAGGGCTATCAAAGCGCCGCAGGCATGGGCGGTCAGCTTGCTGGTCAGCAGGCCAACATTTATGGTCAACAATCTCAACTTGGCCAGCAACTGGCGCAAGGGATTGGCAGTTTGGCCAATCAGCAGTTCAACATTGGCCAAAACATCAGTCAAGGGCTTGCCGGGTATGGCGGTCAATTGGCCGGGATGGGTGCGCAGCAGGCTCAGTTGGGTCAAGCAGCACAGGCCATGGGTCAAAGCGACGTTAATTTCCTGTACAACCTCGGTGGCCAACAGCAGCAACAGCAGCAGCGCGAACTGGATGCTCTGCGGGCAACGCAGATGCAAAATGCGCAGCAGCCGTACCAACAGTTGGGCTTTATTTCGGACATCTACAAAGGGGCTCCAACTTCGCAGATGGCCCTTACCCAGCAGACCTCGGCAACACCAAGTGCGTTCCAGCAAATTGCTGGTTTGGGCACAGGGGTTGCAGCGGGCGCTGGCGCGGCCAGAGCCGCCGGAATTCTTTAAGGAAGCATGATGCGCGATGAAGTTCTTAAACGGGCCATGTTTGCAAAACCTTTGCCAAAATCCGCTCGTAACAGTGGAATCATGCAGGGCTTTGAGGACGACAGCAGCATGGAAGAAATGCCGCCAATGGCACGTACTCCACAGAATCCAGAGATTCTGATGAACACGCTTCGCGGAGACATGCGTTCGACCGATGCCCGATACTCGGAACTGGCCGACCTAGTGGGCGACAAAGCTGCTCGAGGAACGCCGCCCGAGGTTCTTGCCCTTTTGCAAGCGCAGCTTTCTCAACAACAGCAGCCCCAGCAACAAGGTATTGCTGGCCTGCCGCAAATGCAGGGGATGGCTCCTCCGCCAAATATGCCACCACCCGGTGGTCAACCTCCGGGCGCTCCACCGGGAATGCCTCCACCGGGAGGACCCCAAGGCCCTTTCCCGGCGGGCGGGGCTGAACAAGCTCCGCCTACCCCTGACGGTCTTCCCCCAATTCACGCCCAAGCGGGGGCGTTTGTCAACATGGGTACCCGGTTGGCGCAACTGGCATCTGGCCCGATACAACGGGCCGCGGAACTTGGAACGCGAGCTAATCAGGCCGCAGGCGAAGCCATGTCCAAAGCATTTCCCACGACGGCAAACGTTGTGTTTGAGAATGTGCGCGGACCGGGCGGTCGGTTTACGTCTGAGCGTATCCTAAATTATCCAACCCTGACTAGCTACATGGGTAACCTCGCTGATCGGGCAGCGGCTGAATATCCGCGGACCGCGGCTGTTTTAAATAGGGTGACGACCCCGATTGCAGGTCTTGGCGGAGGATTGCTTGGAGCCATGGGTATCAGTGGTCTAGGAGCAGGGCAGCTAGATCCCAATTCTGATGAGGCAAAAGCACAGGCTGAATTGGTTGCTCAGATTCCAACAGGAACTGGTCCCGTACCTGCCCCTGCAAAGCTTCCGGGTGGAGCCACTTCGGCAGCAAAGGACTACAGCATCTTCACCGGGGAGCCGCCCAAGGTTTCCATGGTGTCTGAGAGGCCCCCGGCTTCTCCTGTTGTGGCCGTTCCTCCTTCAGCGGTGGTAACAGAAACTCCGGTAGCAGAAACTCCGGTAGCAGAAACTAAGCCTACGTCTCTGACGGACTTTCTTGCCGCGGCAGCAAAAGCTCCAGATCAAAAGGGCAAAATTGATCGGATTAAAGCGGCACAGAAAGAATACGCCCCGCTGTTCAAAGAATTGCTTGGCGACTCTGGCTCGCAAGATGACATCCGCACCAACGCTTTGTTGCTGTTGTCGGATGCCGGGTTCAAACTGGCGGCTTCTAAGCAACCTACCATGGGCATGGCTCTTGGCGAAGCGTTATCCGGTATGCCAAAAGGTCTGGCCACTCTTGTCGCGCAGGCCAAGGAAAACAACATCAAGGTCAACACTGCTGCACTGCAACAAGCAATTACGAGTGTGGATACGCAGGACAAGTTCGCTCAACAACTGCAACTTGCTGTTCTCAAGGGCGATTACGACGTACTCAAGGCACAGGCCACGGCTTCTGGCAAGTATCAGCCTGTGGTTGAGGATGCTGGCATGGGTATGCGCAACATCAAGATCAATGGTTCTTTGGTTGGTACGCCAAAGATTGACCCGGAAGATCCGGCAGTTCGTTCTGCAATTACCAGTTCGTACACGCTGCGGCCAACGGACAATCCTTTTGTGCAGAACCGCGGTCAATCGCCACTTGCTGTTGAAACAGACAAAGCGGAGCGCATCAAGCTAGGCAACACGCTTCGTTCACTAGATAACAGCCTGTCCACGTTGTCCAACCTGAAGGGGACATATGCCAGTGCATACAGCCCCGGCACGTGGTTCAGTGATAAGGTCAACAATCTCTTGGTTCCAGTCTCCGCAGGAGTGATCAACCCAAATCTGGATTTGGTAGATGCTTCTACCCGGATCAGCACGGGCATGAACGGCATCCTGAAGAACATTGCTTCTGCCAACGACAACGGCAGGGTAGCGGTGCAGGAGCAACAGTGGGCGCGTGATACAGCCAAGGGAATCAGCGATCCTACGGCATTCTTTGCCAACAAAGAGATTGCTGCCAAGCAGTTCAATGCTATGGAAGCTACGCTTCGCAACTCTCGTCAGCAGGTGCTTTCTCAGCTTGGGTATGAGGGCAATGATTACGTCATGCAGACGCCCAACACCGGCACGCAGTCCGATCCGTTTACTATTCCGGCAGATCCGGCAGAGCAAAAACGGATGTTCACGTTCCTTGCTGGCACAATTGGCAAGTACCAAGACCCGAAGGCGACGGTTTACTTGCGGTTGCCCAATAACCAAGTCAAGCCGTTCTCTCCAACCCAGCTTCGAGGTCTGATGCAATAATGGCCGTAATCCAAAACGCCCTTGGTGAGATGGTTGACATGACAACCGGAGAGGTTGTCGGTCGGGCAGAAGGCGTCCCTGTTGAACAAAATCCACTGAAAGCCGCAGCGCCAGATGTGGTCAAGGAAGGGTCAGACCGGGCGTTTGGATTAGCGCAGCAGGCATCATGGGGATTTAACTCCGCTCTTTTTGCGTTGCCCGATCTTGCCACCAAGGGTATTGGCAAAGCGCTGGGTATGGATGACAACCAAGTGTTTACACTTGGCAAGTTCTTCAACCGCGGAGAGAAAGCCCCGGTCAATGCAGAAGAGCGGTACACAAGGGCTATCGCTGGCGGGATTGGTAGTGGTTTGCCGCTGACCGGTATTTTGAGTTGGGCAGCGTTGTCTCGACCTATGGCCACTGTTGCACAACCCTCGGCGGGAATTTTAAAAGGTATTGCAAATGATGCTATTAAGTTTGTTCAGCGCAGTCCCGGCGTTGCTGCGGCAACTGATATTGCGTTTAATTCAGCGTATGAGGGATTTCGTCAGGCCATTGAAGAGAACGTAGACGAGTCTAATCCCAACAAGGAACTGTACAAAGACATCCTGCCCGCCGCAGCGTTTTTGGGCGGCCCTCTTGCTCTGCATTTGTCGCCTACAATTTTTGGTGCCAAGAAAGGAGCGCAGTACGTTCAGGGCAAACTCAACACCGGAACGCTGAACGAGACAGAGCAAGAGGTATTGAACGAAGTTCGGTTTGGAAAAACCCCGGTCATCAATATCCTGCCTAAGCTCTTCATCAAGAATGCCGAGCGCAAGCTTGAGAACGTCTTTGGTCCGATTGCTAACAGCCCAGAGGCACAGGCGGCACTGGATCAATTACGCACCGCGATGGCCGATCCCCGGGTCGCAAACGCCGGTTTTATGTTTGACGTGGCCGAGCAAACGCTTTACGGTCCGTTGCTGTCAGAGAAGACCAGACTACTGGAGCAACTTGGTCCAAATGAGATCAAATCTGTTAAGGCTCGAATCAATGAAAATCAACAAAAACTTGATGACCTCTTTTCCACCTTTTCCCCCCAAGCCCGCAAGCCTGTGGAGGAAGCGTTCCGAGCAGCACAAGCAGATCGACAAGCCTTCTTTGAGAGCTTGCTCCGACAGAAAAAAGATCTGACCGATGCGGAAGTTTTGGCCATATCGGAGCGGCTTGGCCCGCAGAATATCGATCAGATAAACAACGAACTGCGCGGCGTGATCATGGCAGGCATGGAGATGGATGCATCCATGCGGGCTCGAGTGTTAAGTCGCATGGGTCTTCGAGAAGGCTTGTCCCCGGAAGGACTGGTCTTGTCCACCCGAGATAAGCTTGGCAAGTCTTTGTACGATGCCAATGATATGGAAGATGCAGCCGTCTCGTTGCTGCAAAAGTACACGATCAATCGACCTTCGGCTCGTACCCCGATGCCCGAGCCACTGAAGTGGCTAGACACGTTTGTCAAAACGCAGTTGTCTAACCGGGCTCGACTGCAAGACCAGATGTCTTCGCAGCTTTTGGACACGGCTATCAACGATGAGTTGGCCGCGCTTGGCAAAACGGTTGACCCCGAATTCATTGCTTTGGCCAAGCAAAGCATTCTCCAGTACTTTGAGAATGCGGGGTTAAAAACCCCGCCAAAGAACAAGAAAGCGGTGACCGCGGAAGAGTTGATTGGCCGCGCCAGCCCTCCGAAAGTACATGCTGATGGCTCGATCAGTTTCCGGGTTATTCCCGGGGCCACCATCAAAATCAATCCGGCCAAGATTGCCGAAGATGCCGCCCAGATCGCTAAGGAAAATACCAAGATTGATTTGAACGTGCCGGAGGCGTTGGACACGCTCGAGGCGGCAATTCGTTTCAAGAACGATCAACTGGGAAGGTACAACGCTGCGATGACCAAGGGTCGCGCCCGGATAACCGATGCCCAGCGCTTGCTCGATACCGGCAATCAAGTATTCAAGGATGTTGAGCGACTGATATTGGACCGCGCTCCGCGGTTACGCAATGAGTACGAAGGACTCAAGTCCATCATTGATGACTATAACGCGGCATATGAACATAGTTTGCCCCTGCTGATGACCACGACTAAACGTGGGGGGAAAGAGTTTTTACTGCCAAACGAAGATCTGATGCGCGTAGCGTTCAGCAATGCTGATCGTCTTCGCCAACTTCAAACCACCCTTGGCGGGGGTCCGCAAGCGCAAGAGTTTTTGCAACGTGGTCTGATTGATTGGCTGCGCACCAAAGGTGTAGTCAACAAGGAAGGGCTTGTCGATCCCAAAATGATTCGCAGTGTTCTGGCCAAAAACAAGAACATTGTTGACAGCTTGCCGCCGGATCTTCGGGCCATGCTGGACAATGAAGTTCAGATGGCGGATGACTACGTAAACCGGCTGGGGCAGCTTGACCAACGCCGGGTCAACGCCATGGATTCTGAATTAGATAACGTGCTCAATAAAGCAGCACGCCCGGATGCCGATCCAAGTCAAACCATGGCGGTGGCGCTGCGCGATCCTGCGGTCATGAGAAAGCTTGTGACGCAGATGAGCGGTGATCCAGAAATGCTGGCCGCGCTTCGACGTTCTGTGTACGACACAGCTACCAAGGGCGCAAAGGGTGGCGGGGCATTGAAGACTTTCTTGGACACAAACGAGAAGTCTTTGGCCGTCCTGTTCAATGGGACCGGCCACCTTGCCGATTTAAAAACGCTGGCGGATCTGCAACGCCGGGTCAACGCTTTTGCCGGGGTTACCGGGCAGATCCCTGAGTTTGAATCATTGGATCAGAGCCTCAAACGGCTGTTTGGTTCAGGTATTCAGTTCTTGACTACGACTATGCGTGAAGCGGCGGTTGGTCGGATCGCTCCTGAGACAGGGGCGTTGGCGCTGATGGTTCGATTGGCTTCAAGCCTTGAGAATGATGTGTACAAGCGCATCTTCACCAAAGCTCTGGAAGACAAGGAGTTTGCCAAAAAGCTCGCTTCGATTGGCACCCCTTCTCAAGCACAACAGGCCGCTGCTGCACTACAAAGTATTGGCGTACCAATAGGTAAAGTGCTGCCAAAAGGCGTACAGGTTGCTGGTCTTGAAGCAAACAGGATGTTGCGTAAAGAGGAAAAAGTGCCGATAGGCAACATGGCGGATCTGCCTGTCATGCCTGCCACAAGTGCTAGAGAGATGATGAACCGGTTGCCTCCTGCGCCCCCAACCACGGGGTACAACTTGCGCACCGAACCGTTTAAGGCACCGCCTCCTCCTTCGGCTCCGAACATCCCGTTGATGTACCCTACGCTGTTCCCTAACGATCCGATCAGTGCAATGCTCAAGATGCGACAACAACAAGTCCAACAATCTCCACAGGGTCAACCGCAATGATTGATCAACTTATTGCCCTGTTATTTTTGAGCCGTGAGGTGGCTCATCGAGAGCATCTGCGCACCAAAAGCTTTTCACAGCACATGGCATTGGGAACGTTTTATCACGAGATTATTGAGAATGCGGATGCGATTGCCGAAGCCTTTCAGGGCAGGTATCACATCATTGAAGACATCCCGATCCTGCCTTCTCCCAAAACGGGAGGACCTATTGATAAGGTCCTCGAGGGAATTTTAAAAGAAGTAGAAAAAATCCGGTACGTCTGCTGCAAGAAAGAAGAAACTGCGATCCAAAACCTGATCGACGAGGCGGTGGCCACGTTCCTGTCTACTCTGTACAAACTTCGGAACCTGAAATAATGGCAATGTACTTTGATGAGGGCGATCAGCCCCAGCCACTTTCTTCCACGGTTCCGGGTATTGCTCCGGTTGCCCCGCCCATGATGCAAAACATGGGGGCGTATCAGCAACAGGGCGACCTGTATCGGCAGTTTCTGCATCCCTACGGTGGAATGCAACAGCAGCAAACGCCTGATCAACAAATGGGTCAGTATCAGCAATATTTGCAACAGCAGCAGTCCAATCAAGCCAATCAGGGTGGACCGATGCAAACTACACAAATGCCGCAGTTCATGACCACCGGGCAAAGTGGAAACATGTTGTCTGCTGCACCGCAACAATCCGTTATGGCTAATCCTTATCAGCAAGCCATGCAGCAGCAATCTTTGGACGCTCGAAACACATACCAGCAGCAAGGACCGATGCCCGCTCTTCAGTCTGCCTTTACGCAGCCGCCTGTTGCTTCAGGCGGAATAGGTTCCTTGAACCAAAGCCAACCGCCTTCTTCGTTGAGCCAGACCTCCAACTCAAATCAAGGCGCTTCTGCATCTGAGCCCGTCAATCTTGGAGCAAAAATGGCTGGTCCAAATGGAGCAATGACCGGCTCTGGCAATCAACAGCAGTCAAGAGTTGTCGGCGGCAACGGAGTAATGTAAACTACTCTGGCTGCTGATCTGTTTGATCTCCCCAATCAGTAGCCCTCGGCCCGTCGAGCCCTAGCTCCGGGCCATTTTTTTGATACTCTTCCACGCGGTGCATCCACTTGTCTTTGTAGCCCTCAAACTCGCGGCCACAAGACACAAATTCCTGTAGCTGGCCATCTTGGGCCACCATCAGGATTACACCCTGAGAGATATTCGTACCGTAGACCACATTATGCGCAACCGCATACGCCGCGGTCTGAACAAAATAATCGTCAATCCATCGGCGTTGCTTCATCCGATTGGTCTGCTTGAAGTCAATCACCGACTCCTTGCCGCTGTAAACCCCAATGCAATCTGAAGTACCCGCATATTTGTTTGGGTAGTACAGCGGGATTTCTGTCCCCCAGACCTCATGGACTTTGCGCATAAACGCATCAATTAGCTTGTACCCCATCCAGTACCCGCGGACCGCGAGCCATGATCTCGGAACAGGTAACGGGCGGTTCAACAACAAACGTTCAACAACGCTATGCATGTGCGTCCCAACCGTGGCCGCTTCGTTTTTGATCTTGTTAGCCTCTTCCTCGCCCACTTGTTCAACCCACGCTTTAAGATGCGTTTGATCTTTGGTCGCGGACAAAATAGTGGTTACGCTGGGCAGACGATTCGGGCCATAGGTGCGACCCGTGGGGCTGTCGTTTCTAACCAGCGGTTCGTAGACGTACTTTTGGCGAACAGGTACGAGCATCATCAGATGAGCCACTCCTTAAAGTCTTCGCCCAGCACTTGGCTGGCAATGTTGATTTTGTTTCTGAGCGCCTTGACGATGTGCTCATCTACGGTCCCAGAAGCGATTAGATCGATGTATATAACCTTAGACGTTTGCCCGATACGATGGGCGCGGTCCTCGGACTGTAGTCGGACTTCTAAGTCAAATGAGTTGCTGTAATAGATCACGGTCTTGGCTTCGGTAAGCGTCAGACCGTAGCCTCCGGTCTTTGGATTACCGACAAAGAACCGGAGATCGCTGCCCGGGTCTTGGAACTTTTCCACAATCTGCTGGCGATCCTCTGTCAGAGTATCGCCAAAGTACGTAGCTACCGAAGTCATCCCGTATTCCTTTTGGATGGCGTGGTAAATACTCTCGATATCGCGACGATAATTCGCCCAGATGATGACTTTGCCGTCCACTTCCTCGAGCGTCTCAAGTAGCTCCTTAATCCGGTTGCTAGGGATATCGATTACCGTACCGTCATCCGTTTTGGCGTGGCCGCAAACAATCTGATGCAACCGCATCAGTTGGGTCAGGGCATTATTAGTCGTCATCAACTGACCGTTCTCGAACTCCGAGAAGGCCATGCGCTTCATCTCATCATAGGCGCGGGTCTGTTCTGGAGTAAGTTCCACGTCCCGGCGGGTGTAGACCTTGTCAGGCAGGTCCAAGCATTCAGCCTTGGTCACGCGAAAGGAAAACTGGTCAACGATCTGCTGTAGTTCGTCCAGTTTTCGATACCCGGTGATCTGCTTGAAGGTGTGCGTGGCCATGCGCCGTTCAATCGTCACCGCATAGCGGTTCTGAAAAGCGTAATAGCTGTCGAAGTTCAGGCAATTGGGGCTCAGGAATTCGAACTGGCTGTATAGATCAAGAGGGCTTTTGGTCACAGGAGAGCCTGTGGCTATGCGCCGATAGGCGGCTTCTTTGCCAACCTTGATGATGTTCTTGGTGCGCATGGCTCGAGGCGACTTGATCGTGGTGCTCTCGTCAATTGCCATGAAGGACTTGGTTACCCGCAGGAAAGTACGAGCAAAATCCACACCTTTGACCGTGCTCAGGGCTTCGACGTTCATGATCAGAATGCGCAGGTCATCGACTGACTGATACATCTGCTCCATCTCAAGCTTCTCCGCTTTGCGCGGGGAAGCGCTCCAACAGGCCATCTTGTACGGCACATGATATGGCATATGCTTGGGGATTTCGCTGCGGTACCAGTTGCGGTACACCCCCTTGGGTGCGACAATCAACATCGCGTTGATGTACCCTTTATCGTAGAGTATCGCGGCGTTGTTGATGAGCATGAAGGACTTGCCTGTACCCATTTCAGCGAAAAGCGCCGCCTCTCGGTTCTCCCAGAACCGTTGCAAGTACGCTGATTGGTGAGCAAAGGGCTTGTTTTTAAACGGATATTTTTCGGTGAAGTAATCCACTTTCTTCCTTTCTTGGTAGGTGCTTGACACGACGAGAAAACTGATTGTACACTACGCAGACGTTTTGAGAAAGGAGAACAACGTGCCTACAGTTTATGTAGTGCAAGAGATGCCGAACCACAACATCTCTTCAGCTATTAAGTACGGAGAAGTACAGATTCTGTTGCCCCATACGGCACAGATTGCTTTTTCCATCGCCCCGATTGTTCGTCGCCTCATGAGGGCGCTGCACAACTTCAAGGACGAGGATTATTTGCTTTTGACTGGTGATCCGGTGGCAATTGGCCTAACGTGCGCGGTTGCTGCTCAGGCAAATTCAGGGCGGTTCAACGTCCTGAAGTGGGATCGACGCGAGTACTTGTACATTCCTGTTAAGATCAACCTCTATCAGAAAGGAGAAGGTAATGAATGACATTTTTGAGGCCGATGCCGAGGCCCTGACGGTCAAGGACGATGAACTGGACAGCATTGCTGCTTTGGCTCGTCGTTCCAAGGAACTTCAGCGTGCAATTGAGGATCTGGAAGAAGATCTGAAAGAGCAAAAAGAACAGCAGCGCAAGCTGCTTGAAGAAGTCATCCCGGGCAAGCTTGCCGAGATGGGCATGAAGTCTTTCAAGATGGCCGATGGAAGCCAGATCGAGGTCAAGGCTTTCTACGGTGCCAGCATCAAGGAAGAAAACCGGGCGACCGCCTACGAATGGCTACGAGTCAATGGATACGACGACATCATCAAGAACACGGTCAGCGTCAGGTTTGGACGTGGTGAAGATGAGTTGTGCGACATCCTCCTAACCAAATTGCGTACGGACAACTATCCAGTTGAACAAGCGCAAAAGGTCGAACCCCAGACGCTAAAGGCTTGGGTTCGGGAAATGGTTGAGAAGGGACGCGAATTCCCTTCTGACCTGTTTGGGGCCCACATTGGGCAGAAAGCAACTATCAAGACCTAAGGAAGGTTCAAGAAATGGCTAAGACTGATATCGCTATTAAAGGCACTACCGCACTTGCAATCGCATCCACTTTCGAGGAGGATGCGTCGGATGGCTTCAAGAACATGGGTCAGGAGGATTTTGCCCTCCCGTTCCTGCGCTTGTTGACCAACACTTCGCCCGAGGTCGGCGAGGTAGACGGCGCACTGCCGGGGATGATCTTCAACACCGTCAGCGGGGAACTGTACGACGGCAAGAAGGGCATTACGGTCATCCCGTGCGCGTACGTGCGCAATTATCTGGAGTGGAGTCCCCGCGGATCGGGCTCCGGGGCTCCGATTGTGCATCCGGCAACTTCCGACATCATGAGTCGTACCCACAAGGAACCCGGTGACAGCAAAGATTACTTGTCAAACGGGAACTACATCGAAAACACTGCCAATCACTACGTGATGGTGGTAAACGATGATGGCATTCCTGAGCCTGCTTTGATTACAATGAAATCAACGCAACTCAAGAAGAGCAAGAAGTGGAACAGCATGATGATGACCACCAAGCTCATGGGCAAGAATGGGCCGTACACTCCGCCCATGTACTCACACGTGTACCGGTTGAGCACGGTCCCCGAGTCCAACGACAAGGGCAAGTGGTTTGGTTGGGAGATCAGCCGTATTGGCCCCATCGAGGACATGGGTCAGTACGCCGTGGCAAAGGCATTTGCTGCGCAGATTGGAGCGGGTGAAGTCAAGGTCAAGCACCATGACGAAGCCGCTATAGCGGAAGAAAATATCCCGTTCTGATCTTCGGGGGGAAAGCCTGATGGGCTAGTACCCCCACTGTCCCCGAGAAAGAGATGACTGATATCAGCAGATTCAAGGCCATCTTCAGTGGCCTTGATATAGCCCACGGCACCTATAAAATTGAGACATCCCGAGGCGACGGTAAGCAGCAGGGAAAGGCCACGGTCATACGTCAGCCGCCCGTAGACGCGCTTTGGACCAAGCATCTAGAGGGTGTTGAGCCCTCTCTCGGAATCATCCCCATACGGGCAGACAACACCTGTATCTGGGGATGTATCGATATTGATCAGTACCCCTTTGATCACAAGAAACTTGTTGCCAAGATTGCTTCGTTGAATCTGCCTCTGGTGGTGTTTCGTAGCAAGTCAGGCGGCGCACATGTCTTCCTGTTCACCAAGGAACCTATTCCTGCTCGAGACATGCAGGATTACCTCAAGAATGCATCTGCATTACTTGGCGAGTCCGGTCGGGAGATCTTCCCTAAGCAAGCAGAAATTCTCGTTGACCGCGGCGACACAGGGAACTTCCTGAACCTGCCTTATTTTGCCGGTGACCGCGGAACGCGGTACGCATTCAATGATGAAGGCGATGCAGCCTCGCTCGAGGAGTTCTATGCGCTGTACGATAAGTACGCCCAAGAAGTACCCCTTGTCCTGCCCGATCCCCCGAAGGTTGCTGACGCACCGATCAAGGATGGTCCGCCCTGCCTGCAAGCGTTGTGTATGCAGGGGTTTCCGGAAGGCACCAGAAATAACGGTCTGTTTAACATCGGCACCTTCCTCAAGCGCTCCCAACCCGGGACTTGGGAAGATGCACTGGTGGAGCACAACTACAAGTACTTGAGCCCGCCCCTGCCCAACAATGAGGTGCAGATTCTCATCAAGCAGGTGGGCAAAAAGGATTACAACTACAAGTGCAAAGACGCTCCACTAAACTCCTTTTGCAACTCCGGCCTTTGCCGTACCCGCAAGTTTGGTATTGGCGCATCAGGTCCTGACTCGCCTCAACTGACTTCGTTGTCCAAATATGCTTCCGAGCCGCCCCTGTGGTTTTTGGATGTAAATGGGCGTCGTATTGAGCTTGATACCGAGAGTCTGTTCTCTCAAGCCTCCTTTCAAAAGGCCTGTGTTGAGCGCCTGAATGTGCTGCCGCCCACGCTTCTCAAGCGGGACTGGGAGGCCATGCTCAATGCCCTGCTCAAAGAAATGGTGGAAACGGAGCAGATCAGTGAAGCTTCAGAGGACACCAGCCTGACAGGCAGGTTGATGGACCTGCTCGAGGAATTCACCGCTCACATGCAGCAGGCCATGGATCGGGATGAGATCTTGATGGGCAGACCATGGACCGATGATGAGGAGGCCAAGACGTTCTTCAGGATGAAGGACCTCGAGGCGCATTTGAAGCGAAGTAATTTTATGGGAATGACCTCACCCAAAATTGCCCAGCGGTTGCGGGATATGAATGGCGAACCGGTATCCATGTTTCTCAAAGGCAGGACCGTACGGTGCTGGAAGATTCCAAAATTTGAGCGGCAAAGCGCTCCGTTTGATAGCCATACCAAGCGTAAAGAGAGCCCGTTTTGAATATCCAAAAAGTATTTGGCCCTCCGGGGTCAGGCAAAACCACCTTCCTTCTCAATGAAGTCGAGAAGGAACTGGCAAGCGGGGTCGATTCCACCCGCATCGGATACTTCTCCTTTACCCGTAAGGCGGCAAACGAGGCCAAGGAACGGGCAATCATCAAGTTCCCTCATCTACATGAGAAGCGAGACTTCCCTTACTTCAGGACGCTACACAGTCTGGCCTATATGGTCCTTGGCACCAACATCACTAACATGATGTCAGCCGAGCATTACAAAGAATTTGCGCAGCAAACAGGGCTGGAAATCGGGATAGCCGCCGAGGATGAAGTGGTCAAGGCCGATCACCCGATCTTAAATGAGATCAATATTGCTCGCATAAAGGGTATCGACCTGCGTGAGCACTACAACAACTCAGGCATGACCATCGAATGGCACCACTTCGAGTTTGTTGAGCGTAGCTACCGGCACTACAAAACAGCTCATGATCTGATTGACTTCACCGATTTACTGGAACTGGCAATCGGTCGGCATGAATCGCTGCCCGCGCTTGAGACAGTCATCATCGACGAGGCGCAAGATCTGTCTCGTCTTCAGTGGCAACTGGTTGAAATACTCGCAACCAAAGCAAAACGCACTTACATAGCAGGCGACGATGATCAGGCTATTCACTTATGGGCTGGGGCTGATGTTTCTAGCTTTCTTGCCTTCACTGGAACAATTAGGGTGCTTGAGAAGTCCTACCGAGTGCCTCAAGCTGTTCACACAATCGCCAACCGAATCGTCAACCGAATCAAAACGCGCCAAGAAAAAAAGTGGGATCCACGATCTCATGAAGGCTCCGTACAGGCCTACAGTCGCTTCGAAGACGTAGCCATTGACGACGGCCAATGGCTAATCATGGCCAGCGCAGGTTACATGCTCAACCCTATTTGCGAGTGGCTTAGGAATAACGGAACGTTGTTCGAGCGCCAAGGCGTGTCTAGTATCAGCCCTGATATCGTTCAATCGGTACGAGACTGGGAACACTTGCGTAAGGGCGGTCAAATTGGGTACGAAAACGTAAGGCGCGTTTATCGGTACCTTGGTTCGGAAAACGTTGCTCGAGGTCACCGTACGTTTAAGAAAGGCGATGAATACGCTCTGTACACTCTTGAAGAACTAAAGGATAATCATGGTTTGCTAACCGATGCCATTTGGCACGTAGCACTAGAAAAGATTAGCGAAGACAAAAAGGCATACATGATAGCCGTGCTACGCAGAGGGCAGAAGTTTTCAGAAACCTCGAGGATCAAGGTTTCAACCATTCATGGTGCTAAGGGCGGAGAGGCGGACAACGTGATGCTGCTTTTAGATCTGAGTCCAAAGTCTGCCGAGGAATATTGGCAGGATTCGGACAACATCAATCGTTTGTTTTACGTGGGTGTAACTCGACCGAGAGAGTCGTTGCATCTTGTCATGCCGCGGCGCTCTGATCGAGGTTTTCAACTGTGAGCACTCTTTTCCCATTAAAAAGCGAGTGGGTAGCCCCCTCTTCGTTCCCTGACCTGTCAAACGCTACGGAGATTGCAATTGACCTCGAAACCTGCGATCCCAATCTCGAGTCGTTTGGTCCCGGCTGGCCTCGTAACGATGGCTTTGTTGTGGGGTACGCTGTCGCTGTCGATGGTTGGTCTGGGTATTTTCCAATCGCTCATGCTGGCGGCGGGAATCTTGATAAGCGGATGGTTAATCGGTGGATGGCTGAGGTCTGTGCCACCCGCGCAGACAAAATCTTCCACAATGCCGCCTACGACGTGGGCTGGCTCTGGGCCAGCGGCTTCGAAATAAAGGGCAAGATCCACGATACGATGATCGCGGCTCCTGTGCTCGATGAGAACCGCTTCTCGTTTTCGCTCAACAATCTTGGCTTCGATTACCTCAAGGAAACCAAGTCCGAACAGGGCCTTCGCCAAGCCGCATCCGATTTCGGTGTGCATCCAAAGAAGGAACTCTGGAAGCTTCCAGCTATGTTCGTTGGCGAGTACGCCGAACAAGATGCTGCCCTAACCTTGCGTCTGTGGCAGCACTTCAAAGTCAAGATGCGCCAAGATGATGTTGAATCAATCTACGATCTCGAGTCAAAAGTTCTGCCCGTCCTCCTTGGCATCACCCGCCGCGGTATCCGGTTCAACCGATCCAAGTGTGAACATCTGATTGAGGAACTGATCGGGCAGTGCGAGCAGGCAAAGAAAAGCCTGCACCAAATGACCGGGCATCACGTAGACATCTGGGCCGCGCAAAGTATCGCCACCGCATTCGATGCCGCCGGGGTCAAATACTTACGGACCGATGCCGGTGCTCCGAGCTTCACCAAGAGCTTCCTCGAGGAATGCGGTGAACTGGGCAAACTCATCATCACCGCCCGGGAAACAGACAAAACCCATGGCACCTTCCTGCGCCCTTACTTGGACTTCAGCAAGAAAACCGGACGTATCCACCCACACATCAATCAGCTACGCTCTGATGAAGGCGGCACCGTCTCTGGGCGGCTGTCCATGTACTCGCCCAACCTTCAACAGGTGCCCGCTCGCCATGAAATCATCGGACCCATGGTCCGCGGTTTGTTCATGCCTGAAGAAGGCCAACTCTGGGCATCAAACGACTTCTCCTCCCAAGAACCGCGCCTGCTGGTTCACTACGCGAGCCTTTTAGGCCTGAATGGCGCTGAAAGCATGGTAGATGCCTATCAACAAGATCCCAACACTGACTTTCACCAGATGGTCGCCGATATGGCAGGGATCAAACGCAAGACTGCCAAAACCATCGGCCTTGGCCTGATGTACGGCATGGGCAAAAATAAACTCGCCGCCCAACTTGATCTTTCGGTCGAAGAGGCTGAAGAACTAACCAAGATCTTTCACACCAAAGTCGCCTTCCTTAAAGGAACGGTGACCGCGGTTATGAAACGCATCGACAACCCCGCCTCCGGCGGAGCAATTCGTACTCTTCTTGGTCGCAAGTGTCGCTTCCCCCTGTGGGAGCCACAGCAGTGGGGGTCAAACAAGCCTCTGCCGTACGAACAGGCGGTCATTGAATACGGACAACGGATTAAGCGCAGCGGCTCGTATAAGGGCTTAAATCGCTTGATCCAAGGATCAGCCGCAGATCAGTGCAAGATGGCCATGGTAAAGCTTGAGGAAGCAGGCTTTAAGCTGCTACTCCAAGTACACGATGAGATTGCAATCAGCGTTAAATCTGAGGCGCAGGCTCGAGAAGCCGCAAACATCATGGCCAACTGCGTGACCATGGAAGTCCCCAACCGGGTTGACGTAGAAATCGGACCGAGTTGGGGAGAGGCTAAGTAATTATTTGAGGGAGTTCCTTGCGGCCCTGTCCAGTTCAAGCTGAATCAGCTTGTCAATGTAGTGCCTAGCCTTCCTCAAATCCTCGATGGGCGTGCCCTTGCGGTGCCAACGGCTTAGATATTTGACAGCATTTCCATCAAAGTATCCTAGCCCCCAATCCTCGATCACGTCCCACGTCTCATACTGCTCATGCTTGTAGTGCGCACCTCCTTCCCTACGAAGGCGAGAAGCAGAATTTGACCATTCATCATGGGTCACATCATCCAGAAATTTCATCTTTTTGCTCCTTTGCAACAATAGGCCTTCCAGTTGGCGGTGGTGTCAGATCCACCCGCTTTAACGCATGATCAACGGTTGTGAACCGGTGACCGTTCTCACACAAAAACCTCCTCCTCGGTCCAGATAACGTTTTTCGCGTTTCCATGACCGCGGACCGCGCTCCGCACTCCGGGCAAAGCGTCCCCATCCAATCTGGTATGCGCATCTTCTGCGCATCCTCACTCACGGCAATTTCTTCCACACTCGTCTCCATATTCCCATCTTCGGAACTGTCTTCCACGACAACACTGTCTGCACCAAGGTCATATCCCGACAAAAACTCCTCGCCGGAACCTTGCGCACATACCCAATACTCATACTCGTCAGGTCCCAATCCTTGACAAACTTCCCTGCCTTCAACATGTCCCGTGCCCCTTCCAAATTGCCCTTTTCCAACCAGCAACATATCCATCAAAAAAGGCACACCACTGCGTAATCGGATCAGGATGCCTTTTCTTTTGCTTCTCAAGCTCCACTAAGATCGCCCTCAACCGATAATCCGCATAAGCCTTCGCCCCATCCAACATCTCCTGAGTAGGCTCTAGGCTAGGACTAGTCATCACCAACATCCTTTACCGTTGACATCACTCCATTGAATGCCGTCTCCATGATGTCCAGCATTTTTTCTCGCATAACATCAATCTCCGCCTCCGTCGCCGATAAGTGCTGTAACTCCCGCACCTGCAATCCAAGATGCACAACCGCATGTGCAACCTCTCTGGCCTGTCCTTGTGTCAACCCAATCATGCTGCTCGCTCCTCTTTCACTAACCGGTAATCGTGAAACGCTGTTCCCAACGCCGCATTGCCAACAGAACAGTTCTTGACCCACACCCTCTTGCCCAACTTCGTCGTGCGCCAATGCCCCCGGCGTTCATGAAACCGCGGACTGGCATGCGTCCCACCCTTGTGCTCCTTAGGATACACAATCGTCTTCGGATCAATATCTAACGTCGTCCACGTATACGTAGCAGGTTTGCCCTGAGCAAGCTTCCTCTTGTTCGTAAATGTATTGACCAACGTCGGAACGTGCGCCGTTACCGGGGTTCTCTCCAGCGCTTTTAAAAAAATCGCAATTGTGGCCACCGTTATCGTGGTCATATCCATATTCTTGATCTCTTTGGGCGTCTGCAACTCTCGATTTCTGATGTCAAACCGGATCGGCGGAATTTTGTACTGAACCCTGCTACCAAGAAGTAGCTTTAACTCCCCGTTCTCCATCCACCCCTTGTGAAACACAATCCCCGTCGCACCCCAACGAAACCGCTCCTCCAGTTTTTCCACCACAAAAAGACAATACTCATTGCCAATTGAATCCGTCCCGATCAAACAACACTGCGGAAAAGGCAAATGACCATGTTCAACATCGTCCAACATCGTCTCATTGCCCTTCTCCGGCATCATCCCCGTCATGTCAAACCACTTGAAATCCTCAGGAGGATTGTCCGGGTAGACAGACAATATCTTTCGCATCAGCGGAGTCATGCAGCCTGCTCGCTTAATTGATTGTGGACCGCGGACCGCGGCAGGTTGCGCAAGTAATACGCATACCCCGGCTCGTTGTTCAGGTAAAAATCTTCCCTGTCCCTAATGCTGTAGGCAAACTTCTTTTCGACTTTTCTACGGGACAGAACCCCCGATTCAAACAACCTAACAAGGTTGGTGCCTACAGTTTTTTTAGTTGCCCCTACAATTTCAACATCACGCACTCGCGTCTCACCGTTCTCTAATAAAAAATCTAATATTTTATTTTTTAAATCTATTTCGTTCATGTGTTTTTCCCTTCTAACTTGTCTTGTGCAAAAAGAGCACCAGCAATGAATGACGCATAGTTATCTGACTGCTCTGCGGCGTGGTCAATCTCCTCATCCGTCAGCCCGACCCACTGTGGGCAGCAATGACCACACCGGGGGCAGTCAATCACATCGGGGGTGACATCGGGGGTGACATCGGGGGTAAAATTAAGGGGCTCTGGTTTCGACATCCTGTTGCGCAGGGCTACTGCTGTGCGTAGTTGTATGTCTGGATTGTCGCTATCCAAAGCATCCAGCACCTGTTGCATAAGTTCGCGGTCAGTCATAGCCAACTCCCTTGCAAAACATATTTTTTCTTACCCTTTTCCCACACATCAATCTGCCGTTCTTTGAGCTTTAAACGCTTAGCGTAGTACCGCGCACGACCTAAATGTTTAGTTGCAATAAAGTTTCTGCCGCCGCCTTTTGGGTAATCAATCCAACGACAACATACGTAATATAGTTTCTTGGACCAGCAGTGTTTCATTTCTCTCCCTTTGCGCGGATAGCGACGGCGCAATCATAGGCATGTGTATCGGTATCCCTGTCGCCAACTTCCTCGCACAACTTGGCGCATTCCTCCCGCTCATGCGCGGCGACAAGGGCGGCAAACTTTTCTTGGTCAAAATGAACTCCGTCTAGTCTTCTATCCCAACATTGTTCAGCCAATTCTTTGATTCGTTTGTTCATTTCCCTCCCCTTGCGCGGATGTCATCAACTTTTACCCAGCCTAACGGACATTCCAAATCTAAAATCTGCTCCCGCTCATGCGCGGCAACAAGGTTGGCAAAGCATTCAAGATGCTTCATGCTGAAAGAATGGGCCGGTCGATCAGGATTTCTAGGACTTACCGCCTGTGACGCTCCCGCCTTCAAGGCCATACGAATAATGTCGTCCTTATCCACCATTCTTCTCCCTAAGTTTTTGTTCAATCAACACGTAAAAGGCCAACAACCCACCATCACCAAGCTGCCCAAGAATGGTCTGATACTCCTCATCATCAAGAGTCTGCCAACCACCGGCAACGGACCGCGGACCGTGGTTTTTCTCCCTTAACCGCTGATCGATGCTGCGGATCAACCGCTCAGTCACAAACCGGTTGACCTGAAAGTCTTTAATTTCCTCTTCTCCGAGCCCCTCCCATCTGCGCGGAACCATGCCCGCCAGATCAGTCAAAAACTCCATCAAAACCTCCTTCCTCTTCATCGCGCTCCCCCATTAAACCCAGATGGATTTAGTTTCTTAAAACACGTCTCACACTTCCACCGGTACCCCTTGGTCTTTACGTTAAAGGTACGAAACTTGGCCGGTGCTCGCTGGCACTGTTGGCACAAAGGTGGCGTTTTCTCAGTCGTTACCATCACTGCTTCTCCCTAATTGATCTTCTTGGGCACTCTCTGCCCTCCTTGCACGCGAAAGTGCAGCAAACGCCTCCCGCCACAACTCCCGACTTACCTCCACCGTGTGCATCTTGTGTTCGCAATACAGGCAAACAACCCTCCTCTCTACCCACGGGAACCTCCCCTCCTGTTCCCCCGCTTGGTAATGCCTCGTATCCACCGTCTTTGCCTTGCCGAAGCACTCCTGACACAACACCTCTCTTTCTCCTAACTAGCTCAAGTAAGTTCAATAACAAGGTCAAAGGTCTTCCTCCTTGTCGCGAATGTGATCCTCATAACTCGCAATCTTGGAATGCTCGTACCGCTCAATCAATACGCGCTCGATTCGGTCAAACGTGTCATCACTAAGCAGGTCAGTGATGTCATAGCCCGCATGACTCACCCCCTCAATGTAGATCAAAGGAGGGATCTCCGGACTCAACAGCAACCCAGTCCCGGGCTCTCTTTCACCCTCTTCAGGTTCCTGAAACTCATAGTCAACAGTCAACGTAACCCCGTCAAGCTCGATGTCAGAAGTGATTATCTCTAGAAAGACATGGTAGGTGTTGGTCATAACTTGTCCCCATAAGTGGTTGAAACGTTTTGCAAAGCCTGCTCCAAGAGTTCTTTGGAGACAGTATCGATGGCCTGCGTAAGCAGATCGCGGACCGCGTCCAAGGTTTCTAAGGCATCCTTTGGCGAGTCACAGGTGTTAAATAAGAAGTCAAGAAGGGCCGAGGCCCGGTCGTTTTCTGAAGAAAGTTGTGTATTTGACATGATTGTAGTGGCTGTAGTGGTTGCGTTAGTTAGGATCTGTGCTTCGGTCGTTGTGAAGTGAGGAGAGTAACAAGGTCTAGTGTTACTGTCAAGTGGGAGGTCAAGTGGTGCGGAGTTAGGCAAGATGGTGCTTTTTTGCCTATTTTTTAAGCAAAACTGGGGGTTTTACGGCAAAAACGCTTTTCTATAGAACTTTTGAGGACATAGGTGATTTTTTTTTTAAATTTGTGAAATTTGACGTAATAGACGTAATGCCGTAATAAGTGAATGAAATCAATGGTTTGGAACCACACGTCAAATTACGTCGTGTTTTATAGGTGTAATTTCTAGGGGAGATCCGTGAGAAGAGGAGGTGAAAAAAAAAACATGCCTATGTCCTCAAAAGTCCTATAGGGAACCCTTGTTTCTGGTTTTGGGGTTGGTTGCTCGTGGACCGCGGCCCGCGGTCCTAAGGTTTATGCGGCTTGGCGGGGAGGGTTGTTGTTTCTGTGCCTTTTGTTGTACGATTGAGCCTGTTGCCTACGGAGTTGTTTGATTGTGTTCAACATAGACAAAAACGTGTCACAGCCGACAGGCCGGACCCGGTACCCCTTTGATCAGATGGAAGAGGGGGATTCGATCCTGTTTAAGGACTTTGGACAGGCTAAATCTGCCCGTGTGGCCGCGTTAAGGTTCGTCCGAAGGCATAGGCCTAGCTGGGCGTTTACAGTGCGTTCTGTGCCCGCGGAAGGGGGATGGCGTATGTGGAGAACTGAGTGACGAAGAAGGATGTTTGGAATGTCCCTCCTGTCATACCTCCTAAGGTAGCAACGAGGACCGCTGCCGTTGTTCCGAAGTTGCGTGCTGCAAAGACGCTGACGGCCAAAGAGTGGAAGTTTGTTCAGGAGTATGTGAGTGGCGATGGCCGCGTCACGCTCAAGGATGCTGTGAAGGCCGCGGGGTATGAGACAACGAACCCCAGCGTCAAGGCATGGCAGCTAACGAACCCGAAGATGAACCCCCATGTGGTGGCCGCGATCCAAGCGTACCGGGCGGAGTTGGCCTCGAAGTACAACACCAACTATGACCGGCACATGCGGGACTTGCAGATTATCCGCGACAAGGCCATCGAGGCGGGTGCTTTTGCTGCCGCGGTCAACGCTGAGTATCGGCGGGGACAGGCCCTTGGAACGATTTACATCGAGCGCAAGGAGATCCGGCACGGGACTATTGACTCGATGAGTAAGGAAGAGGTCGAGCGCAAGCTTGATGAACTGAAGCGCCTGTACGGACCGGCTCCCACTGCGATCATTGATGCGACCACCGGAGAGGTCACTGAGACGCTTGCGAGAGAGATAGATCCAGCCTTTGATCCCGGGGTCGAAGAACCCCCTGAAGACATTATGGAGATGATCGATGCCAGCACCGAAGAAAAGGAAGACTGAGGCAGAGTTCTCAGCAGTGGTCAGGAAGGCCCTTCCGGGGGCCTCTGTAACGCCGTTGGAGTCTCGGGCTACCCTAGGCCTTCCCGACCTTCTTGTCGCGCTCCCGGGGCGTTTTGCGATGGTTGAGCTTAAGGTTAGTTATGCCAAGATGGTTTACCCTCGGCCTCATCAGGTAGCGTTTATGGTCAAGCATTGGGAGCTTGGGTGCCCTGTGTACTTGTTGGCCCGGTTCCGAGAGGATGATATCTGGGAGAAGGGTGATACAAGGGCGGTGCTGTTTGAGGGCAGCAAGGTGCCAGAACTATTGAAGAAGCACGTAGATCGTGTGCCTCCTTTAGGGCAGTGGCCAATCGATAAGATTGACTGGCAGGAAATGGCCGACCTGATGGACAGAAGGTAGGGAAAGTACTTAGTTGATTGTGGTCCCAGGCAGTGTTATAGTCTCTTCACTGCATGTTGCAGATAACCAAGAGAGGAAACGATGATCAAGTGTGTATTCAAGGAAGACACTGGCAAGTGGGAAGCTTCTTACTTTGAGTCTGACGGTAGACAGCTAGGGCTGTCATGTGATGGCCAGACTCAGCATGATGCGATCTGGAATCTTGGCCATAAGATGGGAGCGTACCCACATAAGTACGCACGGGATCTGGGCGAATACTTTGATTCCAATCATCTGTTGAAACAGATGCATGAGGATAGTGGATTGAGGACTATTTAACTGATGTCAACTAGGGAAAACCCCTAGTTGACTTCCCCTTATGGCAGTGTTATAGTGTATTCACTGCATGGTGCAGTCAATAAAGAGAGGATAGAGATAGAAATGGATATGAGCAGAAAACCCCAGTGGTACAAATTGACCCGGAATGTTGAAAATACTAGCCGGGACCGTCGATACACTGATAGCTGGTTATCTTGGCCCTTTTTGCCAAAAGGCATGATGATTGAGGTGTGGCCCTCGTATAAGGATTCGCCGGACGACAATGATCCTCAGATCATCTACATTGGTCGGCATTGCGTGTTTTCTGACGACCTTCAGGATGCGCTGATTGATGCCGCGGTGCCCATCACTGGTGACACTTTCGAGGAGTTGTGCAAGCTTCACGGGTTTGGAAGCAACACGTCACGGGAGGCCGCGGTAGAGGTTCTCGAGCACGCCATGCGCAGTGGGTGGTTGACCAAGGATCAGGTCATTGAGGGCCTGCAAGCGTGGGAGCAGGTGTGATGATCTTTCGTCCAAACCATGATGACGAATTTGAGCAGCCTTACAGCATTGAGGCTGCGATCAAACAGTGGGCCTTCGATGTTGGCCGTGATCGCCGGGATGTCGAATGGCTGCTGTCGCCCTATGACACGTGGGAGAGGAATCCCTTCTACAAGGGGGAGCCGCAGCCGAACCCAGAAGCATATCAGGACCTGTACTATGGGGACTACTAAGGGTAAACCCTATTAGGGAAACTCCCTAGTTGCATAGGTGGTTAAGTAGTGTTATAGTATTATCACTGCGAGTTGCAGTGAACCATAGAGGAGAGCGTGATGGTTATGTTTGCACCAGTGAAGCGCGACAATCGCACGGTGGCGTGGATTGTTTGTACAAAGTTTGGTTGTCATAATCGTAATATTTACTATTCTGAATATTACGGAATACCGCAAGAAAAGCGGACATTCCGTACTCTAAAGGCCGCAAAGGCTTACGCTGGTGTGGGGAGGGACTGATGCAATATCAACCTGCCTTCAATATCTGGGCCATGCCTCATTCTTTTTATAAGCATATTCAACCCGGGCAATGGGTATATGCCGGAACAAAGGAAAGTGTCGGGCGGTTTATGGGCGTCAAGCCTAGCGGCACCGTCGTGGTGGCGTGGTTAGACAATGCCCGAAAACACGATAAACCTAGTGCCTATTTCAAAACCTTGCGCAATTACGCCCTCGGGAGATAACCATGCGACTATTCGACGATATCACGCAACCCGTTGATTCTGTTCCTGATTTTGTTCGCGCCGATTTTGACTACCCTCATGCCACTGTTTACGCGGACAGTGGCGAGGGCGATGTGCTCGAGTTCGATGTGGAGACTTATGGGTGCCAGCGGGATTTTGTGATCGCGGTACGCGATGCAGCCCGAAGGATGGCCGAAAAAATAGGTTGCGAATGGGGAGACAACCTGTTATAGTGTTATTGTCATAACTTAGAGTGAAGAGAGGAAATCATGCTAAAAACAGTAGCGGTATCAGGTAACGGGAAAACCGGACCAATCGCGGTAACGTACCGCAGCGGCGAGCATTCAATATTCGGCACGTGTCCGAAGTCCTGTGCATTGAATCCGAAGGGCGAGCATAGCGCGGACCTAGTCGATCAAGAGTACTTAGCCGCCTTATCTGATGCTGTACCACGTAAAGGGAAAGCCTTTACTTATTCCCATTTCGGGCGCAGCGTTATCCCGAAACCTAAGAAGGGAAAAACAGTAATCAACCTATCATCCGACGCAGTGTCGGACGCGCTTGAGAATGTGGCCGCGGGTTATCCTACTGTATATGCTGCTCCGCATGACAGCGCCGATCAATGGCCCGCTCGGATTGACGGCGTGCGGTTTGTGCGTTGCCCCGCGGAACTATCCGAAGGGTTCACATGTAGGGATTGCGGCAGCGGAAACCCATTGTGCGCTAGGTCGGATCGGGATTTTGTTGTGGTGTTCGTCGGACACAGCCAGCAGAAGAAACTAGTCGGATCCGATGACAAGGGCGGCTGTTATGCTGGTGTTGGGCGGGTAGTTATGCAGTGGCACGCAACCAGAAAAACAGGCCATAAAAACGACGCGGCAGCGGTCCGGGAATTCGCAAAATCGCTTCCGATTGGTTCGATCCTTCGCCACCATGTAGCGGGCGATTGCGGCAAAGAGGCCACAATTTGATAATTCTTGTTGTTTTAATTTGGGTGGTTTTGTGGTGGATTGTCGATTGGATGGACAATAAATAATTGGCGGCAGTTAACGCTACGATGTCCCTGCTTTAGGCCTTAGGCTATAAGCGGGACTTATAGCGGCAGTGTTCGCGATAACTGTTTCCGAATGCGTCCGATTGAAACCGGGCCTCGAAAAACCACTAGTTAATGCTTGCGCGTGGGTTTCAGGAAGTGTTATAATAAGCCACGGTCCGCGGTCCGCGGACCTTAACCAGAGAGGATAGAGTCATGGAATATAGCATCTTGGAAGTGTTAATGCGTCGTGATGAAATGGACCGCGACGATGCGCTGTCGTGGATCGAAGACGCTAAACAAATGGTGCGCGAGGGCGCGGACCCGGAAGAAGTTTGCAGGTACGAATTCGGGCTTGAGCCCGATTACATGTGGGACTTGCTCGAGTTCTGATGCTGGCGGTCCGCGGACCGCTTTTCGCTTTTTGTTTCCCTCGAAGAGGGTTCGGTGGTGGCGGGGGTGGGTGGGCCCGCCTTTATTTAATAGAGGATATCCATGGATCAACTTGCATTGTTTACTCGTTTTGTTCCCTGTACTGACACTAAGGGCGCTCGAATTCGCGTTGCTCATTGGGATTCCCGGGATCGGAAGGTTCGCTCTGGGTTCTATCCCTATGACCACAGCGAGGACAGTTATGGTGCCCATGTGCAGGCGGTTTGTAAGCACATCCACCTCAAGGTTCGCGATGTCTGGTGGGTGAATACGTTCAAGGAAGCAGGCCGCACACTGGAAGGTAACGGGTGGGTGTTTACGCTTGACCCGGCAGATAAACCACGCTTGACCCCCGAGGCCACGTAGAGTTATAATGGGCCACGGTCCGCGATCCGCGGACCCCAACCAAGAGAGGATAGAGTGGACATTCAGGAATTGCGCAAGCACACTAGTAACCTGTTCGCGGATCGCGAGACTTTGACCGAGGCCCTCGAGTATGCTCAGCAGGTGGCAATGGCCAGTGATAACCCGATGGCCACCATGACCGCGGTCATGGTCGTGCTCAATACGATCGCCAACCGGCTCGAGGTGGCAGAATGATTGTCGAAAAACACACCATGACGATCATGGAGATGCTGGTACTTCGCGCTCGGCTGCGCCTCGAGATGGCTGGCATGTCGGGTGGCCGTGGCCCGACTGCCTTATCCAGACTGCGCAAGCACGGGTACCGCGGGCAGCGGCTCAAGGTTCTAGCGGACCTGAGCCGGGACATCGATGTGACCTTGAATCCAAAGCTTGCAACCAAGCAATAGGCAGTGTTATAATCAAAGCTCCGGAGCACGGTGCCCCGGAGCAAACCATAGAGGATAGAGAAATGAAACAGATCAAGACAGTCACCATCGGAAGCCAGACCTTCGCGATTCCAGCAACCAGCAAAGTCGAACAGATCGTAGCGGTCCTGCTGGGTCTGACCCCAGTCGAAACCAAATGGGGCGACAGCTACCGGGACAATGTCCAGTACATCAAGTCCAATTCCGATCTGACGTTGGGCGTGCAACTGGTGGCCGAGTCGGAAGAAGAGGCCGCTGCACTGGTGGCAGTGAAAAACCAGAAGCGTGCCGAAGCGAACGCGGCAGCCGAGGCAGTCCAGGCATAACACTACTTGGCCCCTCGGGGCCTCCACTCCCAACCCGCCACTCGGCGGGTTTTTTTTCGCCCGCGTTTTCGTCCCTACAATGGTGGAGGCGGGGGTGGGTGGGCCCGCAGCATATGTCAATAGGTGTTTTCCCCTATTTTCTTTTTTTTCTGAACTGGTTCCCTCGAAGAGGGTCGGTGGTGGCGGGGGTGGGTGGGCCCGCCTTGCAGTCGTTCCACTCCTTCGGCGTACAACTTATCAACAAGGGGGAGGGCCATCTAACCACCGTCATCGCATACGCTCAGACTCTGGCTCGATTTCTCTCCCAGAAAGTGTGTCAAAATACTTTTTGACACTACCGGGGGGCCAAAAAGGGCCCCCTTATACCCAAATCGGTATATGCCCCTAAATTTTTTGCAAAAAATTTATCACTCGATTTAATGGCCCTTACCCGTCAGACCGCAATTGCCCCTACGGATCAAGTCCGCGATGAGTTCTTAAAGCTCCAACTCCGGTTGCAGTTACTGGAAATACGCGAGCAATCAACAACGAACTTTCTGTCCTTCTGCCGGTACGTCTGGCCTGAAATGATCGTCGGCGAGCATCACAGAATTATTGCTGAAGCTTTGGATAGGGTTATTGAAGGCAAGTGCAAGCGCTTGATGATTGCCATGCCCCCGCGCCACGGCAAGTCACAGATGGGAAGCTACCTATTTCCTGCCTATTTGATGGGCAAGCGTCCGCAATCAAAGTTGATTGTTGGCTCTCACACGGGCGAATTAGCGCAGCGCTTTGGCCGGATGATTCGAAATCTTGTAGATGAAGAAAAATACAAAGAACTCTTCCCCGAGATGAGCTTGTCCGTGGACAGTAAAGCTGCTGGACGGTGGAATACCAATAAAGGCGGGGAGGCGTTCTTTATTGGTAAGGGCGGTGCGATGACCGGGCGCGGTGGAGATATTGTCATCTTGGACGATATCTTAGACGAGCAGGATGCTACGTCGGACACGGCGATGGAGGCCACGTGGGAGTGGTACACGTCCGGTCCCCGTCAACGGTTACAGCCGGGTGGTTCGATCATCGTTATCAATACCCGGTGGAAGACGGATGATCTATCGGGGAGGTTGTTGCGGCAGCAGGGTCAGTTGAAGTCTGACCAGTGGGAGATATTGGAGTTCCCGGCGATCTTGCCTTCTGGCAAACCATTGTGGCCCGGTTACTGGTCCTTGGACGAGCTAGAGAAAGTCAAGGTCAGTATTGGGATGAAGAAGTGGCAGGCCCAGTGGCAGCAGCAGCCGACCAATGATGAGGGGGCGATATTAAAGAGGAACTGGTGGAGGAAGTGGCGGTTTAAAGAACCGCCTGAGTGTGAGTATTTGATTCAGACGTACGATACGGCGTACAGCAAAAAGGAGACGGCTGACTTCAGTGTGATTAGCACGTGGGGGGTGTTCACGCCGGATGCTGATTCTGGGCCCAATTTGATTTTGTTGAACGTGCGCAAGGGCCGGTGGGATTTCCCGGAGCTCAAGAGGATTGCCAAGGATGAGTATCGGTATTGGAATCCGGACAATGTTTTGATTGAGGCGAAGGCGACGGGTACGCCGTTGCAGCAAGAGTTGAGGAAGTTAGGAATTCCTGTGACGATGTATTCGCCGGGTGGTCGCAGTAAAACGCAGGACAAGTTGAGTCGGGCGAATGCTGTTGCTCCCTTGTTGGAGTCAGGAATGATCTGGTATCCTGAGGGGCAGGAGTGGGCGGAGGAACTGGTTGAGGAGCTTGCTGCTTTTCCCAACAGTCCGCACGACGATCAGGTAGATGCGTCGGTAATGGCGTGGATGCGGTTTCGGCAGGGCAATTTTATTTCGTTGCAGGATGACGAAGACGATGAGCCGTCGCAAGAGGAAGCCACTCTTGATTACTACTAAGTAGGTACCCCGGTATGGCGATTAGCACTTTTGAAGAACTCAGTGATGCGGTGATGCAGGCTGAGAGTCAGGGTAAGCGGTATGACAAGAATGGCAGACCGCTGACATCTTCAAAAGGGGCCAAGGGTGAGATGCAGGTCATGGATAAGACCTTCAAGGGCCCGGGTTTTGGGGTGGAGCCGCCAAGAGACAAATCTTTGGACGAGCGGGCGCGGGTTGGCCGGGATTACTTGAAAGCCATGGTCGACCGTTATGGGGACATGCCCACCGCGTTGGTGGCTTATAACTGGGGTCCCGGGAACGCGGACCGTTGGTTAAAGACCGGGGCAGATGTTGGTAAACTGCCGTCAGAAACAAAGAATTACGTAACCAAGATTCTTGGCGGCTTTGGCCAACCCACTCAGCAGGCTGTTGCACAAACGGTTGAACCGACGCTAGATACTTACTATCAACCTTCGAACCCGATGGCAGCTAAGGCTGCTACGCAAGAGCGGATGCGAAAGCCTGCTCAACCTTTACAGTCTTCTCAAGCACGCCCTGATATTAGCAGTCTTGGCCCCAGTTATCAAGCGGCGTTGGCTTTAGCGGCGCTGGGTGATACGGATGAAGAGGACGAGGCGTACAAAGAAAAGCAGAGTTATAACGCTGCGTTTAAGTTACCAGAGGAGCCCACTGCCAAGAGTCAGTTGGCCAGTTTAGATTTGAAGATCAAGAGTCCGTTTGCACAGGAAGAGCCTGTAATGTTGGCTAGGGGCGGGGTGGTGCATCGGGCGGATGGTTCTCCGGAAGCAGGGGAGCAAGCGCCGGGTTATCCGGCAAGTATTCGTTTTTCGTCGCAAGGCCGACAACAGCGGGGTCCTATTTCGCAGGCGCTCGAGAGTGGTGAGGGCTTGAAAGAGACGGGGCGGGGTGTTGTTGAGAATGTGTTGCCGAACTGGGCGGGTGCGCCGGTTGATATTGCAACGATGTTGATGCGTCCGTTTGGATATGACGTAAAGGCTCCTGTTGGCGGGAGCGAATCAATCAAGGAATTCTTGAACAGGGCTGGGATGCGTAAAGGCGAGCCCGAGGATAAAACCTTGGCTGGTTTTTACGAGGCAGGGAACATCGGTTCGGGGTTAGTGAATCCTGTTGGTGCGACGCGGTCCGCGGTCCGTGCTGCGCAAAAAACGGGCGAAGCTGCCAAGATGTTGGAGGATGTGACTATCGGGAACGTGCAGCGGGCAAGGATTCGCCGTGCTGGGGAAGAGGCGCGTAAGACTCCCGAGAGCGAGTACCGTCCATTACGTGAGCGGATGGAGAAGCGCGGCAACTTAATGTACATCACTTCTCCTGTTGGACGGGTGATTCCTACTACCAACACCAGAGACATACCCGTTCGGACGGCGGAAGAAGCGAAGCGGGCTATTGATGAAAATACGTATGGTACGTATGAGTCCAAAGGGTTGATAGAAAAAGGGGAAGAACAATCCTCTTTGGATGAGTATACAAACAAGTTGTTTATGGCGGCAGACAACAGTATGCGGGGGAACCCGGAAGTCATGTCCCCTGTAAAACAGTTTTTGGAAACCAAGTTGGTTCCATGGCTAAAAAATGAAGCCAGTACGGTGTCGGATCCCGTCAGGGAAGGGCTGCTTTCTGGAAAAATCAAATTTCCCAAAGGATCAGAGCAAGAGGCCTTGTTCCCTCAGGCAATATTAGATGCTGCGAGAAGCGGGGACACTACCGCCATGCGCTGGGTCGAAAGACAGTATGACAGTCTTTTAGGGGTGAAAGGGTACCTGAGACGAGAAGAAGGCAATGCCTTATCTGCTCAAGCCGCTGGAGAGGCAGAGCACTACAAGATGCAGTCGTTGATTTTGGATCAGATGAGACAAAATCCCAATTTGATTCCGGATACCTTGATTGCACGGTTGCGTGGGAAAGACGTTACCAAGATGCCGCAGACTCCTGTGAAGTTGGCAGAAGGAGAAAAACTGACCGCGGACAAGATGACTCTTGGACAACTTGTTCAGGACACCAGAGACAGAATTGAACGAACGCAGGGCGGGTATTTTACAAACGAGCTTGAACCCAAGCTTTTGAAGTTGTTCCCTAATCTGCGTGCTACCAAAGCAAGTGATCTTGTTGAGGGCACTGAGCCTTTAACCCCTACAAAACAATCGATGTTGAAGACCCCGGAAGGGATTGCGGCACTTGGGAGACACGAACCCATTTTGCACGACGTTGGTAAAAATCTTGTGAAAGAAGTAGAAGCGGGGGATGTTAACCGCATTTTGACGGGGCCTGCTCCTTTGGGGCTTAGTCAGAACGACATCAATCTTGGGCTGACCAGCATAGATCCTTCCGCGTTGAAAAACATGGGGGTCAGCGAATTTTTCTCTAACGTTCTTAAGCTCAAACAAGGGCAGCAGACCTTTACTGGTTTTGGGGAAGAGGCAAAAAGACTGGCAAAACAGGGTAAACCTGTACCAATTGAAGTGGCAGGGGTAGGAACAAAAGAAGCTTTGCCAAGGGATGCGCAAGGATTTCAGTGGAGAGAGATTACTGACCCGCTGGCTACCCATGTTCCGGCACAGGTTATAAATAATTCAATTGCAGGTTATGCTAGATATGGGGCGTACGGGCCTCTACGTAACGGTCGAAAAGCCTTGGATGATGGCAGTATTCGATTGTTTACTTTGTATGGCCCAGACAACCATCTTTTGACCAACGTAGAATTTGAGGTTCAGGGTAATAAGATCCGACAGATGGAGGGGAACGGCATACAAACAGGAAACCTTCCTCCGTTGAACTATCTGCCTCAGATGGCTGAAC
>Ga0209401_1000328_pt1 | contig 32507 bp, 37 predicted proteins | sample M_140807_MF_Meta_FD_187318 | JGI IMG/M metagenome (GOLD analysis project Ga0209401, IMG submission 187318) | Freshwater microbial communities from Lake Montjoie, Canada to study carbon cycling - M_140807_MF_MetaG (SPAdes) (version 2) | ecosystem: Environmental > Aquatic > Freshwater > Lake... | reverse complement strand
TCTGTAAGTACTTCTCCCCAAATTTTCTTGCAGCAGATTTTTTTGACCCAAGGACCCATTTGGGCAGGCATAAATAATCACATGCTAATACATGATATTATTTGTGAACTATTCCGAGCTGAGCCAGTTCGAGGCCAGCATGTGAATTCTTGGGAATGGCGTTATCGTGATGACAACTTTGCACAAGCCCTTTTCAAAGTTGGTGACATAGTTTACATGTTTAATGCCTCCAACGATGATGAAGGTGGAGACACTGGTGATTGGTCCGTTGAGTTTCAAACTATGAAAAAGGTCAAAGGCATTTCAGGATTCGGTGAAACTGGTACGGGCAACGAAGTTGAAGTATTCAACACGGTGTTTGACATCATACGAACCTTGTTGGCAGACTTGGGAGATCGAGTTCAACGTTTAAATTTTTCAGCTGCCACAGCAAGAAGACAAAGTTTGTACTCACGTATGGCGCATAGACTATTGCCCACGTGGCAATTAGACAAGTACGGTGATCATTTTACCTTAACTAGGCCTCAACAAAAACCAGAAGTTGAGGACATTAGTCCAGAGATGGATCATGGCGGTAAGCCCTATGCCAACACCAATATTCAAGTGCCACAAGAGTTACAGGGGTTAGAGAAGTTATGGGATCAGTTCGGAGAAGAGAATCCCAATATCAAGTTAGCCATAAGTTTCTTACCTGTTGTCGGTACTAGTGTAAGTGCCATTGATTTTAAAGTTGCTGTTAACAAAGGTGATGTAGGTGCTGCTGCTCTAGCTGCCTTGGGCTTAATTCCAGGTATCAAGCCTTTGACCACTATATCTAAGTTAGGGTTAACTCAGCGTCAGTTAGCCAGAGTCAATGCCTACATGGCCAGTAGAAGATTAGCCTAAAATAAATAAAGTTATTAAAAAGGATCATATTCATGAGTGCCATATATCGTCACACCTATGGGGAGCATAGTTTAACCAGTTTAGTGGAAAGCAGTCTAAGTTTAGCTGTCAATTGTTATCGCAGTTTATCAGACACCAGTATAGGCATGAATGGTATGAGTGGTTACAAGTATCGTTATTTCATCAACAATCTCATGAAGCAGTTAATCAGGCCAAAGTATTTGGAAGTTGGGGTCATGGCAGGTAGTAGTTTAAGTTCAGCCATTGACAATGTCTATGATGTCGAGGCCATGGGCATTGACCGTTATAGTTTAACCAGTAGCAGTCTTGCCCAAGCTCAGGCCAATGCAGCGTCAGTGGCCACTGCCACCAGTACAGTCAATATTGTTGACAATGATTTTCTCAGTGTAAATTTCACGGGATTAGGTCCATTCAATGTGTATCTATATGATTGTGGTCGAGGTCAGGGAGGGTATGAGTCCTGTCTAGTTCATGCTCAAGCAGCTCTAGCTGATGATTTGTTATTCATAGCGGGTGATTGGGATCATGCATATGGTGGTGTTGACAGTGAGTTAAACACAGGCATACGTACTAGTATAGCACAAGCTGGTTATAATATTTGTTATCATGTGGACATTCAGACTGGCAGTTATTATGAAACTGAGGGAGCGCCTAGCAGTGAAGTTGACAGTACAGCCTGGCAGAATGGTTATGGTATATTTGTGCTCACACGTTCAGCTCTAGTGCCCCTAGTTTGACAATGTGTTTAACTTCTGTTATAATTGTGATTTAGGACAGTCACATGCTTAACACTATCATTTCTAGTCTAGTTGAATTTTTCGGACCCTTGGGTAATCCTGCATGGTGGGTATTGGGTGCCTTTGCGGTTAGTATATTCTTAGCACGTTGGGCGAGTGCTATTCGTACCTTGTTGCCTTTTATTGGGGCTGGTACTATTGCTGCATTACTGTTATGGGCCTTGACTAATTTGGGTATTATAGAGTTTCATACACCCGCGTCCCGGGAGCCTGCGGTTAGTGTTACCAGAGGTTAGTAATAGTAGCAGTTAATGGCTTAAAAAAATTTCTGCTGTAGTGCTTCGCAAAATTTTTGCTGCCTTCGGTCATACTAGGCTTTTCAATACTTGTGTTAAATCTGTGCTGTCGTTCAGACAGGGTATGTAGTTAAGGCTTTCGCCGCCGTGGCTGACGAATGCGTCGGCGATTTCACATTTAACTTCTTCCAGTGTTTCGAGACAGTCGCTGACAAAGCCTGGGCATACAATGTCTAACCTTTTGTGTCCATTAAGTGCCAATTGTTTCACCGTGGGTTCTGTGTAGGGTTCGATCCATTTGGCACGACCAAATCTACTTTGAAAAGTGGTCATGGCCAGTTCGGGATCTATGTCCAGTTCCTTAGTGATTAGTCTAGCAGTTTTCACACATTCGCAGTGATAGGGATCGCCTAGATGTAGTGTACGTTCTGGCACACCGTGGAAGCTGTATATGAGTCGTTCTCCCTGGCCGTTAGTTTGCCAATGACTTCTTATTTGATCAGCAATGGCCTTAATGTATAAGGGGTTATCGTGAAAGTTACGTACGAATTTCAAGTGGGGTATATTACGCCAACGAGCCAATTCTCTAGTAACTGCGTCAAACACTGCGGCAGTTGTAGTGCCACTGTATTGTGGATATAAAGGAATCACAGTGAGTTCGTCGAGTCGCTGTGTTTGCCAATGTCGTAGTACACTTTCAATACTGGGTTCACCGTAGCTCATGGCTTTTCTAACTGTGTAGTCAGGCAGTTCGGCCTGTAGTAAATCTACCTGGGCCTGTGTGTTCGTTCTCAATGGACTGCCTTGATCAGTCCAAATAGTCTGATATTTTTCAGCACTTTGTCGGGGACGAGTAGTCAGTATGACGCCTTTCAGTATGGGTTGCCAAATAATTTTTGGTATTTCCACCACACGTGGGTCGCTAAGGAATTGGTTCAAGTACCGTCTTACCGGACCAGTATGTGGACTATCAGGAGTGCCTAATTGTACTAGTAGTACAGCTCTTAGTGGCGGCAAGGAGTGCATGACTTGTTTGTCAGTTTGTGCTGTATATTTCATGCTAATATATAGCCGAGTTCGTTACCAGCCCACAGTCATTTTGGACACGCCCTTAACCACGCTTTCCTTAATGTTATAGCCTTGTCCTTTGAGAAAATCACCAGCTTCTTTACCCAAGCCAGCTGAGGGAATTTTCAAATCTAATGATCCGGCACCTGCTGCTGCACTTGCCTGTATGCCTTCTAGCACACCTTTATAGCTGGCAGCTAGTGCGGAGTTTTTTAGTTTGGCCGCAGCCTTGGCAGCATTTTTAGCAGCCTTCTTCATGCTAAGAGCATTGGGAATAGCCACAGTATCTGGCAGTGTCACAGAATCTTTGCCCAAGGCTCCTTTGGCTAGATCTTTAAGTGCCTCTCCTGGTTTAATCCCGGCTAGGGCCTTATTGGCCAGGCCTACAGCATTACTGGCGCCTGCCAGTGCTCCTTTGCTCAAGCTGCCCAAGGCATCTCTGGTCAATGTTTGTGGTACTTTGTCAAATAAACTAGGCATATGGTAATCCTAAACTAATATTTAGTTAGCTCCACATCTCTCTAAAATCGCCCTGACTATGTATCACTGTCCAGGCCACTTCAGCTAGGAAATCAAAGTGATCCCGTAGTTGTTCCAAGTATGCGTGTGGACCTATTTGTGCTAGTACTCTAGTATAGCAGCCCTGTCCTAGATCTGTATAGTAGCTACTGCTTATGCCTCTTTTAGAGCCAATATCTGGGAATACAGCTCTAGTAAACCAACAAGTATCTCCCAAGGCCATAATGGCTGACACTGTGCGTACAGACATATATTGTTCGGCATAGCTAGGTTGTGGTTGCCATGGGTTTTGATCTAGTTTACTGACTAGTACTTCTACCATGTGTTGTTTTAGTTTTTCAGGAATATTCCAGCCCTGACGTTCCAGTGTGTCAGTTATCAATGTGTCAAAAGCCTGCGCAACGCTTTTACTTTTCAAACTATGATCCTTGATACGGTATTTATAATAAATATGGTATGAACCCCATAAAAGAGCAATACGGACAATATGGTGCAGCCGAAGTAAATCATGGCGGCAATGCCAGTCCTGTGGGTTCCAAAACCAATTCCGATAGTGCAACAGATAGTGATCAAGTACAAAAGTTGCAGCAGCAAGTCAATATGTTACAGCGTGAAGTGCGTAAGTTACACAATCGTCATCGTGAAATGTACAATGAGTTACAGCGCCTACGCAAGCAGGATTAACCATGGACAGCAAACAGACCACAATATTATGTAGTGATGTCATAGGCTACAGTAAAATGATGGGTGCAGATGAGCAAGGAACACTGATTAAGTTGGATTCTTGCCGTGCCATTATTGATCCATTGATTATAGAATACAGGGGAAGATTGTTCAACACTGCTGGTGACAGTGTGTTAATGGAATTTGCCAACCCAGTAGATGCCATTAGATTTGGTGTGGAAATGCAGCGTCGTATTGCTCAATTAAACAATGGTATGCGTTGGCGTATTGGAGTAAACATTGGTTCAGTATATGTGTATGGCTCTAATCTATTAGGTGACACTGTGAATCTTGCTGCTCGCATAGAGAGTCAAGCTGACTACGGTGGCATCTGTATGAGCAGCAGTGTATATGAAGTGATCAGACACACTGTCAGTGATTTAATCATTGAAGATCGTGGTCCACAAGAGTTTAAAAATATAGACAAACCCATTAACATATATGCAGTAAAAGTGCCAGGTTCAGAGATAAATCCTGCTATCAAAGTCAAACAAACTGTACGTTACAGTAGAGAAGAATTAATCAAAGGTGTGGTTAATGATCGTGCTGCACAAGGGCGTAGTTTTACCGAGGCACAGCACTATAAATTGGATCGTAATTATAGGGCCACAGTGCGTATTCTAATGTGGCGATTAACACGTAGATGCATGGACAGCATGACCGAGCTGTTTGACATGGCTGCAAAAGGTCTAGTACCAGAAGAACTACGTGATCCCTGTGTGGCCGTAATCACTGAATATTGCAAGGGCATAGACAGTGACAATGCCATGAAGATTAGTAAGTTATTAGAAGGGCCGTTAGGTGCTCATCGTGCTTATAGTTTATATTTCTTAACTTTAGCAGCCAAGACTAATGTAGAAGCCTTAGTGCGTTATTTTGACATAGTCATAGAAGATTCTGCCAGTAGCCTACGTGAAATTACGGATGCTGTGGAAAGATTAACGGAAGCTGCTTATAGAAAGCACATACCTGCCATATTGAGATTGGCCCAGCATTATGCCTTAGAAGGCAATAAGCGTGAGCAGTTTAAATGGTTATGGATAGCACGTAGTATGCGTGATGAAACAGCACAGGATGAACTACAAAAGCTGGCCAATAACATTACCAAAAACGATTTTAACAATTACAAGTTCGATGCAGAGGCCTTGTTGGACGAAGTTAATTTCAATCGTTCAACCAGTATATATTAATAGTCCTCTTCCTCTTCCTCATCTGCGGGACCGCTGTTAATACGTCGATCAGCTAGGATACGTTCCATTTCAATGGTCTTGCCCCGTAGTTCCATAACAGTGACTACCTTTTGATTTAGGCGTATGAGGTCATTATCCAGCAATCTAATACGATCAATCAAGTGTACAATAGTGTCATTGGTTTCTTTGATTACAGGTTTAATTTCCACAGTGACCCAATGCCATACGTAGTAGATTAGATAGGCCATGCCACCAGCAGCTACAATAGGAAACCCATATTGATTAATCAGTTCGGTGAGTTCTGAAGTTTCCATTAGTCTTTCCTATGGTCCAATGGTTCGGCTCTAGCTATACGTTCGTAGTCAGGCTCCAAGCCCAATGCGTGACTGACTTTGACATCAACCCTTGTTAGTTGATTAGTCATAACATCCACACGAACTTCTAAGTTTTTAATTATATTGCTCATATTATGGATGCTGCTGGTCACACCATCCAATATGAATTTTAGTGTAAGGAACACAAAGTACCCAGCCATTAGACTAGCGGCAATAGGAAATCCCACATCTGTGACTACTTTAAAATCCATAGTTAGCCCATTATATACATATTTAAATGTACTCGTGGAATAATTAAACTACTAGATTATATCGTCTGAGCCTATGTTGTTTAGCAGTTGTCTCAGCTTGGTGCTTTCGACTTGAACCTTTTTGGGTGCTGTAACACCGTCTATAGGCTCATCTCTTTGTGCCGAGCTACGTTGTTTAATAGAGTCTAAGATATTGCTACCACTTCTAGTAGGTGCAGCACCGTCTTCATCGGCTACGTCGGTGATCCTTAGTGTATCCAAATCAAAAGCCAAATCAATTTTTTGTCCTACTCCACTGCTGCTACGTGTTTTCATTAGCTGTATTTGATATCGGCCATTTTCTCTAAAAGCACGACTGGTAAAGATGCCAAACACGTTGTCTGCTGTTTGAATTTTACTAAGTCCACCGCTGATATGACTGTGATCAAATTCGATTTCCTCCACTGCACCTCTGTTCAATTGTGCCGCAGTTACCAGTACACAGTTCTTTTCCACTGCTAGATTACGCAGTTCTTCACTGACAAATTTGTCTTTAATAAACAAGTTTTCTGCTGAAATCTTCTTGCTCATGGGCATGAGTAGATCCAAATAGTCTACCAACAATACGTCTACCTTGCGGCCTGTTTTAACTTCGAATTCTTTAAGATAACTACGAATATCATTGACTGTTTTACCCGATGGCATATATTTGATCTGATAGTTGCCGGACTTCTTACCCATGACCTTAACTGTCATTTCTACTTCATCTATCTGTTTAAAAACGTCACGAGTAGCAATACCTGTAATCATACTATCAATACGCATACCCACAAGTTCTTCGCTAAGTTCCAAGGTCAAGTATACAGCATTAAGTCCAGCCAGTGCCCAATTAAGTCCAAGATTGGCCAAGAACAAGCTCTTGCCTGCACCACTCCCGCCAGCAAAAATATTAAGCTCACCTCTGTTAAATCCACCAAACAAGCGTTGATCCAAGGCAGCCCACCCTGTAGCAACCTGTCCATTTTTATCCTTAATGCGTAGCAGTCTACTTCTAGGATCAAGGAAGTAATCTGTACCCATGTCTTTTTGTAGGCCTATTTGCACAGCCTTTTTAATGATGTCTTCTACAGGACCATATTCGCCCTTTTCCAAGTAATCAGCACTGTCCAATATGGCCTTGGCTAGACCTTTGTGTCTAATAAAAGTTTCAAAGTCTGTGAGTAGCCAATCGTAGTGTTCTTCTTTTAGTTCACCTGGATTGAACAAAGGCGTAGCAGTGGCAGCAGACACAATTTCATAAGTAGGTAATACGCTATGATCTATAACATATTCGTTAATAAATTTGGCTGCTGTCTGTAGTTTACGATCAAACAGTTCGTGATTAAAAATGCTTTGGCAGCGTACAAATGTTTCTGCATCGCTCAGCATCATTTCCAAATAGAGTTTTTGGATTTCGTAACCGTAATCTGCGTTTTGTCTAGTCATTATGTATTATACACTCTAAGTAAAAACTTTAACATGATATTGTTGTTCAAACACCATGGCATGTGTTCTATCATTGACCATGGGTTTTCCTTTGATGTTCAAGCTGGTATTTAACAGCATAGGGCATCCTGTTATTTCGTGCCAATGTTCTAGCAGTATTCTAAACATACTGCCGTCATCTGGTACTGTTTGCACACGACTAGTATTGTCCACATGTACAATAGCAGGAAACAAGTCTGGCCTTTTACATTTGGCTGTTACCTGCATGAATCTACTATGAGCCCACCCTACAGGCATATCGAAATATCTATGTGCATATTCTTCTAATATTGCTGGAGCAAAGGGCCTGAATTGTTGACGTTGTTTAATTTGATTAACACGGTCTTTGATATCGTCTCCTCTGGGATCTGCTAATAAGCTACGATTACCCAAGGCTCTTGGTCCAAATTCAGCACGACCACGGGCAACACCACATATTTTATGTTCCATTAGATATCTAGCAATTTCTTCGTGCCTAACTTGGCCGCCCATGTCTAATCCCAAGTATGGACTAAAGTATTTGGCATTAATGCGCCATTTAGGATTATGTGCTAATACAGTGCCTATGCTACTGCCAGCATCACCTGGATTAGGCATGATCCAAGTACGGTCAAAATACTTACCAGTTAATCCATTTGCTGTACAGTTTAAGGCACACCCTCCCATAAGCACTAAGTTTTTACTTTTTGTAAGTTGTTGTGCTTTTTTCAAAAGACTCTTAAAAAACTCTTCATAAACATGTTGTGTAGCAGCAGCAATGTCATAATAGCTAGTTGAGTCAGGCAGCCATTCTTTGCACCCTCTATGTAGATTTTGTTTGAATTTTACATCATCGAATGACTCTACATAACTTGTAGTCATTTCTGACAATACTGTTTGTTTATTGCCATAAGCAGCCATGCCCATGAGAATATATTCGTCTTCATTGGGTTTTAAACCAATTCTATCTGTCATTGCGCTATAGAATAAGCCAACACTATGTGGATAACTTTGACTCCAAAGTTTAGTTAATTTTAAACCTTCTCCCTGCCATATAGTAACAGTTTCAAATTCTCCTATGGCATCGATAACCAGCACACACGTATCTTCGAACCCACTAGTATAGTAGCCAGCAGCAGCATGACTATGGTGATGACCTGTAGTAGTTATGGGTGCTGTGATATTGTAAGATTTTAGATATTTCTTTATGTTATTGACTTGTAAGCCTTGCCCAGCATATAATTGTCTTAGAGTTTTAAGCCAAGGTCGTTCATACCAATAAATTTTTCGCGGAGTGCCGTATCTTTCAATGGCGTATTCAACTAGTTTATCACATAAATTAGGGTCGTTTTTTATGCCACTAAATCTTTCACTATGACTAGCAAAGGCCAGTCGTTGATCCACAAATACTGCCAATGCAGCATCGTGGCTATTTGCTGATATTCCCCAATAAGTCATTTGTAGATAAACGGATCGTGTTTACGTAGTTCTTCAAGATGACGTTTAAAACGTTGATGTTCTTGCCAACGATGGTAAGGATATAATATAAAATTTTTAATTTTTTCTAGCATTTGAACCATTCCTTTGCTACTAGCTTGACTTTAACTTCGTTAGACATTGTTGCTTGTTTAATCATCAATAATGTGTTTAATTTACCATATGCTCGAACTGCATCATTAACATCTTTAATACCGTCGTCCCATTCAGGCATACTTACTGACCATTTATATTTAATGGCTTCTTCTACTAATTTTTTACCTGCTTGATCCCTATCTGGTACTACTATTACTGTTCTTTTTAATTGATCTATAAGCATTCTTTGTTGCGTATTTGGCTCTAGTCCCATGATAGCTATACCGTCAATACTTACAGCATCTAGGGGCCCTTCGCACAAAATGACAAATTCTCTTTGATTAGTTTGCCTATCTAAGTTAAAAACATAGCCAGGTTGTTGTTCGGAAATATATTTTGGTTTTGCATCGTTTATGGCTCTGGCTGTATAGCCTACCATACGACCTTGATAAAAGAAAGGCACTATTAATCTATTAGTAAATCCAGGCTGTTGGGACCAGCAAAAAGGATAATCTTCCAAATATAAATTTCTGCTTTGTAAGTATTCTAATACAGGAATTAATTCGTCAGGAGTATGCTCTATATAGTCAACAATGGGTTTAGTTTGTGGTGGTAATGATAGGTCATTAAATTTTGGATACAAAACTGTTTGTACAGTATTTTCTACACTGTTAAACCTCAATGCTTCAATAGTGATCTTTGATTGGAGATCGTCTGGTACATTTAATAATTTGAATAGTTTGCGTAGTTTAGCACTGACCATTCTGCCTGGTTGCCAACTAGCTTTGAAACCGCAGTTAAAGCAGTGATAGCTAACAGTATCACCATCTTTGATTACACCCCCTCTGTTTCTTTTATCGTCACAGCAGACAGCATTAAAGCTGATCCATCCACTGGGAGTTTGTTTCTTTTTGAGAGGCAGATAAGAAACTAAGGTATCAGAAATAAGTGTCATACTGCATTTTACGCAGTTAGCATAGCATAGTCAACTGTTCCGGCAGTCTTAGTATATTTGATTCTTAAATAAGTGTAATTGGTAACATCTATGTTGGTAAATGTTACTGGCGTGGACCTTGCCTGTGCAAATATTTGCGTTTGAATCGACGGACTATTAAAAGCCTCGTGTCCTATGGTATCTTTATTAGTAGCCTGTATTTCAATGGTGCCAATAAAATTAGTTACGTTTATGGATAAGTTAACTGGCGTTGTGGGCACAGCCTGATAAAATTTCACAGGCATAGGGTCGCTGTAATAATAGGTGGTATGATTTAAATTAGTTTGATAGTTTGTTTCTGGCCTAAAGTTATCGTATTTTTTACTCAAGTTAGGTTTGGTATTAATGCCGTTTAGCAGTTCAATTGTGCCCTTAGCCCCATAACGACTATCTCCATATAGCAGTTCATCTGGTTCCCCTTCTGTCTGCATGTATACTGCAAAATTTAAAAATTGTGGATATAAATCAGCAATATCTTCAGCTGCCACAGTTACTCTAGCCAACCCCTTACCTGCATGGCTGCTATCATCTTCTAAATTAATAGCAGTGTAAGTATTAATTTCATTATTGGCTTGATCCATTATGATCATTTTAATAGTTTTTCCTGCTAGACTAATACGTTTTTGATCGTTATTTTTAACGTCAATTTCTAAGACGTTATCAATGCCTTTATAAACTTTTATTGTTCGTTGATACACGATACGCCACTCCACTTGATTATTTGTCGACGACTCGTCCAAATTGGTAAGTACTTGAATACGATTTGGATATAAATAACTTTGAATTTTTTGCATTTAGGTCACCTAACTTTATTTATATATGGCGAAGAAGCTGAAAGATACTACAGAAGAACAACTACCTTTTATTAGCGTAATCAATTACGGTGATCAAGAATATGTGGGAATTATCATCAATCAGGATCAATTTGTAACCTGTTTCTATGATATTGACCTAATACATTCTGTTGAAGAAAAAAATCAATTTTTACTCATGGGCGAAACATGGTGGTGGGAAAGTAATAGGCAAATACCCATAAACATATTTCTTAAAACCGAAATAGAGCCTTTCAAATATTGTATTAAGACATTCAATAGTAAGGGTGTTAGAATTGTTCTAGGACCCACAGTAAACGTATTAAATCTCAGCCATAAAAGACCCAAGCGTAAAAGCGTAGAATTAATTAGACGGGTTATTTAACCATAGTCGTAGCTAATACTTTCACAGATTAGATTCATCTGTACAACCACAGCCATAGCATAGGCAATGGCGTGTGCTTTCTTAAAATAATACTCGTTATTGTCAGGTTTCGTCCAAACTTGACTCATGATCTCCGTCCATGACTTCCCAATCAAATGTTTCTTTGCTGGGCGGATCATAGCTAGGACGGCAGCTAATTGTTCCAAAGAAGTTGGGCAATTCATCTTCAAAATTGAACTGTGGCCATTCAAATGAAATAGTAGATCCACAAATTCTTCTTGCTTGAGTAGTTCCCATAGTGGTTCAGTCTCCATTAAACTAGTAAGGTGATGTTCGTCTCTAATGTCTTTGTAAACATTGAGATTTAAAAAATCAATTTTAAAATAGCCTCTATTTTCTGCGGTTTTATAATCTATACTGGCCGTATTATTTACAGGATCGTAAGGAATATGTTGTGCGTATATGCCTGTATTATGATGTGTGTGATCCCTTCTTGCTCGTACATGAGCAATAATGTTTAATATTTTTTCTCTATCTGCAAAGTCTATATCAATATCCATTAATGTGCTACTTCACTATTGAAAAAAATTAAGTTGGCATTTTTATGTAAAAATTCACAGTATTTTTCAGCTTCTTCAAAAGTTTTAAAACCTTTTATTTGAACATGAATACTATTGTCATTCTCATCAAGCTCTAGTTCTAATTGTAATTTAGAGTGATTCATAAGTTACTTTCTTTAACCACATCTTTGACTAATTCCATATCATGTGTATGTGTTTTAAATTTCTTTTGCCAAAAAATTGGATCTATTGTAATACCTACCGATGATAACTGTTCGTCATTTAAATTAGCCAATAGTTTTTTACCACTAATACAATTTAGAATTAGCCAAGGACTTATTTTGCCATCTTTAATATCAAAAGTTGCTCTATTAGTGGAAACATAATCGAAGTAATGATTCCATACACTGTCGTTATTATTTGCCCATTCCAGCATGTGACTTATGGTTCTTTGCAGGGCCACTTCAACTGGTTCATTTTTAACTAGATGTAATACATAATCTTCATAAAGACCTTCACGACACCAATGATCTAATTTAACTCCACTTTTAACTACATAGTCTATGTATTGATCTGGATACAAAGGATTGACATTACTGACAAAACTGCCGAATTTAATAAATGCATTGTAATAAGGGCTTTGACTGAATTCCTCGTAAGTTTTTGTCTTGTCTTGTTTTTGATTTAGTTTATAAAATCTATCATAGGCCATGAACCCCATCTGAACATGTTTTTCATTTTTGGCCAAGTGTCTACGTTTTTGTTCGCACACATGCACCATTAAAGTTTTTTCTTTAACGAATTTACTTTGACAATGTTGACAAACAAAATCGCTCATTAGAAATATTTCTCTATGTCTTTGTCTGACCAGCCTGAGTCTATGGCTAATTTTTTTAAATCTTTAATTGAGTTAATTGCCGCTAGTACTTCTAAATCTGAATCTTTAGCATCGGGGAAGTAGCACTCAAGAAATTTCATTTTTTTGTTATCTGCTTTTTTCTTTTTAAATCCTATCCATTCGTGGAAATAATCTTGCTTTGTTTCGTATCCGCATACACACAGCAACTGCCACAACAATTTAGGATGTTTTCCCAAAGAATAAAAATGTTTATTAAAATATTCGTTCGTGGCCAATACATAGTGTTCTTGAACTTCTCTTTTGGATGATTTTACCGAGCTGACATATCTGTTCAAAAGAAAGAATTTCACGTCTTTCTTTTGTTCATCATCCAGTAAATCCCAAATATCTCTACCGCCTTGATCTATTGCAGATAGAATATCATTTAGTGGAAATTTGGCCATGTTGTCTACCTAGTTTATGTATTAGTATAGCACGATCAAGGGCTTTTTGTAAAGAGGGATTGGTTTTCGCTGCTGCTCTAATTTCCTGCCAAAGCATAGTTTGTTCAGCTTCCTCGAGCAGATCACGTGCCCGTTCACTCATGGAGTGCAGTTTCTTTTCAGTAGATCCAAATGCTCTAGCGTAGATAGTTTCTCCTCCATCAGGGCTTTCATAAACGATTCTATCTTGATTCATCATAATATTTTGCTGATGTCTAACAGCTCGCTTTGTCTACTAACTTCTTTAACAAAGAATACACAATCTGGTTTTTCTTCAAAATCTAAAGGAGTCACCAATAAATGATTGTTACGCATTTTAGGAAAATACCATTTGACATCATTGTAGAAATTTACTATCTCAATCGGTTTATATTCAATTTTAAAACTGCTCAATGGGTTAAATGAAACAGCGTCAAAACCTCGATCATTCAAGCTAGTTAATGGCAATATTTCGGCATCTATATTACTGGTACTATCTCCCACAGCAATGCTCCAATCTATGGGCATGGTAATTTCTTTATCGCCGATTCTTAATACAATTGCTGGGCTATTAAAACTTTCTAAAAAGATTAATGGTACAAAAAAGAAATCTGGATTTTTCGGATCACTGTTATCTAATACAGCAAACCGAGTATTTTCGTCTACTTCAACGGCCAAGTTGTTTAATGAAAATAGTTTATTTTCTAATGTTAATATTTGCATTCGTCATTTTTGCCAATCTACTTTTTCCAAAGAAAATTCGTATTTGGCTTCCTTATAAAATTTTTTTCGTTCTGTGAGATGACGTTTGGCAAATTTGCAAGTGCTGGTAATATCCCAAATTTTCACAAAGTCTTTGTCTTCGGCTCTTCTAATTCCTCTTCCAATGCTTTGAATAACTCGGACAAAACTTTTTCCTGGTTCCAAAAGGACCAGATTAAAAATCCTGGGTATATTAATCCCAACGGCAGCAACGCCATAAGTGGCCACGATAATTTTGTTGTCACTTGTTTTAATTTCGTCATATTCTTCTTTTCTATCTTTGGTCTTTACTTCACCAGAAATAAAAACGCTTTCTTCTATTTCGTTTGCTATAAATTTGCCTGAGTCTATTCTATTTACTAGTACTAGAGTATTGCCTGAATCTGATATTTGTTTAATTAATTTAGTAATATAAAGCATTCGGTCTTCGTCAGTGACCAAGTACTTTAATTCGTCACTATACGCTTTAAATTCCGGTGTGTCAAGTAATTGTACAATATTAACATGGCAATTACTAAGTACACCTTTTTCTTGTAATGTATGAGCAGAAATTCCGCCAACCACTGGACCTATTGATGCAAATATGATTTCGCTTTCATGCTGTTCTTTAGGCACAGTTCCAGTTAATCCCCATCGTATGCAGGCATTATTTAGATTGCGTGTTAGTAAATTCTTTAGTACTTCTGCTTTGGCCATGTGTACTTCATCGACAATTACTGCCTTAACACCGTCTAGGAATTCGGCCAAAGTTAGTTGTTCATCCACTGCACCTTTGCTCTTTTTTTCTAAAATATTAAGACTTTGCCAAGTACAAATAGTATGAGTTTTGTTTAAATCTTTACGATCGCCATAGTATACACCTACGTCTAAACCTACATTGATATAGTCTTCTTCTGTTTGCTCTACTAGACTTTTGTTAGGCACTATGGTAATCGTTCTACCATATCGTTCACATAATTGCGTTAATGTTGCTGTGGTAATAGTTTTACCAGCACCAGTGGCAATTTCCTGTAAACTATGTGGATTCTTTAAAAAAATATTAATAGCATCCACTTGATAATCACGTAACATGATGGGTTGACCTGCTAATTGATGGCCCTCTGGCCATACCTTGCCTTGATCCTTCCAATACGTTTCTGTTATAGGTTCAAACTGAAATTGTGTAGCTGTTCTTTGATCATCTATGTGTGTAATTTCAATATTCATGCCGGCTAGCACTTCTATAATCTTTTCTATCTGAGATAGATAACCTGTGCCACCGATACCAAATAAACTAGTAGTGCCATCCCAACGTCCCAGTCTATAGGAAGGTTGAAAACGTGCATATGGAATCACATATTTAAAAGTATTGGCCAATTTACGACGTGCTTCAAGAGGCAAGCCTTCTAACTTAATGTTGACTTCGTCTTTGATGGTTAATTTACAGGATGGCATAGGCTTTGGCACTCAAAGGTAATATGTCTGTGTAGTATACTATAAGATCGCAGGCATTGCAATAAACTTGGCTGCGATTGTTTCTGAAATGATTTGTCAAGCTGATCACGGCATCTGGGTACCAATCAGTTTTTAGCATGAATTTAGGAACTTTGCCATTGGAAATACCCACAATGTCAGTTTTGTTCGATAATCTATTATTGAAATTGTTATCGGCAATTAATTTATTAAAAATAAGACCTTGATTTTTATTATTAAATCTAAAATAAATTCCTACTTGTGTTTCCTTTAATTGTTCCGACACAAATTTAATATTATTTAGGCCATCAATACAGTCAGTAGGCTTATATTCATCAAAAATAAACAAAATTTTATGTCTTTTTAATGACCTTAATGATTGTATAATTTCTAATAGATCAATTTTATTTTTATCTATGAAAATTTTATTAATTGCTCGACTGGCAATTTTATAGGATAAAGTGGATTTTGTATTTTCTTCAAAATTTTTCAAAAAATGGTACTGGTAACCGATTTTTTTGTCTAAAATTAAAAGCTCATTATGAATATCATCTTGGTCAATGAATTTTTTAATTTTGGTATTATAAAGGTTTTCAAAAAGAATTTTTTCTTGTGCAGCCTCTAAATCAAGGTTTTTAATTTTTTCTAAAATTTCCAAAAAATCGTCGGAAAATTCAAAATTTAGTGGTTCCAGTACTTTATGTATATTGACACAGGTTTTTTCTTCCAATGAAAAAAAGATATGTTTTCCTTCATTGTACTTTTTATCAACTTGTGCAATTTTTTCTAGTCCCTTTAAAATTTTTATAATTTCACTGTCATAGCTAAAGTACACATCTATCAAAAAATCCTTATTTGGAGCTTGGCAAATGCTGACTTGTTTGATTGTTTCCAAAGTTTTGAATTTTTTCTTCCAAGTAGGATTTTTTATAGTATCAATCAAACTGGGACCTATAAAATTCAAATATTCTAAATTATTTTTTAGAATTTTTAATATCAAACTACCTTGACTTTCGGTAATATAACTATCAGAGTTTAACAAAACTGGCATATTTTCCAATATGCGCCTATCTCTATGGGAGATAGCTTGATTTAGATTTTCAACTCCGTAGTTGTCTAATTCAAAAATGATATCATCTACATACATGGGGTAATTATATACGATTAAACTAGTTGTGTCAACTTGACTTTACTTAATAATCTTTCTAAAGGCACACCAGATGCAATTTCTTCCACGGTCCACTCAGTATGCACAATTTTTTCAAACCATTCAGTTCTATCTGGAAGGGTGAACTCATTAATTTGGTCTAGGCTCGATGAAACTTCATGAGCCAAACTGGAATGGTCGGTAAGTACCGGTGTGCCATTCAACGCTGCTTGTACGGCAACACCACTATTATAGTTGATTACGAGTGAATAGTCAAAATCTAAATCATATTTGTCATAGGTATTGGCAATCTTAGTAGGCATGCTCATGAATACATTTTTTCCCGTGAAATTTCCAATGAGGAATCTTGGATGTGGGCGAACTACAATGGGCCTGTCTGTGAATTTCCTTATTTTTTCTATCTGTTCCGTAATCCAGTTACGTACAGTCAATGGTGATGTCCATTGTAGACTATTTTCATGTTGTGCTGCAATTAGTATAGGTGCATGACTGTCTATTTTCCTAGTAATTAAATTAATACCTAATTTTTTACTTCTATCTGCGTTTAAATTTTCAATATTGGAATACTCGCCATATTTTGTAATATTGTTTAGGGCAACTTTCCAAGTTCTTCCACGATCCAATGCACCTACTTCAATTATGAAAACAGGTTTTCCTTGTTTTCTGTAATGTTCGTAGACTAACTGATTTTTTTGCATCCTCCCTTGCCACAGTACGCTCCAAATTAGAGCACAATCTGCTGTCATGCTGTTTTCTACGGCAGTAATGTTAAATTTTTTGCAGCTATCTAAAAAACTTTGCCAAATTGGTTGGGACTGCTGGGCAGTTTGATTGGGGAAATAGGATATATACATATATTATTATTTAATCTTGAAACTACCACCTTTCCTAGGGGAATTCCCCCAAACTGATGTTTGTTTTTATGTGGCTGCTGATGAAAATTATTTTAATCAGCATGCCAAGCCCTTGATTCACAGTATTAGGCGTTATTTCGCATATCCCATACACTTTCATTTATACACGCCCAGTGATGCATCAAAAAAATGGTGCGAAGTCAATGACATCAGTTACAGTTATGAAGTCGTTGACATAGGAATTGTAGATTCTGCATTTGAGATTTATCGTAACATGCCTAATGATCTAGAATTACGTAGACGACGCAGTAAAATGATCAAGCCTGGTGAAAATATTGAAAAGATTCGCAACGAATTGATGAAAACTTATTATGCCTGTACTAGATTTGTAAGATTGAGTGAATTATTGTTCAAACCTGTATATATTATTATGTTAGACGCTGATAGTTTAATTCGTAATGGGTTTGATTTATTAAGTAAAGAGTGTGACATTCATATTTACGAAAAAAATCATAAAAGTCATGTAAATTATACTCAACATCTTGCCAGTACTATATTTTATACTGGCACTGAAAGTAGTCTTAGTCTAATTCAAGATCATTCTAGATTAATTTTAGAAGAATACAGCAAAGACACTTTTTATTGGTTTTTAGATCAAGAAACATTAGACATAGCTATTCAAAAATATTCTAAACGACCTTTAGAATTAAATTTTGTAGATTTTGATATGAAGACATCTAGTAATATATGGTGTGCCAAGGGACCTAGAAAAAAATTGCCTGTTTGGTTAGAAGAAATTATAAAATATTTATAAGTTAGGTATTATTTTAAAAAATCTATTATTTTATTGGTATATGCTTTTTCTTTTAGTTCAAATATTTTTTTAATATGATATGAATTATATTCTAATCTTTTTTCAATATCAAGATTATGGAAATAATTTAAATTATATCTACAAAGACGTTCTATTTCATCGGCAATTTTTTTAATTCTAATATTAACATCTTCTTCGATATCATAATCATGATTTATAATGTCATCAAAAAGATCAAACCCCAGTTCCCTTAAAGTTTTTACATGATTACGAGTAGCTAAAAATATTGGCATTTGATGAAATAAAAATGCGTTGACCGTCTTCTCTGTGATAAATGGTCGATCCCAAAAAGTTTGCTCAATGTCTAAAAAATTTTCTAAACTAGATTCTAGAACAATATTAAAAATAGCATGACGAAAATATTCATTAAAAGAATCATTAAAATTTGCTTCTTTTTGAAACTCGATATCATTAGATATCTTTATAGGAAATCTATTTTTAAATTTGTTTTTAATTAGTTCGGTTGGGTCAACACCTTCTATTATATCTGTATGACAACTAATTATTCCATTATTTTCTATGTTCCTTTCTAGGTATTCTTGCGTCAAAAGAATTCTACTAGGTCGAGAACTTCTAGCTAAACTTATAAAATGTTTTGTTCTGTCTTTAATTGGAATTTTTATATTGTTATGTAATCTATCAAAAAAAATAGGATAATAAATAGAATTTAATTTGTTTAATTTATCGATTCCGGATTCGATAATTAAAAATTTATTTAAATCAAGTTTGTTTTCATTAATAAACTCCTCGACCTGATTAAAAAAATGTAAAAACGGCGCCTCGTATAATATTTCTATTAGAACTCTGTCAACATTTTTAATTATGTCTATATGACGGGTAATAAATGAATACCAAGAATCTTTAGAACCACGTAAACTTAAACAAAGAATTATTTTTTCTGAATCTTGGAAAATTTCGGCTTTTGGTAAAAAAACTTTAAAATTACTAAGTAGTAACATTTTATTTTCTAGTATTGCCGTAATGAATTACTTGACAGTCGTCGATATTTTTAATAGTTCTCCATGGATCTACTATAACACTACCTTTCTCGAAATTGAAGTAAAATTTATTATGATCGATGTCAATACCTGTTCCTTCATATGTAACATGTGTGTTATGCGCCATTAATATTATGGCTTTTCCTTTCCATATATCACCTGTTAAAGGATCTGCATACTTAACTTCATATCCGTTTTTCTTTATATAATATCCTATCAGTTCTGAATATGAACCATCAATATAAGGAACACCTGGCTTGTATGCTCGTCCATGTATTACTATAGGCAATTTTTTTTCTTTGGCAAGATCGACTAGTTTTACTGCTAAATTTTCAGCTTGTTTGTCCCTACTGGACATTATCGAATGAAATAAATCATAACCTAAATTTAAATTTTGTGCCAAATATCTAAGAGCAATATTATCTCTAGGATGGCAAGCACCTGCGTCGCCCATTCCGGCAGTTAAATATTTTTTGCTTATAATTCTAATATTTGCATTTTTTAATGCATCAGTGACAACATCTACATTAATATTACCATTTTTTTCAGCAACATCTTGTATCATATTTACAAAACTAATTTTCATACTTATGAAAGTATTATAAAATATTTTAATTGCTTCTGCTTCGTCCCAAGTTCCTATATTAATTGTAGGATTATTTTTCATTAATGGTTTATAGAAATCAATTAATAAACAAGAATCATTAGTTAGACTACCGTCTTCTGTTCCTATAATTAAACACTCGGGATTGACCATATCCCATTTAACCGATCCCATAGCAATTAAATAAGGGTTGTATATAAATCGTGCGTTTGTTATGCAAGGATTTAGATATTTTCTAACAGTTCCTGGTAAAACTGTTGAAATTAAAACTACAAGTTGGTTTTTATTAACATATAGATTAATTTCATTTAATACATCCATTACAATAGTATAATTAAAATTTTTGGGAGGCAAATCACTAACAGGAAATCTTCCATCATAATCGCTATCATGGGGAGTAGGAACAGCTATGAATATAATATCTCTATTGTCAACAGCTTCTTTTATAGTTTTTGCAAAAAATATTTTTGATTCTTGATTTGGTTCAATATCATAACCGATTACATCGTATACTTCCTGCATTACTTCTGCACATGGCAATCCTAATTTGCCGCAACCAATCATTGCTATTTTCATTAATTAATTTCCTGTTCTAATAAATTAAATAATTTTTTAATTTGACTAAAATTAAAATCTTGTGATTTTATCATTTCCTTATTATGCTGTATTGTTTCCCGGTCTTGCAATAACCATTCTATCTTGGATTCCACCGACAAAGAGTCAAGAATGTCACAAACTCGATTAACTTCTGCCACTACCGCATTAATTCTGTCTAACGTGTTTACCTCAAAATCAAAATCTAGATTAAAATACTTATTGTAGGATTTATACCCTAACGATGCTAATTCACAATTAGCTCCTTGTTGGCCAAATATTAAAATTGGATGATTATAAAGCATAGGTTTAAAAGTTTTTTCACTATAAAATATGCTTGGACCACTATTAATCCAATGCTCTTCGATTAAAGTTTCATTAACAAGGCTAAACAATGTCTTTGTAAAAAGATTATCAGGCATCGTATTAGCCCAATTAATTTCAAAATTAGAAAAATCTAAAATTAACGGAGTTTTTTCAGTCAAGGATTTCCATAAGTCTCTGTCAATAGTTAAATTGTATATATTTTTAAGATGCCAATCAATGCTAAAAAAATCTTGTTCAGTTAGTTTATCACAACTAATTAATCCTTTATTAAAAGCAGCAGTTTGGTATAATTGAAAAATTGAAAGTATCCTATAAGGGCGCTTTCTTCTGTTTAAAAAAAGGTAATGTGTTAGTTGATTATTTCTTAAATTAAACACTGTTTGATCAATGCTTATATTTTTAGACATAAAATCCTCAAAAACTCCATCCCAAAAATTTAAGGTAAAAATTTTAAATTTATTTGTTTGATTTGTTTCTTGACACCATTGGTCGTATGATTGTTGTTCTCGTAAATTACTCGAACCAAATATAATTTTATTAAAAGGAATATTATACTTAATAGCAGAATCAGTTATAACTTCATAATAATTTACCCATTTATAACTAGTGCCTTCTGTTAGATAATCAAAAAAGAAATAAACATTACTAGATTTTTGTAAAAGTTCAATATCTTTTTTATCAAAAATACTAAAAACATCGACATTTTCCAAGTTAAGCAGGTAGGGTATTTTCATTTTTACAGATAAAAATTTAAATTTTTTTATCTCTTTTTTTATTCTTCCTTTCAAAGAGGTCGGCCATTCAACCGATTGCGTTTTACTTATAAAATTGTTAGTATTATTTGTCATCAAAGAAACCTCTTATATCTTCTCGAATTTCTTCGGCAATGATATCAAATGTATTTTCTTTTCTAAATTTATCATGAACTAAAAATTTTTTATATTCCTCTTTTATTTCATGATTAGACGGTTGCTCACTATTCATAAAATTAACAATTCCTTGAATATTGTTTTTATAAATCCCCCAGTCATAATTTTGCCATTTGGTTTGTATCTTTTCTTTAGCCGTTTTTGGAAGCATAATAATACTCATATGTCGTGGCCAATGAATTATATTATCCCATATTCTAAAGTTAGGTGTATGTTCTTTAGCCCAAGAATGAAATTCTGGCAAATACCATGAATTAAGCCACCCTATGGTATGGGAATAACTAAAACCAAGATTATTTGGAAATTCGTCTGAAAGCTTTTTATACTTAAAAATATTTTCTTGCACTTCTTCCCACTTACCCGGGTGTCTTAGATAATTGTAAATATCCCCGATTCCATCGATGCTAAGTCCGACTCCAATTCTTTTAAATTTAGATATTAAATTTAAAAGAATATCTCCGCCATATATTGTACAATTAGTGCTCATATCCATATCGATATTTTGGCTGTAACCTAACTCTGTCAATTCTTTCCATAAATCTTGCCATTGGCGTATATAAAAAGGTTCCCCGCCTACTATCTCGAGTCTTTCAAGATGCGACATCCACTCTGCTCTTTGTTCCCATAAAATTGATTTTTGATGCCCAGATTGATTATGAGGCATTTTATAGCCATTATTACCAAATAATACTTTGTATTCAGCTTGCCAACTATTACTATGACTAGGTGTGCAACTTCTGCATTTGAGATTACATGCATTACTAAGGATCATTTGATATTCAACTGGTAATCCCGGCTCTTCATTGTAATTTCTTCTATAGTTCGCGTAAGCTAATCTCTTACTATGAACTCCATTTTCTTCATCTTTGATACAAGTTTCACAACCATTGGGACGTATTCCATCTCTGAATTCTTGCCTTAAATTTTTCATGTACTTACTGGAAAATATTTCTTTGACTGAGCTAGTTTGTACATAATAAGGTTCGCCATGCTCATTACTAATGTATCCTTTGTAGATACAACAAGGTCTCACTTTTCCGTCGGGATCATTACTAAATCCAGTCCAAGGCAAACTACAAAACCAATGACTCATAAATTTTTATACCAATCTATGAGTAAAGAGTCTTTAAATGTTTCTTCAAAGTTTTTCCCACGTCGTTGATCGTATTGATTATAAAAATTTTTATATTCTGTTTGATGTTGTTCTCTATCAAACCCTTCCCCGTGAGGAACTTCGATTATTTGTAAATAATCTATTAAACGTCTAACATGATTTTTTTCAAAATCAAATAAAAGTTTGTTATCCTGTTTGGATATTAACCAATTTTCTAATCTTTTACTGTATTCTTGTCTTATTTCTAAAGGCAAAACTATTGCCGATTGAAAACTAGGAAATCTTTGAATATTTAAACTAAAAGCAGGAACCTTATATTTTTGTTTCCATGAAATTAGTAAATCCATAAATTCTGAAAGTGTTTCTAAACAAAGACTGTTAATTGTACACATAACATTTAGATTAACTAATCTTTTTGATTCCATTAAGTATATCATGTTAGAACACCATTGCTCCCATTTTAATCCGTCTCTAATATACTCAGCATGAGAAAACATAGCTTCGTTACTGGTATAAATTTCTAATGGAATATCAATCGTGGAATCTAACAAACGATCTAAAACATCTCGATCAAATCCTAAATTACTGTTAATAGTCAACCTTGTTGAGCTTTTACCTCTATTTTTCTTAAACCATTCAATTAATTTCCAAGTATGTCCACTCATTAAGGGCTCGCCGCCTGTTATTCTTAATTCAGTTAATGTTTTATGTAAATCTGCGTCCCACCACTTAAAAAATGCCTCAACGTAGGGATTGCTTTCATTATAATCGTAAAGTTGATCACTATCATGAGGATGATCATAATGATTGCGAACATCTTGGATTTTTATATAAGGTCCATTTTTCTTAATATCTTTAACCCATGTAGTACTAAAACTAGGATTACAGTAAGAACAAGCAAACTGGCATGTTCTATCAAAAGCTATTTCTAAAGTTTTTAAATTTATGTCTTCGTCGATAGATGTATTTTTTGCTAAAAGCAAATCATTCTCGTTATAAATTATGCTTTTGTAAACCCTATCACTGATGCGATCCATCCCCATATCCTCGATCTTCCAGCAATATTCGCAACCAGAGGGCCGTTCGCCATTTTGCATTTTTTTACGATCTTCTTTTTTCTGCGGTGTATTATGTAGCATTTTATAATTATTTTTAATATCTTCTACACTTACAAAATGTGCGGGAGGATGATGACAACTAGTAGTTCTACCGCTACCTAACCAAATAGTAGCATTATACCATTTGGCTCCACAAAAAGTTGGACTTAATTTGTCTAATATTTGTTGTTTAAATTCTAAATCTGGATTATTCATAATTTTTACCATAAATTAGCTGGTGTTTTTCTTTGCCAATCTAATTTGGAAAGATGAACAGGACTCTGGCTATATAAAAGTTCTGTCCATTTATCGACAAATTCAATACTTTGATCACTAATTTTATCTAACCACGGTATGTTAGGTTGTATATGTTCTTTTAAATAATTTAAATGTTCTAATGGAAGGGGATGCCATTCTATACATTCCGGAATGCTATCATATTTAATTTTTATTCTTTTTACGGCTAATTCTGGAGTCTGCTGCATTGTTCCTATATATTCCATCATAGGCATTAAATCCATCTTTATATTATATGCTTCGATTATATCGAATTGATCCTCGAAAGTTTTAAAAGAAAGATATTCGTTATTTTGTAATAATGGTGCCATACTAAAATGAATAACTTTTACACCTAAATTTTTTAGTGCAAGTTGAGTACTAAACATAATGGCACTGTCTCGCATAGCGCAAAATCTAGTGTCGTGATAATTCTTAATGAAATAGTTGTTGTATAGAGTTTGATGAGTTAAATTTCCAGGAGTAATCCATCCTTTTTGTTTTGTCCATCGGTCTTCTCTGTTATATCCAGTCCAACATATTAAGATATAATCATCTTCGGTGAATTTATATTTTGCATTCATTTCCCAAATACGTAAATTAATAAATAAATTCCCAGCGCCACTTTCACCTAAATTGAATCCTTCAAATCCTCTAATTTCCCCTTCTTTAATTAGAATATCTGCCCAAGTTGGATACCAATAGCCTGTAAAACTACATCCAAAACAAAAAATTCTGCTCATATCAAAGTTCCTTGCATAATTTATAAAAGTTTTCCATTTCTGGAAAGGTTTCTAAAAAGTTTGTTCCTCTTCTTTTATCATGTTCGTCTACAAATAAAATAAAATTTTTCCTGTCTATCCTTAGCTCATCCGGCGAATGTATGCTATTTAAAAATTTAATTTTATGATCTAACACATAGTAAGTCCTTTCCATACGATTAATTTCATAACTATAAAATCCTTTCCCCCCTCCGCCGGGTGGCCAGTGATCTTGTTGAAGATTATGGTACATAAAAGTAACTTGATCTTCTATGGGGTTAAGGAATTCAGGAGTTAAGATATGAACTCCAAGATGAGCAGGCCATCTTAAATAAGGTATATCCAAACTAATAGGATTAGGATCTTTCTTAGTAGAATATTGTAATTTTAAAGATAATATTTCTTTTAAAAAATCTTGAAAACTAGTAACGCTAAGAGCATTATAAGTACTCATAACGGTTAACTTAGCATTTGGTAATTCCTTTAAAATTCTATGACAATTATTCAGCCATTTTGAATAATCCATTCCGTGTCTAATATACTCTGCTTTTGATCCTGTTGCCTCGCAACTTGTATATAATTTAAAATCCTTAATAGCATTTTTATCGATAATTCTATTCATCGAATCTATAAATTTTTGAAATAATTCATCAGGCACGCAAAGATTGCTATTGATATTTAATTCAAGACTAGGGCGTGGATTATCATATACATAATCTAAAACTTTAAAAGTATTTTTTGTCATTAAAGGTTCGCCGCCAGTAATTCTTAAAACTTCAAGGTTAGGATATAGTGTTGGCCACCATTCCCAAAAAGCATCAATATAGGGATTAACTTCCCTTTCTAAGATAGGTATTCTATTTTTCTTTTTTAACCATTCAATGTCATTATAATAATTAGATGTAGGATATGGACCGTATTTCTTAATCTCTTCCATCCATTTAGAACTTATTTCAGGACTACAGTAAGAACATTTGAAATTACAAACATTAGAGAAGCTTACTTCTAAATAACTAGGATTGACGTTTTCATTTGGGTCTAATTTAGAAATTTTATCCAAATAAGGCAGCGCCCAGCTATCCCTACTTTTAGTAATTCTGTCACTAAAAATATTACCATCTATATCGCTGTCTTCGGCCTTCCAGCAATAATCACATTCTTCAGGCCGTTGCCCGTTAAGCATTTTAGCACGTTGTTCTTTTTTAAACTTGGTATTATGTAACGCACTTACATCGATCTTTATTTCTTCAATAGGGATATGATGTGTAGATGGGTGATGGCAACTATGAGTTTGCCCTGTACCTAAATGAACAGTGACTTGTTGCCATTTGGCAGCACACATACTAGGACTTATTTGATTTAAATGTGATCTAAAATTATCTAAAGAGTCTTTGCGTTTTAAATGTTGTTCTTGGTCGTTCAAAATAAATCCTTTAATAAATGAAAAAGAATTTAATCTTTTTCAATTAGATCAACTCTATTATGAGGCTGATATACCATTTTAAAAAACTTAGATTGTACGCTACCTAATGTAGACACACTTAAATCTAAATTGTTAACTAGTTCTTTTGCATAAAAATTCAATCTTTCATCTAGATCAATATCTTTAACTTGGTTATGCCACATATCGGTAAGATAATCAAAATCTCTAACATTGTGATAGTCCCAATCAGTTAAATTGGTCATATAACAGCCTTGCCTAGCACCCATCATAGCCCATAACCCGTTGTCAACATCACTGCCAATATTACACCAAATCATTAATCTATGTAAGTTTTTCCAATGTACTCCTTCTTTTACAGTGACTTTGGTTAGTTTGGCTCCGCGATCCAGGCTCATTTTTACACCTTCTCTAAATCCTGCTCGCCATGCTTGAAAAGGTGTGGCATTGTTATGTACGTCACTATAACACCCATTCATTTGAATATATTGATTATCCCAACAGAAATCAACTTGCCCCACGCTGTCTTTAGGGTCAGCATTTTCATGTGTACGCATGTTCATGACAAAATCTACGGTCCAGCACTTTAACCCACCGTTGCCATACATTAGACCATTGATAATATTATAACCACTCCAACTGATCACACTCTTTTCTAAATTAGGATATTTGTCCATGTTTATTTCTATATTTAGAAAATCTGCACGAATTATATTGTCACCATCTACAGTGGTAAATCTTGGTGTTTCGCTTAATTGAGCACAGGCTTTATGAGCACTATCACTGCCTTTGACTCCATGTACACGTTTGGCCCATGGCACTTTGGTCAGTAAGTCTGCATAATTCTTCTCAGCATTGGGCTCGTCATAACTGAGATATATGATATCATAATCGAGTGGTCTGAATAGTTTTGTCATATTTTTGTTCTAATATATTGATATTTTTCAAAGATTTTTCTTGCATACAAACTAACCCTGACTTCATCTTTATCTATTTGATCAAACGGTAATATGCAATAATAATTATTAATTAACTCGTTCATAGGAACTTGTAATGTCTTATAAAGTACGTTAGGGTCATTAAACTCTGTAACATAGATTTCATAAGTTTGATCAAAGTATAATTTTTTATTACGTAATGATTGAGCTAAATTGCCGTTAATATATATTTTCCAACAAGTTTCTGCGTAATCTTGTATAATAGTAATATCATTCGTTGGATCATATTCTAACGGTATACTAGTGTCTATTAACGGGGAGAATTGAAATATTACATCATGAATGCTTTGTAATATTTCTTCCTGCTCATCTAATCTTATAAATGTATAATCCTTAGCATCTGGACTAAAAATAACTTTATAGTTGTTTATAACATCTGAGCCTTCCAATAAACTTTTAACTTGACTAAATGTTACAGTAACAGATGGCAATGTTTGCTCATTGGCCACATTAGATATACCTTTTATTTCGCCAGTATCAGGTTCATAAAAAACAAATCTAAAATCATCTGTTTGATTAATTTTATTACTGTAAGATTTTAAATCCTCTTCAGTAATGTCCCATTCTACTTGTAACAGCATTTAAGTTATTCCTGTAATTTTTTCTAATTGATTTATTATATGATCTGTTAAAAAACTATATTCTGTATAATGGAATAATCCCCGTTGTTGATAATTACCTATTTTAAGTTCACATTTTTTATCAAAATATGCACCAATACTATCCTGCCAAGATTCTGTAGGACTCTCCCAATTTTGAATCATTGGTTTCATATGCGTAAAAGTTATAGGTGAATTTTTATGACTAACTTGGGTTTCGCAATCTAAAATTTTAGCAGCTAAACTAACAGTAACATCCATACTGGGCAACTTAGGGTAATTTATATTGACATACCGTCCATAAAACAATTCCCAATTATTACTAATATCTTCGACCCAATTAAAGTATTCTTTGGCAAAATCGCTTTTTTTAAAATAAGCAGCACCAAAGTAAAAATTTGGTAAGTTATTACTATCAAATGTTTTCCTGTAATATCTTCCAGTTACGATTTTTCCTCTGTAATCTAATACATCACTGGTTAAAAATAAATCATAATTTTTTAAATATTCCCACCAAATACTTAAGTCAGAAAACGCCAACATGTCTGCGTCTAATACAATGGTTTCGTCATACGGACTACAGTGATAGAGCTTCCATCTGTCTTCTGTCTTAAAAAACGTAGTTATTTTATTTCGATCACGCCACGGAACTGGAATAATTTGGTCGAATACTAAACGATATTTTTCAGGAATTTTATTGTCAGTAATCAAACTTACACTAGTGTCGGGCATATGATTTTTTATACTTAAGGCCAATGCATAAGCAGATCTTGTATATTTTTTTAACTTAGCATCTTCGGCAAAGATAAGAAATCCTTTAGACATTTAATTCCTCGTTTAATAGTCTGCTAATACTGAATTTATTCATTACATGTACATTGATACCCTTAGTTTTTATAACGGTATATTCTCCACGATATTTTTCTTTTTCAACTAAAAATTTCATCTCAGTATCAAAGTGTTCAAGTAGTATATCTTTGTCAATGGTATAGTACAATTTTCCTGGTAAATCATGTGCCCATGTACCGCTTTGATAGCCATTCATAACATGTATAGCAATACTAAAAGCAAAATCATTCCTATATAATCCTTGCTCAATTTGATAGATATATCTATAATAATTCCAGTTTTCTTGTATATGACCTAAATAATTAAAAAAGATTTCTGTATTTTTATTTTTTCTAAAAAAGAACACAGTAGCCCAATAAAAATCGATACTTTTATCACTTAAAGTAATTAATCTTGGATCGTGTCTATAACCACTAAGATCTACTGCTTGTTTATGTATTAAAAAATCATGAGGCTGTTGCCAGCAATATTTTAATATGTCATTATTAATTAAATAATCACAGTCGATTACTAATGTTTCATCAAATGGGCTCAATTCAAAACTTTTAACACGAATATCATTTTTAAATCTTAGTTTTTTATGAGTCATGGCACCGTCAAAATATTGACGATATTGAGGAGTGGTATCATAAACTAAAAATCTTTCTTTGGTGTCTTCCCATAAATCATATCTAATTTTATCTTTGTTATTTTGTGAGAAATCGTAATTAATTAATGACATCCATAAAACTCTTTTATGTAATATTATATCACCTTTGGTAAATTTGGTTAACTCTGTTAATTCTTTAATGTTTTTTAAAACAATATCATATTGATATGAACTGAATTCTTCTTTTTCTTCATATGAAGTATGACACCTATATAAAGCGTTCTCATGCCAAACGTGTTGTCCTACTAGATATGGTAGATTGGGATACCACTTGTCAATGTCAATACCTTCATAAACTCTAGTAAAATTTTCTTCAATTTTATAAGTTTTTTCAATGTCGATATTACTTTGAATATTACTCATCCATAAAGTACGATTAGATAGAACAATGTCTCCTTTGATTATTTCTTTGATAAACTCACTATCTTGAACATTGTCGATTAATGAAATGTATTTGTCTTTACTAAAATTTTCTCCTTCATTATATTGTATTGCACACCTATATAATGTGTTTTCATACCAAACATGTTGACCTACCAAGTAAGGCAAATTAGGATACCATTTGTCAATGTCAATACCTTGATAAACTGGTTCGAAATCCTCTTGATTGAAAGTATAAGACTCTTCTACAAGAAGTTCGACAACGTCAACAACGTCAACAACTTCAGGGCCCTCGTTAACTTTACACCATATGGTGCCGTTATAAAATGCTAAACTTCCCACAGGATATTGCCACGTTGGTGTCCAAGGAGCAACTTCTGCTTCTCGTACAACTTTTATAACCATATCAACATCATCTTTATAGTTAGGGTATTGTTGGTACAACCAATCAGCACTGTCTGTGACTAAGGCCACAGGAATATCCAAATATTGCTTTACTCGTCTTGCAGCATTTAATGCCAATTTAGCATAGTCAATCTGCTCATTGTTTAGAGCATAGATTAAGACACCTTTGCTCATTGAGTCAATGCCTCTACACTTCTATTCTTTTTAAGTAATTGATAATCATTATAATAACTGTTTGAAGCAATAAAATATTGATCAATCACATCATCTAAAAATTGTTGTAAATTACTTACTCTAACAGGCAAGTCATTGTCATCAATTACCACAACGTCAGTGGTATTACCCATATCTATCAGAGTTTTAAGGAAAGTGATGAGGTCTTTAGTGATTGTAAACGTGCCGCCATTTTGGTAGTAAACACAATCAGTATGATATTTTTCTTTTAAAGCTCGTTTTTGATTGTTTAAAGTTACCATAAAATTGGCAAACTCTAGAGCCTTTTCCAGTCTTTCATCCATAGAAACTCCCGCAGTGTATATTAATTATCTGCTAAGAGTCAAGGTTAGAAAATTTTATGCTATTACCGAGCCGGTAATGGTGGGAGCAAGAACTTGTACATATGATCCTGTGGCACGATAATGTTGAACTCGACTAGTAGTTGTGCCATCGACGTTTTCGTCAGTTGTATTAAGTCCGGTATAATAGTTACCTGCGTCATTATAAGTAATAGTGAGAGTTAAAACACTAGCCGTTCCTGTACTATTATTGGCCACATTACAATATGCTTGAATACTAAAAATATTGTTTGTATAAGTAAGTCCACTACTGGTATAAGTTAAAATTGTTTGATTTGAGCTAGTTAAATTATACCAACCTATGCTTGTTCCGCCTGCTCCTGCTGTTGTAGCAGCATAACCAAATTTTGCAGTGCCAACTGTGGTAAAAATACTATTCCAAGCATTGCCTTTAGTACTAGTTTGACCACTAATGCTAGGTATTACTCTTATTTCCCCGCCTGCATTAAAAAAGTATCTTGCATCGTTGGCTGAAGCAAAAGTTACTGTAACAGTATGAGTTCTTGCTGAATTCCATCCAGTCATTGTAGGTGCAACACCATCGATGGCAGTGGCTTGACTGGTACTTAGGGTAAATCTTGTGCCACTTAAACTAGTGGCTTGGCTAGAGTAGGTACTCCAATCACTGGCCGTAATGCTGCCCCCAGCAACTACACTAGGTGCTGTACTGGCTGCATTATTTTGATGATAGGCAATTTTATCTAAGTCAGTTTTTAAATTTTGCATCTGACTGGCTGTTATAGTATTACCTACTGCAACTTGCGCAGAGCTTACTGATTGACCGTACCCTGTATTATCAGACCCAACACCTAACACATTGGCCACATTCGTTTGAATTGTGTTATAATCCGATGCTAAAATTGAATTACCAGTGCCAATAGTCATTTGTTATTCCTTTCCTTATTTATAATACTATACATTCTACTAGTTTAACCCCGGCTTCAGTGTTAGTTTCTAATGCTATAGCAAAGACATCGGCATGATTACTAAATGATGCATGAGCTACTCCATTGACTCCTGCTACTAGTCTTTGCCCTTTAATGACGCTGCCGTTGACTTTAACTGGTACACGCCCTTTTAAAGCAACTGCTATACCGCCTTCTAATTCACTATTCATCAAGTAAGCTGGCTTTTCTGACACAACTCCTATGGCACGGAATCCTGGTTGTGCTGCTGTAACTTCTTTCTCTCCACCTACCATTAACACAGTGCCTACACTATATTCAGTATCTGGTAAATATTTTTCAGCTAGGTCTCCGTACTGTGCAAAAGTTGCTATACCATTAAAAATACCAGCAGTTAATGTGTTAGAATTTGGATTATATGTTAATGAATCGCTGTCGACAAGTAAGTTTCGAAAGCCCGTCGATCCATTAGTAAAAGTAATATAATGTGTGGTATTTGTAATTTTTGTATCAGTAATACCAATTTGTGTGGCTTGTCCGGTATCGATCAAACTAGTAAGGCTTATCCAATCTAAATTACCAGCATCGTTTATAGCCAATACCTGTCTGGCTGTCCCAGGAGATAAAAAAGCTGTGGTATTTGCGTCAGATTGATAAGGAATTGATTTAGCAGTTCCTCCGTTTATATTGGCTGCTCTAGTAGCAAGTCCTACAAATCTGTTTGCAGTAATATATCCATCAGCGT